>Ga0209540_10000457_pt1 | contig 38985 bp, 32 predicted proteins | sample BarGraIncu01121A_FD_184501 | JGI IMG/M metagenome (GOLD analysis project Ga0209540, IMG submission 184501) | Arctic peat soil microbial communities from Barrow, Alaska - Barrow Graham LP Incubations 011-21A (SPAdes) (version 2) | ecosystem: Environmental > Terrestrial > Soil > Wetlands > Peat... | reverse complement strand
TCTTCCCATTCCGAACAGAGAAGTTAAGCCCGACAGCGCCGATGGTACTGCGTAAAGTGGGAGAGTAGGCCGCCGCCAACTTAAACCAGGCCCGGATTCTTTATTGAGTCCGGGCCTTTTTAATTGATAACAGATTACACTGCCTGCCCCGTTTTTTCGGGGGATTTAAAAGGATTACACGGATTTTTAGACTAGCCCTTCAAACGGTTGAAAACCCTTGAAGCGGTGTTAATTAAAATTGTCTAATTGCAATATTACCAACTAAGATGTTTTCGTAGGAATGAGTGGTTCACTTATTTCGTTCCTTTATTTTATCCGGATTCTGTCTTGTGTCAAATACATCTGTAATATAAATCGTGTTGGTTTGGATCTTATAGATTATTTTGTAGTTGTCTTTTACAATGTACCGATGACCGCCTTCCATTTCTTTTAATAATTCTTCGATCTGTCCTATATGGGAGTGTTTCTCTAATTGACTGGCAACCTCAAGAATATTATCACGTACTTTACAAGAAATTGTAATACTCACATTTTCATTATAATACTTGTAAATTTCATAAAGTGAAGCCAATGCAGATTTAGTCCAAAGCACCTTCATCTTTACCAATTTTTTGACAATTTTTCAGCATCCTCCTGCGAATAAACATCGCCATTCTCAATGTCTTTATCAGATAGCTCTGCCCTGGCAACTAATTCCTGTTTTGTCAGTTTCTTCAATGCTGGCTTATGTAATGATCTATTAATGAGATTTTCAACTTGTTTTAAAATCTCATCATCATTGAGCGTAATTACCTGTTCAATTATAATCAGTTTTCTATTTTGAATATTTATCTGGCTCATAACGGATTTTTTTTTCAAAGTTATGATTTTTACGAATGATTCAAAACCTATACGAATCGAAGATCAGCGAAGCTAATTATACGCAAGCCCTTCAAGCGGTTGAAAACCCTTGAAGAGGCGTTGGGCAGACATCAATCAAACTGTTAAGATTTGTAACGGTTTGAAATAAATTGTGTGTAGCAACTCGTGGTGGTTCGATTGTTGGCAATACCCGCAAAGAGATTGAAGCAAATATTGATAAAAGCATTGTTTCGCCATTGAATGCAAAGAGTAAAGAGTTAGCAGAAAACTCCGAAAAATAATAGTCAGATCCTTCCCTGTTATATGGCCAAATCAAAACTCACACGGGATACAAAAATCCGCACGGCTTAAGAACATCCCAGTATTTACACAATCAATTAAAAGCCTTCTTACTTCAATTAAATAAACCTAATCTTTAATCCAATGGCCTGCTGAAAACAGAAGTGACCGGGTGAGTGTTCAAATCAAGGACACTCACCCGGTCACTGTCGAATAATAGTGAGGGCCTGACTTGTTCATTACCTGAAAAAGTCAAACCCTCACTTTGAATAAAGTCAATTATTTTCGGCTGGTTCTTTTAGCGTTTTATCTTTGGGTTGATGGCGGCCTTTGATTTTCCGGACAGAAAACCATCCATCAAGAAAAGCATCAGTATCATCAATCATACCTTCGAAGGCATCGTCCAGTTTGTCGAGCAATATACGAGCTTCTGCAATCACTTCCCTGATCGAGCGCCTCGCACTCTTACGTTCGTTCGTGATGATGCCAATCGTTGGCTGCATTTTTTCCAATACTGAAAGTTCATCGGTCAGGTTTTCCAATTCATCGATGGTAATACAATAATCGGCTGTTTTTGAAAGATATTCAGTGCCACGTTTTAGAATGGTGCTGCATTTGATCAGTGCTTCTTTCTCCGGTAAAAGAATAAACGCAGATTCAGAAACGTCAACATCATTCAACAACACTTTGTCACCGGTTTCTTTCGCAAAAAACGACAGCTTCCGTCCCACTTTGTAAATCTTCCTGAAGTAAACAGTCAACTGCTCGTTCTTCTGCGCAACATGTCCACCTGGGTCATTCTCATCCTGCGCTTTAAAAGCAAGGTCCAACTCATGCTCATTTCCTTCGAGCGCATCTACATTGGCAGCAATAACCGCCAGGTTCATCCAAACACTTTCATTTTTGCGCAAATAGGAAATTGCTTCTTTCAGCATTTCCCCAAACGTTTTTTCTCTTAATTCCATAAAAATTATTTTTAAGTTAGCATTTAGTATGTGATACTGTTTAAGCGGGTAAAAGTTTCATGATAATGTCAATTCTGCTTATTTTTTTAATTCAATATCCTTATTTAGAGGGATTAAAAATAGCGACTGGTTTTATTTGCATTAAACTTCATTGACTATTGTAGTATTGTATCCGGAAATTGCAGCATAGAACTTATAGTTGTATATCGAACATCCCTGAACACTCTTTCGAAGGCACATTTTCAGGAACAACATTCAAAAGATGATGAAAATGTGTTGTAAGGCAGTGTAAGCATCAAAAAAGGTTGTGTAAACATGCTGTAAAGCAGTGTTAGTGGTTAAAAAGGTTGTGTAAACATGCTGTAAAGCAGTGTAAGTGGTTAAAAAGGTTGTGTAAACATGCTGTAAAGCAGTGTTAGTGGTTAAAAAGGTTGTGTAAATATGCTGTAAAGCAGTGTTAGTGGTTAAAAAGGTTTTGTAATTATGCTGTATGACAGTGTATACTGCCAGAAAGGTTGAGTAATTGTGATCTGCTTATTCGTACCTCAGCGCTTCGATTGGATCGAGTTTGGATGCTTTGATAGCAGGAAGAACACCGGAAGCAAGACTGACGAACAGGCATAAAATAACGCCACCGATCATCCATTCCCACGGAACAATAAATGAACTGCCGATCAGCATCGACACCCCGTTGCCGGCCATAATCCCCAATATTATTCCGAGGAATCCTCCCAGCTGCCCGATGACGATGGATTCAATCAGAAATTGTTGCTTGATGGAATGCGAAGTGGCACCCATCGCTTTGTGAATACCAATTTCACGCGTTCGTTCGGCCACTGTAACCAACAAAATATTCATCAGCCCAATGGCAGCTCCTATCAGTGTAATAAAGCCGATTATAGTGGCTGCAAGTGTGACATATTTAATGTTTTCGAGTAATACATTCACCAGGTTGTCGCTCTTTTCGATGATAAAATCGGAGTCGTCTGTAATGTTCAACCCCCTGATGTTCCGAAAAGTGGCTTCTGCCTCCCCGATAGCACCATCAAGATATTGGGCAGATTTCGGCATGATGCTGATTCGGAAATTCATCTGGGGACGGGGGAAGTACTGCCGCACATTGGTAAAAGGCAGTAAAACGATCTGATCGCCACCTTCGCCAAAACCGCTCCCTTTTGATTTTAAAACACCGACAATCTGATATTTTCCGCTGCCCACAGCGATACTTTTTCCAAGCGGATCGACGTCATTCGGGAACAGTTTTTTAATTAATCCTGAGCCAACAAGTGCAACATTATTTCCATCAAACGATTCCTGGAATGTGAGTCCCCTGCCTGACTCGACTTCATAACCGGCTGTTTGAAGAAAGTTTTCGTCGATTCCACGAACAGACACATTCGGATTGCTCTTTTTCGATTCGTATTTTACCGTAGCTGTCCCTGTCGCATTCACCGAAATTGATACAGCAGCTGGAAATGTATATTTTTCACGAAACGAACGTGCCTGAAAATAACTGATATAGCTGTAATTTTTTGATCTGTACCGTTTGTTACCGATTTGTACACGCATACCCCGGCTTTGGATGCTGAATGTATTAGCGCCCAGTCTTGTAAATTCGGCAGTAATCGAATTTTTAATCGAATCGATGGCTGTCAATATTCCGACAAGTGCCGCAATTCCAACGGCAATAATTAAAATCGTCAAAACAGACCTGACCATGTTTCCACGGATTGACTGAAATGCAATCTTAATATTCTCTAATACCAAAGGTTTAATCCAAATCATGGTAACGCTATGATTGATCGGCTATAATTATTCTGCTAATTTAAAACTAACTTTCAATTAATGTGTTAATAGTTACAGGAATTTTTAATGCTTATTTTCACCATAAATAGCTAATATTGTATGCAATTCTTCATCTTAAAATAAATTTGTATGGCTTATGACATCGAAATGATTCGCAAGGTCTATTCTCAAATGCCTGAACGAGTTAATAAATTACGGAAACTGCTTGGCAGACCTGTTACCCTAACCGAAAAGATCCTTTATTCGCATCTTTCAGGTGCATTTCCTGAGCATCCATTCGAAAAAGGAGTCTCATATGTAAATTTCGACCCCGATCGTGTAGCGATGCAGGACGCTACTGCTCAAATGGCGTTGCTCCAATTTATGCAGGCCGGGAAAAGTGTTGTTTCTGTTCCATCAACAGTGCATTGTGACCACCTGATACTTGCTAGAACGGGTGCAACCCAGGATCTGATAGAAGCTGAAAAGACCAATAAAGAGGTTTATGATTTTCTCGCTTCTGTATCGAAAAAATACGGGATTGGTTTCTGGAAGCCAGGTGCCGGAATTATCCACCAGGTTGTGCTTGAGAATTATGCATTCCCTGGCGGAATGATGATCGGAACTGATTCGCATACAGTGAATGCCGGAGGATTGGGGATGATTGCAATCGGCGTAGGTGGTGCAGATGCCGTCGATGTGATGACCGGAATCCCGTGGGAATTGAAATTTCCAAAGTTGATTGGCATTCATCTCACCGGAAAGTTGAACGGATGGACTTCACCGAAAGATGTGATCTTAAAAGTGGCCGGAATATTAACTGTCAAAGGTGGAACTGGTTGTATTGTTGAATATTTCGGTCCGGGTGCATCCAGCATTTCATGCACAGGAAAGGGAACCATCTGTAATATGGGCGCCGAAATTGGTGCAACAACCTCAACTTTTGCATTCGATGACAGTATGAGAGATTACCTGAAAGCGACAAATCGCGCTGATGTAGCCGAAATGGCATCAAAGATCGCATCCGACCTGAGAGCCGACGATGATGTTTATGCTCATCCTGAAAAATATTTTGACCAGGTGATCGAAATTAATCTTTCGGAACTTGAACCGTATATCAATGGCCCGTTTACACCCGATTTCGCAACTCCGCTCTCAAAATTTAAAACGGTGGCCAAAGAGAAGGGTTGGCCTATGAAAATGGAGGTTGGCTTAATTGGTTCATGTACCAATTCATCCTATGAAGATATCGGCAGGGCTGCATCAATTGCGTTACAGGCACGACGGAAAAATTTAAAGGTAAAAGCTGAATTTACCGTAACACCAGGCTCCGAACTTGTCCGGTACACCGTTGCACGTGACGGGTTCCTTGCGGCTTTCGAAGAAATGGGTGGTGTAGTGCTTGCAAATGCCTGCGGTCCATGTATCGGACAATGGGCGCGACACAATGCGGTCAATCTTCCCGAAAATTCGATCATGACTTCCTTCAACAGGAATTTTGCCAAAAGAACCGACGGCAATCCTAAGACCCATGGTTTTGTAGCATCGCCCGAAATCGTTACTGCCTTCGCCATTGCCGGAACGCTTGATTTTAATCCCGAGACCGATTTTCTGACGAATGAAAACGGAGAAAAGGTAAAACTAGATCCTCCAACGGGAAATAATTTACCTGAACGCGGATTCGCGGTTGAAGATCAGGGGCTGGTTCCGCCATCGACAGATTATCAAGGAATTGTAATTACTGTAAATCCTGAATCGGACAGATTACAATTACTTGCGCCGTTTGCTCCCTGGGAGGGAAAAGATTTGCTCAACCTGAAACTCCTGATTAAAGCGCGCGGCAAATGTACCACCGACCATATTTCGATGGCAGGACCATGGCTTACTTATCGCGGTCACCTGGACAATATCTCTAATAATCTTCTGATTGGTGCAATCAACGACTTTAACGGGAAAGCCAATTCGGTAAAAAGCCAGATAACCGGTGAATATGATGCTGTTCCGGCAACCGCAAGAACTTATAAAAAAGCAGGACTCGGATCTGTAATTGTTGGTGATGAAAACTACGGTGAAGGTTCATCGCGCGAACATGCAGCAATGGAACCACGTCATTTGGGAGTAAGAGTTGTTCTGACCCGATCGTTTGCACGAATTCACGAAACAAATCTTAAAAAACAAGGGATGTTGGCGTTGACTTTTGCGAATCCGGATGATTATAACCGGATCAGAGAGGACGATTCAATCGATGTTATCGGACTTGAGGCATTCATGCCTGATACACTTTTGCAGCTGATATTACATCATGCAGACGGATCAGTAGAAGACATACTTGCAAAACACACCTACAACGAAGCTCAAATCGACTGGTTTAAAGCAGGTTCATGTCTCAATTTCATCAAAGACAATCAATAAATCTCATTTTTAATATTGCAGAAAGGCCGGTTTTAGAACCGGCCTTTTCTCGTATTATTCGACCCAAACATCTCATTTTTCAGAAATTTGGAAATACCATCAATCATGTTGTAGATTTGTAACTCATAAGTTTTGAAACAAAAACCTGGAATAATCATTAGTTAACAATTTTTAATACTATTTTTAACCTATCCACATTGTACGGATATACCTTTAAGGTTAATTTTGAAGGTAGTGTCCCTGAAGATTAAAAATCATGGTATTTAAATTCAGAATCATATCAGATAAGGTCGAAAATTTTGCTTTGCACATTGATGCAGATGCAAAAAATTCTTTTTTTGAACTTCATGAAGCAATTCAGGATACCTGTAAGTATGATCCATCGGAACTTGCCACATTTTTTTTGGCAGATGAAGAATGGGATAAAGAAATAGAAGTTCCAATGTTCAGAGACAAATCACCTAAGAATAAATCAGCAGTCACGATGAAGAATGCAACTCTGGGTGATTTTCTGAAAGAAAAAGAAGACAAGCTAATCTATATTTTTGATATTATCAATCAGAAATCGTTGTATATAGAATTAAATGAAGTTGTTATGGAAAAAAAAATGAATACTCCGGTTGTGACCTTCAACAGAGGATTGGCTCCTTTACAAAGTTCCTCAAATCGCTATGATACCGATTTGCTTGCCAGTGAAGATTTTGAGCTTCAGAATGCCTTTACCGACTTTGGCGAACTCGAAGATCTGAATATGATTTATGGAGAGATGGGCGAAGTCCTTTAACCTTTTCTATCTGAATGCCTAAAACGTTACTAATTCTTCTTGGACCAACAGGTGTAGGTAAAACAGAACTGAGCCTTGAAATTGCCAAATACTTCAATACTGAAATTATTTCTTGTGACTCGCGACAGATTTACATGGAAATGAGTATTGGTACAGCTGTTCCCGATCAACAAACCCTTGAAACCGTTCCGCATCACTTCATCCGGTCGCACTCTATTCACGATTATTACAATGCTAGTAAATTTGAAGTAGAAGTACTCGAAAGGCTTGAATTACTGTTCCAAAAGCAGGATGTTGTATTAATGACCGGCGGATCAATGATGTACATCGATGCACTCTGCAAAGGAATAGATGATCTTCCCGAGGTTGATGGTGAGTTACGCCGATCGCTTATGGAACGCATGGAAACTGAAGGGATAGAAAGTTTGCGGAATGAACTACGGTACCACGATCCGGCTTATTACAACGAGGTTGATTTGCGAAATCCGAAACGGATTCTTCATGCCCTTGAAATCTGTTTGATGACAGGTAAACCCTATTCAACGTTTCGGATCAACCAGCCAAAGAAACGCCCTTTTAACATTGTGAAACTCGGACTTAATCGCGACCGCGCGGTATTGTACAATCGAATCAATCAGCGTGTAGATGCCATGTTCGACGAAGGTATTGAAAAAGAGGCACTAAGTTTATTTCCGTTCCGACACCTTAACTCATTGAATACGGTAGGATATCGCGAATTGTTCGATTATTTCGACGGAAAGATCACGATTGAAGAAGCCAGAGAGAAGATCAAAGCGAATTCGAGGAAGTATGCCCGCAAACAACTAACTTGGTTTCGACGTGATCCCGAAATCGCATGGTTCACACCCGATATGAAAAATGAAATCATTGCATTCGCAGATCAGAAACTGCTGGAAGAAAACCAGCAATAAAAATAAAAGCCGGTAAACTACCGGCTAAATATTTATAGATAATGGGATATCCGTTTTTAGATATCCTCTTCTTCCTCTTCCTCTGGCATGTCATCAGGAATATCATTGATATCTTCATCAACATCATCATGACCTTCGAACTCCTGTAACGCAAAATCATCACGAAGAATTCCGTCGTCATTAAAATCGTCATCATTCTCTACAATATTGTTTGCCTCCTCAAGTGTCATCCGAACCAGGTAATAATGATCATCGGTTTCGTATGGTAAAGCAGACACTACTTTTCCTTTTGCATTGATATAAGTGATCAGATTTCCTGCAAAACCCTGTGGGTAGGTCAGCTTAATTTGACCCTGAACCTCCAGCGGAAGCTTGTCGTAGTCCTTAACGACCCTTGGTTTGTTGATTGTTGCCATAGTATATATAGATTAAGGTTTTATTTAATGATTTACAGATTAATAGATTAATACTTTTACTAGCACCAAAATTGCTATTTGATTTCGTGGTGCAAAATAATAATTCAATAAATCAAAAAAATAGTTTTTCGAAAATTGTGAAAAAAAAACTCAATTTGTTTTCTTTCTGAATTTCGAAGACAATAAATCTTATCATAAAATAAGTGAAATAACGCAATTATTGAGCTCATAACAATGAACCGCTTACATTCAAATTTGGGCTTTGATCTAAATTGCCTACCTTTGCACCTCTTATAAAATCAAGAAGAAGATTATAAAATGAATATTTCATACAGCTGGCTGAAAGATTACATCAATCTTAAACTCTCTCCTTCCGAAGTTGCGGATACCCTTACCCAACTCGGACTTGAAACCGGAAGTGTAGAAGAAGTCGAATCCATAAAGGGAGGATTAAAAGGAATTATTGTTGGTGAGGTAATTACATGCGAAAAACACCCTAATTCCGATCATTTAAGTGTTACCACCGTGAATATTGGCGGCGACGAAAACCTTCCAATTGTTTGCGGCGCACCCAATGTTGCGGCTGGCCAAAAAGTTGTTGTTGCCACCGTTGGAACTGTGCTTTACAATGGCGATGAGCAATTTACCATCCAGAAGTCCAAAATCAGGGGCGTAGTTTCAATGGGGATGATCTGTGCCGAAGACGAGATCGGCATTGGTAACGACCATAACGGTATCATGGTCCTGAATCAGGATGCAATTCCGGGAACACTTGCAAGCGAATTTTTTAATATTCAAAGCGATTTTGTCCTTGAGGTAGATCTTACGCCTAACCGGATCGACAGTGCTTCCCATATTGGTGTAGCGCGTGATCTTGCGGCTTTTCTTAGTCAAAAAGAGCAAATTAACTATACCCGCCCCAGCATTGATGCTTTTAAAATTGATAATCAAAATCTTGCCATTTCGGTGGAAATTGAGAATTCTGAGGCTTGTCACCGTTACAGCGGATTGACTATTTCGGATGTGAAAGTTAAGGAATCTCCTGAATGGCTGAAAAACAGACTTAAGGCGATTGGTCAAAGCGCTATCAATAACATTGTCGATATAACCAATTACATTCTTTACGAAACAGGCCAGCCGCTTCATGCATTTGATGCAGCAGCGGTGAAGGGAGGCAAGGTGATTGTAAAAACACTATCTGCCGGAACTAAATTTGTCACACTTGACGGAGTCGAAAGAGAGTTATCGGATAAAGATCTGATGATTTGCAATGCAGAGGAGGCGATGTGCATCGGTGGCGTTTTCGGAGGTCTTCAATCCGGCGTAAAAGAGAGCACTACCAGTATTTTTCTCGAAAGCGCCTATTTCAACCCGGTATATATCCGTAAAACGGCCCGTCGTCATGGTTTAAATACCGATGCATCATTCCGTTTCGAGCGTGGCGTTGATCCAAACGGTACCCTGTATGCTTTAAAACGTGCTGCCTTGCTGATAAAAGAGATCGCCGGTGGGACAATATCCTCTGATGTTGTTGATATCATTGCGGATGCTTCAATACAGGAATTCTTCCCCGTCGAAGTTTCGTATTCAAATATCAACCGTCTTATTGGAAAAGAGATTCCAAAAGAGACGATTAAAAATATTCTTTGTTCTCTCGAAATTCTTATAAACGAAGAGAGTCCCGAAGGACTGAGTCTTGCTGTTCCTCCATTTAGGGTAGATGTTAAAAGGGAAGCTGATATCATTGAGGAGATTTTACGCGTATATGGTTATAACAATGTTGAACCTTGTAAATCAATAAAATCAGCCATTCAGCTTGCCCCGCATCCCGATAAAATGAAATTGCAGAACCTGGTTTCCGAAATGTTTACCGCAAGGGGCTTTAACGAAATCATGTCAAATTCACTCACGAAGGCGGCTTATTACGATCAACTTGATTCGTTCATGTCAGAAAATACAGTTTTGCTTTTCAACCCCCTGAGTTCCGATCTCAACGGGATGCGCCAGACGCTCCTTTTCGGCGGACTTGAAGCAATTAACCGCAATACCAACTTCCGGAACGCAGATCTTCGCTTTTACGAATTCGGAAATGTTTATCATTTCGACGGAACTAAAATCTACAACCATCCTGTAAAGAATTACAGCGAGGAAGAACACATCGGGATTTGGATCACGGGCAAGAAAGAGACCGAAAACTGGAAAGTAAAGGAGGAACTTACTTCGTTCTTTACTTTGAAGGCCAATGTCGAGAATATCCTCTCCAGACTTGGCATTGCAATTGGAAATTGTACGATCGAAACAATATCGAACGACATATTTTCGGAAGGTCTTGAATATCGTTTTAATAATGTGGTAATTGGGCAAATTGGTTACCTAAACAATAAAATCCTTAAGAACCTGAATCTCAATGCTGACGTTTTCTACGGAGATCTTCGCTGGACGGCTATTTTAAAAGCCATCAAAAATCACAAAGCCAGTTATACCCCGCTTCAGAAATATCCCGAGGTAAAACGCGACCTGGCACTGTTGATTGATAAAGAAGTGCTGTTCAGTACAATAAAAGCGTTGGCGTTCAAGGCAGAAAGGCAAATTCTGCGCAGCGTAAATATTTTCGATGTTTACGAAGGATCGAATCTTCCGGAAGGTAAAAAATCATATGCTGTTAGCTTTATCCTTCAGGATGAAGAAAAAACACTGAACGACAAACAGATCGAGAAAACAATGAACCGCCTGATTAGTGTTTATGAGCGCGAGGTTGGTGCACAAATCAGATAAGTTTGCATAAGTCTTTATACACTTTTGAAAAGTTCTAATTTGCTTAAATAAGGATTTAGCTCGTAAAAGGGTTGAATCCTTATCTGTTTAAGCTTGTCTCAGTTTATCTGAAAGTTAGAAAGTTACTCGTAAAATAGTCGTTGTTATCATCATCAAAAACGGTGTTGTTACAATAAAAAGCAGCATTTACAGAGTAAGATCACTACGGGTTCATTATCCGTCATTTGTTAAGGTTTCCGTTGTTATATGCAATTCTGCTCGTCTAATGGCTTTAAGTTGCTGTGAAGCCCTGGAAGGTTTTGAAAGATAGTCTCTTCGGTTACTTTCAGATGAGATAGCAGAAATGGAATATGTTGCCAGGATTTCGTAAGAAACTATTCGGAAGGACAAAAAAAAAACGAACTCAACATTAGTAAAACAAACGATAAGAATGATCTTTCAATTCTAAATTCGAACAATATTAATTGTCTAACAGTATAGTTATTCTATGCTATTAAGAATCAATCCAGATTTACTTTTTCGTCACTTTAAGTATTATTTTTGTTATATTTGGCGCCATAGAACAACTAATTATTAATTTTCGGTTACCTTTTTTATTTCTTTATGATCAAAAAGTTCAAATTTGCCAAATGGTCTTGGTTTGTTTTTTTTACCGGACTATTTGTTTGTGCTATCTTGCTGTTTTCCAGCAATAAAGTATTACACACAACTTCCACAGACGAATACTGTCAATCGTGTCACATTCATCCTGATGCTGATGCTTCATGGATAAAATCAACGCATTATTACAATCCAAGCGGTATCAGGGTTCATTGCGTTGAATGCCATTTGCCACCTAAAGAAGCCAACAGCTATTTATTTACAAAAGCGAAAACAGGTTTAACCGACTTATATGGATTTTATTTCAAGGATAAAGCGTCCTTTAACTGGGAAAACAAACGACTTCTTGAACATGCCGTAAAAATTGTTTATAACGAGTCGTGTATCAAATGTCACCAGAATTTATTCTCCAAGGGACTTTCTGCTGAAGGAGGAACAGCTCACCTATATTATGAAAATAATGCAAAAAATCTTGACTTGCAATGCATTAATTGCCACCTTGATGTAGGTCACTTCAATCCAAACTATAAACATGGTAAAATGACGGGCGTACCGGTCACTGGGGCTTCGTCTAAAATATTATACACGGCTCCGGCAACTGTGACTACTTTTGAAAACTTTAAGGAGTTTATTCCCAACAGTCCAATTGCCTTTAATATGGTCGCTGTAAAAGGGGGAACCTTTAAAATGGGAAGTCCTGAAAAAGAACCGTATCGGAAGAGTGATGAAGGACCTGTACGTAACGTAACAGTTTCACCATTCTTTATGGGTGAGGTCGAAGTTAGCTGGGACGAATTCTGGACATTCTTTGCCTCAACAATGTCAGAAGGTCGCATTGATCCAAACATAGTGATGGCACACAATGCCAACTCTCCGGATGCTGTTACCGGTCCTACGCCGCCTTTCGGAATTCCTGACCAGGGTTGGGGAAGCGGAAGCCGTCCTGCGATTACAATGACACATTATTCTGCAAGTACTTATTGCCAATGGCTTTCGAAAGTAACCGGAAAACATTACCGTCTGCCAACCGAAGCGGAATGGGAATATGCAAGCAGGGCGGGTACCGAAACCCCGTATTTCTTTCCAGGCGATCCTAAACGACTATCGGAACAGGGATTCAGGAGTAAAATTTTTGGTGCCGACACATCATTTATCAACCGATACGTGGTTTATGCGCTCAATTCAACAGGTAAAACACAGGAACCCGGCTTTGTCAAGGCAAATCCATTCGGTTTGAAAAACATGCAAGGTAATGTTCTTGAGTATTGCTCCGATTTCTATGCGGAAAATGCTTATTCCAAAACCGGAACAACCGTCATCAATCCAAAGGGACCTGAATCTGGTGAAGAACATGTCATTCGTGGTGGTAATTACTCTTTTGATGCCAAAGACCTCAGATCGGCAGCGCGAGGTTTTACGCGCACAACAGACTGGTTAAAAACCGATCCTCAGCAACCTAAAAGTATCTGGTGGTATTCCGACATCAAAGGCATTGGATTCAGGGTTGTATGTGAACCAGATAGTTCCGTAGTTATTAAATAAATTTTTTAGGTAGATACTAATCCATTTAAACACAAAGATCATGACTAAAAAAAATTCGTTGAGTAGAAGAGATTTTTTTACAACAACAGCTGTAGTAGGTGCTGTTGGTACCATGGGTGCGAGTGTAGTTTTTGCATCGTGCGCTCCGGGAGCTGAAAAATTAGTTCCTATCACCTCACTTTCAGGAGCTTACATTCCAAACCTGGTAGATAAAGCAGCTGATGGTAAACCGTTAAAAGCAGGTGTTATCGGTTGCGGTGGTCGCGGCTCGGGAGCTGCACAGAACTTTTTAGATGCAGGTCCAAATCTTCAGATCGTAGCTTTGGGTGATTTGTTCCAGGATCGCATCGACGATTGCCGTAAAGGATTGAAAGAAAAATTTAATGTAGAGGTTCCTGATAATATGTGCTTTACAGGATTCGATGCTTATAAAAAAGTACTTGCAGCCGGAGTTGACCTGGTTATCATTGCAACCCCTCCGGTTTTCCGTCCAACCCATTTTGAGGCAGCAGTTGAAGCAGGTAAACATGCATTTTTGGAAAAACCAATTTGTGTTGATCCAGTTGGCGCACGTTCAATTTTTGCTACCGCCAAAAAAGCGGAAGCACAAGGACTTTGTGTAGTTACAGGAACCCAGCGCCGTCATCAAAGAAGCTATGTTGAGAGTTTCAAACAAATTCAAAGTGGTTTGATAGGTGAGATCGTTTCAGGAAATGTTTACTGGAATCAATCTATGTTGTGGTACAGAGAGCGTAAAGCAGAATGGACAGACATGGAATTCATGGTTCGTGACTGGGTGAACTGGAAATGGCTATCCGGTGATCATATCGTTGAACAACATGTGCATAACCTTGATGTATTCACATGGTTTTTTGGTAAAAAACCGGTGAAAGCAGTCGGATTTGGTGCAAAACAACGCAGATTATCTGGCGATCAATATGATATGTTCAGTGTAGATTACGAATATGAAGGTGGTGTTCATGTACATAGTATGTGCCGCCAGATTGACGGATGCAAAAACAATGTTTCGGAACATTTACAAGGAACAAAAGGTGCATGGAGCAGTAATACGATGGAAATTACCGACCTTCAGGGAAAAGTCCTTTGGAAATTCGACAATGAAAAAGAGAAAGCCGATTTCAAACAGACGAATCCATATGTACTTGAGCACGTCGACCTTGTGAATCACATCAGGGCAAACACCAAAATTAACGAGGCAGCAGAAACTGCAGTCTCGTGTCTGACAGCTGTCATGGGCCGTCAATCGGCTTATACGGGCGCTGAAGTAACATGGGATGAGATCAGTAACTCTACAATGACTTACCTTCCTGAAAAATTGGAGATCGGTCCGGTTGACATGAGCAGTTATGTAGTTATGATTCCTGGAAAACCAAAAGAAGAGAAAAAAGCGTAATCTGAATAGCTTACTAAAATCAAAACCCCGTTGCTGAAAAGTGGCGGGGTTTCTTTCTTTATGCACCCGATGTCCTATTATTCAATGGAAGGTTCGTCGATTACCATGATTCTTGCCGCATCGCAAGTGAAAGGCCCTTTTTATTCTTCAGAAGATTGACAAGAGCTGGTTGAATTGAAGCTAAATTGCCTCAATTTGAACGACTTTCGCAATACATGATGAAAAAATAAGTGCTGTTAATTCTGTGATCATTTACTACTTCTGAAAGATTATTACTATTTTTATTGCTTTAATTCAGTTACCGGTCTGAGCTATTATTCACAGAATTTTAAAATAAGGAATTATGAAAACAACACAATCAAGAAGAAATTTCTTAAGAATGTCAGCAACTGGCGCTTTGGGAGCCTTTGCGCTATCGCAATATGCCTTTAAAGCTGATTCCGAATCGGCCTCGGCAGCTGTTGATCCCAAAAAGTTCGGTATTGGTCTTCAATTATACACAATCCGTGATGCGATGGCGAAAGATGTTAAAGGATCATTGAAACGGATTTCCGATATCGGAATCAAAAACCTTGAGCTTGCAAGCTATGCCAATGGTAAGTTCTATGGTTTCGAACCTGCTGAATTTAAGAAAATTGTAAGTGATCTCGGAATGGTGGTCATCAGCAGTCATACACAGGTTGAAGCATTGGGAATCACACTCGACAATGCAAAAAAAATGGCCGAAGATCACGCAAAAATCGGCGTTAAATATTGCATTCAGCCCTGGGTAGTCGAAGAAGCCCGCACAACCATCGACAGTTATAAAAAAATGGCTGCTGAATGGAATAAGGTCGGTGGTATCATGAAAGAGCACAAAATCCAGTTCGGATATCACAATCACAATTTCGAATTTGATAAGGTGGAAGGTAAGATTCCTTATTATGATGTCTTTATGGTCGAGTTAGACAAAAATCTCGTCACAATGGAACTGGATCTATTCTGGGCGACAAAAGCAGGTCAAAATCCTGTTGAGATGTTCAAAAAATATCCTGGCAGGTTCCAACTTTTCCATATGAAAGACATGTTTACCAAGGAAGCCCCATTCTATAAACCAGTCACAAACGACTTTGCTCCTGTCGGTGCCGGTCTTATTAATTTCAAGGAAATTCTGGCTGCCAAAAAGATTGCAGGAATGAAATATTTCTTTGTTGAACAGGACTCTACAAAGGATGGAAAACCGTTTGATGCAATTCAAACCAGTGTTATAAATCTGACTACCAAACTCCTCAAATAATAAGAGGTTTTGTTTTATGGAGAGGCTGTCTAAAAGTTTATATTTGGGCAGCCTCTGCTTTTGAATAAAAACGGTATTGAATATGGCAAAGATTGAAATCATCAGGGGAGATATTACGTGTCTAAACGTAGACGCAATCGTAAATGCTGCAAACCGTTCACTTCTTGGCGGTGGAGGTGTCGACGGTGCTATTCACCGGGCTGCAGGGCAGGAATTGCTTGAAGCTTGTGAATTGCTCAACGGGTGCAATACCGGAGATGCAAAAATTACGCCCGGTTTTAAATTACCTGCGAATCACGTCATTCACACAGTTGGTCCTGTTTGGAATGGTGGGATAAACCGCGAAAAAGAGTTACTTACCTCCTGTTACCGGCAAAGTCTTCGCGTTGCATCAGAAAATGGCATCCGGACGATTGCTTTCCCAAATATCAGCACCGGAGTTTACGGTTTTCCAAAGCTGGAAGCTGCATCTATTGCATTTGAAACTGTACTAAACTTTTTGACAGATCATCCTGAGATGGAAAAAGTTATATTTTGCTGTTTTGATGAAGAGAATTTCGGGTATTATAACAATCAGAAATGCAATAAAACGCAAATTAAACGTGTTCAGTCGCCTGCAGAAATTAATATAGTAGCTGATTTGGCATCAACTATCTGGAACGAATATTACGTCCCAATCATTGGACAGGAACAGGTCAATTATATGGTAGCCTCTTTTCAATCAGTTGAAGCAATTGAGCAACAAATCAGGACAGAGCATCAGGAGTACTATTTAATTTATCATCTTGCAGAGCCTTCAGGATATATAAGCATTAAACCAGCTGGAAATGAGTTGTTTCTCAGTAAGTTTTATATCCTAAAGGAAAAAAGAGGAACAGGATTGGGAAAAGCTGGATTAAATTTTATTATCAGCAGAGCAAAAGAGCTTGAGGCAAACGCGATTACACTCACCGTTAATAAAAATAATATCAATAGTATAAATGCCTACATCAAATTGGGATTTAAAAATACTGGTTCAGTTGTTACTGAAATCGGTGCCGGTTTTGTGATGGATGACTATACGATGCGTCTGGATATTAATGAATAATCCTTCGAGCGGTTGAAAACCCTAGAAGGGTTATTCAACCTCCCTGGTTAATCGAATAATTCCTTCAGACTGCCGAAATAATCTGATTCCCATCCTTCTATCATGTTTTCATAGGCATCATCCGGAATATTGGTTTGGAGAACTTCAATATTGGTTCCGCTCTTGTCGGGATGTAGTTTTATGGTAACTATCGAATCTGATTCCTCACCAAAGAACCATTGCTGAACGATTTTTTGATTCTGAACAAACTCAATATTTTTGCCAACAATCTCGCCGTCCCACAATGAAAAATCACTGCCAGGTTCGGTGCTCATGACTGCTGGTTCACCTGACCATATTTCGATCATTACCGGATTGGTAAGGGCATTGTATAAATCGGCTGGTGATGCATCCAACCTGAAATATTTCTTAAAATCTTTCATGCTTATTTAATTTGTTTTTTAAAGTCATATGGATTAGCCATGAGTAAATATTCATCTCAATTTGTGATTTCTCAAACATGGCTATTTCATCTTATCTATTAAATTATTCCATTCAAAAATAGACAAAATATTTACTATTTTCGCCGATCGAATTACAAAACCCTATGAAGAACAAATTGCGCGATTATACGCGTCTCGTAAAATTTGAACATACCATATTTGCATTACCGTTTGCCCTTATCGGCTTTTTCTTAGCCATACAACAAATCCCGGGAAGCATTCCGGTAACCTTACTATTAAAAGTGATTGGCTGTATGGTCTTTGCAAGAAATGCTGCGATGGGATTCAATCGTTACCTCGACAGGACTATCGACGCAGCTAATCCCCGGACAGCGATGCGTGAAATTCCTGCCGGTGTCGTATCACCGAAAAAAGCACTGATATTCGTGATTGTGAACTCCTTGCTTTTTGGAATCACAAGCTGGCTTATTAATGATCTCTGTTTTTACCTTTCGCCTGTGGCATTACTGGTAATTCTTGGATACAGTTATACGAAAAGAATTACGCCGCTGTGTCATTTTGTTCTGAGTGCAGGTCTTGCATTGGCACCAATCGGTGCTTATCTTGCAGTTAATGGTCAATTTGCTGTCGCTCCAATCCTCTTTTCAATGTTGGTTTTTTTCTGGGTGAGCGGCTTCGACATCATTTATGCCTGCCAGGACATAGAGTTCGACAGATCTTACAAATTAAACAGCATTCCTGCAATGTTAGGGATTAAAACAGCTTTACTTCTCTCGGTTATCGTTCATCTGTTCGCCGTTCTATTTGTTCTCTCAGCTGGTATAGTGCTATCTGCAGGATGGCTGTATTGGATTGGGTCCGCCATTTTTATTGGGCTCCTCGCTTATCAACACCTTATTATCAAACCAAACGACCTAAGCCGCGTCAACCTGGCATTTGGAACAACGAATGGCATTGCAAGTGTCGTATTCGCCCTGTTTGTAATAGCCTCTTTTTATTTAAAATAGAAAGCTTTCGGTATTTGACTGCATGCAGGCAGATACCGAAAGCTTTTTTTCACGGTTCTATTTATTCCAAAATCAGGTTCCTAAACCTTTTAGAATCTGAAATTTAACCCAATAGTTAGCAGTTCTTTAAATTGCCATTTTGGGGTGCGTCCAATCTCGACACCATTTGGATCGAGAATCGGGAATTTGGTGTTGTAATCGTAAATTAACTGAGTCATAATCTTGGCATTAATCAACCGGTTGACCCGCATTGTGAGTACCTGCTCCCACTCAAAAGCAAATTTTTGAAAAGTGTACCTGTAATTATTGAAAAACTCACCCTTCGTTTCGTAGATAATATTTTCGCTTAGCTCCTGGCGCCAGTTTGCTTTAACGATGATACCAGGCTCCCAAAGCTTCTTCGTCCCGCGTTCCAATCCGTATGTCGTTGGATCTACCAACGCTGTATCGTTGACATAAGTTGTTTTAGAGGTGAAAGGTGCAAGAAAGAGGGAGAAGTTTTTATTCGGCTTGTAATCAAGTCCAATAGACATTGTAAGGTATCCGGGTGCCATAAATGCCGAAATCGGTTTCGACGTTTCTGGATATGAATATCCTTTCGCAACCTGGGTCCTAAAGTTGGCCTCTGCAGAATAAAACCATTTTTTAAAAGCGGAATAGCCAAAACGGCTTTGGAATTCAATTTTATCATCATTCTTTTCCAAACCTCTCGTTTTAGACTTACTAATTCCATATCGAAATTCGCCGCTGTTTTCCCATTTCACTTTGTCTTTTGAGTAATTTGCATCGTACTTACTCATCATCAACAGGGTCATCGAACTTTCACCACCTTTGGCCCAATTCGATAATGAAGTCTGGGTAAAGCCAAACGATCCGTTACCTCTGAGTGTCCATGCCGGATACACTATTTTATTCAATTTGACCTTTCGTAACTTTTTGTCAGGTGCCTGTGTCTCGAACGTAATTGTACGCCTTTGAGTTTCTGCAAACCTTGTAAGTTTAATTCCATCATCAATTACCAGTTTTAACTCACCTTTGCCATTGCTGATTAGCACTACACTAAGTGAGTCGTTCTGAGCATTTTTAAGGAACATTCGGATCGGTTTCATATGACGATTGGCGGTCCAGAATTCTGTTTTTTCGTCCTTTAGATTGACCAATCGAACCAATGAAGAATCAGCTTCAGCATGGACTGTAAGATAACGCAATGCAATCCTCAGTGAATCATTAACAATACCGACTGCCTTATCGTTATAGGCAGCTAAAACTTGATAGTTGTGTGATTCAACAGACTTCGTATAGGCCTTAATTCTCAAATCAGTCTGCTCTGAAATATATTTGCTTCGATAGGAAAAAATTGTTCTTTCGCGCCAACAGTTAATTACCGAATCGTTGTATGCTGCACGGTATATCCCGAAGAGTTGGATACGGACCGAATCCATTGCAGCACCAGTCATATCTGGTGAAAACTGCATGGAACTAATCTTGTTATTCATACCCGCAACAAATTCCGGTGGAAGCTCATTTTGATTCTTCCCCCACAATACTTCCGGATCTCCGTCAGGAACATGAGGTGCCTTCGAAAGTTCATTCTCTAAAATTACAACCGGAACAACTATTTTGGTAATATTCAGACTATCGAGAACTTTTTTCCGGATCGCTTCAATCCCTTTTCCAATCTCTTCATCAGTAAGGTAGCCGCGTATTTCTTTTACATTTCGAATGTCCTGAGGACGCCGGTCTAACAGATAGCCCAATTTATCATCGCTTAACAGCCTATGAATATCAACTATTACGGTATCAAGAGGATCGTTTTCAGCATAGTTCAATACACCCTGAATAGGTTTTTTGTACTGACGGTCTGTGAGGTACCATTCTCCGCCAGAATAAAGCAGTTTATTTAGATAATCAACACTCCATTTTAGCGAGTCTCCAATTTGGTTTCCAGCTAACTGAGTCTGTCCTGGAATCAGTTTATTTAGGTTTGAAGCCAACAATATTTCGGGGCAGAGTGCCATCGAAGTGATAATAAATAATAGAATAAAATTTTTTCTGATCATCATTAACATCTTTATGATTTCTGAAAGCCAAAAATAGGTAAAAGGGACTTATATTTGAAACTTTTAACTGAAGTTAGGAGTTTTATCCGATCGGAGAACTGGCTTTTCAAACTAAATCAATGACAAAACGGTATTTATTCCTATTGATATTCATGTCATTAGTCCATATAAGCACTATGGCGCAACGCAACAATCTATTTTTTGATATCACCGGTGGCGCGGGCAGATTAATACCTCATCACCCCGAAATAAGGAACCTGGCCGGTCCGGTTTCATTTTTTAATGCAAGATTCGGATTAAAAACGCTGGGACAAAAGGAGTGGCAGCGTGTTTACAAATATCCCGAAATAGGCATAGGTTTATCGCACAATTATTTAACCAGCAAATCTTTAGGAGACCCAACAGCTGTTTATTCATTTTTATATCTTCCATTGACACCGGCTTCAAAGCTAAAACTTGATCTGGGAGTTCATCTTGGATTTGCATGGGGGTTCAATCCATCGACTCCTCAAAACCAGGTAAATCTTGCAATTGGATCAGCATGTACAGCTTATGCCTCTATAAATCTTAATACAGCAATTAAAATAGGTCAGAATTTTGATCTGCTGCTCTCTGCTGGCGGGTATCATTATTCTAACGGGAATTTGAATAAACCAAACAAAGGAATCAACATGTTGGGAGCTGAAACCGGATTGCGGTATATGCTTCCGAAATCGGATACGGAACTGAATACAGAACCGGTTATTCCATTACAAAAAAGCTCGTCAGTAATGGTATTCGGAGCCTGGGGATGGAAAAAGGAAGTTACTTATTCGTTGGGATTCCCGATAGGATCTTTAAGTATAGGTTATTATCGGACAATTAATCACAAAAGCAGGTTGAGTGCAGGAGTTGACCTGTTCCTTGATAAAGGCACCCTATATTATACTCAAAAAGAAAATCTGCTTAAGAATAAACTCGCCACAGGTGTTTTTGGAGGCCATGAGCTTACATTCAATCACTTATCAATAGTTACGCAGATTGGCATTTATATTCGGAATCCAAATCCAACCGATCCGTTTCATTACGAACGCCTTGGAATTCGCTATGTAATAGCCAAAAGAATAATACCCTCCTTGGCGCTGAAAGCACACGAGTTTAAAGTTGACTTTGTAGAATGGGGATTAGGTTTTGTTTTATGGAAGTCTTGAAAGCGGAGTAGAAATATAATAACAGAAAAGAGAAAAGGCCTAAAACCACGATTATTACATTGATTTATAATTTATTCTGGGGCCAAGCCTTTTACCTGGGTTGTTTTTTGCCTGATCAAAACAATATTCATTGGACTATTCAATTCTGGAAGCCTTAAATTTATTTATTTTACAAAAAAATTACAAAATCTATTCAATCATGAAAAAAACATTTTATGCGATCATTGTTTGCTTTCTATTGACTTTCAGCGCAATGCTTGCTACTGCGGCAGTTCGCTTGCCATCTATACTTGGAAGCCATATGGTATTGCAACAGAACAGCGAAGTTAAACTTTGGGGGTGGTGCAGTCCTGCCGAAAAAGTAACCATTAAAACGAGTTGGGATACAATCACATATCGAACAAATGGCGAATCGTCGGCAAAATGGCTCCAGAAAATAAAAACACCTGCAGCAGGAGGACCATACACAATTACGATCAACGAATCCACCATTCTCAACGATGTGATGATCGGGGAGATTTGGCTTTGCAGCGGACAAAGTAACATGGAATGGGGAGGAGATCAGGGACTAAAGCAAACACTGAATGAAGCTCCCGGCGCCAATAATCAGAAAATAAGGTTTTTCTACATTGCAAAATCAACTTCCGAAACGCCACAGGAAAACTGCGAAGGAAGCTGGAAAGTTTGTTCGCCGGAAGAGATGAAGCATTTCAGTGCCATAGGTTATTTTTTTGGCAAGAACCTTCAGCAAGCATTAAATGTACCTGTCGGACTGATCAATAGCAACTGGGGCGGCACTCCTGCTGAAGTTTGGACACCAAAGAATCTTGTTGAGAATGATCCTGATTTAAAATCAGCATCCCTAAAACTGACCTCCGCTGCCTGGTGGCCAGTTCTTCCAGGGCTTACTTTTAATGCGATGATCAATCCAATCACAAATTTCGAAATATCGGGCGCCATCTGGTACCAGGGAGAAAGTAATGTTGGAACCTATTCAACTTACAAGGCACTAATGAACACAATGATAAGTTCATGGCGTAAAGCATGGCAGAAAAATTTCCCATTCTATTTTGTTCAGATAGCTCCATTTTCGGGTTATGGAAATAACAATGTTGCCGCTCTGCTGCGCGAAACCCAGACGAGTTGCCTTTCGATTCCCAAAACCGGAATGGTCGTTGTCACCGATCTTGTTGATGATCTTTCGAATATTCATCCGATCAATAAAATTGACGTAGCTTCAAGACTGGCAAATCTTGCCTTATCCGAAAATTACGGTAAAACCGGGTTGACTTACAAATATCCGATGTACAAGTCGATGAAGAACGAAAAGGACAAAATCAGGATCCAATTCGAAAATGCTGATAATGGCCTGATATCGAAAGATAAAGCGATAACGGAATTTTACATTGCAGGCGATGATCATCTGTTTCTACCTGCATCTGCTAAAATCGATGGAAACAGTGTAATCGTTTGGAACAAAACTGTCAAAGTGCCGGTTGCTGTAAGGTTCGGATTTAGCAATACTGCAATCCCCAATCTTTTCAGTAAAGAAGGATTACCAGTGAATTTATTCCGCACCGACAGTTGGGAAGTTGACACGACTCCGGTTAAGAAGTAATATTTGAAAAGGGAATTGAATGAATTTTAGAAGAGGAGCGAGGACGTTACGAGAAGGTCATTTTATACCTGGATTGTTCAGCCTTTCAACTTGATTATTGTTGTCAGACCTTAACATTTATCCTTTCAACTTTAACCTTTGACGATCTAAAGCACTTTATAATTCGTATTACCATACTGTTAAGCCTGCCTGCCGGATACACCCTCTCCGGCAGGCAGGCTTCTTATTCGCTTGAAATTACTATCTTTGCAAAAAATTCAGAAAAAATCACAGGCATAATGGCACATAAATCAGGGTTTGTCAACATAATCGGGAATCCAAACGTCGGAAAATCAACTTTGATGAACGCAATGGTAGGCGAAAAGCTTTCGATAATTACTTCGAAAATGCAGACTACACGTCATCGTATCAAGGGGATCGTCAACGGAGAGGATTTTCAGATTGTTTACTCTGACACGCCCGGGATTTTAAAGCCGGCTTACAAACTTCAGGAATCGATGCTTGGGTTTGTGAATACGGCATTGGTTGATGCCGATATCTTGTTGTATGTGACCGATGTGGTGGAAGATTTCTCGAAAAATGCAGATTACCTCGAAAAAATAAAATCGGCAGAAGTTCCTGTTCTTGTGCTGATTAATAAAATAGACCTTACCGATCAGGAAAATCTGGTCAAGTTGGTTGAAAAGTGGAGAGAACTTATTCCCAAAGCCGAAGTCATGCCGATTTCTGCCAAGGAGAAATTCAATCTCGACTATGTTTTTAAACGGATACTTGCTAACCTTCCTGAAGGTTCACCATTTTTTCCAAAAGACGAACTGACTGACCGGAATGAGCGATTTTTTGCTCAGGAAATCATTCGCGAAAAAATCCTCTTGTTTTACGACAAAGAGATCCCTTATTCCGTTGAAATTGAAGTAGAAGAATTCAATGATGAGCCAAACCTACTTAGTATCAGGGCGGTAATTAACGTTGCACGTGAGACACAAAAAGGGATCATCATTGGTCATCAGGGGAAAGCACTGAAAAGAGTAGGGACAGAAGCGCGTTTGGACATGGAAGAGTTTTTTGGAAAAAAAGTGTTTCTGGAAACGTTCGTTAAAGTAGCAAAAGACTGGCGGGATAAAGAGGGCCAGCTTCGTAATTTTGGTTACGAGATTCAATAAAAGTAAAATCAGATAATGAGTAGTATAGTAGCAATAGTCGGTAGGCCAAACGTTGGGAAATCGACTTTTTTTAATCGTTTGACAGAATCGCGTGCCGCAATTGTCGATGACATGCCGGGAGTTACACGCGACCGGAATTATGGTAAATCGATCTGGAACGGTGTTGAGTTTTCTGTCATCGACACAGGTGGTTATGTTTCAGGATCGGATGATATCTTCGAAGAAGAGATTCGTCGTCAGGCAAATTTGGCCATCCAGGAAGCCGATGTGATTGTTTTTCTTGTCGACGTTGAAAGCGGGTTGACCGAACTTGATATTTCAGTTTATGATTTGCTACGCAGAAACGACAAACCGGTCGTAACCGTTGTAAATAAAGTTGATAACCATCAGAGAGGTCTCGATGCCAATGAATTTTACTCCCTTGGAGTAGAAAAATTATTTACCGTTTCGTCAATCAACGGATTAGGAACAGGTGACTTGCTCGATGAAATCGTTGAACTTCTCCCCAAAGTTGTCGAAGAAGCTGAAGATGAGAAAATACCAAGAATTGCAGTCGTTGGAAGGCCAAATGTTGGTAAATCTTCTATAATCAATACGTTAGTTGGTGAAGACCGCCACATTGTTACCGAAGTAGCCGGTACAACACGCGACGCTGTTGCACAGCATTATAATAAATTCGGTCACAATTTTATCCTTGTCGACACGGCCGGATTGCGTAAAAAGACAAAAGTCGCTGAAGATGTGGAATTTTATTCGGTGATGAGATCAGTCCGGACAATTGAAGATTCGGACGTATGTGTACTTGTTCTTGATGCCACGCGTGGTGTTGAAGGTCAGGATGTAAGCATTTTTCACCTGATTCACAGGAATAAAAAGGGAATTGTCGTAGTTGTGAATAAATGGGATCTGGTTGAAAAAGACAACCACACCATGAAGAGTTTTGAGCGCGACATCCTCGAAAAGTTCGCTCCGATCGTTGATATCCCGATTGTTTTCACCTCTGCTCTTACTAAACAGCGGATTCTGAAGATCCTTGAGGAAGCGATGGCTGTTTTCGAAAACCGAAACCGCCATATTGCAACTTCAAAATTGAACGAGCTATTACTTGGATTTATTGAGGCTTACCCGCCACCTGCGCACAAGGGAAAATATGTTAAAATAAAATACATTACCCAGTTACCGACGAAAATTCCAAGTTTCGCCTTCTTTTGTAATCTCCCACAGTACATCAGGGATCCTTATAAAAGATACCTCGAAAATAAGATACGTGCTAATTTTAATTTCAAGGGAATCCCTATCCAGCTCTATTTCAGACAGAAATAAGCAGTTATTTGTCAATGGTCTGTTCCGACACGATTAATCGCGTCGGAATGGCCTTCTGGCCCTATAATCAAATATTTAGAATATCATGCAATAATCTCTAAATATTTCGTACCTTTGCGCAACTTTTCCCACATTGGGAATTGGATTTTTTTCAGATAATAATAAGTCGGGTAAATTGGTTCATTAGATAGCTATAACGCCCGCCACAAAACACAGATGATGCAATTTAATGAAATGGGTCTCGACCCCAGAATCCTAAAGGGGATTCAAGAAATGGGCTTCGAACAACCTTCGCCAATCCAGGAACAGTTTATCCCCTTATTCCTGAAAACACCCACCGACATTGTAGGACTTGCCCAGACCGGAACCGGGAAAACCGCAGCTTTTGGTCTGCCAATGCTTCAGGTTATTGATCCCAAAAAGAGAGTTCCTCAGGCACTAATAATTAGCCCCACCCGTGAACTTTGCGTTCAAATCGCAAGAGAAATTTCGGATTATGCTAAGTATCTGCCCGATATCTCAATCGTTCCTATTTACGGAGGAGCAGATATCGGCGCACAGTTAACAGCTTTGCGCAAAGGTGTGCATATTATTGCCGCTACTCCAGGTCGCTTGCATGATATGATCCGAAAAAACAAAGTCGATCTTTCGCAGGTAACGATACTTGTACTTGACGAAGCGGACGAAATGCTGAACATGGGATTTCAGGAAGATGTTGATGCAATTCTTGAAAAAACACCTGCGACAAAGAACACCCTTCTATTTTCGGCTACAATGCCGAAAGAGATCGCTGCAATTGCTAAAAATTACATGACCAACCCGATCGAAATTGCGGTTGGAAAAAAAGGTAGTGGTGCCGAAAATGTTGAGCACATTTACCATATGGTTCATGCAAAAGACAGATATTCAGCACTTAAGCGTGTCATGGACTTTGTTCCTGATATTTATGGAATTGTTTTTTGCCGTACACGGGCAGAAACTAATGAAATTGCGTCACAGCTGATTCAGGATGGCTACAGTGCCGAAGCACTTCACGGCGATTTAAGTCAGGCTCAACGCGATTATGTGATGGATAAATTCCGCACGAAAGGTGTTCAGATGCTTATCGCAACCGACGTGGCTGCACGCGGAATCGATGTAAACGACCTCACACACATTATCAATTACAATCTGCCCGACGATATCGAGAATTACACCCACCGAAGCGGCCGTACAGGTCGTGCCGGAAAATCGGGAATCTCGATCTCAATCATTCACATGAAAGAGCAGGGCAGAATCAGAATGATTGAAAAAGGAATAGGGAAGAAATTTCTGCGGATGCCGGTTCCAACTGGTAAGGTGATTTGCGAGAAACAGCTCATGTTCCTGATTGACAAGCTGGAGACAGTTAACATCAATGAAGAGGAAATTGCGCCTTTCCTTCCGGCTGTGAATGCCAAATTGGAATCACTTTCGAAAGAAGACCTGATCAAACACTTTGTATCGCTGGAGTTTAACCGCTTTATCGAATATTACGGAAATACCCCCGATCTGAATGCACCTGATACGCATGAAAGAGGAGGAAGAGACAGTCGTGACGGACGTGATAACCGTGATGGAGGACGTGAAAGTCGTGACGGACGCAGAGGTTCTTCAGAAGGGTTGACCCAATTCCGACTTAACGTTGGTTTATCACAGGGATTAATTCCAAAAGATATCATCACTTTTGTGATTGATGCAACTGGAAGCAGAAATGTTGAAATCGGAAAGATCGAGCTGTTCAAAACACATGCTTTGGTTGAAATTGATTCGCAGGCTGCTAATGCCTTCTTGAAAAACAGTCGCGGAATGAACTTCCGTGGATCGTTCTTTGATGCCGAAGTTAGTAATCCGGGCCGTGAAGGCGGTGACCGTGGAGGTGACAGAGGTGGCGATAGAGGCGGTGACCGTGGAGGCGATATACGCGGAAGATTTGACCGTGGCTTCCGGAAACCAGAAGGTGGTGGCGAATTTAAACGCCGCGACAGAAAGAAACGATTTTAACAGACTTAAGATAAATACCAAGCCGGAAAGCAATACGCCTTCCGGCTTTTTTGCTGCAAAGATGTATCTACTATGTTACTGGAAACAAATTCGCTAGATAACGAAATCTTTGCAATGACTTCTTTGTTATATAGCTATAACAATATCATTTATTTTTGATCGTTCACAAATGATTACAATGGCTCATTCGGCAATAGATACAAACGAAAACTATCCAAGTAAACAACGGATCAGAATTGCTGTTTCATTGTTCTATTTTAGTATGGGACTCTGTTTTGCTTCCTGGGCGAGCCGGATTCCCGATATTAAAACTGCGTTAATGCTCAGCGATGCTGCATTGGGCACTATTTTATTCGCTTTACCTGTTGGTCAGTTTTTGATGATGCCTTTCTCTGGTAAACTTGTGACCCATTACGGCAGCCAGAAAGTTATTCTTTTTGCTGTTCCCGCATATGCAATTTGCCTCACAAATCTGGGACTTGCAACACAAGGTTGGCACCTCGGAGTCGGACTATTTTTATTTGGGATATTCGGAAACATGTGTAATATCGCGATTAATACACAAGGCATTGCTGCAGAGAAACTATATGAACGACCTATTATGTCTGCATTCCATGGTGGGTGGAGCGTTGCCGGATTTACTGGTGCACTCGTTGGGTTAGCCATGATCAATCTGAAATTGACTCCTTATCTGCACTTCTGGATTGTTATTGGAATTGTTTTCATCGTTGTTTCATTGAATTACAGGATGCTGGTGCAAGGAAAAACGGGACCAGCCATGGCTTCGTCGAAGAAACGATTCTTCTCGAAACCCGACAGCACGTTGTTGCAACTGGGTGTGATTGGTTTCTGCAGCATGGCCAGCGAAGGTGCAATGTTCGACTGGAGCGGTGTCTACTTTAAGGATGTTGTTAAAGCCCCATCTTCGCTTGTAATTCTGGGTTATACCTCGTTCATGATCATGATGGCTTCCGGAAGATTTGTGGCAGACGGACTTGCAGCCAGATTTGGCAGGAAGCACCTGCTTCAGGTTAGCGGGGTATTAATTTCATCGGGACTTTTTCTCTCTGTTTTCTTTCCCTATTTAATATCTTCAACAATTGCATTTATGATGGTTGGGCTAGGTGTTTCAAGTATTGTCCCATCTGTGTACAGTGCCGCCGGGAAACATGCTACAATAGCTCCAGGAATAGCATTGGCGACTGTTTCGAGTGTAAGTTTTCTTGGTTTTTTAATGGGGCCACCGCTAATTGGTTATATTTCCGCAGCTGCCGGGTTGCGTTACTCATTTGCTGTGATCGGTGTCTTCGGCATCTGTATTACGCTTCTTGTTTCGAAGATTAAGGCGATGCATTAAAATGACTTGATTATCAGAATTTTCAGATAGGTTACTCTTGAGTTGTGTACTTTATCTAATGGATTAACAAAGTCAATCTTATCCCAAATAGTCAGGCATACTTTGGTTATATGATCAATTTTCAATTGATCGTATAGATATTTACAAAAAAAAAATAACGCTTATCGCGTGAACAATTCGCCGATCTGCTCCTTATCTTTGCAGGAATCCTCTCCATCACTACTCGATTTCCGGTTGCAATTTTACCAAAGCCATCTCTTTAATTTTGCGACTATTAAAAAGATACACAATGGAAAATGATAATACCATAAAAAATGCTTCTTCATCGTGGATGGAGATTGTATCAAAATATAACTTTTCGAATCCGCTTAAGAGCTGGTGGCAGATAATTAACTCTGTAGTCCCCTATCTAATACTTTGGGTGGTTATGATTTGGAGCCTTAATATCTCTTATTGGATTACCCTACTTCTGTCTGTTGTGGCTGCAGGATTTTTGATTCGGATTTTCATCATTTTCCACGACTGTGGACACGGATCTTTCTTTAAATCTCAGAGGCTCAACCGAATTGTAGGTATTATTGCCGGATTAATGGCATTTACGCCTTACCATAAATGGCATCATGACCACAAGGAGCATCATGCAACTGTCGGCAATCTCGACAAACGCGGTACAGGCGATGTTAAAACACTCACCGTTGAGGAGTTCCTGAAACTATCGAAGTGGCAACGGTTTATGTACCATTTTTACAGGCACCCTATCTTTCTGTTTGGTATTGCGCCATTTCTTGTTTTTGTTTTTCAAAACCGGTTACCAAAAGCTTATATGAATAGGAAGGAACATTTGTACCTTCACCTTACAAATCTTGCATTAGTAGTTGCAATTGCGCTGTGTATGTGGGCAATCGGATGGAAAGCCTATCTTTTAATACAATTGCCTATATTATACATTGCATCGGTGCATGGAGTATGGCTATTCTACGTTCAGCATCAGTACGAAAATGTGGTATGGACGCGGGGTAATGAGTGGAACTATAAAAATATTGCTTTGGAAGGAAGTTCTTTTCTCAAACTTCCCCTCATACTGCAATGGTTTACAGGCAATATTGGGTTTCACCATATTCATCACCTTAGTCCAAGAATTCCCAATTATAAACTTCCGGCCTGCTATAAAGAAAATGAGATCTTTCAGGATATTCAACCCATCACCTTTTTTACAAGTCTCCGATCGTTGAAATTGCGGCTATGGGATGAAAAAAGGAGAAAAATAGTGGGATTTAAGGCGTTGCATTTCAATCCAAGTTGAAACTGATTGTCTATAGCTATGTAATTACGTAATTAAGACAAACAAGCCAACGAGACGGTGATGGACCTTTTCGTTGGCTTGTTTACATGATTTTATAAATATTTAGGATCGGAAGAAGCGCCGTTATCCTACGTAACCAATACAATTAGCTGTTCGCCTCTTTTAAGATCACGTCGTGCGCTCCGCCTTCAATAATACTGGTTGCAGAAACCAATGTAATTTTGGCTTTATCCTGTAATTCAGGGATCGAAATTGCACCACAACTGCACATTGTCGATTTTATTTTCCCCAATGTCGTATCAAGGTTATCTTTCAGCTTTCCAGCATACGGAACATAGCTGTCAACTCCCTCTTCAAATTTAAGTGACTCGTTTCCACCAAAATCGTAACGCTGCCAGTTACGCGCACGGTTCGATCCTTCGCCCCAATACTCTTTCACGTAGCTGTTGCCAATTTTTAGTTTTTTCGTCGGGCTCTCATCGAAACGGGCAAAATACCTACCCATCATCAGGAAATCGACCCCCATTGCGAGCGCCAAAACCATATGATAATCGTGGACAATACCACCATCACTGCAAAGTGGGATATAAATACCGGTCGCTTCGAAATACTCCTTACGTGCCTGGGCAACCTCTACGATAGCTGTTGCCTGTCCGCGACCGATCCCTTTTTGCTCACGCGTGATGCAGATTGAACCGCCGCCAATACCAACTTTGATAAAATCGGCTCCGGCTTGTACGAGGTAAAGAAATCCTGCAGTGTCAACCACATTACCTGCTCCGACCTTTGTCTGTTCTCCGAAATTCGCCTTGATATATTGGATTGTTTCGGCCTGCCACTCTGAAAAACCATCCGAAGAGTCAATACAGAGGACGTCTGCACCAGCATTTAAAAGGGCAGGAACACGTTCTTTATAGTCACGTGAGTTAATCCCGGCACCTACGCAAAGCTTCTTATTGTTATCCGACAGTTCGTTTAAATTGTCCTGGTGGTCGTCGTAATCCTTGCGGAAGACAAAATATTGTAAGTGTTGCTTGTCATCAATAATAGGAAGGCAATTCAGCTTGTGTTCCCATACAATGTCGTTTGCTGTATTCAGTGAGATCCCAAGTTTTCCCACGATCAGTTTTGAGAACGGTGTCATAAACTCTTCAACACGTTTATCCAAACTATCTTTCGAGATCCTGTAATCGCGGCTGGTTACCAAACCGAGTAATTTACTGTTCGAACTACCATCTTCGGTAATACCAATCGTTGAATGCCCCGTCTTTTTCAGCATCTCAAGAACATCTGCCAGACTGTTATTCGGTGTAAGATTAGAATCACTCACAACAAATCCGGCCTTGAATTTCTTTACCCGCTGAACCATATCAACCTGACTTTCGATGGATTGTGATCCGAAGATAAAAGACAAACCTCCGTTACGGGCGAGAGCAATTGCAAGATTATGGTCCGAAACAGATTGCATAATCGCCGAAACCATGGGAATATTGAGCTCAATTTCCGATTTCTCGCCTTTCGCAAATTTAACAAGGGGTACTTTCAACGAGACATTCGCGGGAAAACACTCTTTTGTAGTCAGACCCGGAATAAGTAGGTACTCGTTAAATGTTCTGGAAACATCATTAAAGAATTGTGCCATAACATTATAATTCAAAGTGAATATATATTTCAGCAGAAAAACCTGCGTTACGAAAATTTTGCGAAAGTAACGAACTTGGGAAACTTATTCAAGAAGAATACCAGGAATCATTCAGAGTTCATGATTTCTTATCATGATCGATTCATTTTTTGGGTATTAGGACTATCTGAAAGTAAAATTACACAACGCTTGTGGGTCATTGACTCCGTCTGCCTGGTCGCATATCACGCAAAATTTTGGAAAATAAACAATTCTTTTAAAACTGAATTCATGCTTTTAAAATTGATGAACCCAATTTTAAAAGCCATGAACAATTCTTTCAAACTTATGTACATGATTTTTAAAGTGAAGAACCAAATCTTTAAAGTCATGAACAATTCTTTCAAACTTATGTATATGATTTTTAAAGTGAAGAACCAAATCTTTAAAGTCATGAACAATTCTTTCAAACTTATGTACATGATTTTTAAAGTGAAGAACCAAATCTTTAAAGTCATGAACAATTCTTTCAAACTTATGTACATGATTTTGGTGAACCTGAGAACTAAATCCTATAATTTAAAGAAAAACCCAAACTTATAAGCAAAATTTTCGTGAATTGAGCTAAATTGATAAGGGCCGTAACGGTAATAAATGCCAGCACTCCATGAAAGGTAGTTCATTCTTAAAAGGTTATTTACCTCAAAACCTGATTCATAAAAACCTTTGCGGTAATCCTGAAGATTGAATTTCTTTTGGTATTGATCATTCAACTGACCGAAGCCGATATTTTGAGCAAATATAATGGCTGGTTGCTTTTGGAAAGTTTCGGGGAACATCCAGGTACTGAAATCGTGTCGGAAATGTACAGCCGCATATCTGCCAGCTGAGAATTCGTTCAATTGCATTGTTCCAAAAGAGAAGGGTGCTGCCAGCGAATAAGTGCCGGCAAAACTTCCATAACTGTTAAAATATTCAATGACTGGTGCGTCTTGTGTCATAATTCCCCCGCGAAACACAATAGTGGAGGTTCCAAACTCTTCAAAGGGGAGATTAAATTTCCCTTTGATTTCTATTTTTGAATATTGATAATCCCCACGTAATACTTTAAGTCCCTGAATAATTGTAAGGTAAAAATCCGATTTTGGGATGTTCATCTCCTTTTGCCGGCCATCCTCCATGTGAAGTATAATTCCGGGCGTGTACCTTAATTGTAAGCCGGTTCGTGTCAGGTTGACCGGGGTGAAGGGATGCTCTCTTAAAAATTGTGTATTTTGCTCGGAATGGTTTTCGGAGAGATCGCCAAACAGGTAATAATCTAACTCCTTAAATGGCCGATACTCCACGCCAGTTGAGTAACGTTTCGTGGCATACATATTCTTAATGAGCAAATAACGATAACTTTCAGGATTAAGTAATGTTTTAGTCTCCAAAAAATCTGGTTCACCTAATTCCATATTTACATCTTTGTAAGCCAGTTGAAACCTTAAGTCGGAATCTTTTGAAGGGTATAAATTGATCCATTCTCCATTTCGGATTGATCCATCTTTTATTCCGTAACTGAGATATCCTCCGAATGTGAAGTGCTTTGATAACAATCGGTTAGTTTCACCACCTACTCCTAATTTTAGTCCTTCAAAAATATTATAACCAAATAACCGGTTATAGTCGAGGTTAAAATAACGCAATGGAATCTTTCCTTCAGTGATAAACCTGATTAGTTTGGTCTTCTGAATACGATTTTCTGCTTGAATTATACTATCAGCTTTAAATTTAGATATTGAATCATTCTGATTTATTGGGATATAGATAAAATTATTTGGTGAGGCAACAGGTTTCAGATCGGTATTTGATAAGAGCTGAGGAGCATTTTTAAAATCACTGGGACTTAGCGCCGGATTTATCAGTTGCTGATAAATATTGATGCTGCTTTCTGCAATAAAGTCACCTTCTTTGGTCGCTGATTTATTCAACGCATTTTTCCTGTTGAAGAAAACCTTAATATTTATATCAGATGGTAACCATTTATCATGCAATTGTTCAAAGTTTTGATGAATGACGAGCAATGGTTCCTGAGGATCGTTTTGGGTTGAATGAGCATTAATTTCCTGGACAGCAAAAGCCTTTGCATTAATTAAAGCCGTTCCAATGAATCCGTCGAATTGACTGTCTGGCTTTGGATGAAAGGTAATCTTAAGAAGTGTATCACCTATGGCCGTTATCGAATCGCTCGAATTATAGATGTAATTGCCGAATGCCGATTGCGAAAATGGTGATAAATAGCTATTATTAAATAGGTTAATAGTGGGGTTTAATAGCGAGGCCGCACTTAAACTGAAGGCTAATTTTGTAAATGAACCGTCATCTTTTCCTTCATTCCTGGCTGATAGAATTTCGGATTGATTAAAGTCAGGCTTCAAACGTTTTTGTAAAGTCAGTGTCTCTGTGGAAAAAGTATATAAACTATTATTTTGATCTTTTAAGTTTTCAGTTGTATCCATCTTCAGCCGATCTCCAATTGGCGAAAGGTTTTTTCGAATACGAAAACGGTTGAAAGTGAATGCACTGTAGCTGTTGAATGAAGAAGGGTCGTTTTCAGGAAGATGGAGCAGAACCATTTTAAGGATCGTCTCCGGTGATTGGTAAACGACCGAATCAGCTGATTGTCTGGTGGTGGCGAAACTAATACCATTCATCACCAAAAACGTTGCAACGGCAATAATGCTACTCTTCAGTTTCATCCAGTTCATGCAACGTCCCGATAAGTTGTTGGCGGTATTTCCCGTATAAAGAATTGAATCCTTTGTGAAAAATGTAAAAAACTAAAGCAATCAGGGTAGCCATTACCAAAAGAATCAGAAATCCTGCCATGATTAGTCTGGGATTGCTCATCGTTTCGAGACCAGACATCGATTTGATCCCTTCCCATACACCCAAAGCAAATCCGGCACTCTCGGCACACGTAAAAACAATCAGTGCGAGATAGAACTCTTTTTTGAAAGTATCGAGGAGTTGGACAACTTTGCTTAAAGCTACTGGCATATTATCGGCTGCCAGATTTTTGATTTTTAATTTTTGATACCGATAAACAAAAAGGATAAATGTGAGCATGATAATACAATTAACAATTATCCCGATTATTTTGACAACGAATGGAGTGGAAATATGTTCATCAAGGTAGGATGGGAAAATCTTATCATAGGGAATGTATTGATCTGCTATTGTGAGGAACATGAATATCCCAAGCAGCCAGAATCCTGTTCTGACGTTGCGTTCCAACTTCGAAAGAATTCCGGAACCCTTTTTTTGAAGCATTTGCCGGATCTCATCTGCATTCACCAAATGGCTCTGATCTTTCGCTTCTGAGACTTTTCCCCAGGCTGTTTTAAGTTCGTTCAGTTCCATTTAGACTTTTCCTTTAATGAGAGATTCCAGTTTCTTTTTTATTCTATTCATTTTAACCCGCACATAATTTTGCGTAATACCGGTAATTTCAGCAATCTCCTCGTATGATTTATCTTCAAGATACAATAGGATGATCGATTTTTCGATTCCGGTTAGCTGACCAATTGCTGTGTGAAGCAGGTTTAGATTTTCTTCGAGTTCGTAATCGTACTCATCCACGGCAATGGATGGAATCTCTCTGACAAATCGGGCATTTGCTGTTTGCCTGCTTCCTCTTTTAAAGGCCGTAATAGCCGTATTGATGGCCACACGGTACATCCATGTCGAAAATTTTGATTGCTCCTTGAAAGTACCATACGATTTCCAGAGTTGGATCAATATTTCCTGAAAAAGGTCTTTCCGGTCATCCACATCGTCACAATAAATTCTTGTAACCTTATGAATGATACCTTGATTGACCGTAATTTCCCGAAGAAATTCCTCTTTCACACGTTTATTAGTAAGGGTTATTAATAAAACATTACAGGGAATATTCAGTTTTGCGTAATAAAGGAAGAAATTGAAAAGATTGAAGTGGTCGTAAATTAACCGCTCTTCTTCTCAATTTCTCTCTTTCAGGCCCATTAGTTCTTTCTATTTCGAAGTCATCTTCAGAAGACTTACTTCTTCTTCTGTAAGATAACGCCACCTTCCGCGTGGAAGATCTTTCTTTGTTAAACCGCAAAAATAGACCCTGTCGAGCTTATCTACTTTATATCCAAGATGTTCAAAAATCCTGCGCACAATTTTATTTTTACCTGAATGGATCTCTATTCCCACCTGTTTTTTATCATCTTCACTCACATAGCTTACAGAATCGGCAACCACAAAACCGTCTTCAAGGTTAACCCCGTCAACAATTTCCTGAAGGTGATTCTTTGAAACGGCACGATCTAAAAATACATGGTAGATTTTCTTGCGGTTATATTTTGGGTGTGTCAACCGTTTTGTCATATCGCCGTCGTTAGTGAAGAGCAATAACCCGGTTGTACTTTTGTCCAATCGACCAACAGGATAAATCCTTTCGGTGCAAGCATTTGCAATAAGTTCCATCACCGTTTTGTCAGCGTGTGGATCTTCAAGCGTTGTAACGTATCCTTTGGGTTTATTCAATAATACATATACCTTTTTCTCGGCAGATATAACTCTTCCATTGAAACTTACCAGTTCACCTGGCAAAACCTGATGTCCCATTTCTGAAACAATTTTTCCGTTAATGGTAACACAGCCGGTAGCGATAAATGTATCTGCTTCACGGCGGGAACAAAGTCCGGCATTGGCAATGTAACGATTCAGACGCATTGATCCAGGTTCTCTTTTTGCCTGAGACGATCTTGGAGTCAATGGCCTTTTTACCGAGTTAAATTCATTGTTGAGGTTTTGTTTGCCAAATTTACCTCGCAGAACTTTACCAGTTTCATTCACAAATTGGTCAGAATCGGCTCCCTCAAATTTCCGTTCCGTGCGTTTTTCGATTACATTTCGGCGGAAGACGTCTGATGTACGTTCTTTAAATGGCCGGCTACTTCCCGTTGTGTTTGGCTTAGATCCCGAGGTGGTCTTTAGAACTTTCTTTTTTCCGTCTCTCTTTCCTCCTGTTAATTCCCTTGAATCTGTGCGACTTCCGTAAGGTTTTCTGCCTTGGTCGCTTGAAACGGACTCTCCTTTTTTGACGCGGGGTCTTGTCCCCGGCTCACGATTCCCGACGGTACGCTTGTCAGGGCGTTCCTGTCCTCTTTCTCTTCTAATGATCATTTCTTAATTCCTTGACTTATTATTAATTCGGGTGCAAATGTCGGAAAAAATTCCCGAAATCGAACTAAAATATTTTATTCGGGGAATAATCCTTTGAATAATTAACCCGATTTAACAACTTTGCAGTTCAAAATCTAAAAATAACACATATCATGGCGCTTATAAAATCAATATCTGGAATACGTGGTACAATTGGCGGTAAGCCTGGCGAAGGTTTGAGTCCTTTGGATCTTGTGAAATTTACAGCCGCTTATCTCACCTGGGTAAAGGAGAGTAAAAATAGCGGTCAAAAGCTTAAAATTGTGGTTGGACGCGATGCCCGGATTTCGGGTGAAATGGTCAATGCTGTTGTCACCGGAACTTTAATCGGGATGGGAGCTGATGTCGTAAATATTGGATTGGCTTCGACCCCTACAACTGAACTGGCAGTTGTTGCCGAAAAGGCTGATGGTGGAATTATCCTTACTGCCAGTCATAATCCAAAACAATGGAATGCGCTGAAATTACTCAACGATAGGGGAGAGTTTCTGAATGATATTGAGGGAAAAAAGGTGTTGGCAATTGCCGAAAACGAAAGTTTCATTTTCGCAGAAGTTGATGATCTTGGCCATGAGTCTATAAAAGATTACACTGCATACCATATTCAGCATGTGCTTGATCTTGAGCTTGTGAATGTAGATGCAATCACAAAAGCTCAATTCCGGGTTGCTGTCGATGCTGTCAATTCGGTCGGCGGAATAATCGTTCCTCAGCTTCTTAAAGCACTTGGTGTTGCCAAAGTAGTGGAGATTAATTGTGAATCAAATGGTCATTTTGCCCATACTCCGGAACCTATTCCCGAAAACCTTGTCGGAACAGCTGCTGTTGTATGCGAAAGTAATGTAGATGTATGTTTTGTTGTCGATCCTGATGTTGATCGGTTGGCAATTATCAACGAGGACGGAACTATGTTCAACGAGGAATACACGCTTGTTGCGGTTGCTGATTACGTATTGTCACACACAAAAGGGAATACTGTATCGAACCTGTCATCATCTAGAGCCCTACGCGATATCACGGAACTGCATGGAGGAATTTATACTCCTTCTGCTGTTGGTGAGGTTAATGTGACCACATTGATGAAAACTACCAATGCTGTGATTGGAGGTGAGGGGAACGGGGGAGTGATTTACCCGACAAGTCATTATGGACGCGATTCCATGGTGGGAATCGGGCTGTTTCTTACGCATTTGGCCAATTCGGGAATGAAATGTTCAGAACTTCGTGCTAAGTACCCTAATTATTACATTTCGAAAAATAAAATTGAGCTTACGCCTGAAATTGATGTTGACGATATTCTCCTGAAGATTAAGGATAAATACAGCAATGAGCAAGTCAATGATATCGATGGCGTTCGGATCGATTTTGACAAGGAGTGGGTTCATTTACGGAAGTCGAATACAGAGCCGATCATCCGAATCTACAGTGAGAGCAAAACATTGGCAAGGGCAAATTCACTGGCAGAAGAGCTTATTTTATCTATACGGGAAATAGCAGGGATTTAAGTATTTA
>Ga0209540_10000454_pt1 | contig 39100 bp, 38 predicted proteins | sample BarGraIncu01121A_FD_184501 | JGI IMG/M metagenome (GOLD analysis project Ga0209540, IMG submission 184501) | Arctic peat soil microbial communities from Barrow, Alaska - Barrow Graham LP Incubations 011-21A (SPAdes) (version 2) | ecosystem: Environmental > Terrestrial > Soil > Wetlands > Peat... | reverse complement strand
TTCTTTGTCAGCTTGATATAACCCTGCATGCCATCTTCACTCATTAGAACGTCAATTAAACTCGGACTTTCATTTGGGGAAGCTTTTTCTTTATCCATGTTCTTTCTCCTGTGTTTTCTAATCCAAATTTGATTTTATTTTTTATCTGAGCTGATTAACTATTTTTTCCATCTCATCGGTTGTTTGAAGCATTTTCGCATTGAATGAAAAACTTTTAGACGCTTCAATCATTTTCACCATTTCACTCGATATATCAGAAGCCGAGCTTTCTAAATATCCCGGTTTAATGCTGCCTTGATTATAGATTGTTCCCTGGCCGGATTCAACGGTTGCTTCAAATTGATTATTTCCCAATAATTTAAGTCCATAGGGATTTGAAAAATTAAATAACCCCACCGCTTTCGAATCAAAACCTTGTGATATCTCTATCTTTTGACTGTCCGATCCTAAAACATAATTTCCGGCATTATCCACTAAATACTCATTATTTCCTTCAACGCTGATGCTAAATGCGCCATTACGAGTATAGGTTACTGCGTTTGACCCTTTGTTTTGGATGGCAAAAAAACCTTCATCTAAAATGGCACAGTCTAATGGGGCATCGGTTTTCACCAGGGTTCCCGGGGTAAAATCAATGCCGGTGCTTTCAACCTTCGCGCCACTTCCGGTACTGATAAGATTTCCGGATCCGCCATTGACATTGCTATACAATAAGGATGAAAACTCTGTTTGCTGGGGTTTAAAAGCTGTGGTATTGAGATTTGCAATATTATTGGAAATATTATTTAAATAGGTTTGGTTGCTTAATAAGCCTTGCGCTGCTGTATAATATCCTTTGATCATAATTTTTGTTTCCTTTCTGAATTAACCAATTTTTCCAACTTGATTGGCGCTGATTTCATTAATCCGATCGTATATTTTTAGAACTTGGGCACAGGATTGAAAATTGTTTTGTCTGGAAATCATCTGACTCATTTCAGTTGTCATATCAGTATTGGATTTTTCAATAGAACCTTGTATGGTAGTAAAAGTATTTGGTCCGGCTGCTTGAAAGCCATTTTGAGTCTGGAAAAAACCGGTACCCACTTCTTTAAGATCATTTTTATTTGCCACATTTGCGATATAAAGGGACTGCGTTTCTACACCGTTTTCAAGGATTTTACCATCAAAGCTTAGAGAAAAGTCACTGCCATTTAAAGTCACTGGCTGGCCATTACTATTTAAAACATTTCCGACTCCCGGTAAAATAAGATTTCCGGTTTCATTAATTTCAAATTGCCCGTTTCTGGTGAGAACCTGGCCATAAGCGTCACTTTGTACCAGAAAAAAGCCGTCGCCCTGAATGGCCATATCAACATTTCTTCCGGTTTTTTCAAGGCTTCCCTGGGAAAAGTTGGTGGTTTGTCCGCTATTGACTGTCATATAAGAGCCTGTTCCAATATTGTCTTTTGCAACATTACTTAAAGAACTGATTCTTGAAAGGAGATATTCCCCAAAACTTGTTTGAAGTGTTGACTGGCTTTTATAACCTGCGGTATTGACATTGGCCACATTATTGGACATCACATTAACTGCTTTTTGTCCTGTTAATAACCCTGCGGCTACTGAATAAAATCCTCTATCCATTTTTTGCCTCCTGTTTAATCTGATTTAATAATTTTTCAATCTTGTTTTCATTTTTATAATCGCCTGGGAATGAATTTGAGATACTCTGGATTCGGTGACTCCTAAAATCTCTGCTATTTCTCTTAATTTTAAATTTTCATAATAGTATAATGAGACAACCACTCTCTCTTTTTCATTTAGTTGGTCAATGGCTTCTCCCAGTTTTGATTTTAGTTCATCATACAAAATTTGAGATTCCGGCATTTCGTCTTTTCTTTGATTGGTAATCAGTGGCGACACTTCCATCATTTTTTCATTAATGGCTTCTTCGTAGGATAATACAAAGGAATTATGCCGTTGTTCAAGGATTTTATGAAGATTTTCAATGGTAATTCCCATTTTATCGGCTATTTCTTTTTCAGTTGGTTCCCGACCATTTTGAACATATAACTCGCCAAATGTATCTTCTAATACTTTTGACAGACTTCGTTGACTCCTCGGTACCCAATCCTGTTTTCGCATAAAGTCAATAATGGATCCTCTGATTTTAAGGGATGCGAACGTTTCAAATTTATTGCCTAATTCCGGATCAAATTTTTCCACTGCATTAATCAGGGCAATCATTCCCTGATTAACCATATCATCAAGCTGACCAAAATTATTGTAGCTTCCTTTGAATCTTAAAACAATTTTTTTGACCAGTCCTGAATATTGAAGGACTATTTCGTTTCTAAGATCGGTGCTTTTACTCTTTTTATACAATTGCCATTGATCCACGCTGTTATCTTCACATTGCTTTTCAGAAACATTCATTTTCTTCACTCCTTTTTTTCAAAGGGATTCATATTCTTTAATTCTCTAACTTAATCATACCAATGACCTGAATTTGAATATTGGTATCTATCTCATTAAAGGAGAGAACCGTTAAATCCACTAAAAACTGCTCAATTAATCGTTTGAAATAAATACGAACAATTGGGGATGTCAGGATAATTGATCGATCGATTATTTCTTTTACCTTTTCAATTTGTTCTGTGACCTTTTCAACAATGTTCTGGACGACCAGTGGATCAATTGCCAGATAGGTGCCGTGCTCATTTTTCTTGGCTGAATTCAATATAATGTTTTCTATTTCCTGATCCAGGGTAATAACCTTAATACTGTTACCATCGGTGTATTTTCTGGTAATGGTTCTTTTCAATTTTTGTCTGACGTATTCAGTTAGCATATCTGTATCTTTAATGGCTAAACCGTGATCCCCTAATGTTTCTAAAATGCTCTGCATATCCCGTATGGGTATGCCTTCCTTTAACAGATTAATTAAAATTTTCTGAAAATCGGAAATGGATACAATATTAGGAATGACATCTCCAACAATGGCTGGATTTGTTTTCGAAACATTTTCGAGCAACGTGTTAATGTCCTGTCGGCTAAGTAATTCGTTAATATGTCTTTTAATAACCTCAGACATATGTGTAACGATCACAGAAAGGGCATCAATGACATTATATCCATAGACCTCTGCCATTTCCTTATCATCTTCGGTGATCCATTTACCTTTGATGCCATAGGCGGGCTCAATGGTTTCGATTCCCTCAATGGACTCGCTGCTATTTCCTGAATCAAGGGCTAAAAAGTAACCCACCAGCACTTCTCCTTTTGCCACTTCTTCACCTTTTATTTTAATGAGATACTGGTTGGGATTAATCATGCCATTATCTCTGAGCCTTACGGTTGGTATGACAACCCCCATATCCAAAGCAAACTGTTTCCTGAAAATGACAATCCGATCAATAAAATTTCCTGCGCTTCCTTCATCCACCAGGGGCAGAAGGGAGTAACCGAATTCCATTTCAATGGGTTCAACCCCGATGACACTGTATACATTGTCTATATTTCGGTAGAAATCAACCTCGTTGTTTTCTTCTGCAACCAACTGACTCATTTGACCGGCTACTGCCAATTCCGTTTTTACTTTTGTTTTTTTAATTAATACATAACCCAGGGAAATCAGGAAAAGGGCGATTGGAAGAATTTGTATTATTGGAGCGCCTGGAATAAAGCACATCATAAAAACGGACGTTCCGGCGATTATTAAAACCCTTGGTTGAGAAAGAAACTGTTTGATGACTTCTTCATTTAAATTGCTTTCAGAAACTGCCCGAGTGACAATCATTGCGGTAGCCACTGAAATCATAAGTGCCGGCACCTGGCTTACCAGGCCATCTCCCACGGTTGCAATGGAATAGACGCTTAATACTTCGCTAAAGGCCATACCTCCTTGAACCATACCAATAATGGTTCCTGCAACTAAATTGACAACAGCAATGATAATGGAGGCAATGGCATCACCTTTGACCAGTTTTGTAGCACCATCCATGGATCCATAAAATTCTGCTTCTCTTTGGATATTATTTCTTCTGTCTTTTGCTTCTTCATCTGTAATGACGCCAGCACTGAGGTCAGCATCAATGGCCATTTGTTTTCCAGGCATGGCATCTAATGTAAACCGTGCCGAAACCTCGGAAATTCGTTCCGCACCTTTTGTGATAACAATGAACTGCACAATAATGATAATAAGGAAAATAATGAATCCAACAACGGCATTTCCTCCGAGAACGAAATTTCCGAAGGCTGCAATAATTTGCCCTGCCTGTCCTCCGTTGGATAGAATCAATCGGGTAGAGGATATATTTAATGCCAGTCTTAGAAGTGTTGTGATCAGTAACATGGAAGGGAAAATAGGGAATTCCAGGGGGCCGCCAATAAACATGGTTGTTAATAAAATCATTAATGAAATACTGATATTAATGATAAACATAAAATCCAGGAAAAATGGAGGTAACGGAATAATAATAAGTGCAATAGTTAAAACTACTAATAAAACAACGATATTTTGCGTAATTTTCATACTGCTCCTTTATCTTTCTTTTTTTCGCTGTAAACCCATGCAATCAGCTCTGCAACTGCCTGATAAAGTTCACCGGGAATACAATCGTTGACCTCCGCCATTGCGTATAATCCTCTTGCCAGGAGTTTATTCTCTTTAATGGGTATGTTGTTTTTTTCTCCGATTTCCACAATACGAAGTGCTAAATGATCTTTTCCTTTTGCTACAATAATTGGTGCCAGGTCATGTTCAATATCATATTTTAAAGCAACTGCATAATGGGTCGGGTTTCTGACGATGACATCGGCTGTCGGCACCTTTTGCATCATTCTATTTTGGCTCATTTGCCGTTGTTTATCTTTTATTTTACCCTTGTGCTGAGGATCTCCCTCGGTTTGCTTATATTCATCCTTTACTTCCTGCTTGGTCATTTTAAGTTTTTTCTCATAATCATATTTTTGATAGGCAAAGTCTAAAATGGCGACTCCTGCAAAAATAATACAAATTTGATTGACCATTCCCGTGATTTTTTGAATCATAAAGGATATATCCGTAGACAGTCGATTGCTTAACAAATCCGGTGTTAATGGCAAAATACTCATAATACTGGTATAAATAATGGATAAAACTAAAACAATTTTAATAATGGATTTAATTAATTCTACAACGGATCTTAGCGAAAACAATCGTTTAATGCCCTGCATCAAGCTAATTCTGCTGTATTTAAACTTTATGAGATCTCCTGAAATTAAAAATCCTGTTTGAATACCAACCATTATTATAGCAGTGAAGGCTAAGACAATAATAATCGGCATGGCTGAAATAAAAAAAACTTGTACCGCCTCTTTTGTAATTTGAACACAAGTCGCAACGGTTAATGTCTGCAACCCAATGATCTTAGTCATTTGCCCCAAATAATAAGACTTAACTTGCTGGGCAATGAATAATCCTAACTGGCTGACTATAAAGAATCCAATAAGTAAAATAAAAACACTGACAACGTCCTTGCTTTGGTAGGCATTACCTTTTTTTCGCTCGTCTTTTTTCTTTTTCGGGGTTGCTTTTTCTGTTTTATCTGACTCTGCCATTTTTTTCTCCGATTAGTATCTTTTTTTTAAGTTAAAAATGTCAGTACCTGAGCTATTCTTTCCATCATAATCGAATTGATCATTGTCATATATTTTGCCAATGCAGGAATAATCGTCAGAAGTACTACCAGGCCAACCAATATCTTTATTTGCAAATTCACAACAAACACATTAATATTTGGAACCAATCTCATGAGAATTCCAACAGCAACTTCGACAATGATTTCCGTCACAACAATTGCCATTGAAAGTTGTACCGCATAGGCCAGAATACAGGCAAAGAGTTCTATAAAAAAGACACTTAACCGGGTACTTATGGGCTGGAGACCAATTGGTACCACCTGAAAAGATTTAATGACAATGTTCATCAGTGCCAAGTGACTGTTGGATATGAAAAACAACAAAATGTACATGGAAGTCATTATATTTCCTGTTAATGAAATGTTTGCTTTGCTGGTAGGATCATACATGGAAGCCATACTGAAACCCATTTGCAAATCGATTAATTCTCCGCCAATGTGAAATACGGACAAAAACAACTGCATAATGAATCCGATGGTTAATCCAACCGCAAATTCCTTGAGCATTGCCAACATCAATTCGATGGTGGTATAATTGATCACCGAAATATTTCCAATTTCATAAACAGCATTTAATGCAATGACCAGTGTTAAACCAACTTTTAAAACATTCGGTATGCTTTTTCTTCCAAAAATCGGATTGAAGAAAATCATACCGGCTACTCTGCAACTTGCAAAGAGAAAAATCATGTATTGATTCATATCAAATGGCAATGTTTTCACCCTTTATTAACAAATAAATAAAATGCATTGTCATCTTTATATTTTTGTTGCAATCAATTCGAAGATCCTGAAAACTAAATCCATCATTTGCTGAAGCATCCAGCCTCCGGTCAAAATAAGTGCAATTCCAATAAAAATTAATTTTGGTACAAATGTCATGGTCTGTTCATTAATGGAGGTTGCCGCCTGAAAAATCGAAATGATGAGCCCTACTAAAATACTGCCCACAAGAATTGGCCCTGAAACTTTTAATCCGGTGATAATGGCATCTCTGAAAATATCAATTAAATCTGCTGTACCCAATGATTCCGCCCCTTTCTTTAGTGATAGGTCATGACCAGAGTTTTAACTAATAAGCCCCAACCATCTACCACAACAAATAGCATTATTTTAAACGGCAATGAAATCATAACTGGAGGAAGCATCATCATTCCCATAGACATAAGTATACTTGCCACAATCATATCCACGATTAAAAATGGAATAAAAAGCAAAAATCCGATTAGAAACGCCCGTTTAAGTTCGCTGATGACAAAAGCTGGAACAACAATGGTCATCGGTAAATTCTGTGGTTCAACATTTTGCAAATCATCCTGGGTGTACAAATTGATAAACAGCTCCACATCTTGTGTTGTGGTTTGTTTGAGCATCCAATCCTTTAAGGGAATAGTAGCTGTATCAATAAACTGCTGGGTATTAATTTTCCCGGCATTATAGGGCTGTAACGCGGTATCGTTGATTTGTACAAATACCGGTGCCATTACAAAAAAAGTAATTGCCAGGGCCAAACCAACTAAAATCTGGTTCGGAGGTGTTTGCTGTAACCCAAGTGCACTTCTTAAAAATGAAAGCACAATGATAATTCGTCCAAAACAGGTCATCATTAGCAAAATAGTGGGAACCACTGCAATGAGTGATAAAAGGACAATGATTTTAACCGTATCAGAACCTTCTCCGGCAATTAAGCTTTCCACTGAAAATGGCGCTGCTCCGTGGGCCGTTGTTAATGTGACCTGAAAAAATAGTGCGATCACAGGTATCATTGCAAATAGTTTAATGAATAATCCTTTTCTTTTATTAATCATCTTTTTAAATTTTTTCATTTTTATTTTCTTTTGGAGTGAATTTTTTTAAAACATTTAAAAAGCTTTCTTTTGTCATTTCCGATTTTTGTGGAACAACAATCGGATCATCAAGTTGGGCCAAAATATTAATATTTTGATCATTGACCCCCACCATATACTGAATTCCCTGTACGTCAATAATGATGATTGATCCGCTTTTACTGACAACAAGCCTTTCCACCACTTTTATATGGTTTCCTCCTGTTAAGGATCCCTGTCCCCTTGCGATCCTTTTTACATACCATCGACTTCCATAATAGGTCAGCACAATAACAACCATGGTTCCTATCAGTGCCGAAATCGCAGAAAAAATATCGCCACCATTCACTTTAGACTTTCCTCCTACTATTCCCCAAGAACATTTTTCACTGTTTGGATCAGACGTTCCGGTTTAAAGGGTTTAACGATGAAATCCAATGCTCCCAATTTAATGGCTTCAACAACCATTCCTTCTTGACCCATTGCCGAACACATCACAACTTTTGCTTTGGGCTCCAATTTCTTAATCTCCCGCAAAGCTGCTATCCCATCCATTACCGGCATAGTAATATCCAGCAAAACCAGATCCGGCTGAGTCTCGGTGTATTTCGAAATAGCAATTTCACCGTTTCCAGCTTCAACAAAATCTGTGTAGCCTCCTTTTTTTAAATTGTCCTTGATCATCATTCGCATAAATGCAGCATCATCTACGATTAAAATTTTCAACATATTTTATCCCTTCCTATTTTCAATAATATTTATTAGTTTGATCTTCTAAGAACTAAGCTCTTCCTTGACTTTAATAATTTCAGTGATTTTGACACAATAGTTGTCATCAACAACAACAACATCCCCTCTTGCAATAAGCCGTCCATTGGCGATTACATCCACTTGATCCCCTGCCTGTTTGTCTAGTTCTATAATATTTCCAAGAGTTAACTCAGCGATATCTTTGATCTTTTTTTGAGTTTTACCTAATTCAACGGTAATTTGTATGGGTACAGACATAATTAAGTCTAAATTATTACTAACGCTTTTTATTATATTGGGTTCTTCTCCAAGTTCTTTATAATTATAGCTGGAAACCTGTACTTGTTTTTTCTTGGCAATCATTTTTTCTGTTGGACCCCGAGCTGAACTCGGTTCTGATTTCACAACAGATGCAGATTGGGAGGATCGTTTTGGTTCTGTTCTTACCTGATTCCGGGATTCTTCAAAAGCTGGTTCCTCAGGTTCTATGGGCAATGACTCTTCTTCCTGTGATTCCGTTTCTTCTTCTTCACCGTCAATTCCCATAATTCCCATTGACATTTCAACAATTTCTTTTACTAATAGGGGGTCCATGGCGCTAATGAATTCACTTTCCACTAAACCTTCAATACTTAAATTGAATTTAATACTGACGAGGGTGTCTCCTTTTAACGAAAACAATTCTCTGATATTATTTTTATTGGTGACATCCAGAATTTCCGGTGGGGATATATTGACAATTTTTCCTAAAAAAGATGCAAGGGCTCCAGCAGCAGCACCCATCATCTGATTCATGATTTCCCCAATAGCACTTCTGCTTATTTCATCAAATTCTACAGCGTCACTGGTTTCCATGTCGAATAACTGAGCCAGAATTTTTTTCATGTCCGCTTCTTTTAAAAGAAGCACATTTGATCCATCAATTCCTTCAATGTATTTGATTAATACACCAACAACCGGCTCTAAATGAGTGAATTCAAAATCCTTGACGTCAATGGTTTCAATTCTTGGCGTTGTAATATTTACTTTTGTATTCAGTATGGTAGACATTGCCGTAGCAGCGGTTCCCATGCTAATGTTCATAACCTCTCCAATGACGTCTATATCCATTTCTGTTAATAAATTAATTTTTTCTTTGCTTGTCATTTGATTGGCTCACTTCCTGTTTCTGAAAATTCTTTTATTACAATGGCTTTATTTTTGTTAAAGACACCCATTTCTCCCCGAAACCAAACTTCATCATTTACGATTACATCAACTGAGGAATCAACAGATTTATTCAGCTTTAAAATATCCCCCACTTCTAAATCAAAGAGATCCTGGGATAATACTTCCACTTCCCCTAAACGACCTGTGATCTGAAGTTCTGTTTTTCTGATTTCATTAATGATACTTTTTCTTCTGGTTTCTTCTGCCTGCTGATCTCCTCTTTTGACATTTTTTTTATTTTGAGAGGTCTTATTTCTTAGCAACATGTCCAAAGTCGTTGCAGGTATACAAATATTAATTTTACCCTGGGTTTCATTCACTGTAATATTCATAACGATGATCACAACATTTTCATTCGCACTTATTCCCTGTAAAGTTCTTGAATTTGTTTCAATTTTTATTAAACGGGGCGTAATTTCTATATAGTCAAACCAGACGTTTTTCATCAGATTGACCATTCCTTTTATGAAATATTCCAGAACCCCTATTTCTATTTCAGTATACTCCCTATCAGCTTCAAGAGGTTTCCCTCTACCTCCTAATAATCGTTCAATACTGCAAAATCCAATATCCTTTGACATATCAATAAGTACAAGATCTTCTTCATCGTCACTGCCTTTTATTTCAAGATCAATCATTCCCATGAGTACTGAATCAGGAAGAGCATTATTAAATTCATAATACTGCTGCTCTTCAACTTCAAAAATTTCTATTAAGCTGTAGATTTGAAGAATTCCTGTGGTATGAGAAGATAATACTCTCGCATAGTTTTCATAAATACTAAACAGCAGTTTAAGTTGTTCTCTGGTAAATAGCTTTGGTCTTCTAAAGTCATACTCTTTAACCCTACCGAAAAGACTTGTTTTTTGATCCTCTATTTCGTCTTTACCACTTGTCAAACTACTTAAAAGACTGTCAATTTGACTTTGTGAAAGAATTTCAGCCATAATTGTTTCTCCTAATTATTGTTGTCCTTTTAATTCTTAACCTCTGTTTGAGATTTTTCTTCATCGTATATTTTATCCAATTCATTCTGAATATTATCATTTTGTGAAATTAAAATTTCAACGCGTCTATTTCTTGCCCGGTTTTCCTCTGTATCGTTGGGTGCAATGGGCCGATACATGCCATAACCCACTGCAAGCAGCTTTCCCGGATCGGCTATATAGCCATTTTCAAAATATTCCAACACCACATTGGCGCGATCTGTTGATAAATCCCGATCATTAACCGCTGATTCTGCCTGAGCTGTATGTCCGTCAATTCTAATTGACTTCACCCTGGGTTCAACCGCCGACAAAACTTTGCCCATGTCAGCAAGAATGGCTTGTCCTTCCGGTTTAATTTGAGCACTGTCCGGTTCAAAGAAAACGGGTGCCATAAATTTCACTAAGACCATATCCTGGCCTTTAATGACTTGTACTGAATCTTCCATTCCGTTTTCCTTGGCGTACTGACTTAAGTACTGATACAGGTCCTCAAGATCAACAACATCCTCAACAGCAATGTCTTTCTGAGGTGAGGTGGCTGCATCGGGATCTGTGGTTGCACTCACCTGGCCTGTGGGCTTTTCAGTCGCATTGGGATTAAATATGTCCACAAGCATTTCATATTTTTGGTTATCTATTGATGACATTGAATATAAAAAAATAAAGAAAACAAGAACCAAAGTAATCATATCAGCATAGGTATTCAGCCAGGCATTTTTATTGACCGTTTTTTTTTTCTTTTCACGTCTTGCCATAATAAATTTCCTCTTGCCTGCTAATTTTCTAAGCTATGTTTTGTTTTAGCTTTGGCTTTAACTCTGACTTTGGTTTTAGCTTTAGCTGTTTTTACTTTTTGTCCTGTCAGTTTCGGGATTTCTTTTTCATCTAAAAAATTCAGTAGTTTTTCTCTGATATGTTTTGGATTTTCCCCTTCTTTGATGCAAATTACGCCTTCTATGATTATTTCTTTAAACAGAATTTCTCTTTCCTGAATTATTTCAAGTTTGTTCGATATGGGCGTAAAAATACAATTAGCAAGAATTGAGCCATAAAACGTTGTAATCAAAGCGACAGACATATCCTGGCCCAGATTTCCTGCTCCTCCAGTTAAACTCATGGATTTTAGCATATTAACAAGACCGATTAAGGTTCCTATCATACCCAAAGCCGGCCCAATAGCAGATCCCATATCATATAACTTTCGTTCTTCCTCGTTACGCTTTTCAATATAAGACAACTTTTGATCAAACCAAACCCTTAATTTATCAGGTTCAATTGCATCCACAATGAGAAAAATACTTTCTTTTAGAAAATCATCTTTAAAATCTTTTGTCTTATCTTCCAAAGACAAAAGTCCCTTTCTTCTGGCTTCTTTGGATAGTTCCGTTAATATTTCCACGTATTCGTAGGGATCTTTTTTATCTTTACCGATAATCATCTTAAAATGCTTTGGAATATTTTTAAATGTTTTTAATGGGAATGACGCAAGTAAAACAAAAAAAGTTCCTCCGATGGTGATAAATATACTGGCGCCATTGACAAAATTTAATAGTTTTGTAAAATCAAATCCGCCGCCACCAAAAGATATCCCAAACATGATTGCAATAAAGACTCCAACATAGCCTATTATTGTGGTCTTTTCCATACGATCAGACTCCCTGTCAAAGTTAATGTTTATCTAATGTTAATGTTTCTTTTAAAGGCAACAACCTTTGATAGAACCTCTGACCCACTTTCTGCAACCACATAATAATTCCCATTGAGAAGTCTTATGGTTGTATCCGGTTTTTCCTCAATCGTTTCAATTAATTCAGAATTTAAAATAAATTTCTCGTCATGATTTTTATTCAATTTTGTTAATTCTATCATCTTGTTCCCTTCAAGTTAAATTAAAATAATATTATCTATCGTTTGAGATTGATTAACTCTTCAAGAATTGTATCTGATACTGTAATCATTCTGGAATTTGCCTGAAAACCTCTTTGGGCAATAATCATGTCGGTAAACTCTTTGGATAAATCCACATTTGACATTTCAAGAGCACCAGATCGAATCGTTCCGGTTGCATCGGTTCCTGGGATTGTTACAATGGGTTGCCCTGAATTCTTTGATTGAATATCATAACCACTGCCATCCTGGCTCAAGCCATCAACATTGTCAAATTTAGACACAGCCAAATAACCGAGTATTTCTGGTGTCCCGGCACTATTGATTCCGGTTATTTCCCCTGAAGATCCAATGGTAATTCCGGAATATTGTTTAAGTGTGGGAGGAACAGTCGGAACTCCAGCTGCAGTTAATTCATCGGGGATTTTAATATTACCCAAAGTTGGATTGCCAGCGGCATCTAGAGTTTTAATTCCAGTAGTAGCATCGAATGAAAATCCCTGAATATAACTGCCATTGGCATCCGTTAAATTTCCCTTGGCATCAAATTTTAAATTCCCAACTCGTGTATACTTAGAAACGCCATCATCACCCTTAACCGGAAGATAGCCTTCGCCATTAATATAAACATCCAATGCGCGTCCTGTATCAGCTCCTCCGGACATGGTGTTAATTACGTCTATGGAACCAACCTTGGTTCCATATCCCAGTTGATTCGAATTGATACCTCCTGAAGTGGCGCTTGGTTGAGATGCACCTTGAAGGTTCTGGTAGAAAACATCACTGAAGGTCACTCGGCTTGATTTGAATCCATAAGTATTGACGTTGGCAATATTATTACCAATTACATTTAATTTGGTTTGATGGGCTGACATTCCTGAAATCCCCGAATACATAGCTATTAACATTTTTTATCCTTTCTGTACCGTTAGCAGAGCTTATCTGTCGTTCAAAGCTCTTATAGTTTCCTCGTTGAGGTCCAACTACAAAAATACGGCACCATCAATATCATTGAATAGTTTATTTTTCATTTCATTTTTATCCACTACGGTAATTACTCGTTTGCTTACAGCATTAACAATAAACGCTGAATCCTCTATGATGATGAGTGCATTATCTATTCCTTTTTTTTGAGCTTCATCACAGGCATTTCCCAGTTTTTCTAAATCACTTTCACTGACCTCAATGTTTCTCTGCTCTTTTCTAATATTTGCATGTTTTGAAAAAGTAACGGTATTCCTAACTCCATGACCTAATAATTCCTGAAAAGATGCATTCGTTTTTTTTAACTCTTTCACTGATTTTGTCTGATTCATGGCAGTGATTATTTCTGTTTGTCTGCTGATCGCATTGATGAGTGAGTGATGATTCCCCATAATTGGGTTAGCCATATTACCACCTTTGATTTCTTATAATCTTTTTATGCAACTGTTGAACTTTGTTTTTCCTTATTCACTTCCATAATACTGCTAATGGGATATTTTATGCCATTGACTAAAATTTCAGCCTTGCCATTATACAAGTTCACACCATCTACGGTTCCGGTAATGGTGTTCATTGAACCGTCAGTTTTCGTCTCAGCCAATGTGACTTCTTTTCCAATTAAACTGACACTGTAACTTGTTTTTGAAGCCTCGCTTAAATCAGCAAGTGCCTGAACCATTGAAAACTGGGCCATCTGAGAAGTGTATTGTGTACTGTCAACAGGATTGTTCATATCCTGATTTTGAAGCTGGGCAACCATTAACTTAAAGAAATCATCCATTGCCAAAGTACTGTTTGTTTTTGTTGCACTATTGGTTGCAATAGCGGTTTGTGAACTATTAATAGCATCAATTGCCATCTTTTATCCTCCTATACTAAAACATTTATTTTATAATCGGTGTGCTTTAATCTCTGATCGTTTTCTCCGAGTCCCAATTCCAAATTCTGATCATTGTCCGCTCTTGCATCTTCTTTTAACAGTGATTGCTTTTGGTTTTGGGAAAAGTCCATTCCCATGTTCATCATAGATGCTTGACTATTACTTTCATTACTATTTTGATATTGATTGTTTAAATGAACACTTTCAACCTGGACATTTTGGAGAGCCAGGTTTTTAATTAATTTATCAATCTGTCCTAATAACAAAGCCTGGGTTTCTTTGCTAAAAGCCATAATATCGATGACGAGCTTTCCCTGTTCGAATTTCAATTGAACGTCTATCTCTCCTAAATTTTCAGGATCAAGCTTCATCTGAAAAGTCATGGGTTTATTCTTATCAAGCTGAAAGATAATTTCCTTCTCAATCTGTGCTGACAAATCTACTTTATCAATTGTCTGTATTTCAGCATTTTTCACTGGAATCGTATTCAATAAAGGGACTTCTTCCATTTCTGTTTGGGTAACACCCTTTTGATCTTCTGATCCAATGACTTTCTGGCCTGTTTCTGTCTTTACTAATAATACTGATTCAACCTCTCCAAGGATCGGATTTGATGGTTCCGGGGTTTGCTGAGTCTGTTTAGTAACAGCTTCACCTTCTGGTCCAACGACTTTCTGGTCTGTTCCTGTCTTTGCTGATAAAGTTGGGTCAATCTCTCCGGTCATTGGCCTGGCTGGTTCCGGGGTTTGCTGGATCTGTTTAGTAACAGCTTCACCTTCCGGTCCAATGACTTTCTGGTCTGTTCCTGTCTTTGCTGATAAAGTTGGGTCAATCTCTCCGGTCATTGGCCTGGCTGGTTCCGGGGTTTGCTGGATCTGTTTAGTAACAGCTTCAGCTTCCGGTCCAATGGCTTTCTGGTCTGTTCCTGTCTTTGCTGATAAAGTTGAGTCAATCTCTCCGGTCATTGGCCTGGCTGGTTCCGGGGTTTGCTGGGTCTGTTGAGTAACAGCTTCACCTTCCGGTCCAATGGCTTTCTGGTCTGTTCCTGTCTTTGCTGATAAAGTTGGGTCAACCTCTCCAATGATTGTCTCAGATGATTTCGTTTCAACATTCAACACTGAACTACTTTCACCTTCAGTACCCAAGGTCTTAATTTTTTGACCGCTTTCATCTTTTCCTACTAATAATTGATCCACCTGGGGAGGATTATTTGTATTTTCGACTAATTGACTGGTTAGCTGACTGACATCATCAATTCCAGTATTCGGGCTTAGATTTCCAGAACCAAAATTAATGCTTGTTCGGGTATTATTCATTGGTGCCAAAAACATATTTTGGGAACTTTGAAGCAGACTCATTAAATTATTTTCTGATATTTCTTTGAATTTGTCCTTGTTGTTCTCATCAATTTCTTTTCCTGTTAATTTTTCATCGGGCATAAGTTCCTGAGGATTTTCAACCGACAAAACCGCCTGCTGCATTGGCAGTTGATTTTTACCATTTTTTGTCTGATCGAGTAAATCTTTAAAGCAAATGCTTCCTTCATTTAAACCTTTAGAGTACAAATTACTGCTTTTTATTCCTGATGCAACCGTTAATCCGTCTATTTTTGAATTAAATTTCGGATTAAACTCTATATTCATTATATCACCACCTTCCATTGAATTTTTAAGCGCTCGTCTTTGCCCTCTTTGAAAAACAAGGAGCCCATCAATCATTCTGTTGTTCCAACCTTTATATCAACAATCATCATGACCTGGTAATATTCGACTATCTATTACTGATTCCAGAAGGAGATGACCGGTGCTATCATATGTAATTTAATGCACAATTAATTAATAATTGCTTTTATATGGATTTTATTCCTGTTCGAATTGCATAATAACGGTTAAATCAAATTAAGCTTTTATTAAGATTGTATTTTTCACAAATAAAAAAAGCAACGAAACAAACGTTGCATAAAAAAGATTAAAAATATCCATAATTTGCAACTGGCTGTCATATAAAAAAATTTATTTAGACCCTTTAGTTTTGCGTCCTTACTTTTCGGTAAGTATGCCTGCTATTTAATTAATTTCATATTATTCGATAATCGCTAATCTGTCAATGAAAAATATGCTGATAATGATACAAATATCAGAAATAATAATAACATCCGGGAAAATAATTATGTGATGCAAATCTGGAAGCATATTTCTTTTAATTCTTTAAAAACAACCCTAGGAAATCGCAACTTCCTCTTGACATTTCTTCATATTTTTGATAAGCTCAAATTTAATTTGCAAATAAAAGCGTTGAAAAAAGATTAAAACATTGGGTCAATGGTTCAAGCGAGCAGATGATGGTGTGAGATCTGTGCGAATACCCTATGAATGGTACTTTTGGAGCTGCAGGCGTTGTAATAATTATATGATGCTTGACGTGAAACTCGTTAGAAAATAAGGTGGTTTGTCAATGACAAACAACTTGGGTGGAACCGCGGAGCAAACCGTCCCTTGTAGATTACAAGGGACGGTTTTATTTTTAATATTTTTTAGTCCATAGGAGGAAAAACATGTCGCAATTTACCATGGCTGAAATTGTCAGCCTCGCTAAAATGAGGGGAATTATTTTCCCTGGTTCGGAAATTTATGATGGTCTTGCAAATACCTGGGATTACGGTCCATTGGGTGTTGAAATGAAAAACAATGTAAAAAAAGCCTGGTGGAAAAAATTCGTCCAGGAATCGCCTTACAATGTGGGTTTAGACGCTGCTATTCTTATGAACCCTAAAACCTGGGTCGCATCAGGGCATGTTGGGGGATTTAATGATCCACTAATGGATTGTAAAGCCTGCAAATCACGTTTCCGGGCGGATAAGCTCATTGCAGACTACTATTTTGAAAAAGGTGAAGATGTTATCATTGATGCCTGGTCCAATGATCAGATGATGGCCTTTATTCTTGAAAACAATATTGTATGTCCTGATTGCGGGAAAATGGATTATACTGAGATCCGTCAGTTTAATCTCATGTTTAAAACCTTCCAGGGGGTCAACGAAGATACCGCCAGTGAAATTTTTTTAAGACCGGAAACTGCCCAGGGTATTTTTGTTAACTTTAAAAACGTTCAAAGAACCACCCGGAAGAAAATACCCTTTGGTATTGCTCAGGTTGGTAAATCGTTTAGAAACGAAATTACTCCTGGTAACTTTACTTTTAGAACCCGTGAGTTTGAACAAATGGAGCTTGAGTTTTTCTGTGCCCCCGGCACCGATCTTGAATGGTTTGATTACTGGAAAGACTTTTGTAAAAAATGGTTATTTGATTTGGGTATGAAGGATGATAACATTCGTTTCCGAGATCACGAAAAGGAAGAACTTTCACATTACAGTAATGCCACTACCGATGTAGAATTTCGCTTCCCATTTGGTTGGGGTGAACTCTGGGGAATTGCAGATCGGACTGACTTTGACCTGACACAGCATCAAAATTTTTCTACTAAAGATATGAAATACACAGACCCTGTAACCAATGAAAAATATATTCCTTATGTTATTGAACCTTCACTAGGGGCTGATCGCGTATTCCTGGCTTTCTTAGTCAATTCTATGGAAAAAGAAGTCATTCAGAACGGGGATAAAACTGAGGAACGCAACGTCATGAAAATCCATCCTTTCCTTTCAGCTTACAAGGCAACGGTTTTGCCATTGTCTAAAAAGCTTAGTGCTGAAGCCACTGAAATTTATCAGTTGTTGGCCAAAAGCTTTATGGTTGAATATGATGAAACCGGAAGCATAGGCAAGCGTTACAGACGTCAGGATGAAATTGGCACGCCCTTCTGCGTTACGGTTGATTTTGATACATTAGAAGATCAATGTGTTACTGTAAGAGATCGTGATACCATGAAACAGGATCGCATAGCAATCGGTGAATTGGTAAACTATATTGCTGCTCGCATTGAATTTTAATTGTTCGGTAAACCGAACTGTTATAAACCTAAAAAAGGTTCCCTCAGGAACCTTTTTTAGGTTAGATTCAGTACTCTATTATGATTCTTCTATCGCTAAAACATTTTGAGGGCATGCATCTACGCATATTCCGCAGGCGATACATTTTGAAGGGACATCTTTATCTTCAGACTTCACAAGAACACCAAACGGACAGGCTTCAACACATTTTCCGCAATCCACACATAATTTTTTACTGATCATATAAACGCCTTTTTTGTTTTTGGTAATGGCTCCGGCTTCACAGGCCTCTGCACATTTACCACATTGAACGCATACAAGGGTTTTCAGACTTCCATCTTCCTCTTCTTCTATACGAATACAGGATACTTCCGGATTCAACTCTTTGTAAAATGCATTTGCGCATGCCATTTCACACCCCAAACATGCTACACATGCTGCTTGATCTACTACCACTACTTTTTTCATCGTTACTCCTCCTCACGGAACTTTTAATAAAATAAAATTTCCGTTTCATGTTATTTAGACTAGTTCCATTCTACTTTTAAAACCATCGCTTGTCAATGCCGCTGCTGATCTCATATGGCCTTAAAAAAAGAAGGAATTTTCCAACAACTGGAAAATCCCTTCTTTTTCTTGTTATTACTTTATTTATTTATCTCCAGTGATACAATCTCCGGAACACTCATAAAACGAAAGGGTAGGTCGGTCATGCCAATGCCCCGCGTTACAAAAAGGTCTGTTTGACCGTTGCTCCCAATGGCATAAAGTCCTTTAACATATTTTTTTCCGCCTGAAGGGAGAATTCTTTCTGTCAGTAATGGAATTGAAATTTGCCCACCATGGGTATGGCCTGCTAAAGCCAGTTGAATGCCATCAATATCCATTTCATCCACAACATCCGGTTCATGGGTCATAAGAATGTTATAGGCACCATCCAGAGCCTCATATCCCAGATCTAAATCCGGGGATCCATTAGAATAATCATCGAGTCCCAGAAGTCTCACATTGATCTTGGAAATATCCAGCCAATCGTTAACTAAAACCTCAAACCCTCCGGCTTTCATAATTCCATTGTAATCATAGGTTTTTAATAACGCATACTCATGATTTCCAAAAACAGCATATTTGCCATAGTTTGCCTTAATCTGATCCAACCCCTGGGAAATACGATCCGGGTTACCGGTAAAATGTCCAGTAGCTCCAATAAGATCGCCTGTGAAAATAACAATATCCGGATTTTCTTCATTTATTTTCTTTACAATCCGATCCAATTGACTGACATCATATAATTCTCCAAAATGAGTGTCTCCAAAAAAAACAATTTTAAGGGGCGCTTCAACCTCTGAACTTTCCAGCTTTTCAGTTGTAACCACCAGAAGGTTCGGTTCAATATATCTGGCATAAATGTAACCAGACAGTATAAGAAAGGCAAATATTATTAATCCAGTTAAGAAAAATTGTAGTACCTTCATTGTTTAAGAATGTTGTTTTAACTTTTCAGCCTGATCACTTGTAATTAAGGCATTCACCATTTCATCAATATCACCATCTAAAAAAGCTTCAAGCTGGTAAACGGTCACGCCGATACGATGATCTGAAATACGTCCCTGAGGGAAGTTATAGGTCCGTATGCGTTCACTGCGGTCGCCGGTGCCTACCTGACTTTTTCGATTTTCCGCAATTTCACTTTGTTGTTTCTGGGTTTCTATCTCAAGAATTCTGGCTTTTAATATTTTTAAGGCCTTATCTTTGTTCTTTAGCTGGGATTTTTCATCCTGACAGGTGGCTACCATACCTGTTGGGAGGTGGGTAATCCGAACAGCGGAGTCGGTGGTGTTAACACTTTGTCCTCCATTACCGGATGAGCGGTAAACATCAATTCTTAAATCATTGGCACTGATATCAATTTCAACATCCTCGGCTTCAGGAAGAACAGCAACTGTAGCGGTTGAGGTATGAATACGTCCTCCGGATTCTGTGGTTGGGATTCGTTGAACACGGTGAACCCCACTTTCGTATTTCAGGCGACTGAATGCACCAGTTCCTTCAATGGAAAAGATAATTTCTTTGATCCCACCAATATCGGGAATGCTTGAACTCAAGATTTCGCTTTTCCACCCTTGACGCTCGGCGTAACGCGTAAACATTCTGAAGAGATCCCCTGCAAAAAGAGCGGCTTCGCTTCCACCGGCTCCTGCCCGAACTTCTACAATAACATTTTTATCATCATTGGGGTCCTTTGGCAATAAAAGAACTCTTAATTCCTCTTCTAAAACAACTTTTTTTTCGGTAAGCTCTTGCAGTTCGGCTTCCGCCATTTCTTTGAAATCACTTTCCAGTTGTTTGTCTGCAAGCATTTCTTTGGTATCCGTAATTCCGCTGAGTGCTGCTGTATACTCATTATATTTTTCAATGATGGGTTGCATGTGAGATTGCTCTTTCATGAGCTTGCGCCACTGGTTCTGATCCCCAATTATTTCCGGATCACTAATTTTCTCATTTAATTCAGCATATTTTCCTGCTAAAAAATCTAACTTATCTAACATATGACTCCTTATTATTTTTATTTTCTTATTGGATTAAGCAAAATTCGGTTTAAAACCGAGCCCATTCCTTCCATTCATCGAAGAAAAAAACCGCCAGGGTTCCGGGACCTGAATGGGTTCCAATGGTTGCACCCATGGTCACAATTTTAAAATTATCCGTATTAAATCGCTTACTGGCAATTTTTACAAAACCTGCCGCTAATTCCTGGTTATCTGCGTGACTGATGCCGATGGTCTGAATATCCATCCGATCTCCATATTCCTCTAAATAACCCACCATTTTTTTGAGGAGTTTTTTTTCTCCTCGAATCTTATCAATCTGATGGAGTTCTCCCGCTTTATCGACCTCAAGCAGAGGATTAATATGAAGCATATTCCCGATGATGGCGGTTCCTTTATTCAATCTGCCTCCCCAATAAAGATATTGCAGGTCGGTTACCGTAAAGACATGCTTTACGTGTTTAATGTAATAATCAATGCGTTTGATGAGTTGATCCATGGTTTCATTATTATCCGCTGCCCTGGCAACCCCGTAAACCATGAGTCCCAAACCATAGCATACTGCTTTTGTATCAATGACTTCAAAGATAGCTTCAGGATATTTTTCTTTGAGATCTCTTTCTGCCAAAGCCGCAGCCTGGTATGTGCCTGAAAGTCCGCTGGAAAAGCCGAGGTAAATAAATGCCTGTTTCTCAAGGATTAATTCTTCAAAACGTTGTAAAAAATCGCCATAGGGAATCTGGGATGTTTTATATCGCACACCATTTCGCATATTTTCATAAACAAGTTCAGAAGTTATGTCTATACCATCCCGATAGTTCTTTTCATCCTGGGTGACATAAACGGGCATTATTTCAATATTATATGACTGTTGATCCGCCTCTATAATATCACAGGCAGAATCAGTAATGATTTTAATAGTCATGCTTGGATTCCCTTCTAAACTTTTTATGACAGTTCACCATGGTCTTTTCCGATTATTTTACCACAGTTTCATCTTTTTGTGAAAATAAATCTTCCGCATACTGCCTTGGATCCTTAAAAAGGATTCGCCCTTTAGCCTCCAGATAATCAGTCAGGCGTTTTGTCTCTAAATTAATAATGAGCTCATCAGGGAAGTTAACTGCGTCGAGAACCTTATCCACATAGGTGAAATCACCGATATCTGTTGCAAAATGGGTGTCACTTCCGATAATAATGGGCATATCCAATTCTTTACAGCGATTGGCAATCCATTCACAGTTTGGCTTTGATCCCTGCCGAATAAAAAAAGAAGCGTTATTAATTTCTATAAGGGTATTGGTTTTTTTAGCATCCTGAAGAATGGCTTCATAATCAAGATCATATTGGGGATTCCCCAGATGACAGATAAAATCAACATGGGGATTGGCAATTGCACCTAAAACCGCACTGGTATTTTCATTTTTCGATTTTGGGCTAAAGGTTGGCGTATGCAGTGAGGCTGAAATGATCTCCAGGGTTTGTATATATTTCATTGGAATATCCGTATTCCCATGAACATCCAGAATATTACTTTCTATTCCTTTAAGTATTTTAACGTTATTAATTAACCCGGGTATAATCCGGTAGTTTCCAAAAAATACCGGTTCCGGTGCTCCCGGAAGTTCCGGCCCATGTTCTGTGAGGCAGATCAGTTCCAACTTTTTTTCAGCAGCTGCATTAGCCAGCTCTGTTAGCGTACTATAGGCATGTCCACAAACCAGGGTGTGTGTATGGGCATCTAAAACGTAATTTCGCATTCATTCTCCTTTGTTTTTCTTGTTTTAATAAATTGCAAAATTCATAAATACAACCGTAATTTGCTTTAATGTCAGTTTTCAAAACCATAAGAAATCGCTTTGCGAATTTCTTATGGTTCGCGGGTAGTCGCCAACTACAAGCAAGCTTGTGATTGGCTCATTACCTTCGCGAAAACAATTTATAACGTATAGACGAACAGTTCAACGAACTGTTCGACGTATAGTGGAAAAATTGTTTCATGTAAACAGACAGTGAAGCTTACGGTACTTTCGCAATTGCTTACTTATTCTTTCTATTCTCTGCTTCAAGCTCATTTTGGTGAGCCACTCTGTCACAGAATACCTGGGCAGAGTGATAACCGTATTGTTTGGTCCGATTATTAATGGCAGCTGTTTCAATGATGCAGGCCAAATTACGTCCTCCTGATACGGGAATCATAACTTCGGGTATCTCAAGTCCTAAAATATCCAGTTTTGTTTCATCAAGCCCCAGACGGTCATAGGGAGATCGCTCATCCCAGTTTTCCAGGCGAATGACCATGTCGATTTCCACCACTTGTTTGACTCCCCGAGCCCCATAAAGTGTTTTAATATCAATAATGCCAATGCCCCTGATTTCCATAAAATGTTGGAGCAATACCGGTGCGGTTCCCATAAGGTGGCTATCCCGGATACGTGTCACTTCAACCACATCATCGGCAATCAGGCAATGGCCGCGTTTAACAATTTCCAGGGCTGTTTCGCTTTTTCCAATACCACTTGGGCCGGTAATAAGCACGCCAACCCCAAAAACCTCAACTAATACACCATGGAGGCTGACCATTGGTGCCGAAATTCGATCGATATAATCAATAAGATGGTAAAAAAGTGAAGTGGTATGTTCACTGCTTCTTAAAAGAGTACGTCCGTATTTTTTTGCAGCTTCTAAAAAGAGATCCACTTCATCCAAATTCCAGCACACAATAAAACAAGGAAATTCAAAAGCAAAGAAATCATCAATTTTCTGTTTTCTTACTTCCGGGTCTAAATCCAATAAATAGGAAATTTCCACCTTTCCTATGACTTGAATACGGTTGGCGTCAAAGTGTTTGTAATAACCGTGGAGTTGAATGCCAGGACGGTTTATGCCACAATCTGTTAAATCTATTTCATCGGAATCACAGTAGATTTTTTCCAGATTCAGCTCTCTGCAAAAGTCATCAATCGTCACCTTGCCATTCATTTTCTCTCCATATCTGTTTAGTGATTTATTACTTATTAATTTACTCAAATTATTTTACCTCTTCGTTTAATTTTGCAAAAAATTTTCATCAATTATTTGAAAATGTTCAACAATGGCATGGGCGGTTTTTTCATTCATACCTGAGACTTTCACTAGCTCTTCTCGTGTTGCTTTTTTTATGTTTTCAATACGTCCAAAGTGAGCCATCAGGGCCTGCCGCCGTTTTTTTCCTACCCCTGGTATTTCTTCCAGGTTGGAAGCAAGCATTCCTTTTTTTCTTAGAATCTGATGATAGCCCAAAGCATATCGGTGAACCTCCTCGGATATTTCAAAAATAAATGTCCCTAATGGCGTTGCTTTTTTCAAAGGATATTCTTCTCCTTTGAAAAAAATGCCTCTCAGGCGGTGATGATCATCCTTTACCAACCCGCAAACCGGAATATTTACCGGGTAAAGAGAAACAATACTTTCAATGGCTGATACGTGTCCAACCCCACCATCAACCATAATAATCTCAGGCAAAGGCAAGAAGGTGTTTTTCTCCTCTGTTTTCATGGCCCGTTCCATTCGGCGAAATACCATTTCCTGCATACTGGCATAATCGTTTTGTCCATCAACCGATTTTATTTTAAATCGTCGGCAGGCTTTCCGATTTATTTTTCCATCAGTAAAAACCACCATACCTCCCACATTATTGGTGCCACTAATATGGGAAATATCATAAGCCTCAATCCGTTCGGGCAGTTTTTCCAACCCTAAAAGATCTGCCAACCCATGGAGTCGACTTTTAGAGTGTTCTTCTTTCTGTCGTTTTTCAAGAACACGCTGTTTCAAGGCAAGGTCGGCATTTTCTCCAACCATTTCCAACATTCTTACCTTCTGCCCCCGTTGCGGCCTTAAAAGATCTATTCTTTTCCCAGCCAGTTGACTTAGCCACTGGCTAATGGGTATCACATCGGTTAATGTCTCTTTTAAAATGATTTCTTTAGGAATAAAACCACAGGTTGCATAGTACTGTTTGACAAAGCTTTCCATAATTTCCGAAGGACCGACCTCTGCAATACCTTCAAGAAAAAGATGATCACTGCCCATGAGTTTTCCTTCCCGGACATGAAAAACCTGGACACAGCCGAGATCATCTTCTTCTGCCAATGCAATAAAGTCCTGATCCTGTTTTGCGCTGGAAATAATTTTCTGTTTTTCTATAATGTGCTTTATGCCGAAGATTTGATCTCTGAGTTTACCAGCTTCTTCATAATTTTGACTAACCGCTGCAATCTGCATTTTTTCATTAAGCGTTTTGATTAATTCAAGATGGCGGCCATTAAGAATATCCAATATCTCTTTAATTTCTTTTTCATATTTTTGTTTTGAAACATTTCCCTGGCAGGGTCCGTGACATTGGCCGATATGATAATTTAAGCAAGGACGTCCTATTTTTTTCCCATAAGCGATTTGTCGATTACAGGTTCTCAAGGGATAAATTTTTAAAATGGCTTCAATGGTATTCTTTACTGCAAAACCGCTGGTAAAAGGGCCAAAATATTTGCTGCCATCTTTTTTATGTTCCCGAGTCATCATAATCCTGGGATATTCCTCATTAACGGTTACCTTTATCCATGGGTAGTTTTTATCGTCCTTTAACAAAATGTTATATCGGGGTCGATGTTTTTTGATGAGGTTGCACTCAAGAATAAGGGCTTCCATTTCAGAGTCGGTGACCATAGTTTCAATTTCCTCAATGTGGGAAACCAAAACAGCGGTTTTAGCTGTAAGATTTTGGGTCGAATGAAAATATTGGCGTACTCGATTGCGGAGATTGATGGCCTTTCCCACGTAAATAATGTCTCCTTGAAGGTTCTTCATCATATAGATCCCTGGGCTTTGAGGCAATTCTTTCAATTTATTTCTATCGTACATGCTTTTTTCACCTTGGGCAATATCCTGAACCCTTAAATTTATATTTTTTTGAATTTTTTTGTTTATTTCACTCTTGGTTTTGGTATAATAACAATACTAACTGTAATTTAGAATTAATATGAAAGGAAGTGTTACCATGTTTGAAAAGATAATCGTTGATGGCCTCAATACCCTGATTACTATTGGTAATTTTGAAGTAAAGATTGTTCCAAAAATTTATGGTGGTTATACCCTGACAAAAACGATTAAAGATAATCCCTTTAAAATCATTGAGATACGTGAAATACGACTTCCTATTTCAGAAACCGAAGTTATTAAGGAAGCCAAAGAACTTTTAAGACGTAAGTATGCGTCTATTGACTTCAAGAAGCATTGTATCATATAAGTCTTGAGTTAAGCTTTTTTCCCTCATAGGCTCCTGTATAGTTTCAGGAGCCTTTTTATCTAAAAAGGGTATATTTTCAGAGAAAAAGATGTATTTTCGGACTTTTGTTTAAAAAAGGCTTAGTTTTCATTAAAATCATTTGACAAAAAAGCTTTCATGCTGTATCATAGGAGGTAGATTAAAGTGTATTTATTGATTTCACATATTTTTGTAAGTCATTTGCGGTTTAAAATGCTTTACAAAAATATGTGTTTTTGCTTTTTGCATCAAGATTAATTTTAGAAAACAGGAGGTACCAAAATGAATAATGGTACAGTAAAATGGTTTAACGAGGAAAAAGGATTTGGTTTTATTTCGATTGATGGTGGCGAAGATGTATTTGTACATTTCTCAGCAATTATCGCAGATGGTCGTAAAAACCTTGTAGAAGGACAACGTGTTACTTTTGACACAGAAAAAACTGACCGTGGCTTACAAGCTACAAACGTTTTTATTGCATAGTTCCTTAAGTATTTAAATAAAAAAAGCCTGGATATAAAATCCAGGCTTTTTTTATGCTCATTTTTCAACTATTTTTCAGCAAACTGGGAAAATATCAGTCACTCCATTCATTTACTGGAGTGGAACTGATATTAATAGGCCTTAGCATCTTTCCGTTCCTTTATAAAGGTAATAATCACTGGAACGATTGAGATAACAATAATTGCTATTAAAACAAAAGAAAAATTATCTTGAATAAACGGTAAATTCCCAAAGAAATACCCTCCGCCTATAAATAGGGTTACCCATAAAAATCCACCTAATATGTTGTAGGTGATAAACTTCATATAATTCATTTCTCCCATACCGGCTACGAAAGGAACGAAGGTCCTAATGATAGGAATAAACCGTCCAATGACGATGGTCATGGAACCATGCTTTTCATAAAACGTATGAGCCTTGATAATATATTCTTTTTTTATAAATCGCATGTTCTCTTTTTCTAAAATTTTAGTTCCAATTTTTTTCCCAATATAGTAGTTTACGGTATCACCTAGCACTGCAGCTGACAAAAATACAATAAAAAAAGTAAAAACATTAAGTGACCCCATGGCCGCTAAAGCTCCGGATGCAAATATTAAGGAGTCTCCGGGTAAAAATGGTGTAATCACCAATCCTGTTTCGCAAAAAACAATAAGAAATAATAACAAATAGGTCCACAACCCATAATTTTGTATTATTCCAAATAAAGATTTATCGAGATTTAGTATAAAGTCAACTGCATAAACTATATTATTCATCTTTTTTTTCCTTTCAATTTAACCACAATGGATTCTATGCTTATTGAACCCATATCCTATACGACTGATTTATTATATCGTACTGAACACATTCTTACAACTTTAATAAATAAGATCACCTCTTAAGCTTAATGAATCAGATCATCCCTAAAGTTTAAGTACACAAAAAAATGCTCTCATATTCATCCATGAGAGCATTTTTTTTGTGTGTGATTGATTTAATTTTTATCTTCTGGTGGTTTTGCTTCAGTTTTACAACCGGAACAGCTTTCCCCACCTTTACAACCTTCACAGGAAAAATCTCCTGATTTTATTTTCTTAATCTTCTTGTAAATAATATAGGCTGCTGCACCTATAATCAGTCCAGCTAAAATCCACGTAATCATTTTTAATCCTTCTTTCTGATATAACTTCTTTAGCTTTATTACCCAAAGATTCGACTTCCTACCTGGTAAATAATGAATGCGACGCCATAGGCTAATCCAAGCTGATAGGTTAGAGCAAAGAGAAAGTCCTTCCAGTTTCCTAATTCCTTCTTCATTGTGGCAAGGGCAGCCATACAGGGTGATGCCAAGAGCACGAATATCACGAAACTGTATGCTGACACCGGGGTGAAAACCTGGCTTAAGGCTAATGTAAAACCGCCAGTTGCACTGGACAGTAAAACGCTCATAGTACTGATAATCATTTCTTTGGCTGCTATCCCTGTGAGTAAAGCCACCGAAGCAACTGGATTTCCAAAACCCAGGGGCACAAAAATTGGGGCAATGAAGTTACCAAAAGTGGCCAATATACTTTGGTCTGGAGTCTGAACCGGCTGTAAACCTAAGGTATAATTCATTAAAAACCAAAGCAAAACGGATACTGCAAAAATAATGGTTCCTGCCCGAATAAGGAATTCTTTAATTCGTTGCCATACCTGGGTGACTGTATTTTTTAATTTTGGTAAGCGAAGGGGTGGAATCTCAAGAAGATACCCTGAATCTGCTCCCTTAAACCAGGTTTTTGAAAGGATAAAGCCTGAAACAAAAACCGCAAAAAGACTGACAATATACAGTGAAAAAACAAGCAAGGTTTGGTTCGTTGTAAAAAACACCGAAGCCATAAGCACATAAATCGGCATTTTTGCACCACAGGAAATGAAAGGCGTGAGCACTGCTGTAAGCTTACGTTCACGTTCATTTTCCAAAGTCCGTGTTGCCATAATTCCGGGAACTGAGCAGCCCAGGCCAACAACCATGGGAATAAAGGATTTTCCTGAAAGACCGAATCGTCGAAAAATTCGATCCATCATAAAGGCAACCCTTGCCATATAGCCGCTGTCTTCTAAAATTGAGATGAAAAAAAACAGTGCTACTAACTGGGGCACAAAGGTTAAAACTGCTCCAACCCCTGTAATGACACCATTATTAATTAATGAAATGAGCCAGTCAGCAACTCCCAGACTGCCCAATACATTGGTAACATTTACAATGAGAACCTCATTGATAAACCATTCGATGCCACCAATCGTATACTGCCCTACCAGAGTAATGGAAACGTAGTAAATAATGAACATAAAAAGAAAGAAGATAGGTAAAGCTGCATAGCGGTTCATAAGAACCTTATCCAGCTTGTCCTGGAAAAGATGGGTGTTCTCCCTGACTATTTTAGTTGCTTTTTTTACACTATCGGTAATAAAACGATAGCGATAATCCGCAATGGTACTATCCACATCATGTCCTGAAAAGCTTTCAATTTTCTTTCGGGTTTCATAAATGTCCTCTAAGAGTCCAAAACTGTTATGGATTTTGGAAAGCACCTCTTCGTCCTTTTCAATAAGCTTTACGCTTCGAAATGCCACCGGATAATCAGTTAAAATATCCGGGTACTTCACTTGAATCTGATCATCAAATTCTTTGAACATGGCTGTGATTTCCGGAGGAAAAATCCTTGGCATTTCGCGCTTTACAGGATGTTTAAGCTTTTCTACAACAAAATTAATCAGTTCATCAATGCCTGTTTCTCGTTGGGCTGATATTTCAACAAAGGGAAACCCGAAGGATTTTTCCAATGATTTTATATCCAGAGTAATTCCTTTTTTTTCAACAATATCCATCATGTTAAGTACTCCAATGATGGGGCAATCCAGCTCCATAAGCTGGGTGCTCAGATAAAGATTTCGTTCGATGTTAGATGCGTCTATAATATTTATGATCAGATCCGGGGACCCTTCCAATAAATAATTCCGAGAAACAATCTCATCCATGGAATAAGGTGCCAGGGAATAAATCCCGGGAAGATCGACTAATGTAATTTTCTCTGAGGTGTTTTTAAGATCTCCTTCTTTTTTTTCTACTGTCACTCCTGGCCAGTTTCCTACATAGAGATTACTCCCGGTGAGGCAATTAAATAATGTGGTTTTTCCTGAATTAGGATTACCCGCCAATGCGACCTTATATTTCATACATTTCCTCACTTCTCTAGTTACTAGCTGTTTGTATTCTTTGAAAGAACTAAACCACCTTTATAAAGGTGGTTTAGTTAAAGCCTTTTAAATCATTATAATATTTTGTGCGTCTTTCTTCCTGAGACTTAAAGCATATCCTCTTAGTCGTACTTCAATGGGATCCCCAAAGGGTGCCGTTTTGTTAACCTCAATTTCAACTCCGGGTGTAACACCCATATCCATCAGTTTACGCCGCATTATACCTTCTACCATGATGGAATCGACGCAGGCTTTCTGGCCTGGTCTTAAATCTTTTAAAGTAAGCAAAACTAACACCTTCTTTCTCATATTGTAAGGAAGTTCTAAAAAATAGTTTTTTTTTAACGCACTCTTTTTCATCTTCATTTGGTAATCACATTATACTTTAATTGAATGTCATTGTCAATTAGATTTTCGTTTTCTTAGTTCACATTAAGTTTCTAACAAATTAAAAAAGCATGAAGGCTGTCCATTGACAAACTTCATGCTTTTTTTAATGCAATATTTTTTTTAAGTACTGGCCTGTGTAAGACTCGGCTACTCCTGCAATTTCTTCAGGAGTACCCATGGCGACAATGGTTCCGCCGCCGTCCCCGCCTTCAGGCCCTAAATCAATAATATGGTCAGCCACTTTAATCATGTCCAACTGATGTTCAATCACCACAACAGTACTTCCGCTGTCTGCTAAACGCTGAAGTACTGTAATGAGACGGTCGATATCAGCCATATGAAGGCCGGTGGTCGGTTCATCCAGAATATACAATGTTTTTCCGGTATTTCGTTTGCTTAATTCGGTTGCCAGCTTAATGCGCTGGGCTTCTCCCCCTGATAATTGTGTTGATGGCTGGCCCAGCTTCACATAGCTCAGCCCCACATCAAAAAGAGTTTTAAGCTTTTCATTGATTTTTGGAATGTTTTCAAAAAACGCAAGAGCTTCTTCAACGGTCATTTCTAAAATGTCCGCGATGTTTTTTCCTTTATATTTTACCTCCAGTGTTTCACGGTTGTACCGCCTGCCCCCACAAACTTCACAGGGAACATAAACATCCGGGAGAAAATGCATTTCAATTTTCAGGATACCGTCCCCACTGCACTTTTCACAGCGTCCACCCTTGACGTTAAAGCTGAATCGTCCTTTTTGGTAACCCCGGGTTTTTGCTTCCGGGGTTTTTGCAAAAAGATCACGAATCAGATCAAAAACCCCAGTGTAGGTGGCCGGGTTCGATCGTGGGGTTCTGCCAATAGGGGATTGGTCAATGTCAATGACCTTGTCAATGGCCTCAACCCCTTGAATACTTTTATATTTCCCGGGCTTTTTAAAACTGTGATAAAGCTTTTGGGCAATGCCTTTATATAGGATTTCATTTACAAGGGTACTTTTTCCGGAACCTGAAACTCCGGTGACACAAATGAATTTTCCCATGGGAAAATCCACATCAATATTTTTTAAATTGTTCGCTTTGGCACCTTTAACTTTTAAGGAACCACCGGTTCCTTCCCGTCGTGTTTGGGGAATAGGGATTTTCTTTTTCCCGCTGAGATATTGGCCGGTAATAGATTCAGGTACCGCCATGATTTCCTCTATGGTACCTGTGGCAACCACTTCTCCTCCATGAACCCCTGGGCCAGGTCCGATGTCAACAATATAATCCGCTTCTTCCATGGTTTCCTGGTCATGTTCCACTACAATAAGGGTATTCCCTAAATTAGTGAGCTGCCGCAGGGTTCCCAACAGCTTTTGGTTATCCCGTTGATGCAGGCCAATGCTGGGTTCATCTAATACATATAAAACCCCTACTAATCCTGAACCGATTTGGGTTGCCAGACGAATCCTTTGGGATTCCCCTCCGGATAAGGTTCCTGAATTTCTGGAAAGTGTCAAATAATCCAGTCCGACATTGTGCAAAAAGTTAAGCCGGGCATTAATTTCAATGAAAATAGCGTCCCCAATCATTTTTTCTCTGGGGGTTATGTCCAATTCTTTGAAAAGTCTGATAAGGTTGGTCACCGACATATCCGTTAATTCAATAATGTTTTTTCCGTGAAATGTCACCGCCAAACTGATTGGGTTGAGTCGTTTTCCGTTGCATTTCGGGCATGGAATTTCTGACATATACCGCTCAATGAGATTACGCATCCGTTCCGAAGCGGTTTCTAAGTATCGCCGTTCCATATTTTTTACCAGGCCTTCGAAGGTTGAAGAATAGGTGCCGGAAAACTTTCCTTCATAGGCGATTTCAAGAATCTCCGGGCTTCCATAGAGAAGTGCATCTAAAAAAGCTTTGGGCGCATTTTCAAGGGGTTCACTCAATGAAAAACGATACTTTTCCGCCAATGCCCGAATCAGGTTCACATAATATTTTGAATCATTTTTTAATCCAAAGAATTTAACAGCGCCATTGGTAATGGACAGACTTTTATCTGGAATTAATAAGTCCGGGTCAATTTCCCGGTGAAATCCCAGACCATGACATTCGGGGCACATACCAAAGGGATTATTAAATGAAAATGTTTTTGGTTCTAATACATCCATGGCAATGCCGCAATCGGCACAGGATAACTTTTCACTGAAAAGCTGCCGTTCTCCGCCAATTACATCAGAAATCACCAGACCCCCGGAAATCTTCAAAGCGGTTTCCAGGGAATCCGTTAATCGTTTTCCAATGCCTTCCTTGGATACCAGGCGATCCACAACCACGTCAATGGTGTGTTTTTTATTTTTATCGAGTTCAATCTCATCCGTGACCTCCATGGGTTCACCATCCACAATGATCCGGACAAAGCCTTCTTTTTTAATAAAATCAATGGTTTTTTTATGTTGTCCTTTTTCGCTTCTCACAACCGGAGACAGAATCTGGAATTTTGTTTTTTCAGGAAGTGCTAAAAGCACATCCACAATCTGATCGACCGACTGAGATGCCACTAACTTACCGCATTTAGGACAATGGGGAATCCCAACCCGAGCATAGAGCAGTCGCAAATAATCGTATATTTCGGTAACTGTTCCGACAGTGGACCTTGGGTTTCGGTTGGTTGTTTTCTGGTCAATGGAAATTGCCGGGGATAACCCATCAATGCTTTCCACGTTGGGTTTTTGGGTTTGTCCAAGAAATTGCCGCGCATAGGAGGAAAGGGATTCCACATAACGGCGTTGTCCTTCAGCATAAATCGTATCAAAGGCCAGAGATGATTTCCCTGACCCGCTCAGTCCTGTTAATACCACCAGCTGCTCCCGTGGTATTTTAAGACTGATATTTTTTAAATTGTGCTCTTTGGCACCTTTTATATCAATGTATTTCATTGTTCTGCTACTGTAAACATAGATAAATGTGTCCATATCCAGAAAATTACTGCTTCACGGTGTCTGTCCTTGCATGGCACAAACCATGCTACTAACTTATTTGATGTAACACTCCACAGTCTTAAAATCCCGACTAGCCATCGGTACAGATATACAAAGCAATTAAGAAGCGATTGTATATTCTCTTGCATTTTTCAAATTGATTGACGCATTTAAATCCCGATCCATTACAAACCCGCAATCAGGGCAAATATACACACGGTCTGAAAGTTTCAAGTCACTTTTGATACATCCACAGGAAGAACAAGTCTTACTTGACGGATACCATCTTGGAACAACTCTCAGTTCAATTCCATTTTGTTTGCATTTCAGCTCTAATTTTGTTCTGAAATAATAGAAATTCTGTTGTGCAATCGCTTTTGATAAATGCCTGTTCTTCATCATTCCCTTGACATTAAGATTTTCAATTGTGATATGGGCTGGTTTGGTTTTCACAAGTTCACTCACTATTTGATTCACATAATTCTGACGTGCATTTTGCAGTTTTTGATGAAGTTTCTGGACTTTAAGTTTTTGGTTCTCTATGTTATTTGCAGAATCAGTAGCACTCCTTTTCTTTTTATTTTCGTATTTTCGACTCAAACATCTCTGCTCATGCTTGAGTCGTTTGTCTAGTTTTCTTATTTTTTGTGATTTATTGATGTTTTTGTAAACAGCTCCATTGCTGATAATTGCAAAGTCTTTAATTCCCAAATCGATCCCCATTCCAGTTGGTGAAACGCCGATGTTTTGCTCAAACGGTTCATCAACCAGGACACTGACATAATATCGACCTGCTCCAATCGAAACTGTCCCGCTCATTACTTTTGCATCAATCGGGACATATCCTTTTTCTTTGAGTTGGATCAATCCCAAGGTTGGAATTTTGATACGATGACGATCAATTGTCCAGTCCGTTATATTGTTTTTAGGAAAGTAGGCTTTGACATTGCTTTTGCCTTTTTTCTTGAATTTCGGAAATCCTGATTGTTTTTTAAAGAACCGTTTTAAGGATGATTCGGCGTTCATGATCGAATTTTTAACCGCCTTACTGCTGACAGACTTAATCCATAAGCATTCAGGATTGCCTGGAATGAATTCATTGTTGAGCCATTTTGAAAAGTCATATCCTGAAACAAAACGTTGCTCTTTTTCATAGATTTCTTTGTTATGCCCAAGATAGAAGTTGTAAACAAAACGGCAAATGCCAATTGTTTGTCGGATTTTCAGTTTTTGCGTTTCGGTTGGATTGATTTCCGTCTTGTAGGTTCGCATAATCCTTCATCCTCCTTTATTTTGGATTTGTATTTACGAAGCCCATATATTCGACAGCTGAAAACATGGATAATAGCGATTAAATCTTGAATCATTTCTTCTTCCGGGGACAATGTTTCATTGTTTACGACGATAATTTCAGCACCGTATGTTTTTAGAAATCGCTCAAACCAATGATAACCAAAACGGATGAAACGATCCTTATGTGCAATTAGAATGATTTTCACCTCGCCCTTAACACAGTCTCCAATCAGCTTATTCCATTTTTTTCGGTCGTAATTCAATCCCGATCCAACATCTTCAAGCACTTCATCAACAATCATCCCTTTTGCGTTTGCATATTGCCTTAGAAATTCAACTTGATCTTTTAAATCATCTTTTTGTCCGATGTTTGAAACTCTCGTATAGATGATTGTTTTTCCTTTTATCTGTTGGTTTAATCCCATGTATTCGACGTATTGTGAATGAGTATAGTAGCGTCTGTCGGTTGGTGTTCGATTAGCTGTTAATTGACCACCTCTGTCCCATCGTTGCAGTGTTTTGACAGTGACTCCAAGCATTTCAGCAAACTCTTGTGGTTTATAGTTTTTCATAATACACTCCTTCATAAGCAAGTATATAATACCACATATGTGCACATTTGTCACTTTTTGTATATGCTATTTAGTATCTCCTTTAAACTAGGACCTTTAATTTCTTCTTTTTTTCAACTGAAGGATTTCATCCCGAATCTTTGCGGCGCGCTCAAATTCCAGGGCTTCGGCCGCGGCTAACATTTCAACCTCAAGGGTCATGATTTTAGCTTCCGATTCAAAGGTTGCATCCTCAATCACATAATCTTCTTGTCCGTCGGCAACCTTGGTAGCCTCGATAATATCACGAATTCCTTTTTTTACTGATCTTGGAATAATATGATGTTCGGTGTTATAGGCTGTTTGAATGGTACGCCGACGGTTGGTTTCACCAATGGCTCGTTCCATGGAAGGAGTGATTTTATCGGCATACATAATAACATGACCTTCCAGATTTCGTGCTGCCCGGCCAATGGTTTGAATCAAAGATGTTTCAGACCGAAGGAACCCTTCCTTATCTGCATCCAGAATGGCTACTAAACCAACCTCTGGCAGATCAAGTCCTTCTCGAAGGAGATTGATCCCAACAAGGACATCAAAAATCCCTAAACGCAAATCTCTCAGAATTTTCATACGTTCAATGGTATCAATATCCGAATGTAAATAATTAACCTTAATCCCATTTTCCTTAAGGTACAGACTAAGATCTTCTGCCATTTTTTTTGTTAACGTGGTTACTAATACCCGGTTTCCCTGGTCAGTTGTCCTGTGGATTTCTCCCAGAAGATCATCAATTTGTCCGGTAATGGGCCGAACCGTAATTTCCGGGTCAATGAGCCCTGTAGGACGGATAATCTGCTCTACGGTTTGCTGACTGTGCTCATTCTCATAAGCTCTGGGGGTGGCGGTTGTAAAAACAATTTGATTGATTTTTCCTTCAAATTCCTGAAAATTCAGTGGCCGATTATCATAGGCTGATGGCATTCGAAAGCCATAATCTACCAGATTGCGCTTACGAGCCTTGTCTCCTGCAAACATCCCGCCAATCTGTGGAATGGACACATGAGATTCATCCGCAATCATTAAAAAATCTTTTGGAAAATAATCAATAAGTGTATAGGGAGGTGAACCTGGGGGCAGACCATTAATATAACGGGTATAGTTTTCGATGCCATTACAATATCCCATTTCCCGGAGCATTTCTATATCATAATTCGTTCTCTGGAGAATCCTCTGGGCTTCAACGAGCTGGTTATTGTTGGTATACTCGTCATAGCGCAGACGCAATTCCTTTTGTATACCGGCAATGGCGCGTTCCAGATTTTCCGGAGTTGTGGTGTAGTGGGATGCGGGAAAAATCGAAACATGGTTGAGCTCTCCGTAAATTTCCCCGGTAAGGGTATTTACTTCAGTGATACGTTCGATTTCGTCCCCGAAAAATTCCAGTCGTATGGCTTTTTCCGATGATGATGCCGGAAATATTTCCAAAATGTCTCCACGCACACGAAAGTTATTTCGCTCAAAAGCGATGTCGTTTCTGGTGTATTGAATATCTACCAGTTTTCTTATAATGGCATCCCGTTCTTTTTCCATTCCCGGACGAAGGGAAAGCACCAGATTTTCATAGTCAATGGGACTTCCGAGTCCATAGATACAGGACACACTGGCCACTACAATCACGTCCCGTCGTTCAAATAATGAGGCCGTGGCTGAATGGCGAAGCTTATCGATTTCATCATTAATTGATGAATCTTTTTCAATAAACAAATCTGAATGAGGCACATAGGCCTCGGGTTGGTAATAATCATAGTAGCTTACAAAATACTCAACTGCATTATCCGGAAAAAAACTCCGAAACTCATTGGTGAGTTGGGCCGCCAGGGTTTTATTATGAGCAATAACCAGGGTTGGTTTCTGTACGGCCTCAATGACCTTCGCCATGGTATAGGTTTTTCCTGAACCTGTGACTCCAAGTAAGGTTTGAAATTTCAGACCATCCTCAATCCCTTTGCTGATTTTTTTAATCGCTTGTTTCTGATCACCTTTTGGTTCATATTCAGAAACAACCTTAAATGGTTTTACCATCTTTTTTTCCACGCTGTACCTCCAGCTTGAAGCATTGAACATTCGTTCTATTATTCTATCACAGGTCTTTTCCGTTGACAATAGAATAGAATGTCTCTAAATAAGTCTTTAAGGAAAACACAAGGTTAATGCTAAAAAAGCATGCCGCTAAGGACATGCTGAGACTGTAGACAAATAGGTAAAGCAGTACCGACAACTGATTAACAATTGGTCGGTACGGTGTTTTCAGACAACCTGAGCATGCTGCTAAGGACATGCTTGTAAGGACATGCTTGTAACTTTTATTATTTTATACTCCCAGAGTTTCCAGGCCTTTTTGCAGCTGAACATCCTCTGCATCTGTGAAAATATTATTCTTCATAAAATCATTGGCATCAATAACAACGTTTGGTTCAAGACCCTTCTTATTAATACTGTTGCCATTAGGGGTGAAATATTCTGAATTGGTGACCTTAAATCCGCCGCCATCCTTAATTCCAATGACTTCCTGAACGATTCCTTTACCAAAAGATTTTGTTCCAACCAGAGTTGCTACGCCGGTATCCTGAAGAGCACCAGCTAATATTTCTGCAGAACTGGCTGAACCGCCATCGATTAAAACCACCATGGGAAGTTTTAAGCTCTGGGTGTCATCAGAATTATAATCCGTTCGTTTTCCTGATTTATCCACAGTATAAACAACCGTTGTTTTTCCTAATAGGCGGTCAGCAATGGCCACTGATTCGTTGACACCACCACCGGGGTTACCGCGGAGATCTATGACCAGCCCTGAAATGTTTTGGGCTAATAAGGCATCAAGCTGGGTTGCAAAATCAGTGGCTGTATTATTTGTAAATTCACTGATTTGAATGTACCCTGCATTACCGATCACCCGGGAATCTACGGTTCTTGCTTCAATGGCTTTTCGGGTAAGCGTGAGATCAATGATTTCCTCACCTCTGGCAATAGAAACATTAACAGTCGTATCTGCCGGACCTCGAACCCGCATCACCACCTGATCAGATCCTAAGGTAGTCACATCTTCTCCATTGACCTTAATGATCTTATCTCCGGTTTTTATTCCCGCTTCATCAGCAGGGGTTCCTTTTTGGGGAGCAATAACGGTGGTAATACCATTTTCATCCTCTGAAACGACAATCCCAACCCCTTCATACACTCCGGTGGCAGATTCCATATAGGTTTTAAACTCATCACTTGTAAAATAAGCGCTGTAGGGGTCACCGAGGCTGCCAAACATTCCTTTAATGGCACCTTCCATTAGGGTTTTATCATCTACATTTTTGTAATATTCTGCTCCAATTTGTTTCTTTAGTTCTAATAATTTATTTATTCCATTGACTGTATCCTGGCTATCTGCATTTATGATCACCTTATTCCCAAGAACCAGGTTTCCGGCATTGGTAAATACAAAGGTAAGCATATTTGTCACTAATAACAGAACAACCACTAGAACAATCCATCTTCTTTTATTATTATTTTCCATAATCCTCCAATAACACCCATTGTAATTTATTTTTTACAAAATAGAACAGGAGAAAAGAATCACGATTCTCTTCTCCTGTTCTTTAAAGCTTATTGTACAGTTAAACCCTTAAAATACTCCAAAAGGATCGACGAAGCCTCCACCGGAAATCACACCAAAATGTAAATGCGGTCCAGTAGAATTCCCGGTTGAGCCAACAGCTCCAAGTAAATCACCTTCGTTGACTGTTTGTCCGGCGGATACTGAAATTGCACTTAGGTGACCATAATAAGCCTGGAGACCATTGCCCATATCGATGATCACACAATTACCATAACCGCCATTCCAACCTGCTGATAAAACTTGTGCGTTTCCCATGGCTAAAACAGGTGTTCCAGTGGAAGCGCCAATATCAACGCCTTCATGGTATCCGGTATATGGATCTGTACGAGGTCCAAAGGGGCTTGTAATAGGACCGCCGCAAGGCCACTGGTAGGAACCGGAGGGTACAAAGGATGTACTACCGCCAGTGGTAGATCCACCAGCACCACTATTGGCTGCGTTTTCTTGGGCCACCATCGCTTGAATTTGTGATTGAAGATTCGCTGCTTCAGCTGATTCGGCATCAAGCTTAGCCTGAGCTTCT
>Ga0209540_10000453_pt1 | contig 39136 bp, 28 predicted proteins | sample BarGraIncu01121A_FD_184501 | JGI IMG/M metagenome (GOLD analysis project Ga0209540, IMG submission 184501) | Arctic peat soil microbial communities from Barrow, Alaska - Barrow Graham LP Incubations 011-21A (SPAdes) (version 2) | ecosystem: Environmental > Terrestrial > Soil > Wetlands > Peat... | reverse complement strand
ATCTGCTCGACCCAACCAAAACAGTCAAAGAAATTGTACAGGAAGGCGTACAGGAAGTGGTGGATATGCTTGCCGAATACGAACATATCAACGAACAATTTGCTGAACCGGATGCTGACTTCGACAAACTAATTGCTCGTCAGGGGGAACTACAAGAACTGTTGGACCATGCCGACGCATGGAACCTGGACAATAAACTGGAACGTGCTATGGACGCTCTTCGTTGTCCACCCGAAGAATGGTTGGTGCAAACCCTCTCAGGAGGTGAACGCAGACGTGTAGCCCTATGTCGGTTGTTGCTTCGCAATCCGGATATCCTGTTGCTCGACGAACCGACTAACCACCTTGATGCCGAATCGGTAGAATGGCTGGAACATCACCTGCAACAGTATGCCGGAACAGTGATTGCCATTACGCACGACCGTTATTTCTTGGACAATGTATCCGGTTGGATATTGGAACTGGATCGCGGCGAAGGTATTCCGTGGAAAGGGAACTACACATCGTGGCTGGAGCAAAAGACTACCCGTATGGCCGGCGAAGAAAAACAAGCCAGTAAACGACGCAAGACGCTGGAGCGTGAGTTGGAATGGGTGCGTATGGCACCAAAAGCTCGTCATGCCAAGGGTAAAGCCCGCTTGGAAGCGTACGACAAATTAATCAACGAAGACGAACGCGAAAAAGAAGAAAAACTGGAACTCTTTATACCCAACGGACCCCGACTGGGAAACAAAGTAGTGGAAGCTATTGATGTATCCAAAGCCTTTGGCGAAAAACTGCTGTTTGACAACCTCAACTTTATGCTTCCGCCCAACGGCATAGTTGGAATTATCGGGCCGAATGGTGCCGGTAAAACCACACTGTTCCGCATGATGATGGGATTGGAAAAAGCGGACAAAGGTACCTTCGAAATAGGAGAAACGGTAAAAATCGGTTATGTGGATCAGAGCCATGCCGACATTGACCCGGCTAAAACGGTTTATCAGGTTATCTCCGGCGGAACGGAATTTATCCGCGTGGGTGGAAAAGAAATCAACGCACGGGCTTACCTGTCGCGTTTCAACTTTGCAGGGGGCGATCAGGAAAAACTCTGCGGTGTACTGTCGGGTGGTGAACGAAACCGTCTACATCTGGCACTCACATTGAAATCGGAAGCTAACGTATTGCTGCTCGACGAACCGACCAATGATATTGATGTAAATACCTTGCGGGCATTGGAAGAGGGTCTGGAAAGCTTTGCGGGTTGTGCAGTAGTAATCTCTCACGACCGTTGGTTTCTGGATCGTATCTGTACTCATATCATTGCTTTCGAAGGCAATTCGGAAGTATTTGTGTTCGAAGGTTCATACTCCGAATATGAAGAAAATAAAAAAATACGCCTGGGTGACGAAGGTCCTAAACGAATACGCTACAAAAAGTTGATGGTGTAGGGAGTAACTATTAATGATTAATGATAAATTGTAAATTACAACTGATCCATGATTAGTGATTAATTCACATTGAATAAAAAAGATGACCGATGTGTGGAACGACAGAAAAGTTCCTGCTTCGGTCATTTTATTTTTTTGATTATTAATTACTATTACATCAAAAATCAATCTTATTCTATATTATTACAACATCATTCTGCACTTATACAATATCATTCTATACTTTTTCGCTGCCATTCTGTCAAGAATTACTGCCATTCTGCTAATTATCGACTTCATTCTGTATTTTATTCACATTATTCTATTAACACACAATATCATTCTGCACTCTTACACCTTTATTCTGTACATTATTGAATGCATTCTGTGTTTTTACGGCTCCATGCTGCGCTTCATTGAATATATTCTGACTTCTTAGAAACCCAGTCTGTAATTATTGAGCACTATTCTAGAAATGAAATAGTTCAAAATATATACTTCGATAAACACATTATATACAAACATTTTGTGCGTATGCAGACACAATAATATATTCTAATGCATGTAGCATATCCCGAAATAAAACATGCGTTTTTCGGTTGAATCCGAAAAAACGCATGCTAATTAAAACTGAGATGTATTGATTCTGAATTACATTCCATCTTCTATATTTCACACAAAGACACGGATACCCATTTGCTCGGAAGTGCTATGGGACATCCGCACGTTACCGGGTATTCGATTCATTCGGTTTTAATTTAGTAGCCTCCCGATGTATCCATAGACTTTAGATCATAACAACTAAATCATTTTTGAAAAGTTCAGCTTTATATAAAAGAGATGCATTTCCGATTTAAATATATTGTGTATTTTTGCATAACACGAATCCAACAGTCTTCAACAATAGGATTCGGGCAAAATTCACGATTATTCATTCACCACAAGTCGAACACCGACAGTTTACAATCAACACGATATGAATTCAACAGCTAAAAATTACATTTCTACAAATAAAGATCGATTCATCGAAGAATTATTCAGTTTAATTCGCATCCCCAGCGTGAGTGCACACGCTCATCGGAAACCCGAAATACTCCAATGTGCCGAAAGATGGACTGAAATCCTACTGGCGTCGGGAGCCGATTCTGCCGAAATCCTTCCTACCGAGGGAAATCCGGTGGTATTTGCCACAAAGTTGATTGACCCCAAACTCCCCACTATCATGGTTTACGGTCACTACGACGTAATGCCGGCCGAACCACTTGAGTTATGGATCTCTAAACCCTTTGAGCCGGAAATAAGAGATGAAAAAATTTTTGCGCGGGGAGCCGACGACGACAAGGGGCAGTCTTTTATGCATGCCAAGGCATTTGAATATCTCGTAAAAAACAATCTGCTAAAATGCAACGTAAAATTCATACTCGAAGGCGAAGAAGAAATAGGATCGACCAGCCTGGAGAAATTCTGCAAAGAAAACAAAGAGCTTTTAAAGTGCGACACCATCCTTGTTTCGGACACCAGCATGTTATCGACCGACAAACCCAGCATCACAACCGGATTAAGAGGATTGGCCTATTGGCAAATCGAGGTCACTTCTGCTTCACGCGACTTGCATTCCGGTATTTTTGGAGGCGCAGTGGCTAACCCCATCATGGAGTTGTCTAAAATCTTAGCTCAACTAACAAATGCTGACGGTAAAATAACAATTCCTCATTTTTACGATGAGGTAGAAGAAGTGTCTGACTACGAAAGAGAACTGATAGCTAAAATTCCGTTCGACGAAGAAGAATACAAACACGACCTACAGATCAAAGCTGTTTCGGGAGAAAAAGGATACAGCACAATAGAACGTACCGGCATTCGTCCGGCATTGGATATTTGCGGAATATGGGGCGGTTATACGGGCGAAGGCTCTAAAACGGTTTTACCATCAAAGGCTTTTGCTAAATTATCAGCACGCCTCGTTCCAAATCAGCAATATGAAAAAATCGCTCAGTTAGTCTCTGAACATTTAACTCAGCTTGCTCCCAAAAATATAGACATAAAGGTAAGCTCGCTACACGGCGCTCAAAGTTATGTGTGCCCCATTGACTCGAAAGAATACAAAGCCGCCGAAGCTGCCTACACAAAAGTCTTTGAAAAGAAACCACTGCCAGTTCGTCGCGGAGGTAGTATTGGCGTTATTCCTATTTTCGAAAAAGTTCTGAACGTAAAACCAATTTTAATGGGTTTTGGACTGGAGTCGAATGCCATTCACTCTCCAAACGAGAACTTTCCGCTTGATTTATTTTACAAAGGAATTGAAACAATTATCGAATTCTACAACGAGATGTCCAACTAAAAAATAGGCAAAACGAACAACGGACAGAAATCACAAGATACCAGCCACAATCCATTTAAACTCGAATTATAATAATATTTTATTTTTTTACGGAAAATTCATCGGAAATTATTTTGTAATTTAGAAAGAATACAGTACGTTTATTGCACTTTTCGAAAACATAGTTTTATAAACAATTCTAATACTTAATGTCATGACGAAAACGATAACATTCAACGAACTAAGGAGAGTGAAGGATGCGCTTCCAAGTGGTAGTATAACCAAGATCGCAACTGAACTTGGTTTAGAAAAAGAAACAGTCCGTAATTATTTTGGTGGGCACGATTACAAAGACGGTAAAAGTTGTGGAGTACACATCGAACCCGGTCCCGACGGTGGATTGGTAATGCTTGATGACACTCAAATCCTACAACTCGCCCTTGACATTTTAGAAACTCAAAAAGTATAATTATCTAAGAAATTATTCAGAAAGCAGTGACATTTCATCTCACTGCTTTCTTTTTTTATCTTTAGAACATAACAAACAACATCATAACACAAATTATTTTACAAAACATCCATGGACAAATCTCTCGACTGCCTTTACTGCCAACGCAATGAGCTCCAAAAAAGCTTAATGATAGAAATATGCGACCTGAGCGCTTCAACACTTTTTTTATTTAAAGAACAAAGCCATCCGGGACGGTGTGTGGTAGCTTACAAAGATCACGTAAAAGAACTTTTTGAACTATCCGAAACTGATAGAAATGCATTTATGGCCGATGTTTGCCGCGTATCTGCAGCCATTCAGAAAGCCTTTGCACCGGCGAAAATGAATTATGGAGCTTGCTCCGACAAATTACCTCATCTTCACTTTCATATTGTACCCAAGTACGAAAATGAATTTGAATTTGGAGGAACATTTGAAATGAATCCACAAAAAGTATATCTGACAGACGCTGAATACGCAGCAACCATAGAGAAAATTTCTGAAGCACTATAAACCTATACTAACCCACAAAGCTCTTTTTAGTAATGTTATTACCGGAAGCATTTATAAACCGAACAAAAGAATTACTTGGCGAAGAATTTGAAGCTTTAGAAAAAGCCCTGAATAGCCCCCCACCAACGAGCATTCGCGTAAATACGAAAATGAATTACCGGCCATCGACAGAAAAGGTAAAGTGGTGCGAAACGGGTTATTATCTGAATGAACGACCGCTATTTACAGCCGACCCACTGTTTCACGCCGGAGTATATTATGTTCAGGAAGCCAGTTCGATGTTTTTGCATCAGGTGGTAAAACAACATTTCCCGAACGCACGCGCCGTACTTGACCTATGTGCAGCACCTGGTGGAAAATCAACATTATTGTCGCAAACACTGCATGAAACCAGCCTGTTGATTAGCAATGAAGTTGTGCGCTCAAGAGCTTACATTCTGGCTGAGAATCTAATTAAGTGGGGAAATCCGAATATCATTGTAACGAATAACGAACCAAAAGACTTTGGAAACATACCAGGATTTTTTGATGCAGTGGTCGTAGATGCTCCCTGTTCAGGCGAAGGCATGTTTCGGAAAGATGCTGGAGCTATAGACGAATGGTCGGAATATAATGTAAGTTTGTGTGCATCGCGTCAGCGTGAAATTCTTTCATCCGTTTGGGACACATTGAAAAATGAGGGTATTTTGGTATACAGTACCTGTACATTCAACAGAGAAGAGAATGAAGAAAACGTAAAGTGGATATGTAAAGAACTTGGAGCTGATCTACTACGGGTAGATCAGAATGAGAATACAGGCATTACCGCAACCGAATACGGATACCGATTTTACCCTCACAAAACACGTGGCGAAGGATTCTTCATTTCCGTTCTCAAAAAAAAGACATTACCACCCAGCCTGACAAGAAAGAAAAAAGTCGATAAAAAAAGTATCAAGTCCGTAACAAAAGAACCCGTTTTAACGTTATCTTTGCAAGAGTCTAATCGGTGGACGGTAATCAATGAAAATAATCAGATAAAAGCATACGATACTGAATATCTATCTGACATATTGTTTTTAAACAAAGAATTAAAAACGATGCATTCCGGTCTCTTACTCGGCGAACTAAAAGGTTCAAGCTTTATTCCTTCGGCGAGCATTGCTTTTTCAAAAAAGCTGAATAGAGACTCGGCAGAAGTAGTAGAAGTGGATTATCAAACAGCTATTTCTTTTTTACGGAAAGATGCGATAACCTTACCCAATGCCGCTCGTGGTCATCTTTTAATCAGCTACAAAGGGCAAAGTTTAGGTTGGGTAAAAAACATGGGAAACAGATGCAATAACCTTTATCCGCATGAATGGAGAATCCGGATGAAGATTTGAAATAATGTAAGGTCAAAGCTCAGAAGGTGAGAAGTCAATCAGATACAAACATCCAATGACTTTCGCCTACGACAGATAGTTAATTACGAATTGAAATGAATATTATATTTTTAGGAACAGGAACCTCTACCGGAATTCCTCAGATTGGTTGTAAGTGTGACACCTGCCTTTCTGTCGACAAAAAAGATAAACGGTTGCGTGCTTCAGTTCTGATAACAGAAGGAGAATCACAAATTCTCATCGATTGCGGTCCTGACTTACGCCAACAACTTTTATCGAATAATATAAGCAAGTTGAGTGCGGTGTTATTGACCCACGAACATTATGATCATATTGGCGGATTAGACGATGTAAGGCCTTTGGGCAACACTCAACTTTATGGCGAAAAAAGAGTTTTAGATATAATCCGTCGTAACATGCCCTATAGTTTTAGCGAAAACAAGTATCCGGGAGTTCCATTAATAGATTTGCATGAGATAGAAGAAGAAGGATTTTTCGTAAATGACATTAAAATTCAACCTATCAGAGTTATGCATGCAAATCTCCCTATTTTAGGTTATCGGATTGGTAAATTTGCCTATCTGACAGATGTGAAAACTTTGATTGACAAAAGTATTGATCAACTACAAGGGCTTGACGTTTTAGTTTTAACAGCATTGAGACACCAAAAACATATTTCGCATTTGTCGTTGGACGAAGCGCTCAATATTGCGACTAAAATAAATGCCCGTAAAACCTATTTTACACATTTGAGTCACGACATGGGTTTGCACGAGGCGGCAAATAAATTATTACCCATCAATATCGAATTGGCATACGATGGATTACAATTGAACTTATAAGCTATTATTTATCTGATTACAAACGATATATTAAACAATAAAACTATGAAAACACAAAAACTGAAATTTGCGATTCTGGCTTTTGGATCAGTTTTATTCACATCATGTACTTCCTTATTATACACCTCGATCGATGTTTTACGTCCGGCAAAGGTGGAATTTGCCATGGATGCAAACAACTTGCTTATCGTAAATAATTCGGTAAAACAGCCGGCTAATATGGGGCACAAAACTGAACTATACAACGAACCCGCAAAAAACATACACCTCGCAACTGACAGCCTCTCCATATTTTGCCTGGGAGCGTTGACAGAAGAAATAGAATCGAGAGATTTTTTTTCATCAGTTCAGTTAGTTCCAAACTCTGTAAACAAGACCCATGATTTTCTACGATCGAGAGAGCTAACCCCTCAACAGGTAAAAAACCTATGTGCAAGCTATCACAGCAATGTCGTTCTGTCGTTAGACAAGATAAAAGTAAATGATAACTTAATGGAATCATACCTCGACGAAAGTAGTAGCTTCCTTGGCTCATTGGAACTACAGTTTGAAACGTATTGGAGCATCCATTATCTGGACAGACCGGAAGTAAAGACCATACAGTTTAATGATACCGTAAGCTGGGAATCCGAATCCTATCGCCGAAAAAAAGCATTCAGTGATTTACCTAAAAGAGCTGATGCACTGGTAGACGGAGCACTGAATGTGGGACACAAGTCGGTTGATCAATTTATTCCACATTGGGAAAAAGCTGATCGCTACTTTTACAATTCAAGAAATAAACTCATGAAACAAGCCATGGATTCTGTTTATGTAAAAAATTGGAAAGCAGCCATTAGTTTGTGGCAAACAGCTATAAGCAAAAACGGAAATGCAAAGATTAAATCTCAGGCTGCTAACAATATTGCAATAGCCTACGAAATAACAGGCGATCTGAATAAAGCATTACAATACGCTCAAAACTCATTTCTTTTTATGGGCGAAATGACTGCAGTTGATTTCGACTCATTCAGAAGACTTTCGGATTACATCAGCGACCTAACCCTAAGAAAAAAGGAAGCCATTGTACTGAATAAACAATTGGGTAATTAACGATCAACTATTTCAGCACTTAAAGTGCACTTTCGAATAATATTGGCTGTATAAATAGATTGATAAAGTTCTCTCTGATAAAAATTGTATAAGCAGATTTTAGTACTTTTGCAAGCATAATCATTATAGAACTAAATTATGCTGAATACATCCGACAAAACTATACTGCAGAATCGTGGTATTTCTATTCTCCAGATAGAAGATCAACTCAAATCATTTGTAATCGGCTTTCCTTTTCTTGAGATTCGCGGAGCTGCTGAGCCAGGAAAAGGAATCATTCAGGTTAATGAAAACGAATTACAAACAGCTCTGAATATATGGGAAGAATACTTGAAATCCGACGCGACAATTATCAAGTTCGTTCCCGCCTCAGGAGCTGCAAGCCGCATGTTCAAAGACCTTTTTGAATTTTTGGAAAGCAACAAAAGCGAGCCGACCAATGCATTCGAACATAAGTTTTTTGATGAAATTGAAAAGTTCGCTTTTTATGAAGATTTGAATGAGGCTTGCAAAAAAAACAACAAGCTGTCGATATCTGAATTAATAGCTTCTAAACAATACAAGCCAATTGTAGCTAATTTATTGCACGAAAACGGGCTTAATTACGGAGCTTTGCCTAAAGGCCTATTAAAATTTCACTCCTATCCCACCCAAAAGCGCACTCCGATGCAAGAGCATTTAGTGGAAGGAGCTTTATATGCCAAAAATAAATCAAATACCGTAAATATTCATTTCACGGTATCCAAAGAGCACAGAGCTTTATTTGAAAAGCATCTAAATGAATCGGTAAGCATTTTTGAAAAACATTTTGGCGTTACATACAAAGTAAGTTTTTCAGAACAAAAACCATCAACAGACACAATAGCAGCCGATGAAAACAACCAACCCTTTCGCGACAAAGACAATCTGGTTTTCCGCCCTGGCGGACATGGTGCTTTGATCGAAAACCTCAACGATTTGGATGGCGATATTATTTTCATCAAAAACATCGACAACGTAGTGCCCGACTCACTGAAAAAAAACACCGTCACGTACAAAAAAATTATAGCCGGCATCCTAATCAACCTACAACAACAGAGTTTTGCTTATCTGCGCGAGCTGGAAAACGAATCTATCTCCACAGCCAAACTAAGTATTATCGCTCAATTTTGCGAAACAAAACTAAATAATCATCGTGAGAATTTACACGCCCTCTCACAAAGCGAACTAAGACTCTACCTGATTGGTAAACTAAACCGTCCGATGCGAGTATGTGGCATGGTAAAAAACGTAGGAGAGCCCGGCGGAGGCCCATTTTTGACAGTCAATAGTGATGGAACTGTATCGCCTCAAATTCTTGAAAGCTCGCAAATCAATCTGAACAACCCTGCCGATAAAGAAAAGATGCAGCAATCCACTCATTTCAACCCAGTAGACTTGGTGTGCGCTGTAAAAAACTATCGCGGTGAGAAATTTGATTTACTGAAATACGTTGATAAAAATACAGGATTCATTTCGCTTAAATCTAAAAATGGCAAAGAGCTAAAAGCACTGGAACTACCAGGACTCTGGAACGGAGCCATGAGCGACTGGAATACTATATTCGTTGAAGTGCCAATTGAAACATTTAATCCCGTAAAAACCGTAAATGATTTATTGAGAACGCAACATCAATAATAATCCAATCGGGGAATCGCCCTCTCAAATCTTAATACGCTCTCCAACAAGAAAAAGGAGAGCGTATTTTTTATAATGATCATCTGCTTGATTGCCCAAAATAACTTATCCCTAACCCAGGCTAACATTCATTGTCAACATGTTGTGAACCACAGAACTATAACCTACCTTTTTCGCTCAGAGCACATCATGCAGCACGGTCGGTAAAGGCACTCCGGCAAGCTAAGCACACACTAGCGCGCACGCTCGTACGCGTCCGTCTGTATAACGTTAGTGCGAACCCTTGACCAGTACTAGTCAAACTTTTTGACCTGTACTAGTCAATGCCTTTGACCAGTACTGGTCAAGGGTCACGATACGGGAAGGCAAGAAGGTGCTTGCAGGTAATATCGGAGAGGCTTGCATGAGGCTATCGCACAGCACGAACAACGGGGAGTGATAAGGGCGGATAAATAACGACCTCACTCATTGCACAAAACTGCATCAGAGTGAGGTCGTTTATTTATATTGAAACCAATCCAGAGTAAGTAATCAATGATAATTAACGTGAGTCCAATATAAGCACTAGTCCGTTAGGACTTAGAAATCAAAGCCTACGATAATGAACAAAACAGCTGCTAGACTAAGATCAAAGTATGTGTAAACGCAGTAAACGGCTGTAACAAGACACAAATTGAATAAGATTGTAAACAATTTTATCGCGACAATCCTCTTAATGGAATGAAAATAAAAAAAGGAAGCTCATTTACTGAACTTCCTTTTTTGTAGCGGGAACGAGAGTTGAACTCGTGACCTCCGGGTTATGAATCCGACGCTCTAACCAACTGAGCTATCCCGCCATTTTTCTAAAGCGGTGCAAAGATAGCCTTTTTAGAGCATTTGACAAATCTTTTCGATAAAAAAATTCGGCTTTTGCTCTGATTTCAGATTGGTTACCCATCTAATTAATTGGTATGTTTCAAAATAACATTCAACAAGAAATGTCAATTATGTATCAAAAAACAGGTTTCATTCCTAAATTCCACATAACAAACGACCACATATCAGCCTGCGCCTCGATTAATTTGCCGATCGGTTTGCCGGCTCCGTGGCCAGCTTTCGAATCTATACGAATTAATGTTGGTTTTGTACCGGCATTATTAGCCTGCAGAGTTGCAGCAAACTTAAATGAGTGCGCAGGCACTACCCGATCGTCATGATCGCCTGTCATCACCAATGTGGCCGGATATTTAACACCTAATTTTACATTGTGTAAAGGCGAATATCCTTTCAGGTATTCAAACATTTCTTTGCTCCCACCGCTGTTTCCATAATCGCTGGTCCACGACCAACCAATAGTAAACAGATGATACCGCAACATATCAAGCACACCAACTTCAGGCACAGCCACAGCATATAAGTCTGGACGCTGAGTCAGACAGGCTCCTACAAGTAAGCCACCGTTAGACCCGCCGTCAATAGCTAATTTTTCAGACGAAGTATAGCCTTTAGCAATCAGGTATTCGGCAGCACCAATAAAATCATCAAACACATTTTGCTTGTGCATCTTAGTACCTGCCAAATGCCAGGCTTCACCATACTCACCACCTCCGCGAATATTGGCTACAACATAGATTCCACCATTTTCCAAAAAAGGTATCCGGACAACACTAAAAGCCGGATTGAGGCTAATATTAAAGCCCCCATAACCGTAAAGCATCAATGGATTCTTACCATCTCTTTTTATTCCTTTTTTGTAAGTGATAGACATAGGTACTTTTGTACCATCTTTGCTTGTATAAAATATTTGTTCGCAAACATATTCGTCCGGATTAAATTTCACTTCAGCTTTATGAAATACTTTAGATGTATTTTTAGCTGCATCAAAAACATAAATAGTAGGAGGAAAAGTATACGATGTGAATACATAAAAAGCTTCATTATCATCTTTATCACCACTAAAGCCATTTAATGAACCTAATGTGGGGAGTTTTACTTCATATGATTTTTTGCCACTTAAATCAAACGCATAAGCATGATTTGCCGCATCTTTCATATATTCCGCCATAATTTTGCCACCAATCACAGTAGCCCTCTCCAATACATTATCCGATTGAGGAATAATTTCTCTCCAGTTTTCACGAGCAGGATTGGCAGGATCAATCTCCATCAACCTGTTTTTAGGAGCTTTCCAATTGGTCAGCATATACAATTTGCCGTTTACATTGTCAATCACCGAATAGTCATTATCAAAACCGGGAGCAAGTTCTACAAATGATGCATTGCGATTACTAAGATCTTTCATCAACAAACCATTCCCTGTTGTAGTTTCAGTAATAGATATAAACAGGAACTTTTCATCCTCGGTTACGCCAGCATAACATTCACGAAGTGCATGTTGTTTATCCTCATAAATCAACTTATCCTGACTTTGGTCCTGCCCAACAGTATGAAAATAAACTTTTTCATATTCATTTTTATTGGAATATTCTTTCCCTGCCTCCGGTGCATCAAAAGCACTGTAGTAAAAGCCATTTCCCTGCCATGCAATTTGAGAAGATTTTGACCATTTAATATGGTCGGGCAATAACTTATGTGTTTCAACATCCAACACAAAAATTTCATTCCAATCCGATCCACTACGTGCAATAGCGTAACCCAGGTATTTACCATCCTTTGAAAATGCAATGTTCGATAATGCCACTGTTCCGTCAGTAGAAAGTGTATTCGGATCAAGAAGCATTTCCGGTTCAGAACTTAGCGTAGCCTGATGGTAAAGCACACTTTGATTTTGCAAACCGTTATTTTTATAATAGTAATATTGCCCGTTCTTTTTAAATGGAGAACTGTATTTTGGATAATTATATAATGCAGTTAACCTGTCTTTTAATTTATCTCTGAATGGTATTTGAGACAAATAGTCTTTAGTCACTCTATTTTGTTCTTTCACCCAGGCCGATGTAGCAACAGAGGTATCATTTTCGAGCCAGCGATAAGGTTCTTTTACCTGTACGCCAAAGTAAGTATCAACCACATTATCCTTGGCTGTCTTTGGGTACTTAATTTTAGATTGAGAAAAAGCTGTTGTCATAGTCAGCAAAAATAAAGATGTAACGATTAAATGTTTCATACTTCAGCAATTTTAATTTTATCTTTAATACTTCAAATATTATTTTACCGCAACCAAACCCATTTCCTTAGCTATTTCAAGCATATAGGTTCGTGCCGCCTCATATTCGTTAGGAATAATTCCGTCCAGTATAGCGTCTTTTATTTTCATTTTTAAGTCACCTACCGTTGCACAAGCCGGCAGGTTAAACGCATCCATAATTTCCTGTCCACTGATAGGAGGTTGAAAATTTCGAACCCTGTCCTTTTCTTCGATCTCTTTCAATTTCTGACGAACGAGTTGAAAATTAGCCCGGAATCGCTTTACCTTATCCGGATTTTTCGATGTTATATCTGCTTCACAAAGCTTCATCAAATCATCAATATCATCACCGGCATCGAACAATAGCCGACGAATGGCCGAATCGGTCACCTCTTCTTCACTCAGCACAATGGGACGCATGTGGAGCGTTACCATCTTCTGTACATATTTCATTTTCTCGTTAGTAGGCAATTTCATCTTACGGAAGATTTCCGGAATCATTTTTTCGCCAACAAAGTTATGATTATGAAATGTCCAGCCTAAACGAGGATCGAAACGTTTGGTACGTGGTTTACCTATATCATGAAGCAATGCCGCCCAGCGCAGCCACAAATTATCAGTATGCTCGCAAAGTCCGTCTAATACCGCCAAAGTATGGTAAAAATTATCTTTATGCCCAATACCATCTTTTGTTTCAGCACCTTTCAGAGCCAAAACTTCCGGAAAAATAAGTTCCAGCAAACCTGTTTTTTCGAGTAAAATAAAACCTACCGATGGCTTTCGCGACATCATAATTTTATTTAGTTCGTCGGCAATACGCTCTTTCGATATAATTTCAATGCGCTCTTTATTTCGGGCAATGGCTTCAAAAGTATTCGACTCTAGAAAAAAACCAAGTTGCGCCGAAAAACGAATACCCCGCATCATCCTTAGCGGATCGTCCGAAAAGGTAATATCCGGATTCAACGGAGTGCGAATTACAAAGTTTTTCAGATCTTCAATTCCACCAAACGGGTCGACCAACTCGCCAAAGCGATCTTTATTCAGACATAAAGCCAATGCATTTATTGTGAAATCTCTGCGATTCTGATCATCTTCCAGTGTTCCGTCTTCAACTATCGGATTACGCGAATCACGTTGATACGATTCTTTGCGTGCACCGACAAACTCGACTTCCAGATCTTTTAGCTTCACCTGAGCAGTTCCAAAGTTTTTAAAAACAGTGAGCTTTGCCTGTTTGCCCAATTTTTTAGTAACATTCTCGGCCAATGCAATTCCACTACCAACCACCACTACATCAATATCTTTAGATGGTCGTTTCAGGAATATGTCACGTACAAACCCACCAATAACATAACATTCTTGTTGCTGTTCATCAGCAGCTTCGGAGATAATTTTAAATATTTTATCCTCTAAATATCTTTTCATCAAATTGTATAAAAACTTATTTCTTCAACAATGCAAAAGTAAGGGAATATATTTAAACAACAAAAAACCTGACAGAATTGAAAATACTGTCAGGTTCTATATATTTAAAGTCTTCTTATTCTTCTTTTTTTGCTTTCCTCGCTCTCAATTTTTTAATTTCATTTTCCAGCCTCTCAATTTCATTTTCCTGATGGTTAATTGTTTTTAGCAATTCATTTAACTCTTCATTTTCAATAGTTGTTGGATACTGGGCATCAACTCGTTCAAGAAAATCAGCCAGCACATTCATGTAATTCATAAACGCTTCATAAGCCGATTCGTAATGAGTACCATAAGGATCTTTATGACTCATATAACGGAAATGATCAGTCGATTGCAGAATCAGCCAATCAAGTAAAAGGGGTTTATCTGTACACATCCGAACCCGTTCGCCCACAGCATACAGTTTATTCAGTGCCTCCTGTTGTAAATCATTTCCAGTCCAGGGCGTCAAATCTTTATCGTTTCCGACCCAACTTATTGGATACGGTACAGATAATGGTCCGGCCGATTCACTTTTTTTACTAAGTTCCGAAGGCAACACAAAATTCATTTGTTGCTCCATCGCATAGTATGGAAGAGCCTTCAAAAACTCAAAAATACCGGTATAAGCAGGCTGAGTAATGCCAAATACCTCGTAGCCCATCCCTAAATTGATAACCCGATCCTCCTCCGGCAAGGCGGCAATTCTATTGATAAAACCATCAGCCGTCAATGATGTAGCGGAAAAGCGGAAAGCAATATCATCGCTTAATTTTTGGTTTCGAACTAATAATTTTAGTTTTGGGATATACGAATGATTGTAGACATAATTTGGACTTTTCCAACCCAAAATATGTTTTGCTTCATCAGTTATCATAGTTTTATATCCCATTTTTGAAACCAACTCACCTATTTCATCTGAATAAATTAATTCGGCATTAAATAAAGCAGTAGGACGCTTTCCAAACAACGCTTCGATTTTATCCGCATGCATTTTTACCTGACGTTCAAATTCACTTGCATCATAAACAGAGGAAAGCGAATGTCCATAAGGCTCCGCTAAAAACTCTACACTACCTGTTCTAGACAATTCTTTAAAACTATCAATTACTTCGGGGGCATATTGCTCTAATTGTTCCAAGGTTACTCCGGAAATGGAAAAAGCACAGCGAAACTTTCCATTTGAACTGCGAATCATTTCAGCAATAGTCCGATTTGCATTCAAATAAGATTGATCCACCACATTACGAATGCGATCTCCTGTTTGAAAATCGTCATAGTAATAATGATCTTTACCTATTTCAAAAAAACGATAACGTTTCAAGCGAAATGGAAGATGTATTTGAAAATAAAAACAAATGTTTCTCATATATTTATAGATATTTGCCCGGTGGCGATATTAACTTTCTATTTTTCATATAAGCAACTTAAAAGTCACATAACACTTTCATAAATTTTACGGACTTTCAATCCTGCATCATACCAACTGATATTATTCACTTCGTCTCGTCCTAATTCTTTAAGACTATTGTACATGGCAGGATTTTTTACAATAGCATAAATAGCATCGGCCATAGCATCAATATCCCAGTAATCAGTTTTTATTGCATGAGTCAGGATTTCTGCACATCCTGATTGTTTAGATATAATCGACGGCGTTCCGACTTGCATAGCTTCCAAAGGTGAAATTCCGAAAGGTTCGGAAACCGAAGGCATAATATACACATCACTTTCTGCTAACATTTCGTGTACTTGTTTACCCTTCAGAAATCCCGTAAAGTGGAATCGATCTGCAATTCCACGCTTGGCTGTCAGGTCTATCATTGCATTCATCATATCGCCGCTTCCAGCCATAACAAACCGGACTCCGCTCGTTTTTTGAAGTACCTTATAAGCAGCTTCAACAAAATATTCCGGTCCTTTCTGCATCGTAATTCTTCCCAGGAAGGTTACCACTTTGTCTTTTCGATGACTTTTAGTATAAGAGTTTATATTCGGAAGTGGTTCTACAGCATTATGCACAGTAGTTACTTTACGAGGGTCCTGATGATATTTCTCAATAACAATCTTTCGTGTCAGGTTACTTACAGTCATGATATGATCGGCCATATCCATGCCTCGTTTTTCAATTCCATACACTGTTGGATTCACCTGCCCCCTACTACGATCAAAATCTGTAGCGTGAACATGAATTACCAGTGGCTTACCACTTATTTGCTTTGCAAAAACTCCGGCTGGATAGGTCAACCAATCGTGAGAATGTATTATGTCGAAATCAAGTTGATGAGCCAGAACACTTGCAACTGCCTCGTAATTGGAAATTTCTTCAATCAGATTATCAGGATAGCGGCCTGAAAAGTTCACACAGCCTAAATCATTCGTAAAAATTCGTTGATAATCATATTTGATACCATTCCGAAGCTTGAAATATTCATCCGGATGCATGATCGAACCAATCCGATCATTTACATAATTCCAATTATTTTCTTTCCAGACAATAGGAACATTACAGGCACCAATTATTTTCAAAAAGCTCTGATCTTCGTCACCATGAGGCTTGGGAATCACAAAGGTGATTTCCATATCATTTTGTAACGACATCCCTTTCGTCAATCCGTAGCTTGCCGTTCCTAATCCTCCCAGAATATGAGGAGGAAATTCCCATCCAAACATTAATGCCTTCATGTATATTATTCGTTTTCGTATTTTTTCAATAAATCCAAGACTCTCAAAATTTCAGCTACACTCATAGCAAATGACATGCCTCCGTGCCCTTTAAACGGAGGATTACCATCGAACAACTCAGGAATTGTTCCAACACAAAGTTCTGTCATCTCGGCTTCAAAGCCAACCAACATCCTTTCCAAAAAAGATTTTCCGCTTTGTTTATAAACTTTCAGATAAGCCATGGCAAATGCACCAAAAGTGCAAGGCCAAACTGGGCCATTATGATAATTTCGGTCTCGCTCCAACTGTCCACCAATATAGCTTGGCCTGTAAAAACCACTTTTTGGACTTAGAGACCTTAATCCTTTGGGGGTCAATAATTCTTTGGTAGTTATATCCAAAACAGATTTTTGTTGTTGTTTGTTCAGAGGCGAGAAAGGTAGTGCCACAGCTAAGATCATATTGGGGCGAACCTCCCAATCATTATAGCTTCCATCTACAAAGTCATATAAATAAGTTCCGTTCCAAAAGGTAGTGATAAAAGCTTCGCGCGCTATTTCTCCTTGATAATCGAGTAAATCGGCTGTATGTTCATTTCCTTTTTCTCGTGCAAGCTGCGACGTAAATTTAAGAGCATTATACCACAACGCATTAATTTCAACTACATATCCGGTTCTCGGAGTAATCGGGCGTCCATTTTCCATAGCATTCATCCATGTCGCCGGTTTTTCTGTTCCGTTAACATAAACCAGTCCATTATTATGCAAAAATAAATTAGGATGATTCTGCTTTCTGACAAATGATATAATATTAGATGCTAATTCTTCGTATCGATTCGCCGCCTCTTTTAATGATGTATTAACTGCAAATTGCTGAATAGTCCATATAAACCAGAGTAACACATCCGGATCATCAATAGCCTGAAGTTTGAAACCACTACGTTCCCCATCCATAAATCGTTGCAGTTCGGGAATTGCTGTCTCCATAATCGCATCGAAATAATCCATACGATCAATAGTCAATGTGCAACCAGGCAATGAAACAAACTGGTCTCGCGCACGAGCTCCATACCAAGGATAACCAGCTAGCAAATAAGTTTTATCACCTTCCCGTTTATAAAATTGCTGAGCTGAATTCTTCAGACAGGTAAACATATCAACCCGATGATTTCTTCGGGTCAATTCAGTGTCCCAAAGTATTTTTAGTTTTCGCGGTGAAACCTCGGAAATGCCGGCTGAAAAGATAATAGATTCGCCTTTCTTTAGCGGCATCTCAAAATAGCCGGGCACTAAAAGATCTTCCTTGTAATCATAACCTCGCTCCTGCTCTTTGTAATATTCTATATTTTTGTACCAATCAGGTTCATGATTGTAAACAACTTTTTTTGAAAACTGCATATGCAGGCACGGATATTTTTGATACATGCACATCTTGACACCATCCTGAATTTCAGTATATGATGTATTGGCCTGATCATTTTGATGCGTCAGTTCATTCACACTCCGGAAGGCTAGAAACGGCTTAAATCGTAAAGTTGTAGGAGAGTGCGCTTCAAGTAAACTGTACTTTATCAGAACTCTTGGTTCAAAGGACACCAGCATTCTTTCTTTCGACAGGACTACACCCCCAACACGATATATGGTGCGCGATATAACCTCGCAGTCAAACTGACGGATATACTTATGACCGTTAGGACTAAAGTTACTGCCTTCATATTTATGGATTCCCAGATTAAACTCAGCCCCATGCTGAATAACTGTTTCATCGAGCGATGAAAGTAGCACATGGTTATAATTATCAATTTCCGGAATTGGAATTACAAGTTGCCCATGGTATTTTCGCGTATTACAATCGATCAGGGTTGTGCTATTATATGTTCCTGCCCGATTTGTTCGAATCATCTCTTTCGACAGAGATTTTTCGAGATTAATCAACAAGGTTTTATCAAAATTGAGGTAACTCATAAATATAAACTAAAAAAATGATATCGTTTTCTCCGAAAAATGCTGCGCAAGGAAAAAACTAAATCCCATCAACTATTAATAACTATTTTTCGATCTTATCGACCGCAATATATAAATTATTTTCGAAATATAAAAGGGCTCTTTTTATTAAATTTATAGTTACATAAATAGTCCACTAAATTTCAATTATAATGGATTGATTTATTCAACTTTGTCTTAAGTATGTCAACAATGCATTTTACGCTAAAGTCATTTTATCCTGTTTATATACTTTTACTGACTTTTTCACGTTAACTTCATAAAGAAATTGTAATTTTGTGTCGAAATGATAAATCCACGAAATGTCTGACGAACACAAGAACTCTGCGGATAAACGACAATTTATAAATGCCATTTTTATTCCTGTCATAATTGGGATATTGATGGTTTTGAGTTTTCTGTTAGAGAAAGGAATGGACTGGGACTTTCATACTGCCGGCATATATCCACGTCGGGTCGAAAGTCTGTGGGGTATATTAACGTTGATCTTTGTGCATGCCGATTGGGGACATCTGGCCAATAACTTGATTTCGTTCATCCTGCTGGTAAGCTTCCTGTATTATTTCTACATGCAAATAGCTACAAAGGTTTTAGTTATTTCATATTTGGTGAGTGGACTGATTTTGTGGATTATTGGTAGAGATAGTTGGCATATTGGAGCAAGCGGATTAATTTATGCTATTGCTTTCTTTTTGTTTTTTAGTGGAATAATTAGAAAACATACGCCACTTATTGCATTATCTCTTGTCGTGGCTTTTATTTATGGGAGTATGATTTGGCATATTTTCCCGTGGAAAGCGCAAGACCCTATTTCGTGGGAAGGACATCTGGCCGGAGGAATAGTGGGTTCTGCTTTATCTATATTTTATCGAAAAAATGGGCCACAAAAACCGATAAAGCAATGGGATGAAGAAGATGATGAATCACCTGATTCACTCGCGTATTTAGATGATGACTTTGAAAAAGAGCAGGATTAAAAAACAATTTTTCAGCATAATAGCTATACTAAAAATATGGAAGACAACAGTTCAAAAGAGATTAATTTAATACAACTTCTCAACTTATTATTTGCAGGGATAGTAAAGTGTATAAAAGGCATAGTCCGGTTTTTCGGATATCTGATTCAGTTAACTTACAAATTCAGACTGATCACTTTTCTCTTGGTTATTTGTGGAACTGGAGTCGGCCTATATCTTTCTCGTCCGTCGGCAAAGGTTTATAAAGCTGAAGCTATGGCTATGCTCTACGGAAGTGAAGCGCAAACAGTGAAAGAAGTATGTAAACAACTGGAAAATTCCATAGCTTCAAACAATCTTTATTCTTTATCTGGCAAACTTTCATTGCCGGATAGCATCTCAAGAAGCATTGTAGAATTTCACACCTTTTATGCCATTACTTATCACAAAGACTCAGTGGCAGAAATAATTGATTTTAAGGAGAGCCACCCTATATCTGACACCATAAATGTAAAAATGAAGGATAGACTTTATTTTCAGGTGCTAACTAAAAATATTGCTCAGCTACCGAAAGTGCAAGACGCCATACTCAATTATTTAAACAATAATGCTGTAATGAGAACCGAATATATCAATAGGCGAAATGAGTCATTACAAAAAATTAAAATCTGCGACGATGAAATTAAGCGTATTGATAGCATGGCTAAAATATCCTACTTCAAAGACCCTCAGCAACAATTAAAGTTAGAGAAGAACAACCTGTTGATATGGGAGCAGAAAAGACAATTATTTTACGATGATTTACTACTCTTGCTTAAAACAAAGTCTAAAGAAGAATCTAAACTAGCGTATTTCAAACAATCGGTAGTTCTTCCTGCCGGATTTACTCCGAGCCCGATAGCACTAAACGGAACCTTGAAATACAGCGCAATTGGTCTGTTGATCGGTTATTTAGTTGCTATACTTGCATCCTTTTTGCTCGAGCACCGGAAAGCAATAGTCAGATACCTTGAAGGGAAATAACTATCTGACTCAGGGAACTGCTATAATGAGATCATCCGTATTATTTGCTCACGCAATTTCATTGCAGCAACTAGTTTGGATGATTTTATTTGTTTTAGAAATTCATACCTTAGATTGATCAAATACTTTCTGCCCCAATTATACCAGGTTAAAGCACATTTAAGCAAAGGATATTGAATAAAAAGAAAGAGCAAATCTTTCCACAAAGGAACATCTGTCAGAGAGAAAAACAGGACTGATTGCAGTATATAAAACACAGGAAAAGTTATCAGGCCCAATGCATATTGTAGCGAACTGATAAAACCTGTAAATTCGGGTTTTATTATATACTTGCGAATAAATACGGGAATAAAGAAAGGAAGGAAGTTTAATAAAAAGCCAGCTGCAAAAAGAGGACTAGTAGCCAATAAAAGTCCGCACTCTGCCAATAAAGAAGATTTTCTCCACTGGATGTCATCCAGTACCTTACTTTTGATATTTATCTTTTTTAGTGCAGCCGTATATTCCAGACAGAGTTTTTCTAATTTCTGCATTTCTTCAGGTGCATTCTTTTCCATATTCACCAGTCGCTCGGCTATTGTCTGACGGGTTACAAAGCGGGAAACAGTAGTATCCAGCAACTGTAATTCCTCCAGTACAGCTCTATTAGCTAGCTCCAAAACCATTTCAAAACAATCGTAGTATTTTTCCGAAGCCAAATCGAGCGATAAGTTTCCCAGTTCGTTGCGCAGCCTGTCACGGATTTCATTTGTCGCATCTACCGCATTATCGGCATAAGCATTCATGTACTCCGAAACCTCTATAGGCTTACCAATATTAATAATGATATGTTTATTCGCTTTTACAATGCTTCCGTAGTCAATTCCCACCGGGATAATTTTCACTCCCGGCTCCGATCTGTATTTTTGCTGAGCTGCAAAAGCAATTCGGAAAATACCTTTGACAAGTGGGCGTAGTTTTCGCTCTATTTCCTGATTGCCTTCGGGCATAATGCCTAAGGCTTTGTTGTTATCGAGCACTTCGACGCATCGATCGAACACCTCATTATTCCGACCCAGATTTTCCATGCCGTCGCGCATCCGGAAAGCAGGCATAATCTTGGCAAATTGCAGGTATTTGGCAGCTGTCTTATTTTGGAACAGATCTGCTCTGGCCAGAAAAATAACGGCTGTATTTTTAGGAGCTATAGCATGAACGGCTAAAGCATCCATCAAGGCATTGGTATGGTTCGGAGCAAAAATAATCGGTCCTTCAGCGGGTATATTTTCTTTTCCTAAAACAACATAAGCGCCATAAAAACGCTTAAAGCAAAAAACCATATAATTTTTCACCAATCGGAACGAGAACGTAAAATCGTAAATTTTAGACATAAGCGTTTACAATAAAAGTGGACGTTTATCAGTTGCCTGTAAATAGATATTGTATAAATGCGGCGTGCTCACAAAACGAATAAAATCCAAATACAACGGAACAAACTTCGTCATTTTTCAGAAGCCCGGACATCCGATATGAACATTGCCTTTCAGAACGCAAATATATAAAATTATTATTGTAGAACCGACTCTTTTCGGCCTGCAGAACCAGCATTTTAAAGAAAGATGAAATTTTGTTACTTTTGTGCACTTATATATAATGTAGTTTTATCTCCAAATAGTTTAGCAAGATGAAAAAAACAGTATTTCTGATTCTGATTACACTCGTCCTCACATCCGGATCATGTGCCGGAAAAAAAGTACAGGGAACCGTCGTTTGCCTCGAAACCTCGTATGGGAAAATCAAAGTAAAATTATATCCGGAGACAGTAAAACATAGGGAAAACTTTTTAAAGTTAGTGAATCAAGGCTTTTACAATGGGGTCTTGTTTCATCGCGTTATTGCCAGTTTTATGATACAGGCAGGCGATCCGGCTTCAAAAAATGCGGCTAAAGACGCTATGCTTGGTTCGGGTGATGTAGGGTATACCGTGCCTGCCGAGTTTATTTACCCACAATATTATCACAAGCACGGAGCTTTGGCTGCTGCCCGCGAGGGCGATGATGTAAACCCAAAGAAAGCTTCTTCAGGCTGTCAATTTTACATTGTACAAGGCAAAACATTCACTGACCAACAGTTAGACAGCATCGAAAAAAGTAAAGAACAAAAACAGGAAGCAAGACTTTTTCAGGACATCTTAAGTACAAAGCAGGATGAAGTAAAAAAATATAAGGCAGAGCGGAGTCAGGCTAAGTTAGATGCATTGCGCGACACTATTTTAGTGCAAGTTCATGCCAGCATGAAGAAATATCCAACCTATAAACTAAGCCCGCAACAACGTGCCGACTATAAAACGATAGGAGGAACTCCCCATCTGGATGGTAACTACACTGTTTTTGGAGAAGTTATAGAAGGAATGGACATCGTGGAAATGATATCCAAAGCTAAAACAGGAGCCAACGACCGACCGGTAGAAGATATTAAAGTAATCAAAGCCGAAGTACTGAAATAGCTTACTGATCATCACCCCAACCATAACTATATTTCTAAAAATGAACGGGGTTATGCCTATCTGAATCCTGAGTATTTATACATCACAGCGAACATCAGTCCATAAAACAAATAAATATATCAAAATAAAATACAAAATGAATGCTAGTTTAATCGATTAAACTTATATTTGTGCCATTAATTTTTGTTCAACTACGAAAAAGCACATTTACGTTCATGAAAAAGAATGTATCCTTAAAAGACATCGCAGAACAGGTTGGAGTTTCAACAGCCCTGGTTTCGTATGTATTGAACAATAAGTTAAAAGATAGAATAAACAAGGATGTTGCTGCTAAAATAAAACAAGTAGCCGAAGACCTGAACTATCGTCCCAATCAAATTGCACGAAGCCTGAAAGTACAAAAGACTTTTACCCTTGGCTTAATTGTAGCAGACATTTCCAATCCATTTTCTTCCCAGATTGCACGTATTATCGAAGATGAAGCTAAAAATTACGGTTATTCTGTAATCTTTGGCAGCTCTGATGAAAGTGCAAAAAAAACCGGAGATCTTATTAAGTTATTCCTCGACCGCCAGGTGGATGGTCTGATCGTCTCTTTGCCGGAACATACCGAGGAACAACTGCGGTATTTAAAGAAATCGGATGTACCCTTTGTACTTATTGACCGCTACTACCCTACTATTCAAACAAACTCTGTTTCCATAAACAACTATGCCGCTTCCCAAAAAGCCATTCAACACCTACTGGATAATGGTCGTAAACGCATCGGTATTGTGGCCTACAAAACCGCACTATTTCATCTGAACGAACGCATCAGGGGGGCGGTAGACTTATTAGCTGACAATGCATCAATTGGCATGGTAGGAATCAATTCCATCAATCAGGATGTGATTACTGCTATTGACAGTTTTCTGTCGGATCCGCAGCCTGTGGACTCGATCTTTTTCACTTCAAACTTACTGGCTATTTCCGGATTAAAATACATCAACAGTATGGGTATAAAAATTCCGGATCAACTGGCTATTGTAGGCTTTGACGAAACGGATGCCTTTGATCTGTTTTATGCTCCGATAAGTTTTATGAAACAGCCTTTGGTTGAATTGGGCTGTGAGTCCTTAAAACTCTTGTTCAACAGTATTGAGAATAAAGAAAGCGTCGCATCAGTCGAGCTCGAAGCCGAGCTAGTAGTAAGAAGCTCTTCCATTATAAAGAAATAATTTTTTTATCACATTGTTTAAACGATTAAACACCCAGAGAAGAATAATTCAAAAAGCATAATCAACAAAAAAATCTGAAAAACATGAACACAACAAATGAACAAAAGAAAACAGTAGTTTGCTACGGCGAAGTACTGTGGGATATCTTCCCGACAAAAACAAAACCCGGTGGAGCACCCATGAATGTGGCTTATCATTTACGCAAACTGGGTATCGACAGCCGCATGATCAGCCGCGTGGGAAATGATGAGTCCGGCAAGAAATTATTGAAGCTACTTACCGAATGGAATATTCCTACAGAAAACTGTCAGGTAGACGGGACCTATGAAACAGGGAAAGTGATAGCTACCGTATTGCCCGGAAACGAGATGAGTTATTCCATCCATGCTCCCGTAGCCTGGGATTATATCACGTCTGAAACAGAAAATGACATGCTGGTAAGCAATGCTGATGCTTTTGTGTTCGGTAGTCTGGTAACCCGTAACGAAACATCGCGTGAAACGCTGTACCAACTAATTGAAAAAGCAAAGTTTAATGTCTTTGATATTAACTTACGTCAGCCTCATTATTCACCTGAAATAATAGAATACCTGCTTGGTAAATGTAATTTATTGAAACTAAATGAATCGGAACTGGAAATAATCATCACCTGGTTTGCAAACAAGACCTTGGAAGAGCAGTCGGCCGTCCGGTTCTTGCAAGATAAGTTCCATATTGACGAAGTGATCGTTACTAAAGGTGGCGATGGCGCGAGCTATTACACAAAAACAGCAAGCTATTCATTTCCTGCTTTCGTAGTCACCGTGAAAGATACCTGCGGGAGTGGTGATTCATTTCTGGCTGCATTTCTGGCTAAAAAACTGGAAAACCAAACACCCGAAGCCAGTATGATTTATGCCACCGGACTTGGAGCATTTGTTGCTTCGCACGAAGGAGCTTGTCCGGCTTACGATATACCAAAACTTGAAGCATATATTTACCAAAAACAAATTGTATAAAAACCATCCAAATCTAATGTATCATGCAAGCAACAAATTTAATCAACGAAAACTCGCCTAATACAGGCACAACAGCCGCTGGCGGTTCGCAAAAAACAACAAGTTATGTACTCCCACTAATTCTGATTGTCAGTCTATTCTTTATGTGGGGAATGGGTGCCAGCATTAATGACATATTGATCCAGCAGTTTAAAAAATCATTCGTCCTAACCGACTTTCAGTCCGGGCTCGTGCAATCGGCTTTTTACTTAGGCTATTTTTTATTGGCTATTCCGGCATCGCTGATCATGCGTCGGTTCAACTATAAAACAGGGATTCTAATCGGACTCCTTTTATTTGCCACCGGTGCATTTCTATTTTATCCGGCAGCCGAAAAAGCATCCTACGGTTTCTTTCTCTTTGCATTATTCGTAATAGCCTCCGGTCTTACTTTTCTGGAAACTGCCGGCAATCCTTATGTATCTGCATTGGGCGACCCGTCGACAGCTACTTTTAGATTAAATCTGGCTCAGTCATTTAATCCCATTGGTTGTATCACCGGTATTCTTATTGGTCAGAATTTCATTCTTTCGGGTATTGAATATAGCAAAGAACAACTGGCAAAAATGACACCCGAAGCTGTAAAAGCCTATTATTCGTCGGAAGTACATGCCGTACAGACTCCATATCTGATTATTGGCATAGTGATTATTGCTGCAGCTCTGGTTATTTTACTCACTAAATTCCCGGTAGTAAAAGATGAAGAAACTCATGGACAATCAACCCCCGCACAAACCTTGAAGTTTATTTTCGGAAAGCGTCATTTTAAACTGGCGGTTGTGGCTCAGTTCTTTTATATTGGTGCGCAGGTATGCATCTGGAGTTTTTTGATCCGTTACATACAGGGAACCATCCCCGGAACTCCCGAAAAAACCGCAGCCAATTTTCTTACGCTTTCGCTTGTTGTATTCACAGCCGGTCGATTTATCGGAACAGCCATATTGAAACGAATTAAAGGGCACAACTTACTCTGGATTTACGCTGTCATCAATTTGGCATTGATCAGCATTGCACTTATATTCCCCGGAACTATAGGTCTTTGGGCATTGGTAGCTACCAGTTTCTTTATGTCCATCATGTACCCCACCATCTTTTCGCTCGGAATTCGCGATTTAGGCGAGCACACCAAGCTGGCTGCCTCGGTATTGGTAATGGCCATCATCGGTGGTGCACTGATCACCCCCATTATGGGTTTGGCATCCGTTCACTTCGGCATCGGAAAAGCCATTGTAGTTCCATTTCTATGTTTTCTGGTAGTAGCCTACTATGGTGTGAAAGGGTATAAAGAAAAAGCTGAAGTTATCGACTAATATAATTATAAACAGGCAAACAGATTGTTTCCGGATTATTGAATCATGTATCCATTTTATTCTCACAGTCAATAATTTTTTTAGCACTTTGTTTAAACGATTAAACATTACACTGCCATGAAAAACACACTTCTATATTTCTGCTTCGCTGTGCTACCTACCTGCGCTTTTTCGCAGGTAGTGATTACCAATAGCAATTTTTCGCTGGGTACCACCGGACGTATTGGCGTAGGGTTTTCGCCAAATGGCGAAGGATCCGAATGGAAGCCCTTAAATCTCTCGGGACAAGGTTCGCTGGCCGGGCGTATGGAGCAAACCGACTATATGGACTTGTTGCCCGCCATTCATTTCACGCCTAAACTAAACGGAAGCGACAGTACCAACGTCACTTTTCAGGCGCGAATAGGGATGTATTCGGCCAACGGACAGTTTATGGGCAACACCAGTACCCGCACTAATAACGGACTGACTATTATCCTGCCCGAAGCCTTCGTAGAAGCCCGCAACATACTGGGAAGCCGGTGGTCGGCATGGGTGGGAAATCGTTTCCGCCGTTATGATGACATTCACATATCCGACTATTTCTATTTCGATGACCATTCGTCTCAAGGATTTGGTGTGAGTTATAAAACCACCGAGCTGACTTTACTGATGCCCGCTTCGACCGATTCGGCTGGAGTGTATCCGTATAATTATGAAGTAACCGTTGCCGGAGCAACCAATCCGGCTATTCGTCAGCGAATGGTATGGATAGGCGAGCACAGCTTTAAGTTCAGCAACGGGAGCATACTGAAATTGCTCGGCGAATACCACACCGTACCGGCATCTTCCCGGTTTGCGTTGAAGAAATATGCCGCCGACAACGGTTGGGTGGCAGGGATTAAGTTCAGCAATTTGCTAAAAACTCCCCTACCCGGCTCGTTCAATCAATTCTCGGTACGATACGGAACCGGCATTGCCAATGGTGGCGACAACGGGAACACCTTTACCTGGGCAACCTACGGAGCACCCGATGAGAACGGGAAGTATTCGCATGCCTATTCGTTCACCACGGTGGAGCATTTTCTGCTTAACCTGTCGAGAAGTGTAAGTGTGAATGGTTATGGCGTTTTCACACAAAGTCATGGCGGTTCATCGAGCTCTAATATGGATACTTATTTCAATGGAACGGAGATGTATAACCGCAAGCGCGATATCGTTGTGGGTGGACGCTTGCTGTTTTATGCCACAAATTGGTTACATTTGATCGAAGAAGTGCATTATGCTTCGCGAAAAGACGGTGACAATCCCGAGGCTGCCATGTGGAAGTTTTCCTTTGCGCCTACTATTGCGCCAATGGGCAAACGCGATCCGTGGACGAGACCTCATATCCGCCTAGTGTTCTCGGCAGCCCGGTACAACGACTATGCCCGCGACAATCATTATTCGCCTTATCTGCAAACCAACCAAAACCGTTGGGGAACCTATATTGGCGTAAAAACGGAATGGTGGCTGTTTTAGACAGTGATCAGTTGACAGCGAACAGTTAGCAGTTCATAACTCATAATTCATAATTTATAATTCATAATTATCACGATGCCTATTTTTGGAACAACAATTTTATCATTTATACCCGGCTGGAGTGCCGAAGGGGGACGTTTTGCTATAGAGAAAACAGCGGAATACGGTTTCGATATGCTGGAAGTCTGTTTGCCGGCTTCGCTGGATTTTGATGCTATAAGCGTAAAGAAGCAACTGGACAACAAGGGTATTGCCGGTCGGCTCACACTGAATCTGCCTGCCGAATGCCACTTACCGGTTTATCCCGAAAAAGCAACAGCAATTATCAAAGCTGCATTGGACAAGGTAGCCGATATGCAAGGCGATTTTCTGGGTGGTGTACTGCATTCGGCCATTGCACAGTTCAGCGGACAACCCTGTACAGCCGAGGAACGACTTATTGTTCAGCAAGTATTTACCGAAGTGGCTGCTTATGCCCGTGAGCGTAATATCATCATTGCTCCCGAGCCTATTAACCGCTACGAAAGCTACATGTTTACAGCCGCCGAAGAAGTTCTGAACCTGATTGATACCGTCGGTGCCGACAATATCGGACTGCATCTGGACACGTTCCACATGAACATTGAAGAACGAAACTTCTATGAACCCGTGGTACAGGCTGGCAACCGACTGAAACACCTGCACATCACCGAGAGCGACCGCGGTATGCTGGGCGAAGGCAACGTGCATTGGGACGATCTGTTTCGCGCACTGGCCGAAATCAACTATCAGGGACCGTTGGTGCTGGAAAATTTCTCATCGTCCATCAAAGAACTGGTAGGTCCTACTTCGTTGTGGCGACCATCCAGGTATAACTCCGAGGATCTGGCCAAAGGCAGTCTGGCTTATATGCGTGCAATGGTGGAGAAGTGGTATAAGTAACAAATTCAGACCTATCACCAAAGAGAAAAAGAATCTCGCAGAAAAGGCATAATCCCAATTCCATGTAAAATTAAGATCGTTGAATTCAACAAAAATTGAATCCATCGTATAAAGATCACAGACTTGTAGAAGTTGACAAAACATATCTAACAGAACTGTAAATAATGATTCATTCAAGCAGAATAAAAATATAAGTTGATGAAAAATATTATCTTTGCAATCAAAATAGATTGTTATGTTTTATTACCGTAGAAAAATAATATTGGCGTTGTTACAAAAGTTTAATGGAGAGCTTTTGTCTACACCATTACAAAAATATTTATTTTTACTAACACGTTTACAAAAAGAAAAGGCGTTTGATTTTATTCCTTATAAGTATGGTTGCTATTCATTGCAAGCCAATCAGGATTTAATGGTTCTGGAAAAAATGGGTTATATCAAGCGAGAGCAAAATAAGAGTTCTATTTCGTGGAAATTGATAAGCAAGGACGATTTTATAGAAGCAATTAAAAAGGAAGATTTATCGTGCCTGAATAATATTTTTCGTTCATTTAGTGAGTACCGTACAAACGATCTTATAAAATACACCTATATTAATTATCCATTCTGGGCTATTAATAGTAGTATTATCAATGATTTACTAACAGAAGAAGAACGTTCAAAAGTACTTCAACAAAAAAAACGATCAAACGAGAATACTTTGTTTACGATAGGTTATGAAGGTGTTTCGTTGGAGATGTATATAAACAAGCTAATTTTAAATGATGTGAAGGTGTTATGCGATGTGCGCAAAAACTCTTATAGCCAAAAATGGGGATTTTCTAAAGCCACTTTACAAGATGCTTGTGAAAAAGTAGGTATAAAATTTATACACATTCCTCAACTTGGAATAGAATCTAACGAGAGACAAGAATTAAACGGACCAGCTGATTATAAAAGATTATTTACTAATTATGAAGCTACTACGCTAATCGACAACAATAAATATTTATTGGAGTTAGCCGAAATAGTATATTCGAACAATCGTGTTGCATTAACTTGTTTTGAAAAAGATGTTCAAATGTGTCATAGAGGGGTTGTGGCCACACAATTAATGATGCTAGATTCGCTTAAAACATTTAACCGAAAAGATTTGTAATATGCCAAGACTAAAAGTACTACTGACAGTAACTACTTATCCTTTGCCTTCGCGAAGTTATGATGAGTTAGTGTGTACAGCTGGTATTTTAGAAGATGGTTCTTGGATACGCATATACCCTATGCCGCTTAGTTTCTTGAGGGAGCAAAAGATTAACGGTAACGTACAAGTTACTAAATATACATGGGTTGAATTAAATTTAAGACGACGTGCTGATAGTGATTTTCGACCAGAAAGCCACTCACCCATAGATTACGAGTTTAAAGATTTAGAGATACTAGAGCACTTAGACCCTAAAAACTTTTGGGCCAAAAGAAAAGAATGCTGCCTTCGAAATGTTTATACCAATCTTACTAAACTTATCGAAGATTCTAAGGCTCCACAAAACAAGTCATTAGCAACTTTTAAACCCGCTAAGATTCTTGATTTCATTATTGAAAAAGACGATCGTGAATGGAAAGATTCGTGGAAGGCTAAGTTTATACAATATCAGCTAAACTTCGATAATCCAGAAGAAACAATTCTAAGAAATATTCCAGATAAAATGCCTTACCGCTTTTCATATAAATTTATTGATGATGAAGGCAGACAAAGTACACTTATGATTGAAGACTGGGAAATAGTACAATTATATCGAAACTCTTTACGGGATAGTGAATCTAAATCAGAAATAGAAGCCTGCGAAAAAGTAAGACGTAAGTATTTTGATACTTTCATCGCAAAACATGATGTTTATTTTTTTCTGGGAAGTCAATGGGAAATGCATAATAGAAGATTTAAAAATCCTTTCGTGATTATTGGTGTTTTTTATCCTCTGAAAGATTTGAAAAACGAAGGGCAGTTATTATTGTGGTAATCTCCCTAACACAAGTGTATCACTCGTAATACCTAAAAACAAAAAACTATAATCATGTAAAGCAAGCCCACCGGCTTGCTTTTTCGTTGAAAGAGTTTAGCATTCATTCAACATAATTTCTAGAAGAGTTGTTATTACTAAAAATAAACACGAAATAGTATGAAACAAAACTGGTTGGAACATCTGGAGCCACTGATGGCTCAATATCACAACCGCAAGCATCCGCTCAACTACCAAAGCCGGTATCAGCTATTGGTGATGGTAATACTCTCGGCACAAGATTCGGACAAGCACATCAACGAACTGGCTCCGGCTTTTTTCGAAGCTTATCCGTCCGTAAACAGCCTGGCAAAGGCTAGTGCGGATGAATTGCATCAGCACATCAGTACGGTTCGCAATTTTGGCAACAAAGCCAACTGGTTGGTCAAGTTGTCGCAGCTGATTGAGGATGATGCCCAAATACCTACCACCATGGCTGAACTAACCAAGCTGCCCGGCATTGGACGAAAATCGGCCAATGTGATTATCCGTGAGTCGGGAAATGAAGCTGAAGGAGTTATAGTAGACTTGCATGTTGTTCGCGTTGCGCCCCGGATAGGAATCGCTTCGGGCACACAACCGGAGAAAATTGAAAAACAGATTATGACCATTGTGCCCCGCGAACGTTGGAGCGACATCGGAATGGCCATTTCGTTTCTCGGTCGCGAAGTATGCCGCCCTACCCATCCAAAATGCGATAGCTGCATCATGTCGAAGGTATGTCATTTTCACAACGGAATTTCCAAAGACACTGAAAGTAGCAGCGAGCTCACATTGTTTTAGCAATCACGGGGCGCATACACAAAATCACCCACAACAAAAAAATGCAAACACCTCAAAACAGTGTTTGCATTTTTTGTACAATAGCGTTTAAACTCTATGAATCTCCCCTTTGGAACCTAAAATAATATCGATAGATATTATCTTTTGTGGACTTCAAAAACAATTCACCACAAAAGTCACAAAAGGTACACAAAAGCAGATAAGGCAAATTTTGAGCTAAATATCGTCTACGTTTTCAAGGAAACAAAAGCTAAGTTTTTATTTCATAAAAACTTTTGTGTGACTTTTGTGCCTTTTGTGGTGTTTTCTTTTGCTTAGGTAAAATAAGGGATAACCGTATTAAACTATTATTCCTTGCTGAATTCGGCATCAGCCACAATACTAATACGGTCGCTTACCATAGCTTCGGGGAATTTTGGTCCGATACCAAAGTCTGAACGTTTAACCGATCCGGTAATGTGAAATCCAAAGGTACCCTTCTTGTTCATTGGGTTTACAACGGTACCATAGTAAGTCACATGCAGCGTTACAGCTTTGGTTACACCGTGTAAGCTCAGGTTACCGGTCAAAGCGAACTGTTTTTCAGAAATCTTTTTCAACGAAGTGCTTTCGAATGTCAGCTCAGGATATTTTTCAACATCAAAGAAGTCGGCTGTTTTCAGGTGGGTATCGCGCATTTCAACTCCGGTGGAGATGCTGGCTGTTTTGGCAACTACGCTTACCTTCATATCTGTAAAATCAGGCTTAGAAGTCTTTACCTTTATTGTAAAACTGCTAAACTGCCCGTTAATCTCTGAAATGGTAAGATGTTTTACCACAAAACCTAAACGTGAGTGCATAGGGTCGTTCGACCACGATTGTTGAGCCGAAGCTACCAATGACAATGATAATACTAAAATGCTAAAAATAACTTTTTTCATACGATTTGTTTTTTATTTGTTTTGACTAAATATGATTATTAATTCGATAGTGCAAAATTACAAGCTTCAAACAGCGTTGGAAGTATGAAAATACGGAGAATGAATGCAAAAATCCGATCTAAGCATTTTATTGGGCGATATTCTCAGGCTTTTTACTGCCCGGTAAGGCTGTGTCAACAGTCTTTTTAGAACGCAGATAACAATTATCACAAACAAGCTCTTGCGTTAATTCGCTAATTTTGCGAAATTGCGTTCAAAATACCTTGTAGACTATACACAGACAACAAGAACAGGGTGCTCCTACGGAGCTACGGAAATTTGGGATCTGTATATACTACAAACAGAATGCTCCTACAGAGCTAATCTTTCATTTCAAGAAAAGAAATCAACAAAACTCCGGAGTGCCCCGTTTATAGAACAAAACCACTCAAAAATAATAAGCTCCGGAGGAGCGACCTGTTACAAAAGCACGCAAAACCACATCCATCCTTGGCAACGGTTGCCTCCGGCGGTTAAGTATTTTATTCCGGTTTGTAACTGAACGTCACCGGACGGGGTTTTATTTCGGGATGATCTTTTGCCCACCCGTCAAAAGCTTTTCGAAGTGTTTCCAGAAAAAACGAACTATCTTGTGCACCGTTCACAGCCAGTTGTCGGTTAAACACAAAATACGGTACACTATGAATTCCCAGAGCATTGGCTTCGGCCACATCAGCCTGTACCAGTGCAGCATATTCGTCGTTTTCAAACGCTTCTTCCGCAGCATCCACACCCACTTCCGCAGCCAGTTGGATAAGGGTCGGCAGATCGTCTACATTTTTTCCTTCCGTAAAAAATGCCTCAAACAACCGTTCTTCCATCTCATTTTGCTTACCTTGCGTGTGAGCGAACTTAATCAATTTCTGCGCATTAAATGTATTGGCCACTACCACTTTGTCGAAATTATATTCCAGCCCTACAGCCTGCCCGGCCTGGGTAAGCTGACCATTCATCTGGCGGGCTTGTTCGGCAGCTATTCCTTTGTGTTCCGACAGATATTGAGCCATGCCGATGCCGGGATTGGTAACCAAATCGGGATTCAGCTGAAAGCTTTTCCATTCCACTTCAATGTGCTCCCTATCGGCAAACTGCTTCAGCGCTGTTTCAAACTTCCGCTTGCCCATATAGCAAAACGGACACATCACGTCGCTCCATATTTCTATTTTCATTTTCATGTGTTCCTGTTTATTATTTAGTCGGTCATCGCACGGCTTATCCCTTTGCATCGGAAAGACCTGAAAGTAAACCATCTTAGACTCAGTTTATCTAACAAAATACAGCGCGCTAAGTTCATTGAAATACAATACTAAGCATGTAAATGGAACAGAAATGATATTCATAAATTGAATCCCAAAGTATTCTGATCTCTTGCTTATTGATATGACGACTCAGAGTCATCGAGTCAATAAAACCGGTATCGCTCTATGTCTTATCCCTCTACCCTAATATCGCCCTATTCTCTCGCCTAATACCGTGCTCTGTTGCAGCTTAAGCAAAGACGATTTGACAGGTACCTGTCAAGCTATTTGACTCGTACGTGTCAATAACTTTGACAGGCACCTGTCAAACCAATCAATATTAGTTAGTCGGCATACAGTAGATTAGCGTATACACAGCTGCGGGCTTGGGTTAGCGGAGTTCCTTTACCTGCGTATTGCGTTATTATCTTTAGTTGGTAACTACCCGTAGCCAGTTCGGGGACTATGAGCATCAGAATAGCGTTGCCGTTTTGATATAAAGCAGAAGCCGGGAAATGATGCTCAGCACCGCTTTCGGTGTGTATAAGGTAAAGTCCTGCAGTGGGGTCATCGCCGGTGATTTTGATTTTCTCACCTCTGATAACCAGCAGTCTATTCATAATCAGTTTATCGGTGTTGAACTTTGTCTGGGCATCGGTTACCGACCAGAAACCGTAATTTTTGGATGCTATTCTCAAAATCTCGGCTTTCAACTGAGCTGCTCTTTGGCGGATAAGGTGACCGGTGCTAAACACAATCTGCACGCTATGTCTTTCGGAATCATATTGATCGGCTTTAGAGTCGAAAGAACCCCGAACATGTGCCTGGGCTGTAAAATAGCCGGTATTGATCTTATTACCATCTTCGAGCAGTTCGGTCATTTCTTCGAAAAAGAGTTTTACGTGATACTCCATGGCATCTACATTTACACTACCCGACTTATTTTTCAACGACTCGCAGGTTTCCCGAATATTGTAAGTAGTGTGTTTCGAAGTGCGGGCCAAATACTTGCCTTTGGCATTGTTCATCGGGTTGGGATACAAAATGGCTTTAATAACACGGTGGATTACAGACATAGACTTTGATTATAAGTTGTGAATAATAGAATTAATGCACTGCAAATATATATTTTTTCAATAAAAGAAGCATATAATGACACAAAAAAAATGCAGAGCCAGGTTATAAGTAGTTACAAGTTAATAGTTACGAGTTAAAAGACTGTTTATCTGAATCTTTATTTCAGATAAACAGATCATTAAATAGGATTGCTTACTTATGAGAATAGGATGAACCTGCATATTCGAAGTAGGTGAAATAGAAAACGTGATTTATTTCGGAGAAAATATATACACCTGCCGATTCAACACTGGAATAACAACAAATAATGAATTACGTTTTCCTTAATCCCGACTCGTAGTCATCAAGTATAAAAATTCCATTGAATATTAGCTTATCTAAATTGCATTTTCTATTTTTGTAAATATTTTACAAACAAACAAGAGCCATGGAAAAATTCTCACTTTACGATTTACTCGCTGTACTTTTCCCCGGAATTATCTTTCTGTATCTGCTGGACGCCGTCCGCCAGTCGTTCGGCATCTTATCCTCCTACCCGCTTACCGATAAATGGCAACTACTTATTATTATGGCCGTAATGGCAGGAGCACTTATCTACACACTCAGTTTTTTGCTCACCACCAGATTCACAGGATTCTACCGGATCACCGGCATGTATCGCCCCGTTAGCGAACTGTATCACACAACCGACATACATCAACACCTGGGAAGCGGACTCAACAAAAGAGCCGCCGAATGGTACGGTAACGACATTTTCTTTTCTAAAGCCGAATACAATCAGCTTTCCGACAGCCAAAAACACGAAGTATGCCGACTACAGGACGATTTTTACGATCGAATGTATTACGAGCTCGACTATGCAGGAAAGCTCACCACCCCTAAAGCTTTTCAGAGCTTCTATCTTTTTTTTCGAAACGTATTTGTGGCATCGGCCATTAGCATCGTACTGCTCGCCCTGTTAGCATTAGTCAGCCTCATAATAAGCCCGGAACTTTCCGTGCCCGACAACAACCGCGTTCTTGTACTGGCACTGGCATTTCTTTTTCTCTTTTTCTGCTCCAACTTCATAGCCCGTTGGTACCGCCAACGTATGATAACAAAAATGTACTGGTTTTTTTACACGCATATTAACTCAAAACTATAATACATCATGGAAACAAATCAACAAACTCATGAAAACAGAAGACGGACATTAACTAATGATCCACAGTATTTTGGCGGCTACCTCAACATGGCTCGCTTAAACATTTACAATATCAATAACCATGTTGCAACTGATTTTAAGCAGGCAACATTGCCCGAAGAAGGCCAGATACCGGCTTCTTTTTTATGCAACAAAACAATTAAAAATCTAAACTGGAATCATGTACACACCAGAGCACTCCGATTTCTCCCCATCCTGAAAGTATTCGACTCCGAAAGCCTACCCAAGGACGAAAGGGAGAATTCAGACTCAGAAGGAAAAGATTTTGCAAGCATGAGCGACACCCTAAAGGTTGTGTTTAGCGAGTTGCAGGACTTTCGGAACGATTATTCGCACTATTATTCTACCGAAAAACAAGACAGCCGGAAACTGACGGTCTCTCCGGAGCTTGCAAACTTTCTTACCGTCAACTTTAAACGTGCCATTGCCTACACCAAAGCGCGAATGAAAGACGTGCTGACCGATGCCGACTACGCACTGGTGGAGAACCTGCAAATGGTTGCCGCAGACAATAGAATTGCAACCGAAGGACTGGTATTTCTCATTGCTATATTTCTGGAACGCGAACAGGCCTTTCAGTTTATAGGCAAAATACAAGGACTTAAGGGCACGCAGTTCAACAGTTTCATAGCCACCCGCGAGGTATTGATGTCCTTCTGTGTAAAACTGCCGCACGATAAATTTGTGAGCGAAAACCTTGAACAAGCACTCACGTTGGACATTATCAACGAACTGAACCGCTGCCCAAAAACACTCTACAGCGTTATTACAGACAAAGAGAAACAACAATTCAGACCCGAACTGGATGCGCAGGGAATTGATAATTTAATTGCCAACAGCACCAACGACGATGAGCGCGAAACAATTCTGGACGAAATAGATTATCAGGATTACATCGAAGGACTTACCAAGCGGGTACGCTACAGCAACCGCTTTTCATATTTTGCCATGCGCTATATAGACGAAAAAAATGTATTTGATAAACTTCGTTTTCATATCGACCTGGGGAAGTATGAGGTAGACAATTACACAAAACAGTTTGCAGGCGAACAGGCCGAACGCAAAGTACTGGAAAATGCCAACGCTTTTGGAAAGCTAAGCAGTTTTACCGATCCTGAACTTATTCAACAGCGCATTGACAAACAACAACACACTGCAGGATTCAACCAATTTGCGCCCCATTACAATGCCGACAATAATAAAATAGGGCTAAGTACCAAAGAAAACATTGCTACACTGATAGCAAAATCAAAAGCAAGCTCAAAGGTTGAGCACAACCTGAAACAACCCCTGCCACAAGCCTTTCTGAGTTTGCACGAGCTTCCCAAAATCATTTTGTTGGAATATTTGCAAAAAGGGCAGGCCGAAGAACTTATAAACGACTTTATCTTGCTCAACGATACCCGTCTGATGGACATCACGTTTATCGAAGAGGTAAAATCGCAACTGCCTGCCAACTGGGATGAGTTTAGCAAACGCAGCGATGCTAAAAAGAAAAAAGCATATTCGGATTCCACACTCAAGTATTTACGCCAACGCAAAACGACATTAAATACCATTCTGAGCAAGTCTAATTTGAACGACAAGCAGATACCAACACGAATATTGAACTACTGGCTGAACATAAAAGAGGTGGACGATAAACGCTCGGTATCCGACCGCATAAAACTGATGAAGCGCGACTGCATGACCCGACTCAAAGCCGTGGAAAAGCACAAACTCAACAAGTCGGTAAAAATACCCAAAGTGGGCGAAATGGCTACCTTTTTGGCTAAAGACATCGTGGACATGATAGTGAGCGAAGAGAAAAAGAAAAAAATCACGTCGTTTTACTACGACAAGATGCAGGAATGCCTGGCCCTCTTTGCCAATGCCGAAAAGAAAGCCCTGTTTATTCATATTGTAACCAACGAACTGAAATTGTTCGAAAACGGCGGACACCCTTTTCTTCAAAACATCAACCTGCAACAAATTCGCAAAACATCGCAGTTCTATCAGGCCTATCTGGTAGAAAAGGGAAATAAGATGGTACCGAGACTGAACCCAAAAACAAACAAAACGAGCAAAGTGGACGAGTCGTGGATGATGAAACAGTTTTATGTCAAAGAATGGAAAGAAGAGATAGGAAAACAACTGACAGTTGTAAAACTACCTGCAAACAAAAGCCAGATTCCTTTTACCATCCGCCAGTGGGACGAAAAAGAGAAATACGACCTGAATGTCTGGTTGCAGCACGTCACCGTGGGCAAAAACAAAGATGGGAAAAAGGCCGTCAACCTGCCTACCAACCTCTTCGACGAGGCGCTGTGCGACCTGCTCCGCGAACAGTTAGACACCAAGATTGTAAATTATAATCCGGCAGCCAACTACAACGAGCTTTTAAAAATATGGTGGAAAACCCGCAACGATGACACACAACAGTTCTATCAATCGGAGCGCGAATATGATATTTACAACG
>Ga0209540_10000451_pt1 | contig 39217 bp, 31 predicted proteins | sample BarGraIncu01121A_FD_184501 | JGI IMG/M metagenome (GOLD analysis project Ga0209540, IMG submission 184501) | Arctic peat soil microbial communities from Barrow, Alaska - Barrow Graham LP Incubations 011-21A (SPAdes) (version 2) | ecosystem: Environmental > Terrestrial > Soil > Wetlands > Peat... | reverse complement strand
GAACACCTCATTTATACATTCTTATGAGGTATATTCTACACTATATTTTTGTCTGTTTGGGACATAATCAAAAACGGTATACTAAGACATTATCATAAACGGATCATAACAATTGAACAAAAATTGAAAAATATTCTTACAATTAATTAGATTTGTGATATAATCATTAACAAAACAAATTAATTTCACAATTTGAATAAAAAATATCTTGTGTATTTCAGTTAAACAAAATAATAAATAAGCAAAGTGAGGATAATATAGTATGAGTATTAAATATATAAAAAAAATACCTACCGCTAAGGAAATTATGGAAGAAATGCCTCTATCAAATCATATAAAAGACATCAAAAAAAATAGAGATATCGAAATAAGGAAAGTTTTTGAGAATGAATCTGATAAGTTTTTACTTATAATTGGACCATGCTCGGCTGATAACGAAGACTCGGTGTGCGAATATATAGGAAAGCTTGCAAAAGTCCAGGAAAAAGTAAAAGATTCTATCATTATTATACCTAGAATTTATACAAATAAACCTAGAACTACAGGTGAAGGATATAAAGGTATGGCCTCTCAACCAGACCCAAGTAAAGAACCTGATATGGATGCAGGATTAAAGGCCATTAGACAACTTCATATAAAGGCATTAAGTGAATATCACATGCCGGCTGCAGACGAAATGTTATATCCAGAAAATTATACATATCTTTCAGACTTATTAAGTTATCATGCAGTTGGAGCTCGCTCTGTAGAAAATCAGCAACATAGATTTACTGTAAGTGGTGTTGATATGCCTGTAGGCATGAAGAATCCAACTAGTGGAGACTTAACTGTAATGTTAAATTCCATTAAAGCGGCTCAAGATGGCCATACTTTTATATATAGTGGCTTTCAGGTTGAAACATCAGGAAACCCTCTTGCACATGCTGTTTTAAGGGGAGCTGTGGATGCTTATGGTAAAAACATTCCCAATTATCATTATGAAGACTTGATTAATATTGCTAAAGAATATGAAAAACACCAACTTCTAAACCCTTCTATTATTGTAGATACTAATCATGCAAATTCAAGGAAGCTTTATGAAGAGCAACCAAGAATAGCTAGAGAAGTGCTAATGAGCAGAAAAGATGACAATCTACTTAAAAAAATGATAAAAGGATTTATGATTGAAAGTTACATTGTAGAAGGTAAACAAAATGTAGGGTGTGGAGTTTATGGAAAATCCATAACGGATGCATGTTTAGGATGGGAAGATACTGAAAAATTAATTTATCATATTGCTGAAAATTTATAGAAGTTATTGCATCAAAATACAATAAAAATTCATTTGGGGTTAAATTAGAAAAAATAGTACGTAATAAGTAGAGCATTACTTGTAGGAAGTGTAATAAAGTCATTTTTTAGAATTAAAGAATAGTTAATAAACTCTGAGAACTTTCACTCGGAGTTTTTACTTTTGTTATTCCGATACATAATTACCCAAGGGTATGATTCATTAAATATTACATCTTCTCAAAGATAGGATTCCTAAAGAAAATCATCAATTAAGTAACGTTGTCAATGCTTCCAGATTTTTTTATGAAATTTAAATATTTTAATTATGAGAAAGGCACTGTATAATTATGACTAAACAGTATATAATATGATAAAAAAAATTATGGGGGGTTATGGTATGCGTAAAAGATTATTAATATGTGGGATTTTAATAGTAGTTATAGCAGTTGGAGGGGTTAGTTATATTACGGTAACCAATAAAATTAAGAAAGAAAATGCACTAAAAATTGAACAATTAAATAAGCAAAAGGCTGATGAAAAGAAAGCATATGATAAAAAAGTAGCAGATGAAAAAGCTAGAGCAGAAGCAAAAGCAATAGAAGATGCTAAAGCGCAGTCAAAATCACAGGCAAAAGATATAGAAGATGCAAAGGTAGTTGCTGAGAAACGAGTATACATTAAAATGCACGAAATGATTAACACTAAAATAGTATCAAAGGATGGACTTAAATATGGGTTACAAGATATAACTCCTACAGATTGTGACGAACTTCTAAAAATTGTAAAAAATAGCAATTATGATGATAAAGAGAAATTAACATTATTTTTAAACAGTTGGAAGAAGAATGACTTTTCAAATGGTGTTATACAACATAATTACATATGGGATAAATTAGGAAGAGGAGAAGGAGAAGCAATATCATTAAGCCATTAAGATATTAGCTGCAGGTGCTACTCAAAGGGGCGTTTGTGAGGTATAATAAATTAGTGAAATAACAAGACATACCTTGAAAATATTTATTGTGAATACTAATTTAGAAGGTATTGGTTATAAAGTATTTTTAAAGATGTAAAAATAAAAAAAAGAGGGTAAAAATATGAAAAATGATATAAACAAAAACATGGAAATAATGAAAAAAGTTATTGAAGAAAAAAAAGCGAAATCTTCAATGCAAAAAAATTCTAAAAGGCCGTCGGTTCATGGAACACAAAGCCCATCATCAGGTAATGGTGGAGGTTTAGTTGGTAAAAATAACAGGGGGCAATAAACATCTAGATAATGTTAGCACATCGGAGCTTGTAATAATAGTTGAAATTCATAAAAATTCACTTCTAATCTAAAATTAAATTGGAAAAATACAAGTTAACTGACTTGTATTTTTCTTTGCTATCTTACTCTATTCTTTCTTTAAACTTACACAATACTATATTCAAGATTATAAAACACTCTTTAACTATATAATAGATATTGATCGCAGCATATGGTTTGTTTTTACAAAAAAATAGTGAATCAAAAGGAATAACAATGGAGATCTATATGATTGGTATATAAAGTTTTGTCGCATATAACCGATAGAAGAGATATTCATATTAAATAAAAAAAGAATATTTAGCTATGTATGAAGCTACAAAAATTAGAGTATTGAATGACTTTAAAATGATTAATGATACCATGAGACATGACATAGGCGAGCAATTATTGATAAAAGATAACATAATTGCTGTTAAAATTACTGGTGAGGGTGAAAAAATAACGGATATTCGTTGGAACTTATACCGTTAAACTATGAGTTTATGTGCGCTAGTTTAATAAGGAAAAGGAAGTGAGTTTGATGCGGATACCAAAGTATTTATCTTGTATAGGTAGAGGTATAAAAAAAATACAAACCATAGGGAATTATTTTAGTAATAGATTGCTTATTAATAAAAACCTTAAGCTTATGCAAAATGTTGTGGAAACAAACCCTAACTTAATTTTTTACAAAGACAGTAATAATATTTACCGTTATTGTAATTTAGCTTTTGCGCAATATTTAGGTTTAAAGAAAGAAGAAATTATTGGTCATCCAGTCTTTGATATAAGCCCTAGTGAAATTGTAGATGTAATTTTAGAAGCGGATAAAGAATTAATCAATAATGAAGATAAGAAAACATATAAATCCATGCTTAAACGAAATAATGGATTTATATATGAGGTTGTTTTTACGAAAGATGTTACTTTAAATACTAAAGGTATTGTAGTAAATATGAAAGATATTACAAAATTAATAATATCCCAAAAATTAAATGAGCGAAGCTTAAATTTAAATCAAGCAATGTTAGAAATAAATAAAATTATTATTGATAATAATGATATTGTTGAAATCTGTAATCTCGTATTAGAGAAGATTACAGATTCTATAGAGCTTGCAGACGCTGGTTGCGTTTTAGTTTTTGATAAGAATGAAAATTTGAAGATTATTGCTAGTAAGGGTTATGATATTGAACAATGTAAAAGGTTTAGTATCAATTTAACAGATTCATTTTATTATAAGAAAAATAACGGGAAAATAGATAAGACTATTATAATTAATGATATTCAAAAGTTTGATTGGAATGAATATACAGATTTTTGGAAACGATCTCAAGTTAAAGTTGATAAAGCTGTTCTCATAAATGATGAGAATGAAGTGGATTGGATAAAATATTCAAAGGTTTTAGAAAGTTGCGAGGCAATTAATGTTGAGTCTTCCATTGCAACACCTATTGTATTTGATAATCAATTATATGGGTTTATAAACATTGACAGTACTGAAAATAATGCATTTCATGAATCAGATTTAGAAGTAATGAATTACATTAAATATCAAATTGAAGTTGGTATTAGTAAGTACAAGATTTATGAGGAAACTATTTATTTATCTAGGTATGATGGATTAACGAAGGTCTGTAATAGGAGATATTTTGAACAGTTATTTGATAATTTAGTTAAAAACACCACTAAGAAGAGAGGGAATTTTTATATGGTAATGTTTGATTTAAATGGTTTGAAAGTTGTTAATGATACTTATGGGCATCTTGCGGGAGATGAATTAATAAAAGCTTTTGCGTTTAGATTAAGGGCTATAATTAAAGATTCAGATATAATAGGTAGACTTGGTGGGGATGAATTTGCAGCTATTTTTTTCGGTATAGAATTAAAGGCTTTGTATGAAAAATTAGAAAATTTAAATAAGAGCTTTAGGACTGAGCCTTTAATATTTGAAGAGAATACAATTATAGGTAGCTTCAGTTTTGGAATTTCTGAATTTCCCAAAGACGGTATAGATTATAACAAGTTATTTAAAAAAGCTGATAAAAATATGTATGATCATAAGCAGGAGACCAAAAGGTTATCTTAGACTTATTACCTAAGGTAGGGGTAGTGATAGTGATAGGGTAGTAGCAAAAGTTTATTTCATAGAAGAATCTAGGGGATAGGCTTTTTCTAATTATTTTAAACGATAAATAGGTAATAGAAGTTAATTTGATAATTGATTAATTAAGTATATAAAAAAACATGTCGCGAGCGTCTAAGTTAAAATGGGGATTATGAATTAGAGTTATGATGCAACTTTCTATGATAATTTGATTTTACCATAGAAAGCTGTTTTTACAGACTTTTTTCACGGTCAGTTTTTTCGGCAGCTTCTGCAACCGCCTTAGTTTCATGAACTGTACCCTTTGGATGCTGAGGTGGTGCATAAATAGAGTATAATTTAAGTGGCTTTTTACCTGTATTAATTAGGTTGTGCCATTTTCCAGCGGGTATAATGATCGCAAAGTCATCATAGACTTTTTCCTGGAAATCCAACATATCTTTTCTATCACCCATTTTAACAAGCCCTTGACCTTCTTCAATACGTATGAATTGATCAAGGTTTGGATGAACTTCTAAACCTATGTTTTCGCCAACTTTGATGCTCATCAAGGTAAGTTGCAAATGGCTTCCTGTCCATAAAGCGGTACGAAAAGTATTGTTTTGCTTAGTAGCTTCGTTAATATTAACTACAAACGGTTTTGGTCCATAATCCTTTAACTTAATTAAAACATCATCTTCTGCTTCATTAGTAAAAGGAATATACTGATTAATAAACTGTTTAGAGAAGTCTGAGTTGTACATTGGTAGGTTTATGCAGTAAGGGCAGGTGTACATTTTACAAATATTATACATTGGAGTGTTAATGTAATAAGGGCATGGATACATTTTGTTCATATTGATCATTCCTTTCATATGTTTATAAAATTATCATATGCTCTATGTTTAGAGAATGTGCTTGGATAGCAGCATAAGAATGAAAACTGCAAAGAAACTTAGAGTAGAATAAATTAAGAAGACTGATTTAGCTATGTATGAACTTAAGCGCAAGGGCGGAAATGGGTATAAGATATATTCCTCAGAAATGAAAGAAGAAGATTTAGATAGGATTTAAGTAGAACGTAAAAATTTCCAGTTTTTACTACGACCTTGGAGGTCATTACATAAACTGGAAGGGTATGCTCGCTATCCACCTGCTAGAATACACCATCGTTAATTTTAAAAACTCGTAAATCTAAGTTAGAGAATTGTAGTTTCTAATTATTTCATGTGAGCTACAGCTCCAGATATGAAAGGTATTAACCAAATAATCCAAACTATTATCGAAAATTTATGAAATCTAGATTTTGTAACTTCATTGTTCTTAAAAAGAACAACAGACGCCCATATGATATGAATAAACATTAGAGCTATAGCGATAATGCCAGTAAGCTCATGTAAATAAGATGAAGATGTTACTCCAACTGAATTACGTGATATATTTTGCATAAGTAATGTGCCAGTTACATCACATACAAATCCTAAGTCAAATAAACCTAAATGCCAAGGTTTAAGTGCTCCCTGAATTCTTTCACTAAAAACAGCAATGGTATAAAATAGAAGAGCTAAACTTATAAAAACAATTGCATAAATTAACATATATTTAACCTCCATTTCTTCTGTGGTTAGAATTTGAAGAAAAAATGTTTTTTTAGATATACTGCCATTTGTGAGCGGTGTACATATAATTTTCCAGTGTCTATTACATCATTTAAAGTATATCATAAATAACAAAAAGAAAGGAATGAGAAAATATATACTTTTGTTGAAAGACTGAATTCAATAATTGATGATAAGATGATTTTTATTGAACAAACATTATCTGATAACATGGTGGGCATATCTATTTACAAGCGTACCTGACCTAATAATGGTTAAAGTAAATTAAAAATATCTTGATTTTCATGATTTCCCTTATAATGAGCAGCGAACTAGTATAGGTCTATCTATAAAAGAAATTGTAACTAATTATGTGGGAACGGAATCTGAGGTTATTACTAACACTGTTATTAAGTCGCGAAAGTCCAGCTACCTAAAAGAAATAAAATTTGAAAGATTTGAGAGAGGTATAACTTATTGGGATTCCAATCAAATACCTATATTTGAAAATGGAATAATGAAATACATAATGTTTACTACATTTGAGTCTACTTAAAATGTTTTAAAAAATCAAAGTATTGAAAGGCAAAATAATATAATTGAGCAACAAAAAAAGCAGTTAGAGCAACAGAAAGAGGATTTAGAAGAAAGAAATATACAGCTTAGTAGCATACTTTCAAATCTAGCTGAGGGAGTAATGGTTACGGATAATAAAGGTAAATATATAATGATGATCTTCCTGAAATCAGAGCTTTAAGAGGTGAAATATCAAAATATATTAAACAGCATGTAAATAATCCTCAAAAGGATTATTTTATAAATCATAGTGCAGCTCCAATTTATAATATTAATGGTGATTTAACTATGGAGATCAAAATATACGAGTGGAACTTTCCGATGTTTATTCGTAATTTTATAGCGAAAATTTAATAACTTTGAAGTTTAAATCAGGAGAAATGCCAGAAATGTCCCATTGGGATATAGGTAGCTATGTGAGTGATTGGCAGAAAAAGTAAAACAAGTGCCAACTTGGCTACCCCAGTTAGCACTTATTTTATTGTTCTAAATTCATATCCCTGACCTTTTAAATATTTTATAATTTGAGGTAATGCATTAGCGGTTTGCACTTTACCATAAGTATCGTGCATCAATATGATTACTTTCGATTTTGTTCCAACCTCTTCCTTTAATATGCTAAATAACTCTGCTGCACTTTTATTGCGCTTACCTTCTGAATCTTTAATTTCAACATTCCAATCTAAACTAATCATATTTTTTTCCTTTAACTTTGAATTAAACTCTGGTAAATTCGGATCTTTATAATATACTCTTGACATATATCCACCCGGCAGTCTTAAAATTCTTGTATTAAAATCTTGACCAAGAACATTTTTTAATGCATCATCGTTTTTTTTGATATCTTTCATGAAAACAGGTACATTAACTTTTCTGTTAGGAAATAACATATTGTTTCTATTATGAGAATAAGTATGATTACCTATTGCATGTCCTTCATTAAATTCACGTTTTACAAGTTCTTTGCTTCTTCCATTTGCTTCTATATTTTCTCCAATCAAAAAAAATGTTGCTTTCACATTATTTTTCTTTAGAATATCTAGTATTTTGGGGGTCACAGTAGTAGATGGACCATCATCAAAGGTAAGAAATGCTATTTTCTGATCATCATTTTTTTCTTTGTAATTTAATATGGCACTTACCTTTGCAGCATCATAAATATATTTTTCTCCTTCTTTACTTACGGTGCGAGTTTTTGGTAATACATTACTGGTTTCATTATTATTCTTTAATGTACCAGTAACTGAAGCAGTAACTGAAGCAGTAATTGGTACATTTACTGGTTCAGCGTTAACATCTCCTTTAGTAAAACTTTTACTTATTATGACTGTACCTATTAAAATTAAAAAAATGCAACTAGATATTAAATTTATTTTTACAGTTCTTTTCCTTTTATTTATTCTCTTTCTTTTATTCATATTTACCACCCCATCAACTAGTATTTATAATTGTATTGTATATCTGATGACCGTATATATAGTGAATTGTTATTGTATATTTTTTTGTTGTCTATAGATTAGTGCTTTCAAAGTATGTTTTAGAAATACTAGATTTTATATAAACTAGGCTTCGGTATGTATTATTTTCATAATAGCTTGTCCTATAAAATAAGTTCAATTATTTTATATTTATCAATATAGAGTAGTTTGTTCTAGATCCACTTCATATGCTCAAACTACTAGCTGTTGTTACCCCCTAATGTGTACAATTCTTAATGTTTTTCAAATTAATCACCCCCATGATTTTAAATATAAATTCTAAATTATTTATTTTCATTAAGAATACTTAGCAAATTTGATGAAAATTATTGTATTCATAAAAATGTATTTAATATTCATAAAAAAAAGAGTATATTACAATATTTTACTAAAAATACTATACCATAAATCCTATTATTAATCTATATAATTATAATAGCACTTATTATAATTTAAAAGATTACAGAATTATTACAATTTCATTACAATTTCATTACATATTATCCTAAAATTTTAATTGTTAAGTATTCATAAAAATTGGGATTTATAAAAATAAATTGGATTCACAATTTGTTTTTAATAAACGCAAAAGAGGCAAGGAGTGCTACAAGCAAAGAAAAGGGTAAGTATTTTATCAAACATTAATTCACAAAAGATATTTATGCTTTATGGTATGAAGATCTGAATTAAAAGGAACAATCGTTAGCCAACATTACTATATTATAATAAAGTAATGTTGGTTGGAGGATTTTGAATGACATTAGCTGTTAATATTATTGGAAAAGATTATTTGATTATGTCAATTGATAGTAGAGAAACAATTACAAGAGCAGTGCCAAATGTAAAAGATGGTGCTATTTTAATAGAAACAGCTTATAATGATGATAAAGAGAAAATTCATATTTTGCCAAGTAATAATGTTGTTTCTTTTGTTGGTAATTTAAGCATGAGCAAGTCTTGCAATAAAATAGATGATATATTATATACAGTAGTAGATATAAATGAATCCACTTTAGGACTTACAAGTAGTAAATATTCAAAAACATTAACATTTGAACAGACCGTTGATTATTTTAAATTAAGAATTCCAATTATTTATAAAGATTTCGATAAATTAGGGATTTTTATTGGTGGGTATCATAATACATGTAATCTTATTTTCTTAAAATTTTGTAATGGTGAATTAGATGAAACATCACTTTGGTATCGGGATAGGCCTGGTGCTATAAATATTAAAGGTACGTACGAAGAGGAGGCTAAATTGTTTCTACGTAAACAATTTGGGGAAAGTGAGAGTGCAAATCTAGATTATATAGGGCAGAAATATATTAAGGATTTTAACGAGTCGGATGGTATAAAACTTTGTGATTCGATAATTAATTTTATTAAAAATCTTTGCGAAGAGTTAGAACAAGATAAAAAATATGTAGGTGGGGATGTAAAGACTATTATAATAAATAGACATGGTGTTAGAAGATGGCGACCAGAGAATCTAACATAATATATTCATTGTGTTGGTAAATACGTTGGGCCCAGGTTTAAATTTCCTAAGACATACCAAAAACTCAGTAACTATAATGGTTACTGAGTTTCATCGATTCTGAAATAAATGCTAATGTAGCTACAAAATTTAACACTTATTTTATTGTTCTAAATTCATATCCTTGACCTTTTAAATATTTTATAATTTGAGGTAATGCATTAGCAGTTTGCACTTTACCATAAGTATCATGCATCAATATGATTACTTTCGATTTTGTTCCAACCTCTTCCTTTAATATGCTAAATAACTCTGCTGCACGTTTATTGCGCTTACCTTCTGAATCTTTAATTTCAACATTCCAATCTAAACTAATCATATTTTTTTCCTTTAACTTTGCATTAAACTCTGGTAAATTCGGATCTTTATAATATACTCTTGATATATATCCCCCCGGCACTCTTAAAATCCTTGTATTAAAATCCTGACCAAGAACATTTTTTAATGCAACATCGTTTTTTTTCACATCGTTCATGAAAACAGGTACATTAACTTTTCTGTTAGGGAATAACATATTGTTTCTATTATGAGAATAAGTATGATTACCGATTGCATGTCCTTCATTAAATTCACGTTTTACAAGTTCTTTGCTTCTTTCATTTGCATCTATATTTTCTCCAAGCAAAAAAAATGTTGCTTTAACGTTGTTTTCTTTTAGAATATCTAGTATTTGTGGGGTCACAGTAGTAGATGGACCATCATCAAAGGTAAGAAATGCTATTTTGTGACCATCGTTTTTTTCTTTGTAATTTAATATGGCACTTACCTTTGCAGCATCATAAATATACTTTTCGCCTTCTTTATTTACGGTGCGATTTTTTGTTGGTTTAATAATGGTTTCATTATTATTCTTTAATGTACCAGTAACTGTAGCAGCGACTGGTACACTTACTGGTTCAGCGTTAACTTCTCCTTTAGTAAAACTTTTACTTATTATGACTGTACCTATTAAAATTAAAAAAATACAGCTAGATATTAAATTTATTTTTACAGTTCTTTTATTTATTCTCTTTTTTTTATTCATTCTATTTTTTTTATTCATATTTACCACTCCATTAACTAATATTTATAATTGTATTGTATATACTATGACTATATATAGTGAAATGTCATTGTATATTTTTTTGGTTTCTATAGATTGTTGATTTCAAAATATGTTTTAGAAATACTCGATTTTTTATAAACTAGGCTTGGGTATGTATTATTTCCATAATAGCTTGTCCTTTTTATAATAGAAATTATTTTATAAAAACTAAATAATAACTTATGCAAGTATTTCAGTTAAATTGTCTGATTTTAATGAGTTATATCCAATACTTGCTATTTATATATTATCTTATAGAAAATTACAATGCAACCCAAATGTCGTTAAACGTCGTTTTCGTGTCATCAACGGAAATTAAATGAAGCATACGACAAAAAAAAGCATAAAAATTAACTCTAAATATCGATAACATTTACTCTTAATTTTATAACATAAACCCTTTATAGTAATTATTTGTGTTCGGTTCAGCTAAAAGTTCTTAAGATTTTCAGGTGGATTTACTTTCTGGAAGGGCGACACGAACAGATTAATATAAAATTACTTGTAAATATGGAGTGTCTTAAAAATAAATGGTATAATAATGTATAATACCAGAGGTTACGACTTGAAAAGTCAAAGTAGGTTGACAAATTTAATATATTGTTGTAAGCTAAGTATTATAATTTTATAAGACCTCACTTTTATATGTGGGGTAGAGGCGCGACATTTAACAGTCTTTAGTGGAGTTTGAGAAGCGTTGATACTAAGGAGAAGGAAAGGTCGCCGAAGCAAATAAAAACTCAATATTATTTGCTGGGTCTGTAGTTAAGAGCTGCAGGACTGTCTCAATAAACTTCCCGGTTTATTGAGTTGTGCTATCTCATTTGGGAAAAGGAGAGGTTTAGGGACAACTATGAATGTTGAGACCTGAGTTTATCTCAGGTCTTTTTTGAGTTGGGAAAATTCCTAAGAGGATTAAATGTTGCCACCTCAATGTAAGGATGGCATTTTTAAATTAAGTATATTATATTAATTCAATACAAAAAAGGGGAGAAGTAGTTATGAAAAAGAAATTATCATTATTAATAGCGGTGTCTATATCAGCGGTTATGCTTTTAACAGGATGTGGGTCAAGCAGTAGTTCAACATTTAAAGTAGGTCTTGAAGCTGGATATGCGCCATTTAATTGGACCCAAAAGGATGATTCTAATGGTGCGGTTAAAATTGAAGGCGGATCAGATTATGCAGGCGGATATGATGTAGAAATTGCTAAAAAGATTGCTAAAGATTTAGGAAAAGAATTGGTTATTACTAAAACTGAATGGGATGGTCTTGTACCAGCATTATCTTCAGGCAAAATCGACGCAATTATTGCAGGTATGTCACCCACCGCAAAACGTAAAGAGGTGATTGATTTCTCGGATAATTACTATAAATCAGATTTAGTTATGGTTGTTAAAAAGGGTGGGAAATATGATGCAGCTACTTCTATTAATGATTTTAAGGGAGCAAAAATAACTGCTCAATTAAATACACTCCACTATTCAGTAATAGATCAAATTCAAGGTGTAAAAAAGGAAACAGCTATGGACAACTTCCCTGCAATGAGAGTTGCTCTTCAATCAGGAATAATTGATGGGTTCGTGTCAGAACGTCCTGAAGGTCTTAGTTCACAGGCTGCAAATAATAGCTTTAAAATGGTAGAATTTAAAAAAGGATTTACTACATCGCAAGAGGATAAATCAATTGCAGTAGGTCTTGCAAAAAAGAGTGATTTAACTGCAAAAATCAATAAAACATTAGCTGGAATATCGCAGGCAGATCGTAAAAAGATTATGGATACTGCTATAAAAAACCAACCATCAGCTAAATAGTTTAGGGGGAGAAAGATGAGTTTTGAATGGATAGTAAAAATAGTTTCAAATAACTGGCCGATGTTTTTACGTGGAGCAGGTGTGACACTCTTAATTTCCATGGTTGGTACGATTATCGGTTCCGTAATCGGTCTATTAATAGGGGTTGTACGAACTATTCCAATGCCTGAACGAGGAATAAAAAGAATCATGCTTAAAGTGGTTAATGCTATTCTTTTTGTTTATATAGAGATATTTCGTGGAACGCCAATGATTGTACAAGCAATGGTAATTTATTACGGATCTGCATTAGCATTTGGTATAAATATGGACAGGTTATATGCAGCAATATTTATCGTTTCAATTAATACAGGGGCTTATATGTCAGAAATTATTCGTGGTGGTATTGTTTCTATTGATAAAGGACAATTTGAAGCAGCTCATGCTATAGGTATGAATCATTTTCAAACTATGATTAATGTAGTAATACCACAAGTAATTCGTAATATATTACCAGCAACGGGTAATGAATTTGTAATCAATATAAAAGATACATCAGTACTTAATGTAATTTCGGTAACAGAATTATATTTCCAAACTAAATCAATTTCAGGAAACAATTTCAGATATTTTGAAACATTTTTTGTTGCATGTGTTTTGTATTTTATAATGACCTTCACAGTAACAAGAATTTTGCGTTATATAGAAAAAAAGATAGATGGTCCGGACGATTATATTATGTATGCTAATCAAATGCAAGTAGCAATCCCTAAAAAATAATGTATAAAACAATAAAAATAGTCAGTGGGATAAATGGAGAAGGAAGGAAAATATGGAAAAAGTAATTGATATACAGCATTTAAGTAAATCCTTTGGAACTCATGAAGTGTTAAAAGATATTGATTTTTCGGTAAATAAAGGAGAGGTAGTCTGCGTCATCGGTTCTTCAGGATCTGGTAAATCGACTCTTCTTCGGTGTGTTAATCTTTTAGAAAAACCAAGTGGTGGTGAAATCATCTATAAGGGAGAAAATATTTTAGATGATAAACATGATATCTACGCATATCGTACAAAATTAGGTATGGTATTTCAACAATTTAACTTATTTAATAATCATAATGTTCTAAGTAACTGCGTGGTTGGACAAATGAAAGTATTAAAACGTTCCAAAGAGGAAGCAGAAAAAGTAGCTATGAAATATTTGAAAGTCGTTGGAATGGAGGAATTTGTTAACGCAAAACCAAAACAATTATCAGGTGGACAAAAACAACGTGTGGCTATTGCAAGAGCACTTTCAATGGAACCAGATGTTATGTTGTTTGATGAACCAACATCAGCCCTTGATCCTGAGATGGTAGGAGAAGTTCTTAAAGTTATGAAGGAGCTTGCGCAAACTGGTCTTACTATGTTAATAGTAACTCATGAAATGGGATTTGCAAAAGAAGTATCTGACCGTGTAGTATTTATGGATAAAGGGGTCATAGCAGAAGAAGGAAGTCCAGAGCAAATTTTCAATAATCCAAGGTTGGAACGTACCAAGGAATTCTTAAAGCGCACATTAAAGCAGATGTAATATAATTTGTGAAGTATGATAAATATATGCAGTTGACAAAGCTTATCTCATAGAGAAATCTATGAGATAAGCTTTGTCTAATTGATTGAGATAATGAATCAGTACTTATTGATAAAAATGGTACACTATACACAGTTACCATTCATTTTGTTAGAACGTTCTATGAAACTATGCCGTATATACACTGCTACACAATTTAACACTTATTTTATTGTTCTAAATTCATACCCTTGAACTTTTAAATATTTTATAATTTGAGGTAATGCATTAGCGGTTTGAACTTTACCATAAGTATCATGCATCAATATAATTACTTTCGATTTTGTTCCAATCTCTTCCTTTAATATGCTAAATAACTCTGCAGAACTTTTATTGCGCTTACCGGCTGAATCTTTAATCTCAACATTCCAATCTAAACTAATCATATTTTTTTCCTTTAACTTTGCATTAAACTCTGGTAAATTCGGATCTTTATAATATACTCTTGATATATATCCACCCGGCACTCTTAAAATCCTTGTATTAAAATCTTGACCAAGAACATTTTTTAATGCAGCATCGTTTTTTTTCACATCGTTCATGAAAACAGGTACATTAACTTTTCTGTTAGGGAATAACATATTGTTTCTATTATGGGAATAAGTATGATTACCGATTGCATGTCCTTCATTAAATTCACGTTTTACAAGTTCTTTGCTTCTTTCATTTGCGTCTATATTTTCTCCAAGCAAAAAAAATGTTGCTTTAACGTTGTTTTCTTTTAGAATATCTAGTATTTGTGGGGTCACGGTAGTAGATGGACCATCATCAAAGGTGAGAAATGCTATTTTGTGACCATCATTTTTTTCTTTGTAATTTAATATGGCACTTACCTTTGCAGCATCATAAATATACTTTTCGCCTTCTTTATTTACGGTGCGATTTTTTGTTGATTTAATAATGGTTTCATTATTATTCTTTAATGTACCAGTAACTGTAGCAGCGACTGGTACACTTACTGGTTCAGCGTTAACTTCTCCTTTAGTAAAACTTTTACTTATTATGACTGTACCTATTAAAATTAAAAAAATGCAACTAGATACCAAATTTATTTTTACAGTTCTTTTATTCATTCTATTTTCTTTATTCATATTTACCACTCCATTAGCTAATATTTGTAATTGTTTTGTATAAACTATGACTATATATAGTGAAATATCATTGTATATTTTTTTGTTTTCTATAGATTATTAATTTTAAAATATGTTTTAGAAATACTCGATTTTTTATAAACTAGGCTTGGGTATGTATTATTTCCATAATAGCTTGTCCTTTTAAATAATTGGAATTATTTTATAATTATGGAAGAAATCCGGGGGCAATGCTAGCTTATTTTTAAAGCTTGAATAGTTAATGGTTTAGATTACCATAATAATGTAATTAATCTCCATAAAGAACAAAAACATGACAATATTTTACTGTAAATACTATTCCATAAATCTCTTTATTATTCTATACATTTATAATACCATTTATTATAATATAAAAAATTACAGAATTATTACAATTTAATTACATATTATCTTAAAGAAAATTACAATACAACCCAAATGTCATTAAACGTCGTTTTTGTGTCATCAACGGAAATTAAATGAAGCATACGACAAAATAAAGCATGCTTTTTAGAGCTTAAAGTTTTGTTAACCTTTATGACATTGACTCGGAAGTATACTTAACACCGCTATTAGCCAACTCATTTAAAAGTTCTTAAGATTTATAATAGATATGATAGTTTAACATCGGATATAAGAGATTTAGATGTAGATATTTAAGAAAAGGTAAATAAGGATATAATTATAACGTCTATTTAGTTGAAGCATTTTATAAATCTATCTGCTAGTGAAGACATATATCTATCTTTTATCCATATTGCAGCTAGTGATGTTTCTAATTTTTCATTTTTTATTTCCTTATAAATAAGATTATCATTACATGAAAGTTCAAAGGCGGATTTTGGAACTATTCCAATTCCAAATCCTGCATTTGCTAGCATAAGTGTTGTTCGCGCATCATCATTTTTGCAGAATACTTCGGGCTTAAAGCCATTTTCTATGCAGGTATCCATTATTAATTGTTCGAATCTTCGATAAAAAATTAGGGGCTTTCCACTTAGTTTTTTCAATGAGATGCAAATCCCTTCCAAATCCGAAGAATATTTTTTTGTCATTGCTGCTATCATAGGTTCTTTCTTCATACATTTATAATTGCAGTTTAAAGCTTTAAATGGTGTCCTTACAATTCCAACTTCTATAATTCCTCTATTTAATAGTTCTAGCACCTTAAATGTGTTGCCTTCCTGCACAGAAAATTTTACACCAGAATATTCTTCATGAAATTTTGACATAGTATTTTTTATGAGTAATGCACCAGAGGATGAAACCATTCCTAAGGATAAGGTTCCATTTAAACCTTTTTTGAAATCATCTATTTCATTTATTGTAGAATCCGAAAGTTCCAAAATTTGCTCTGCTCTAGTTCTTAAAATTTCACCAGCATCCGTTAAATGGATATGCCTTGCTCCTCTTTCTACAAGTTTTACTCCAAGTTCTTTCTCTAAAAGTTTAAGCTGTTGACTAAGGGGTGGTTGAGCAATGTGAAGCCTTCTAGCTGCTGCTGTTATTTGACCTTCCTCCGCTATTGTAACAAAATATCTAAGCTGTTTAATGTCCATATTATTCCTCCTTTTATACATAGGTAGGAACTCCAGATATAATTCGAATTACAAAACCAATACATACGAATAGCGTATGCCACATATATATAACATATATTATTAATATGGAAATTCCTATGATATAATTATATTCGCGTGGAAGAAAAAATGCAATACCTATTATATATATTGGAGTGATGATTTTTGTTTAAACTTTTAAAGTTTTTAAAACCATATAGAAAAGAATGCATTTTAGGACCCATATTCAAGCTTATTGAAGCATTATTAGAACTGTTGCTTCCAACACTTATGGCACTTATTATAAATAACGGTGTAAGCTCGCACAATACAAGATATGTGTTAAGAATGGGTGGAATTATGTGTGTAATGGCCGTTTTAGGCTTTTGTAGTTCTATGACATGTCAGTATTTTGCTGCACTTACTTCTCAAGGTTTTGGTACAACATTGCGTAATAAATTATTTGAACATATATCTACATTTTCCTATGTGGAAATAGATAAGTTTGGTACAGCATCATTAACAAATCGTATTACTAGTGATGTAAATCAGCTTCAATTGGCAGTTGCTATGCTTATTCGTATGGCTTCTCGTGCACCATTTATATGTGTCGGTGCAATTATTATGTCAATGTTATTAGATCTTAGATTAGCTCTCGTATTGATAATAGCTACTCCTATTTTTGGAATTATTATATATCTTATCATAAGTAGAGCCTCTCCACTTTATCGTAAATATCAAAATAAATTAGATAGAATCGGTATAGTAATTCGTGAAAATCTCTCTGGAGCACGAGTAATTCGTGCCTTTGCAAAGACAAATAACGAAAAAATCAGATTCAAAGCCGCAAACGACGATTTAACTTCAACTGCAGTTTTAGTGGGTAAAACATCAGCTCTCTTAAACCCTCTCACAACGTTCGTTATGAATGTAGCAATAATTGCTATTTTATGGGCTAGTGGCTATCATATTAATGCTGGTACCCTTTCTCAAGGCACAATTATTGCATTTGTGAATTATGCAACACAAATATTATTAGCACTTGTTGCAGTATCAAATCTTGTTATTATATTTACAAAAGCATTTGCTTCTGCAAGTAGGGTCAATGAAATACTTGATATCGAAACATCAATTAAGGACAATGGTAAGAACCTAGAAAAATCTTCACATAATGGTGAGTTTTTAATTGAGCTTAAGCAGGTCTTTTTTGCATATGACAATGCCAGCGACTGCGAACTAATTGATATTAACATAACAATTAACAAGGGAGAAACAGTAGGCATTATAGGAGCTACCGGTTCTGGTAAATCAACTTTCATAAATCTAATTCCAAGATTTTATGATGTTACCAAAGGTGAAATAATAATAAATGGAATAAATATTAAAGATTATTCTCTAAAAAAACTTAGGAATAAAATTAGTATGGTACCACAAAAATCTGTGCTTTTTACTGGCACAATATCAGACAACATACGATGGGGAAAGAAAACTGCCACTAGAGAAGAAATCATGGATGCCGCAAAAATAGCTCAAGCTGACGAATTTATAAAAGAGTTACAAGATGGCTACAATACACAAGTAACCCGTGGAGGTCTTAATTTTTCTGGAGGAGAAAAACAAAGACTGACAATTGCTAGAGCAATAATTGCAAAACCTGAAATATTAATACTTGATGATTCATCGAGTGCACTTGATTTTGCAACGGATGCAGCCCTTAGAACTGACCTTAAAAGTCTAAACGCTACAATGACTGTACTTACTGTTTCTCAGCGCGCAAGTTCTATAAAGAATGCAGATAAAATTATTGTATTTGATGATGGAAAAATAGTAGGAGTAGGTTCCCATGGGCATCTTATGAAAAATTGTGATATATACAAGGATATATGTCTTTCACAGCTTTCAGATAAGGAGGTAAACAAATAATGAATAAAACTATATTTAAAAGAATTATAAAATATATGTCAAACTATAAAATGTATGTTGTATTTTCTCTTTTAAGCGCAATTATAACAGTGATTTTAAGCCTTATCGCACCACTACTAATTGGTAAAACTATAGATAAGATGATAGGGAAAGGTCTTGTTGATTTTAGTTATGTATTCAAAATCATAATCGCAATAGCTATAGTATATATAGTTGGAAACCTGTTTAATTGGCTTTTGATATATTTAACTAACTTAATTGCTTTTTCCTCCGTTAACCATATGCGGCGGGATCTTTTCAAAAAAATAAGCAAATTACCATTAAATTTCTTTGACACTAAACCTCATGGTGATACCATAAGCAGGTTCGTTAACGATATAGAAACAATTTCAGATGGAATGATTCAATGTTTGTCCACGCTTATTACAGGCATTGTTACTTTAATAGGAGCTATAGGCTTTATGTTCTACTTAAATTCAGTTATGACCTTAGTAGTTTTGATTTTGTCTCCAGCTTCTTATTTCATGGCAAGATTTATCACAAATCGCTCCCAAAAGATGTTTAAAAAACAGGCTAAAGTTTTGGGTAATCTAAATGCTTATGTTGAAGAAATTATAGATGGTCAAAAAATTGTAAAAGCGTTTAATTATGAAGATGACACCATTAATAAATTTAAAGATATCAATAATGATTTATATAGTGCAGGTGTAAAATCTCAATTTTATGGTTCTTTAACAGGTCCAACTACAAGGGTAGTAAATAACATAATCTACTCGCTTATTGGTATTATTGGAAGTTTTGCTGTTATTTTTGGTAAACTCACAATAGGTGACATATCAAGTTTTCTTATATATTCCACCTTATTCTCAAAACCTCTAAATGATATAACTGCAATATTTACACAGATTCAAGCAGCTGCAGCTTCTGCTGAGCGTATATTTTATGTGCTGGACATGGAATCCGAAATAGCTGACGGAAAAAACGTAATTGATCTTCATAACAATGAAGGTGTGATTTCTTTTGAAAATGTAAATTTTGGATATACATCTAACCATCCTCTTATTAAAAATTTTAATTTAACTGTAAGACCTGGTAGCCGAGTTGCCATCGTTGGTACAACGGGAGCAGGTAAAACGACTCTTGTAAATCTATTGATGAGATTTTATGAGATTAACAGTGGGGGTATATATATTGATGGGATCAATATAAATGAAATAAGCCGTGATAGCCTACGTTGTAATTTTGGAATGGTTCTTCAAGATACTTGGCTTTTCTCAGGAACTATAAAGGAGAATATAGCCTATGGTAAAATTGATGCCACGGAAGATGAAATAATAACTGCTGCCAAATCTTCTGGGTCTCATAGCTTCATATGCCGTTTATCTAAGGGGTATAACACTATAATTACTGATTTAGGTGAAAGCATTTCACAAGGGCAAAGGCAACTTCTTACTATAGCAAGGGTTATGCTTGTTGATCCCCCTATGTTAATTTTAGATGAGGCTACAAGTAACATAGACACGATAACTGAACTTGGAATCCAAAAGGCATTTCTTAAAATGTTAAAAGGAAGAACCAGTTTCATTATAGCTCATAGACTTTCCACAATAAAAGAATCTGATATAATTTTGGTAATGGATAATGGTAATATTGTTCAAAGTGGAACCCATGTAGAATTATTAGAAAAAGGTGGCCAATATTCAAAGCTTTATAATAGTCAGTTTGCTCATATTTGATATTCAAATGGCTTAATTCGCCGTATTATATAGTGTTAACAATTATATTGCATAAACAAATTATTTAATATTAGATATACTCGACGCAAAATCTAGTTACCTTGTTTTTATTATAATAGACGGTGAGTAACTAAGTTGAAAGAAATGTAAAAGTAAGTTACTATTAAAGTATAGGTTAAAGAGGAGAGGTTCATTAGATGACTAAAAGATTTAAAAACTGTTACGCTAACATCATCAAAGTAATTATTATTATGATTGGCGCAACACTGTATTCAATTGGGTTAGAAATATTTTTAATACCAAACCACATAATTGATGGAGGCGTGGTTGGAATATCAATCATGGCAAATCATTTTACTGGCATACCACTTGGGTTACTTACACTTATACTAAATATACCATTTTTCATAATTGGATATAAACAAATTGGAAAGACATTTGCTATATCAACTATATTTTCTGTAATATGCTACTCCATAGGAGTGTCTATTCTTAAGCCAATTCCTGGAATAACACATGATGTACTGTTGGCTTCAGTTTTTGGTGGGATAATAGTGGGATTGGGAATAGGGTTAATAATGAGAAGTGGTGGATCAACCGATGGAACGGAAGTAGTTGCAATTATTCTTGATAAAAGAATTAACTTTTCACTTGGTGAGATAATAATGTTTTTTAATTTTTTCATATTAATTACAGCAGGATTGATTTTTGGTTGGGATAGGGCAATGTATTCTCTTATATCATATTTTATAGCAATTAAGGTCATTGATATTATTGTTGAAGGTATAGATGAATCAAGAGCTGTAATAATTATTTCAGATAAACACAAAGACATATCGGAAGCGATAATGGATAGACTTGGTCGAGGAATGACTTTTATTGATGGAAAGGGTGGATGTGAAGGTGGCTATAAGAATGTAATTTATGTTGTTGTATCCCGCCTGGAAATTTCTAAATTAAAATCTATTGTAAATGGATTTGACGAAAATGCATTTATTACTATAGGTAGTGTTGAGACAACTGGAAAGAGTTATAAAAAGAGAGCTATACACTAAATGGAAATTGATGATGGTCTGCATTTTTCCTTTGTAGTCTGATTTTTGCTGCAATGCTTGTTAATACTGCAGCCCCGCAGGAGATGATTTAATATGTTACTTAAAAAGGGAAAATGCTATTGGCACATTAAAAACTTAATTAACAAAAATTTATATTTATGTGTTCAAGGGACTTATTTAGCAATGGTAGTGAAATAATTTAGAGCAGATATTAGATAACACCTATATAATAAAAACAAATTTCAAGAGTGACATTTATGCAATACTAATAAAATGTCACTCTATTTTTATATTTAGATTTTATATGTGTCGTTGACAGCTCTAATAAGTTTATAAATGTTAAAGTATTTTGTAACTGCTTATACATCCTAATATTTATAAAAGAATAGTAAATTAAAAGAAATAATATGGAGATCTATATGGTGGGTATATAAAGTTTTGTCAAATATAACCGATATAAGAAATATTCCTATTAAATAAAAAAGAATATTTAGCTATGTATGAAGCTACAAAAATTCAAGTATTAAATGATATAAAACAACTTGTCTTCAATATAAAATACAGACAGGATTGTTGGGGGGATAAAATGAAAATTTACAATATTTCGGATGTTATCAGAAAGATAAATGATTCAAATGAAGAAATGGTAATTGTAAAATATGAAAATATGTTATTTAGAAAGTTATATTCGCCCATTTTATTTTTAGGCTCAATATTGAACTTTGTTGTTATATATCTTACTTTACATCAAAATATAAAAAGCACTTTAATAAATAGCCTTTTTTTAATGGGATTTTCTTTGCTTTTAGAATTTTTTTATATAATAATCAACAATGAAAGATTAAAATCTTATATTTTTACAATTATTTTATCCGCTATGTTGCTTTTTATGGTGCTACGTTTTTATTTTATGATTGGTCCTACAGTATGGACGATATCTTTTATACTTGTTACCATATCAATGGTGCGCATAGAAAAAAGTATGCTAAGTACACTTTCATTTGTAATTTTTTTGCTAGGAATGTATGTTTGTTATAAATCCAGTTCTTTTTACATGGGAACGATTTATTATGTAGCACAAACTATTTCGTTTGCACTTTTATTTATTATTTCTGGTTTTGTCCATCAAATTAATACCGATCGTTACCAGCGAATTAACAAACAATATCAAGAACTAATGGAAAAGAATAAAACAATTGTACTTTCAGAAAAAGAAATTAAACATCTTGCTTATCATGACTATTTAACAGGGCTGCCTAACTGGATGTCCTTATCAGAAAAACTGAATCATTCCATACTTTTGTCAAGGAATATGGGAAAAATGCTTGCAGTTATGTTTTTAGATTTGGACGATTTTAAAATGATTAATGATACCATGGGACATGACATAGGCGACCAATTATTGATAGAAGTATCTAAAAGATTGGTAAACACCCTACCTAAAGGTGATATTGTTGCAAGAATTGGTGGAGATGAATTCATTATTTTGGTTCAGGACACAGAAGACGTGGATTACATTAATATAGAATCAAAAAAAATTCTTAACTGTTTAAATAAGCCATTTAACCTTAATAATCAAGACTTTTTTATTACTACCAGCATTGGTGTTGCTATATACCCAAATGATGGTGAAGATGCAGAAGAATTAATTAAGAATGCAGATATTGCTATGTATAAGGCTAAGGGAAAAGACAAGAACCAATATGTGATTTGCACTCCAATAATGAAAACCAAAATAGTTGAAAGGGTTAAAATTAACAATAGCTTATACAAAGCACTGGAACGAAATGAGTTTGAAATATACTATCAGCCTCAACTGAACTGTGCTTCCAGTAAAATTGTAGGATTAGAAGCACTAATAAGATGGAATCACCCAGAACTTGGTATGGTTTCTCCTGTGGAATTCATTCCAATTGCTGAACAAACAAATTTGATTATTCAAATTGGAGAGTGGGTACTTAGGACCGCATGCAGGCAAAATAAGATGTGGCAAGATGCAGGCTTGCCCTTAATTCGTATAGGAGTTAACCTTTCTGCAAAGCAATTTCAGAATGGAAATCTTGCCCGCGATGTGGAAGGGATTTTAAGGGAAACGGGTCTAGAATGTAAATACTTAGAACTGGAAATTACAGAAAGTGCTGCCATGAAAGGGAAAGGCAATATTATTGAAACTTTAAGCGTCTTTAAAAAAATGGGTATTCAAATTGCAATCGATGATTTTGGAACAGAATATTCTTCTTTAAATTATTTAAAGCAATTGCCCGCAGACAGAATTAAAATTCCAATGACATTTATTCAGGGTATTGGTGTGAACACTAAAGATGAAGCAATTACTAAAGCAATTATTATATTAGCTAAAAATATGGGATTAAGTGTTATTGCAGAAGGAGTTGAAAGGAAGGAACAACTTGATTTTTTAAATCAGGTAATGTGTGACGAGATACAAGGGTTTTATTTTTTCAAGCCTATGCCAGTCCATGAGGTGGAAGAATTATTGAAAAAGGGTAGTTTTATCTATTCTGCCAAAAAGGTAGATTAGGGTCAAAATATAATGAAAGAGATAATAATAAATTCATAATTAAAAGTATTTGCAATAAAGGAATATGATTCCATTTATAGAATTATATTTTATATAGTAGTTCTATAAAAGGGAGGGAAAGGGAAAATGGATTTGGAAGAAGAAATGGATTGGAAAGAACAACTTGCTTTGCAGTTTAGGGAATTGAGAATTGATACTAATATTATTAGAAAAGCAATGCAAAACTTTGTTGATATTTTTAATGGAAGTTTGGACAAATATAATGTGAAAGATGTTCAAGCAACAACAGATTCAAAGAATTATATTGACATACAAGGTTATAAAAAAATTAAAATAGGTTATTATGATGATAGAATTACTTTTAGTAGTATTGATAAAAATGGTCGTGATGATATGGTATATATTAATTTAAGGATTGTTAAAGAATTAGGAAGATATGTAATAATCTACGTTAATGCTAAGGACAATAATCCGCAATTGAAAGATTTTATTGATGAAAATACCATTGATGAAATTTTTAAAAACTTAATACAAGCTAATATAAAGGTTGCAAGGATATAATGATTATTAAACCGTTAATATTTAAAAGTAATCTTAATTTGGAGCATAGTGAATATAAATAACATTAAGGAGCTTAGTGATAGGCTTCTTATTTATTGCCTAAGATCAAGGATATACAAGGAAGAGGCCTCTCGGTCAGATTCCTCTCGGTCAGATTCCTTGTATAGGATATAAAATCAATATTCATATATTTTGTTAAACATTACATTTGCAATTATTTCTGTTTTTTTCTTCCCACCAACCAAAAGCTATCCTTCCTGAAGTTAAAAGGTCCGGTGTTTCTGGATTTGATAGAAATACTAAGAAGTTACCACCTTCACCAATAATTATTTTGCCGTTTTCGCTTTCCACCAACGTTGTTTCAGGCTGTGCACGTCTTACGAAGGCTTTAATTCCTCCAGTTGGGTCACCATCAACATTAGATGCATATTCTAATCTTACTTTTGCTCTAGGTTGTGGTTTGATAATTAAATTTGTAGGAGTTACAGGTGCATACTTAATATCTGACTCTGGGGGAGTTGCATTAAACCAAAACTGAGCACGAAAAGATGATTCGGAAATATCAGTTACAGTCCACACATTTACATGCAAAATAACGCCAGAATTAATTGGATTGTATAACCTTGCCCAGGCATTTGTACCTTCTCCAAATACTAAATCATCAGCATATCCAATAAAATATTGTCCAAGCATAGATTCATATAGCTCTATGGGAATATCAACAGTTTTTAAAAGTAATTTGTCGATAGCTTTACATTCTTTTTGATTCATTAAATTACCACCTCACTATATTGTATTGTATTGTTAACATATAGTGATAAAATAGAGCAATACTATACAAATATATAGAGCTATTTTCGAGCCCATGTAGCAATAGATTTAATATCTTCAGGGGTTGTTCTACAGCAACCACCAATTAGCTGAGCACCTTTGTCAAACCAGCTTTTGGTACTACGACTATAAATTTTACTAGAGGAATTACCATGCCATGTTTTAGAGCAAGCATCATATTCTTCTCCTGAGTTTGGATAAACTACTATAGGTTTTTTAGAATTCTTTTTAATTTCTTCAATCAAGGATTGTATATGAGCAGGTGCGCTGCAATTTATTCCGATGGCAGCCACTTGCGTAAAGGCATCTAAATATTTGGCACAATCAGAAATTAATGTACCATCACTTATCTGCAAATCATTTTTAGCGCTAAAGCTCATCCAACAATATACATTGGGAAATTCTTTAAGCAGTTTAATAATAGCTTTAGATTCTATAAGACTAGGTATTGTTTCACAAGCAAGAATATCTACACCGGCAGATACTAAAATTTTTACTCTTGGTCTATGAAATTCAATTAGATCCTCTTCACTAATTTTATAATCTCCACGATATTCAGAACCATCTGCAAGATAAGCACCATAGGGGCCTACGGAACCAGCAACTAATGGGGTTGGTCTATTTATTCTATGTAGTGGATTTTTCCAAAAATCATCTCTTGCTTTTTTAGCAATAGTAACAGATTTCTTAATAAGGGATATTGCTTCGAATTCAGTGAAACCTTTTTCTATATACCCTTCAATGGTAGCTTGATAACTTGAGGTAATTGCACAGTCGGCTCCAGAAGCAAAATAGTCATAGTGTACTTTCTCTATTATTTCAGGATTCTGAGCAAGTATTTTAGCTGACCAGAGAGAATCATTAATATCGCATCCTAATCGTTCAAGTTCTGTAGCTAATGCACCATCTAAAATAATTAATGGAAAATCTTTTAAAATATTAGTTATTGGATTCATAACAACTCGCCTTCTTTCAATAGATTAATTTTTACTTATTTATTCCGTTTCTTGATATTCTTTATGTTCAAAATCACATTCCAAAAGCGGAACTATCTTAGTCTTCTTTATAAACTTATAACCAAAATAGAAAATTGCAAATAATGGAATAGTCATATAATTTGTAATAAAACTAAACCAATCAAAGGTAGGGGCCTTAAATATCCATATGTTTGAACCGAATATAACAATAGTACAAAGTATCATAGCCATAATTGGACCAAATGGAAACCACTTAGCTCGATACTTTAAATCATCAAGTTTTCTTCCTTGTGCAATATATGCTTTTCTGAATCTATAGTGGCATATTGCTATACCTAACCATGCAAAGAAAGCTGTTATACCAGAAATGTTAACTAGTGCATAATATATTTTACCATCACCAACGAGAGATGCTAGAAAAGCTGAACAAGCAACAAGAGTTGTAAGGTAAAGAGCATTCATTGGAACACCTCTTTTATTTACTTTTCCAAAAAGTTTAGGTGCTTTTCCTTCCTTTGCCATTGCATAAAGCATACGTGATGAAGCATATAAACCCGAGTTCCCTGCCGAGAGCACAGCTGTAAGAATAACTGCATTCATGAGGCTTGCAGCAAATGCTAAGCCCGACCGCTCAAACACCATAGTGAAAGGACTAAATGCTATTTGGTCTGTACCACTTTTTAATAGATTGGGGTCGTTAAAAGGCACTAGGAAGCCAATTACTATGATTGCGCCAAGATAAAATAAAAGGATACGCCAGAAAACCATTTTGATTGCTTTTGGAACATTAACCTGTGGATTTTCACATTCACCTGCAGCAAGACCTACTAGTTCAGTACCGGAGAAAGAGAAACCAGCCAATAAGAACACATTTACCATCCCAAATATGCCACCAATGAATGGACTTTTATTACCATTAACATCGGATATTGTAAAGTTTGAGAAACCTGGTGAGTGGCCACCCATGATACCAAATATCATTAGAGTACCTACTATTATAAATGCAATTATTGTAATAACTTTAATACTGGAAAACCAATATTCACCTTCTCCATAGGCTCTTGCTGATGTAAGATTAAGTATAAAGAGAACAACTAAAAACAATACACTCCATAAAGTCGCATTAGTATGAGGAAGCCAGAACTTTATAATGATGGATCCTGCCACTAATTCGCAGGCCACGCATGTAGCCCAGCAAAACCAATAATTCCAACCTAGCGCAAATCCAAATGCAGGATCTACAAACCTTGTAGCATAAGTTTCAAAGGAACCTGAAATTGGTAATAATGTTGCCATCTCACCAAGAGACGTCATTAAAAAATATACTAAGATACCCATAACTAAATATGCAACAATTGCGCCACCTGGTCCTGCTTCACTTATTGTTCCGCCACTAAGTAAAAATAATCCAGTACCTATTGCGCCGCCAATGGCAATCATATTTAAATGTCTGGCTTGTAAACTCCTTTTGAGTTCACCTTGGTGGTTTACTTCATTCTTCGTATTTATTTCGACTTTAGTGCTCATTTGAAATCCTCCTTATTTTATCCATTTATTAAAAAATTAACAATAAAAATACACATGTGGAGAAATATAGTTTAAATTGGCGCTATTTATTCTATTATAATGCTAATATTATCTATTCTAATAAGTTTACCATTAATATGTAATCACGCAATACCTGCGGTGCATATATGTTTAATATTTTTTTGAGTAATTCTATAAGATTAGCAAACAGAAATTGTTTTGGCCACCACTAGAGATTAACATTATATTAAAAAGAAGATTGAATATATCTATTTCACTAGCTTTATCATCATAATCTGCTATCGGAAGCTATAACAATCCCATCATAAGTGGATATGGTTATTGACATTGACATGCATCTACCTCCCCCAAGAACTAGAGGAAAAAGTATAATATTTTTATAATGGTTTACTTAATAATTATTAATATATAACGATAATAGAATGTCATTGTTAAAGGATTTTCATATTAAAGATTTTAGTGAATCTTAAGTAAGGGAGGTTAAAAGACTTGAAATGGAAAGTAGCTCTAAAAAAAAATTTATTTTTTATGGCTAGTATTATTGTATTGTTGATTATTATATTAATAATGGCGGAGTATATTCCAGAGCAATATTTAGGAAATAGTATATTATCACTATTATTTGGACTGGTAGTAATTATAGTAGGTTATGCAATAAGAAAAGGGCTAAAGTCAATGCAAATAAACTCAGTGGTATCTAAAATGTTTTTAAAATTATTTTTATGTGGTATATCAGTATTTGGTTTACTGATGTTAGGCATATACTTAATGGTTAGGTATGTGCCAGAACGTAACTATGTCTACTTCGGAATACCAATGTTAGTTGGGTTCGTGGTTATTGTTATAGGTGGTGCAATGGTGGAAGGGGTGAAATTGAGACGAAAAACAGCAGAAGTTGAGAAAGAATTTATTGATGGTAAAATAAGTATTGAAGAATATACAAAGACGCAAGAAGATAGACTTAAGTTTGAAGAAATAGTATTTAGGGGCTTAATGATTGTGACTGTTTTGAAAGTAATAATTAAGTTGTTATCAAATTAACAACACAGATTGTTGATGATATTTTTATGCCACTTGTTAATAAATAACCAATTATAATGGTAGCAATAACTTAATATCGATGATTAAGATGAAGCTAAAGGAAACAAGCAAGAATTTTCATTGCTTCTTATGCATGCAAAAGGATATAAATGAACTAAAAACTTTAAAATAAAAGTTAGTAATAAAATTATTAAATTCTCAAATTTGAACGTAATTCTTATATAGTTAAAATATCACTACCTATATAATTAATAGTAAACCTAAAATCAATATTATAATTTATAATTTTTGAATATAATATACATGTTATACATTTATTGTCTTGAATGTGTGCCACCATAGTCCTATGAGAATCTGAAGGCGCTCAAGGGAATTAAAAAGAAACAAAACTGTCAATAACATTATTTTAAGTAATATTCTTATTCAATACTCAATAAAAAGTAATTTAATAAATAGGGCCATATGCTGAAATTAGAATTCAATCTATATCAATATGAATGTTTGTGTAATATACTAAACCTATTAAACAAACATTTTTATTACATTTAACTGAAATTAATATAGAAGGGAATGAGTTGATTATGGAAAATAACAAACAAAATTTATTGAAATATATTCAAATCAAGTTACCACATTTAAGTAAAGGTCAAAAAATGATAGCTAGATATATTTTGGAACATTGTGATAAAGCAGCGTTTATGACAGCCGCTAAATTAGGTACTACGATAGGCGTAAGTGAATCTACTGTTGTAAGATTTGCCATCGTGTTAGGATTTAAGGGTTATCCAAAATTACAAACATGTCTTCAAGAATTAATTAAAAGTAAATTAACCATAGTACAAAAAATGGAATTATCTAATGATTACGTTACGCAAGAGAATGCACTAAAGAGTGTATTAAAAACTGATATGGGAAATATTAAAACCACTTTGGAAAAAATAAATTATCAAACTTTTGAAGATATAGTTAATTCATTATTTAAAGCTAGAAAAATATATATAATTGGATTAAGACAATCAGCTGCATTATCTGAATTCTTGGCTTTTTATTTAAATCTTATTTTAGATAATGTTAAGCTAGTTGCATATGGTGTTAGTGACATATTTGAGCAGATGCTTAATATTGATGAACAAGACATAGTGATTGGGATAGGCTTTCCTAGGTATACTACCAGAACAATTGAAGCTCTATCATTCGCTAAAAGTAAAAATGCCAATATTGTAGCAATTACAGATAGTTTATTATCCCCATTAGCGGAGAAAGCTGACTATACGTTAATAGCACAAAGTAATATGACTTCTTTTGTTGATTCCTTAGTAGCGCCACTTAGTATAATAAATGCATTAATTATAGCTGTGGGATTAAGAGAGAAAGAAAAAATCTCTGGTACATTTTCTACTTTGGAGAACATATGGGAAGAATATAAGGTTTATGTTTAAATAAAATTTGTTTGTCAGTGAGGTGCTATATATGCCAAAAATTATTCTTAAAAAAATTGTAGGTTTGTCTAATAAAGCTGAATATAGTAATTATAAAAAGATTGTAGATGAAATAAAAAGTGTGGAATTTGATTCCTTGAATAATGAGAAACTTTTATATAAATCAAAGGAACTCAGAAAAAAGGTTTCACAGGGAGTTTCTATTGATGAAATAATTGTAGAAGCTTATGCACTTGTAAAACGAGCAATTAGAATAGTTTTGGATTTAGAGGCTTATGACGAGCAAATAATAGCTGGCATAGCTATTCATAAGGGAAGGCTCATTGAAATGCAGACAGGAGAAGGTAAAACCCTAGCTGCAGTCTTTCCCGCATATCTAAATGCACTCTCTAGCCTTGGTTGCCACATTCTTACTTTTAATGATTATCTTGCAGCTCGTGATGCAATGTGGATGGGCCCTATATATGAAAGCCTTGGGCTAACGGTAGGGTTTGTGCAAGACGATATGAAAAATGCAGATAAACATAAGGCTTATTTATGTGATATTACTTATATAACTGCAAAAGTAGCTGGATTTGACTATTTGAGGGATTCAATTTGTTATGAAAAAAGTGAATGCGTTCAGCGCTGTTTCAATTTTGCTATTGTGGATGAAGCAGACTCTATAATAATTGATGAAGCTAGAATACCACTAGTAATTGCAACAGAGGGACTCAATAGTGCTAATACGCTTTTGTCTACCATGAGCATTATTAAGAAACTTCAACCAAAAGTACATTATGATAAAGATGAGTTTGAAAGAAATGTGTTTCTAACACAAGTAGGATTGGCCTTTGTAGAAGAGGAGCTTGGTTGTGATAATTTATATTCTGAGGAAAATCTTAAATTTCTTGACGAAGTACATAATACACTTTATGCAGAGGCAATGCTTAAAAAAGACATAGATTATATTGTACGGGATAACAAAATTGAAATGGTAGATGAATTTACTGGAAGGGTAGCTGAAAATAGGCATTGGCCAGATGAAATTCAAGAAGCACTTGAGGCTAAGGAGAACGTTATGAATGGAAGCAAGGGCCGAATAATGAATCAGATAACCCTTCAAAGTTTTATTTTGCTTTATAAAAAGATTGCTGGAATGACTGCCACTGCTATGGACTGCGTAGACGAGATTAGCGAGTTTTATGACCTAGACGTATTTGTTATTCCTCCACATGTGCCTTGCAAACGAATAGATTATCCAGATGTAATATTTACCCACAAAGAGGCAAAGTACAAAGCTTTAATTAATGAGATTGTTAGTGTACATGCTACAGGGCAACCTATTTTAATTGGAAATTCAAGTGTATTAGACTCAGATTACTTGGCGTTAAAATTAAAAGAAAGGGGGGTTGAGTGTCAGGTTTTAAATGCTAAAAATGATGAACTTGAGGCAAGTATTATTAAGCAGGCAGGTGTACTAGGCGCAGTTACTGTATCAACAAATATGGCTGGACGCGGTGCTGATATAAAATTAGGTGGAAGCAAGGGCGAAAGCAAGGACAAGGTTATTGCTTTAGGTGGATTGTACGTTATTGGGACAAATAGATATGAGAGCAAACGTATTGATAAACAACTTAGAGGTAGAGCTGGGCGCCAAGGCGATGTTGGGATGTGTAGATTTTTTATAAGTCTTGAAGATGATCTGATTAAAAAATATGGCATTGATAATGTAATACCCGCTTATATTAGGCCAAAGAATCAGGAGGGACCAATTATTGATTCTAGAATAGCTCGCATGATAAACCAGGTACAGAGGATTATTCAAGGACAGAATTCCGATTTGCGTAGAGCTTTATGGGAATATTCTTCATTGATAGAAAGACATAGACTAAAGGTGTACCATAGACGTTTGGGAATCCTTGAGGGCAGTGAACCTTTTAATATATTAGAAAGGGAAAATCATAAGCTTTATGAAGAATTAAATGTACTATTCCATGAAAACTGCATAAATAAACTTCAAAAACAAGTAGCTTTATATAATATTGATGAGAGTTTTGCAAATTACCTATCTGATATAGCTATAATTCAAAATGGCATGAAACTTAAAGTCTTAGGAGGTAAAAATCCTCTAAGAGAGTTTCAAAGGGAAATAAATCAGTGTTTTGAGACTTTGCAACAAGCTATTCAAGAAAATATTTTGATGGATTTTACCAGTATGGAACTATCGGAGAGGGGGATCTTAAGTTTACAAGGCCGGATAAAGCCACCTACCACTACGTGGACTTATCTTGTTAAAGACAACACTGTAATGGACTCACTTATTTTGATGGTAACCGGTAGTTTGGGTGGAGGGAATCTTCATGGTGGAGGTTTTGCAAGAGCACCTATTGTATATGTGATGGAGTTTATTGAAAAGATTTCTATATTTATAAGAAAGAAACTCAAAGAGAGAATTTGAATTACATTTAAAGAATAGTTATTTTTCGTACATAATATGTAGCAAAGAACAGAGGTAAAATAAAGGAGGATTTAATACTTATGATACATTCTTTTTTAATGGTTGGACAGTCCAATATGGCCGGGCGTGGATTTCTAAGAGATGTCCCAGCAATTTGCAATGAACGAATAAAGATGCTACGAAACGGGCGCTGGCAAATTATGACGGAACCTATAAACTATGATAGGCCTTCTTCTGGTGTTGGCCTTGCAGCCTCTTTTGCGGCATCATGGTGTAAAAAAAATAAAAATGATGAAATTGGCCTGATTCCTTGCGCTGATGGTGGAACAAGCCTTGACGATTGGGCTGTGGGCGGCATATTGTTTGAACATGCGGTGTTTCAGGCAAAGATTGCTAAGCGGACCAGCATCCTGGATGGAATACTTTGGCATCAAGGAGAAAATGAATGCTATTCGGAACGCTCTAGCCTTTACTGTGAAAAGTTTTTACTCATTGTCGAGGCATTTCGCCGTGAACTCTGCGAGCCGGACATACCTTTTATTATAGGTGGGCTTGGGGACTATTTAGGTAGTGGAAGGCTTCGTGAATGTTTTCCAGAGTACCTATTGGTTAATAAAGAACTTAAAAAGTTTTCAAATACGCAGAAAAATTGCTATTTTGTTACAGCTTTAGGTCTTCAGGCCAATGCAGACGGTGTTCATATGAATGCAGTCTCACAAAGAATATTTGGTCTACGATATTTTGAAGCTTTTGACAAGTTTCAAAATATATTGGAGCCTATTGAAGGTGAAAATAGTGCAGTTAATATTGATAGCGAAAGACCATTATCCAAAGTAGAAAAGATTACCCAGTTGGGAAATAAGTTTATCAAAGGCGATTTATCATTAGAAGATTACGAGGAACAGCTAGCAATGATAAATAGTCAGATGTAAATGCAGGGCGAGCTAGTGAAGTGAAGTAGTGAAATTAAAACAACCTATTAATTGATAAGTAGTGAAAGAACATTAGGAAGTGATATCGGATGGAAATAGTCTTTGAATTGTTAGCGAAGTTTTGGTATCTATGGCTATTAGTTATTGCATACTGTTAGAGAAATAAATTCTGATCATATTTTTCACCTAATAAATGAGTTAATGTTTGCAATTCTAAAATAAAATTTATAAAAGATTGTGTAGCAAAATATTTCACGTTTGAAATCCTTAATTCTATATGACCTTCTGAATCCAAACTATCTAACAAAGGTTCTATTTTATGTTTATTTAAAAGATTCGTTATTGTTTTCTCTGTTTTATCATTGGTAAAAATATTTAATCCAAAAGAAATTTCTAGGCCTCCACATGGGTACGTATAACATTTTACAAGTATTTTTTGAAAAGCAATTAATTCCTCTTTTGTATAATATCTATTAGAGCTATTTATAACTATGTAGGAATTATCGTCTTTTCCAGTGAATATAACTCCATTTATATTTACTTCCAAGTCATATTTTAACACATCTGATATTGTATATGGAGTAGCTTTTATACAATTTTCTGGAACAAATTTATACAATTTCTTCAAAGAATACCCGTATATAGTTAATGTTTTTATTACTTTATTATTATCCAACTTAAGTTCCCCTTCCACTATACTATTCAAATTTATATTGATTACAATTACGGTTTATTTTTAGTATATCATTATTTGAATTATTTTTGATGATTATTATTAAAATAGCATTTATTTAAAATGAAAAAAGGATGATTACTGTTAAATATAGGAATCATCCTCTTAATATATAATAAATTTCTTTGGAAATGTCATTTATGAGAGTAAATATCATTATTTATTTATATATTTTCGTTCATAAGACCTGTACATTAGCCATGCAACTAAAGCAAAGAATACTGGCCCAGCTATACTCCAAATTGTTGTTTTAAAATCTCCTACCAGTGCCGGTTGTAATATTGAGAAAAAATTTGCAAATCCAACAGTGAACATAACTACTATTGTCCATATTACAGCACTTTTGTAAGTTTTGAACATTTCAAAAGGCTTAATAATATCTGTATTTTTCTTGAATGGTATGAAAGCATACGCTATAAACATATAAGGAAGAGTCATAGCCACATTAGTCATTGATACTAAGATTACGAAGAATTTTTTCATACTGCTTCCACCAAAGGCTATAAGTACAATCATAATACAAACAATTGCAGCTTGAACCCACATAGCATTTTTGGGCATTCCATCTTTCATTTCTGCCATTTTACCAGGCCACAATTTAGGTGGGGTACCTTCAATTATTTGTTTTAATGGAGAAAACATTAATGCGAAAAAAGCACCTGCTAAAGTTAAAAACATCGAAAATCCAAAGAATCTAGCTATTCCATGTGACATAGCTAGTGAAGTTGCATTGCTTGCGCCGAATGCTTGACCTAAAGCATATCCTAGATTACCCATTACTACATAACTAGCATTACCTAAATTAACAGATTTAATATTCATAACTGTTGTCCAGTTTGTAAATATACCAACAAGGAATATTCCAAGTGAGTATCCAATTGAGATAACCGCTGCTGAAATAACTATACCCTTAGGAAATGTCTTTTCTGGATTTTCTGTTTCATCTACGAGTCCTCCAACAACTTCTATACCACCATAAGCAAATATAGCAAATACTATGAATGAAAATGCTGAAAACATACCTCCACTAGATGCAAGATCTGGTGATTTCATAAATGAACTAAGTCCAACTACTGGTTGAGCGAACTTACCATGATTTCCTATAAGTACTAGTATAGCCCCAACAAATAAAAGTACGTTTACCGCTGCAACTGCAGTTCCACCTACAGAAGTAAACTTCTTAATGCTCTCTAATCCCTTAGTTGACATATACGTAACAAATATTATCCAAAGGACTGCAAGTATACCTAGCATCTTAGGTCCGGTTAATCCAGTTATGCCAAATAAAGCCCAAGTTTGTGTTGTATCCTTACCAAATATCGCGTTTGATATGGGAATCCAAATTCCTGATGCTACGTTTACCATCCAAACTACATAAGATGAATACCACATGAAGGTTGCCATAAAAGCAAATTTTGGGCCTACTGATAGTGACATCCATAAGTATATTCCACCTTTTTCATTTTTGAAAGCCGTACCAAATTCAGCCATCATGAAAGCAAAAGGAATAAAGAATGCTATTCCAGATAAGATGTACCATGGAATAGCGGCATATCCCATAATATAGAATGATCTTGGCATGTTGTTAAATCCGTAAACTGAAGTGAAAATCATTAAAACTAATGATACCAATGTTAATTTTTTAGTGCGTTTTACATTTTCAGACATAATATTTCCTCCTTAGTGTAATCAATTAAAAAAATTCATTATTACTATTATTACATTTTAAACGCCAAAAAATTCAATGCTTTCACTCCAAGTCTGTTTTGATTGGAAAAACTTTATATGTACTAGTTAGTTATTCATTACTAAGTGAATTTGCTGAATTATTAAACAAGAAAAAGAGGTATAATAAGTGTGAACATGAAAAGTTGAACAAGTTTAAAAGTTTGGGATTTAAAAATTTTTGAATAGGAGAGGATTGTTGTGAAAAAACTGATTTTAGTAACATCACCACCAGCAAGTGGAAAAACTTATATCGCAAAAAAGCTTGCCGAGGAATTATGCCATGTTGTCTATCTTGATAAAGATACACTTATAAAACTATCAAAACAGATTTTTATTATAGCAGGTGAAGAATACAATAGAAGCTCAGATTTTTTTAATGAAAATATACGTGATTATGAATATGAAACAATAGTAGCAATTGCACTGGAAGCTCTGAATTATGATGATATTGTGCTAATTAATGCACCATTTACAAAAGAAATACGAGATTTGAACTATATCAAAAACCTAAAAGCAATATTAAAAGAAAAGAATGCATCTTTAGTCGTTATTTGGGTAGAAACTTCAATAGATGTAACACAACAAAGAATGATTGAGAGAAATTCTGATAGGGATACATGGAAACTTGCGAATTGGGATGAATATATTGCAGGAATTAATTTTGATATTCCTATTGCTTTGGATAATCCTTATGTAAAAGATGATTTGCTTATCTTCAAAAACTCTTCTGATGAAGAATTCGAAGCTTCCTTAACAAAAACAATAAATATACTGGAAGAATCATCGGGTAGAAAATAAATAAAGGCTATATTGATAAAAGAAGGGGAGAGTTAAATTGAGAAAAATTGCAGTTTTTTTAGCAGAAGGATTTGAAGAGGGGGAAGCATTATTTGTAGTTGATATTTTAAGAAGGGCAGGATTTCAATGTAATTCTGTAAGTATCAATGAAAAAATGGTAAAAGGTTGTCATGGTATTGAGGTACTTACGGACAAAATCATAAGTGATGAAATAAAAGAATACGATATGATTGTTTTACCTGGCGGACTACCTGGTGCAACAAATTTAAGAGATGATGAAAGGGTCATTGAATTAGTAAAATATTTTGATAAAGCACCGGAAAAATTTGTTGCTGCTATTTGTGCAGCACCGATGATTTTAGAAAAAGCAGGAATTATCAAGGGACGCACAGTAACATCATATCCTGGAGAGGAATATACTACATTGCTTAAAGATGCAAATTATGTAGAAGATATAGTTGTGGTAGATGATCACTTGATAACTAGCAGAGGACCAGCTTCAACCTTACCATTTGCTTATACATTAGTAGATGCATTAGGTGGCAATAGTAGTTTGTTAAAGCAAGGAATGCTTTATAATATGGTAAGAGAGAGTAAATTCGAGTAGATAAGATGAAATGATTGAACTTAGTCGTAAAAAGTGTTATGCTATCAATGGTAAACTCAGCAGAATGTCCGTGCTATATAAAAATCAAGTGTAAAATTGCAATTTATAACAGAATATATTGAAGAGCTTATTTTTATAGGCTCTTTTTTAGTGATAAAGAGAGGTAATAATATGATAAAAGTTGATAACTTGTCCTACTCATTTCCGCAAAAGGATCTATATAATAACATTTCATTTACATTAGAAGACGGTCAACATTGTGCTTTTATAGGAACAAATGGCAGCGGAAAAAGTACACTCATAGATATAATTATGGATCCAGAAAAATATATGTTCGATGGAAAGCTCGAGATGGACCCAAATTGTAGCATTGGGTACGTAAGTCAATTCTCACAACTTGGCGAAACAAAAGAAATTACAGTTTTCGAATATATAGGTGAAGAATTTATTAAATTACAAAATGAAATAACCTCTATTTGCAGCGAAATGGAAACATCTTCCGATATTGATTCTTTACTAGAAAAGTATCAACAAACTTTAGACGCATTCGATGCAATTAATGGGGATGATTTTGAAAACAAGATTAATAAAAACCTAAATCTTGCAAATTTAATCAAGTATAAAGATTTAATGATATCTGAACTTAGTGGTGGGGAATTCAAGCTTATTCAAGTAATTAAGGAAATGCTAAATAGTCCAGACTTAATGATTATGGATGAACCCGATGTGTTTTTAGACTTTGGAAACCTTAATTCTCTTAAAGATCTAATTAATTCACACAAAGGAACAATGTTAATTATTACGCACAACAGATATCTGTTGAATCATTGTTTCAACAAAATTCTTCACCTTGAAAACATGGTGCTACAAGAGTTTGATGGAAGCTATATTGATTATAACTTCTCATTACTTCAAACTAAAATTGAGTTACAAGAACTAGCTGCTGCTGATAATGAAGAACTTGAGAGAAACGAGATCATAATAAAAAAACTAAGATATCTCGCAACTGAGCATCATGAAGCTGCTAGAGGAAAATCTCTAAATTCTAGAGTTAAAATTCAAGAAAGATTAGAAAAACGTAGAATTAAAGCGCCATTTGTAGATATTAAACAACCGAATATCAGTTTAATTACAGATAATGAAATCGAAGAAACCATTGCTTTAAAAGTTAATGATTACAGTATTGCCTTTGATGATATGCTTCTTGAAAATGTTAACTTTGAGATTAAATCTACTGATAAAGTAGCCCTTATCGGTTCAAATGGTACCGGGAAAACGACTTTACTCCGAGAAATCTTTAAAAATATTCATGATTCTATTGAGATAAA
>Ga0209540_10000450_pt1 | contig 39239 bp, 39 predicted proteins | sample BarGraIncu01121A_FD_184501 | JGI IMG/M metagenome (GOLD analysis project Ga0209540, IMG submission 184501) | Arctic peat soil microbial communities from Barrow, Alaska - Barrow Graham LP Incubations 011-21A (SPAdes) (version 2) | ecosystem: Environmental > Terrestrial > Soil > Wetlands > Peat... | reverse complement strand
TCTTCGGGCTCGGGCTCTCGTGCCAGGCGCCCACACTGTTTCGCGCCGCCGGCCAGCTGCCGCTGCCCGAGGGGCAAGGGCTGGCCGCTCTTCTCGTCGCTTCCTGGCCCGCCTTCCTTCTCGTTGCGCCGGTGATCGGCGGCCTATCCAAGGTGATCTCGCTGCGCGAGGCGCTGCTCGTGACACTCGGCGCGGCGGTTGTGATGGTTGCCTTGTCGGGCACCCTGGGCCGTCTCGCGCCGGCTCCGCTCGACTCGAGCGAGCCCGCGAGCGAGCCCTAGTTTCCGCTCTGACTACCGCTCGTCGCTCGCAGGCGCTACTCTTGCCGAGGTAAACCTTTAACCCGGTCCAGAGAGGCCGGAAAGGAGAAGAGATGATCTACCCAGCCGTAACTAGGCCCGCGACCCGGTACCCGCTCTGAGCTCCTCCGGCGGCGCGGTAGGGAAGACCGTTCTCGACGCCGAGGCGATCGAGCGCACCCTCACGCGCATCGCGCACGAGCTGATCGAGCAGGCCGACGACCTTGAGCGCCTCGCGCTTGTGGGCATCCACTGCCGCGGCGTCCCGATCGCCGAGCGGTTACGCCGGCTGATTGCCGAGCACGCCGGTCACACCGTCGATCTCGGAGTGATCGACATCACCTTCTATCGCGACGACGTGCAGGTGCGAGGCGGCGAAGCGCCGCTCCATCCGCAGCCGGTCGTGCGGGCAACCTCACTCGACTTCCCGCTCGAGGGAAAGACCTGCGTTCTCGTGGACGACGTCCTCTACACGGGACGCACGATTCGGGCGGCGATCGAGGCCCTGTTCGACTACGGGCGCCCCGAGCGAGTTCAGCTGGCCGTGCTGATCGACCGCGGCCATCGCGAGCTTCCCATTCGCCCCGACTACGTGGGCAAGAACCTGCCCACCTCGCGCAGAGAGAGCATCCAGGTGCGTCTCTCCGAGGTTGACGGCGAGGACGCCGTTCTGCTCATTCCCGCGCTCGAGGAGGTTGCGCAAGATGGCTGAGATACGCGTCATTGCAGGCGATGCGCAGACCGCGACGGCGGCGCCGAAGAGGCACCTGATCTCGATCGAGGATCTGAGCAGCGAGATCGTCGAGAGGCTGCTGGCGACCGCGCGTAACTTCTCTCGCTCGCTGGAGCGCGAGATGAAGAAGCTGCCGACTCTGCGCGGACGCACGATCGTCAACCTCTTCTACGAGTCCTCGACTCGAACCGCCTCCAGCTTCGAGCTGGCGGCCAAGAGACTCTCGGCCGACGTGATGACGCTCAGGGCGAGCGGCTCCTCGGTCGAGAAGGGCGAGTCGCTCAGAGACACCACCCGCACGCTGACGGCCTACCAGCCGGATGTGATCGTCATCCGCCATGTCCAGATCGGAGCGCCGAAGCTGATCGCCGAGACGACCAGCGCGCACGTAGTCAACGCCGGCGACGGCAAGCACCAGCACCCGACCCAGGCGCTGCTCGATCTCTACACGATGCAGGAGGCGATCGGGCATCTGGCCGGGCTACAGGTGGCGATCGTGGGCGACGTGCTGCACTCGCGCGTTGCCCGGTCGCTGGTACAAGCGCTCAACCTGGTCGATGCGAGCGCTACCTGCATCGGCCCGCCCGCGCTCATTCCGCGCGGCTTCGAGCAAATCGGCTGCGAGGTCTCGAGTGACATCTCCCGCATCGAGACCGCCGACGTGGTCTACGTGCTGCGAATGCAACAAGAACGGATGGCGGCGGGCGAGAACTTCGTGCCCAGCCTGCGCGAGTACTCGGCCCGCTGGGGGATAACTCCGGCGCGGCTGCGGCCGGGACAGTTCGTTATGCACCCCGGCCCGATCAACCGCGGCGTCGAGATCGACCCGCGCGTCGCCGACTCGCCCGCGTCGCTGATCGAGGCCCAGGTGCGCTCGGGGCTGGTGGTGCGCATGGCGGTGCTCTACGACCTGCTGACTCAGGGCCCCGTCTCGCTCGCCCCCAGCGTGAACATGAACGAGGTCGCCTGATGATCCTGCACAGCAAGGCCGACGCGTCCGGCTCGCTGACGATTCGCGGCGCCCGCGTGCTCGACCCCGGCGCCGGGGTAGACGCGCTGCTCGACGTGAAGATCGAGAAGGGCATCATCAGCGAGCTCGCTCAACCGTCGGGCAAGAAGAGCGCGGGCAAGGGCGTCGCGGGCGAGGGGCTGGTGCTGGCGCCGGCCTTCGTCGATCCGCACGTGCACCTGCGCACGCCCGGGCGCGAGGACGAGGAGACGATCGCCTCGGGCAGCGCCGCGGCCGCGGCCGGCGGCTACTGCGCCATTCTGGCCATGCCCAACACCTCCCCGACGGTCGACAACGCGGCCGTGCTGGGAGCGCTGATCGAGCTGGCGCAGGAGGAAGCGAAGGTACCCACCGGTTTCATGGCCGCAATCTCACATGGGCTCGCGGGGGAGGAGCTGACCGAGATGGGCGAGCTGGCCGAGGCCGGCGCCGCCGCCTTCACCGACGACGGGCAGCCCGTACGCTCGGCCGCTTTGATGCGCCGGGCGCTGCAGTACGCCGGCTCGACCGGGCGCCGCTTGGCGCTGCACTGCGAGGAATCTTCGCTCTCGCGTCGCGGCCAGATGCACGAGGGAGCCGTCTCGGCCGAGCTGGGACTGGCCGGGTATCCGTCGGTGGCCGAGAGCGTCGCCGTCGGACGCGACCTTGCGCTCGCGGCCTACGAAGATCAACCGCTGCACCTCATGCACCTTTCCACGAGCGAATCGGTCGAGCTACTACGCCACGCGCTGGTGGACGGCGTGCAGGTGAGCGCCGAGGCCACGCCGCACCACCTCTGCCTCACAGACGATGCCGTGCGCTCGCTCGACGCCAACCTGAAGATGAACCCGCCGCTGCGCTCCGAGCTCGACCGCCTGGCCCTGATCGAGGCGCTCAAGTCCGGGGCAATCTCCTGCATCGCCACCGACCATGCCCCACACGCTCGCCAGGAGAAGGACGTTCCCTTCGAAGCGGCGCCATTCGGCGTCACGGGCCTCGAGACGGCTTTCGCGGCGCTCTACACGCACCTGGTCGCGCCCGGCCTGCTTTCGCTCGAGACGCTGCTCGATCGCATGTCTACAGGGCCCGCTCACGCCTTCGACCTGCCGGTTCCGCGCATCAGCGTGGGCGAGCCCGCCAATCTGGTGCTGCTCGATCTGGAGGCGAGTTGGATGGTGCGCGAGGAGCGCTTCCGCTCGCTTTCGACCAACTCCTGGCTGCTCGGGCAGGCGCTTCGAGGAGAGGTAGTGCTCACGCTCGCCGCCGGCCGTGTCGTCTTCGGATCGGAACGGATGGCCGCATGAGAGAGCTTGCAACAAGCGGCTATATCGTGCTCGAAGACGGAACGGTCTTTCGCGGCGAGTCGGTAGGAGCCGACGGCACCGCTCTGGGCGAAGCGGTTTTCGCCACCGCGATGACCGGCTACCAGGAGATCCTCACCGACCCCAGCTACGCCGAGCAGTTGATCTGCTTCACAGCTCCGATGGTCGGAAACTACGGCGTCGCCCGCGGCCGCTCGGAGTCGGCGCGGCCGCAGGCCAGGGCGGCGATCATGCGCGAAGCGCGCGGGCCCGCCTGGACGGATTGGCTGAGCGACAACGGCATCGTCGCGCTGACGGGAGTCGACACCCGCTCGCTCGTGCTGCACCTGCGCGACCGAGGATCGATGCGAGCCGCGGTGGTCGCCGGCGCGAGCGCCTACGAAGACACCCTCGAGACCGTGCTCGAGCAGCCGAAGATGGCCGGGCGGGCGCTGGCCGCCGAGGTCTCCACGCCCGAGCCCGTCGTCTACTCCGATGCCGGGCTGGTATCGGTGGCCGTGATCGACTACGGAACCAAGCGCTCGATCCTGCGCCGGCTGACGAGCGCGGGCGCCAAGGTGACGATCATGCCGCACGACGTAGACTCGGGCACCCTGGCGAACTTTGACGGGGTCATGCTCTCGAACGGCCCCGGCGATCCCGAGCCGCTCGTCGCCGAGGTCGCAACAATTCGCGAGCTGCTCGGGCGGGTACCCGTCTTCGGCATCTGCCTCGGGCACCAACTCCTTGCCCTGGCGACCGACCACGAGACCTACAAGTTGCCCTTCGGCCACCGCGGAGCGAATCACCCGGTGCTGCATCGGCCAAGCGGGCGCGTGCTCGTCACAAGCCAGAATCACGGCTTCGCGGTCGCCCCCTCCGACGACAAGGAGGCGACCCACATCTCCCTCTACGACGGCACCGTCGAAGGACTGGCCTATCCCAAGCTCGACGCCCACTCGGTGCAGTTCCACCCCGAGGCCAGCCCCGGCCCGCACGATGCGCGGTCGCTGATCGAAGACTGGGTTGCCGAGCTTTGCCGGAGAAAGGGCGCCCGGCGTGCCTAGGCGAAAGGATCTGAAATCGATCTGCGTCATCGGCTCGGGCCCGATCGTGATCGGGCAGGCCTGCGAGTTCGACTACTCCGGCTGCCAGGCGCTCAAGGTGCTGCGCGAGGAGGGCTTCCGCACGATCGTCGTCAACTCCAACCCGGCGACGATCATGACCGACCCCGGCTTCGCCGACCGCACCTACCTGGAGCCGCTCGACGTAGCCGGCGTGACCTCGGTGCTGGAGCGCGAGCGGCCCGACGCTCTGCTGCCGACGCTCGGCGGCCAGACGGCGCTCAATCTGGCGATCCAGCTCTCCGAAGCCGGCGTGCTCGACGAGCTCGGTGTCGAGCTGATCGGAGCGCCGGTGGACGTCATTCGCCGCGCCGAGGATCGCCTGCTCTTCCGCGACGCCGTTCAGAGCGTGGGCCTGCGAGTGCCCGAGTCGCGCATCGTCACGCAGCTTTCAGATCTGCCCGGCGTGAGCCTGCCGGCGGTAGTCCGTCCTGCCTTCACCCTCGGTGGGCACGGCGGCGGCTTCGTCTCGACCCGCGCCCAGCTCGAGCGCCAGGTGGCGATGGGTCTCTCCGAGAGCCCGATCGGCCAGGTGCTGGTGGAGGAGTCGGTGCGGGGCTGGGACGAGTTCGAGCTGGAGGTGATCCGCGACCGCATCGACAACGTCGTCATCGTCTGCTCGATCGAGAACCTCGACCCGATGGGCGTCCACACGGGCGACTCGGTGACGGTGGCGCCGCAAATGACGCTCTCCGACGAGGCCTACCAGGAGCTACGCGACGCCTCGATCGCGATCATCCGCGCAGTCGGCGTCGAGACCGGCGGCTCCAACATCCAGTTTGCGCGCGAGCGGGAGACGGGCGAGCTGCGGGTGATCGAGATGAACCCGCGCGTCTCGCGCTCCTCGGCTCTCGCCTCCAAGGCCACCGGCTACCCGATCGCCAAGGTGGCCGCCAAGCTGGCCGTCGGCTACACGCTCGACGAGATACCGAACGACCTGACGAGGACGACGCCGGCTTCCTTCGAGCCCACGCTCGATTACGTCGTGGTCAAGTTCCCGCGCTTCGCCTTCGAGAAGTTCCCCGGCGCCGACTCGACGCTGGGCACGCAGATGAAGTCGGTCGGCGAGGCGATGGGAATCGGGCGCACCTTCAGCGAGGCCTTCCTCAAGGCGCGCCGTTCGCGCGAGCTCGACGCCGGCGTGGACTCGCCCTGGCTCGAGCTGGACGACCTGCCCGATGGAATCCACCCCTGGTTCAGATCGGAGATCGAGCGCATTCGGCTGGTGTTGGGGCGCGTGCCGGCGCTCGACCACATCGATTCAGGCGAGCTGCTGCGCCTCAAGCGTCTGGGTCTTTCGGATGCCGAGATCGCCGACGCTGCCGGCTGCGAAGAGCTCGAGCTTCGCGCCAAGAGGCTGGCGCTCGGCATCAAGCCCACCTACCGTCGCGTGGATTCCTGTGCCGGCGAAGTCGAGGCCGCTTCGAACTATTTCTTCTCGACCTGGGGCGAGGTTGACGAGGCGGTCCCGGATCCCGGACGTGAGAAGCAGAGCGTCGTCATCCTCGGCTCCGGCCCGAATCGGATCGGGCAGGGGATCGAGTTCGACTACTGCTGCGTCCACGCCGCGCAGAGCTTCCGCGAGCTCGGCTACGAGGCGGTGATGGTCAACTGCAACCCCGAGACCGTCTCCACCGACTACGACACTTCCGACCGTCTCTACTTCGAGCCCTTGACGATCGAGAACGTGCTGGCGATCTGCGAGCGCGAACGCCCGGCTGGGATAGTGATCCAGTTCGGCGGCCAGACACCGCTCAAGCTGGCGCGGGCGATCGAGGCGGCCGGTTTCCGCATCATGGGCACACCCTTCGAGGCAATCGACCTGGCCGAGGACAGGGAGCGCTTCGGCGATCTGCTCGCACACCTCGGCGTGCGCTGCCCGGAGTGGGGCATGGCGTCCTCGTCGGAGGAGGCCAACAAGGTGGCCGACCGCATCGGTTACCCGGTGCTGGTTCGACCCTCGTATGTCCTCGGTGGCCGGGCCATGCGCGTTTGCTACCAACCCTCGGACGTACGAGCGGCACTCGTCGCGGCGCACCGGAAGGTACTGATCGACCGCTTCCTGGAGAACGCGGTCGAGATCGACGTCGATGCGCTCTCAGACGGTGAGAGCACCTACATCGGCGCGATCATGCAACACGTCGAAGAGGCGGGCGTTCACTCCGGCGATTCCTCCTGCGTGCTTCCGGCGCCGTCGCTCACGCCGGCCGTATCCGAGGAGATCACCACGATCATTCGCCGCCTCGGACCGGCGCTGGGAGTCGTCGGCCTGCTCAACGTCCAGCTGGCGGTGGTGGGCGACGAGGTGTTCGTGCTCGAAGTTAATCCGCGTGCCTCGCGCACGGTTCCCTTCGCGAGCAAGGCGACGGGCGTGAATCTTGTCGCCGCGGCCTGCCGGCTTGGCGCGGGAGCCACGATTTCCGAGCTGAAGCTGCCACCCGAGCGACCACCGCGCCAGTACAGCGTCAAGGCCGCCGTGCTGCCCTTCTCGCGCTTCCCCGGCGCCGACCCGGTGCTGGGCCCCGAGATGCGCTCGACCGGCGAAGTGATGGCGACGGCAGAAGATCTGCCCACGGCGCTGGCCAAGGCCGAGCGCGCGGCCGGGCGCGAGCTGCCCGCGAGCGGAACGGCCTTCTTCTCGGTCAGGGACGCCGACAAATCCGCCGCCGTGCCCGTGGCAGCGGCGCTGGTCGGCCTGGGCTTCGAGCTGGTCGCAACGCGGGGAACGGCGAAAGCCTTCGCCGGCGCCGGGATCGAGGTCGGCGAAGTGCTGAAGGTCTCGGAGGTCGACGGCAAGGAGGGCACGACGGTCGTCGATCTGGTTCGCCGCGGCCGCTGCGACCTCGTCGTCAACACTCCTCAGGGCTCGGGAGCCCGCACGGACGGCTACTTGATTCGTGAGGCTGCGCTGATTGCCCGCGTTCCCTGCATCACCACCATCTCCGGGGCGGCCGCCGCCGTGCAGGCGATCGCCAACGCCCGCCGCAGCGAGTCCTGCTCCCTACAGGAGCGAATCGCCGCCGACAGCGGCGCGGCGGCGGGCGGTCGCAGTAGCGAGGGAGAGTCTTCCTAGTGGCGTCTCCTCGCAGGGAGAGCCGCCGCGTCAGCGGTAGCGAGAGGATCGGCTTATACACCTTGCTCCGGCTCGAGCGCGGCGCGCTCGAAGCCGGGCTCCCGGGTCAGTTCTTCATGCTCGACGTGCCCGGCCACATCATGCCCCGGCCCTTTTCGATCTGCCTTGCCGAGCGCGGCGAGCTGGCCTTTCTGATCAATCCGGTCGGTCCGGCCACGCGCGTGCTCTGCGAGCTCGAGCGGGGTCAGACGATCGGTGTCTTCGGGCCGCTCGGCAACGGCTTTCGCACCGACGTCAAGCGACCCCTGCTGGTCGGCGGCGGCATCGGGGTCGCGCCCTTTCCGTACACCGTGCAGGTGATGGGGAATCCTCCGGTCGTCCTCGGTTTCCGCACCAGCCGCCAGGCCGAGGCCGCCCAGCTCGTTCCCAAGGCCGAGGTCTGTATCGAGCCCCAGCTCGTGACAGAGCTCATCCCCGAAGGCCCCGTGGACGTTCTCGCCTGCGGGCCCGAGCCGATGCTGCACGCGGTGCACGCGCTCGTTCCTGACGCTCAGCTCGCCTGGGAGGCTCCCATGGCCTGCGGCTTTGGCGCCTGCTACGGCTGTGTGATCGAGCTCGACGGCGAGTCGAGACGGCTCTGCGTCGAGGGGCCGGTACTGAATGGGCGTCCTCCCGCTCCGCCGCTCATAGGCGATGGGGCGGAAGCATGATCCTGAACGCCTCGGGCTGTCTGGACGCGCTGACTGCACCGAGGGTTGCGCGCAGCCTCGACGTCTACGTGGCCAAGACGATCACGCCGGAGCCCAGGCTGGGCAATCCGCAGCCACGCCTGGCCGAGACGGAATTCGGCCTACTCAACTCGATCGGTCTGCAGAACCCGGGCGTCGAGCGTTTTCGCGCCGAGGTGCTGCCGCGCCTCGAAGAGCTTGAGATGCCCCTCTGGATCTCGGTCGGCGGCTCGAATGCCGTGGATTACGCTCAGGTCTGCGAGCGCATCGGCGAGCGCGAGTCGGTGAGCGCGCTGGAGCTCAATCTCTCCTGCCCCAACGTCGATCCGGCCGCCGCGGGAGCGGCCGAGATCGTTGCGGCTTGCCGAGCTGTCAGCGGCAAACCCCTCTACGCCAAGCTTTCGCCGCAACTACCGGACATCGCCGCGGTCGCGAAGGGCGTAATCGAAGCGGGAGCGAGCGGCCTCTCTCTCGTCAACTCCTTGCGCGGCCTGGTTCTCGACGAATGGACGCTGGAGCCCAGGCTCGGGCTGGGCGTTGGCGGTTACTCCGGCGCAGCGCTCAGACCGGTGGCTCTGGCTGCGGTTTTCCTATGCTACGAGGCGACGAAGGGATCCGTTCCGATCGTCGGCATGGGCGGAGTGCGCAGCGGAAAGCAGGCGCTCGATCTGATCGCCGCAGGGGCCTCGGCGGTGGCTCTCGGTTCGGTTCTTTTCGGCGACCTCGAAGCGCCCGATCGGGTGAGAACCGAGCTCGAGGAAGAAGCTCGCGCGCGGGGTTTCGAGCGCCCGGGCGAGGCTCGTGGAGCCGCTCATCGGGCCTCTACTGCCTAGCTCGGCATCGACCGATCTGCACCCGATCCGAAAACTCCTGTAAAACGGCGAGAATCTTACGGCTTGACCGTTACGCCTGAATTGTTAGTATGGCCGCCGATGGTGCTTTCGAAGGGGCAAGCACAAGCGCCTGCTCGCTCGCTCGATCAACGTATGGAAGCGTTGCAGCGAGCGAACGAGATACGCGTCAGGCGAGCGAAACTCAAGCGTGACCTCAAAGAAGGGGACGCGCGGATCGAGGACATCCTCGGCCAGCCGCCGGAATACGTCGAAACGGCGAAGGTTCTCGACATACTCATGGCGGTGCCCAAGTTCGGCCGCGTCAAGGCAGCCCGCCTGCTCAACCAGTGCCGCATCAGCCAGTCGAAGACGGTGGGCGGCCTGTCCGATCGTCAGCGCGGCGAGCTGATCGGCCTCTTTAGCCGCAGCTGAAAGCCTTTAGCGCCCCGTGGACAGTGCTCACACCGTCGGTAACGGCGACCAGGTCACGACCGCGGCCGAGGAAGTAGGTTTCGGGCAATGAGGCCGGCTCCGGTCATTGTGGTCACGGGCCCTTCCGGCGCCGGCAAGGGAACGCTCATCGCCGAGCTGCTCCGCCGCCTTCCGCGGCTCGAGCACTCCATCTCGGCCACGACGCGCGAGCGGCGCCCCGGCGAGCAGGACGGGCGCGAGTACTGGTTCCTCACTCCCGAGGAGTTCGAGCGCCACGTACAGGCCCGAGATTTCGTCGAGCACGTTACTTACGTCTCTGGAAACCATTATGGAACGCTTCGGTCCGAGCTAGAGAGAATCCGCCATGCGGGTCGCGTATGCGTTCTCGAACTCGAGACTGCGGGAGCACTCTGGGTGAAGCGCACCGTCCCGGGCGCAGTCACGATCTTCATCCGCGCACCGGTCGAAGAGCTGGACCGGCGCCTGACGCAGCGCGCCACCGAAACCCAGACTGAGATCGGGGAGCGGCTCGAGCTCGCCCACCGTCAGCTCGAGCAGGCCGGCGAGTTCGATCACGTCGTCGACAACGACGAACTGGAGCGCGCCGCCGACGAGCTGGAGCGCGTAGTTCAGCGGGAACTTGCGCTCGCAGCTAGGATTGAGACGTGATCGATCCACGCGTAGATACCCTGCTCGAATGCGTTGACTCGCGCTATGCACTCGTTATCGTGGCCGCAAAACGAGCCAGGCAGATCAACAACTACCACCACATGCTCGGCGAAGGCTCCTTCGACGAGGCGCCGCCGCCGATGATCGAGTCTCGCTCCAAGAACTATCTGACGATGGCTCTTGAAGAAGTCGCCCAGAACAAGCTCTCCTACGAGTACAAGCAGTACTGACCCGGCTCGTCGGTCGGTGGGTCGCGCACTTCTTCCGCAACACGAACGTCTGATAGCTCGCGCGTGTGAGCGCTATTCGTCCGATTCCGAGTTGCTCGGGCTGATAGTCGGCGGCTCGGTCGCGCACGGGCTCGCAGCGCCCGAGTCGGACCTCGACGTGATGCTCGTCTACTCCGACGCGGCGGCCGCGCCGCGTCTCGAGCAAGATCGGCTGACGGTCTTCGACGACACTCTGGCCGACTACGAGGGTGGCTACCTCGACGGCAAGGTGATCGAGATCGCCTTCATCGACGAGGTGGCGCTTCGCGGGAGCGAGCCCGCGCGCTGGGCGTTCGAGGACGCGTTCGTCGCCTTCTCCCGCATCGAGGGGTTGGAGGCGCGGATCGCCGCGGCTGCGGCCTATCCCGAGCACGAGCGCGAAGAAAAGCTGCGTGACTTTCTCAGCCATGTGATGCTGATGGAGTGGTTCATGCGCGAGGCAGACAAGCGCCGAGATCGTTATCTGGCCGTTTTCTCCGGCTCACGACTGGCTCTCTACGCGGGGCGTGCGGTACTGGCGTCGAACCGCATGCTCTACCCGTACCACAAGTGGTTCTTGCACCAGCTGGAGCGTGCTCCCTCCAAGCCCGACGACCTGCTGGCGCAGATCGATGCGCTACTTGTGACGCCGAGCATCGAGACGGCCAGCGAGCTCGCCGCCGCCGTTACGGCTTTCACAAATCTCGATTTGACGATGCGGGAAGCCGTCACGCGCTTTATGCGCCGCTCGGAGTGGAACTGGCGCGACGGCCGTCCGCCGCTCGAGGATGCGTAACCCCTCGAGCCCGCTCGGTGTGCGAGCCGGCGGCGCGCTCCGACCTTCTCACACGGGCCGGTTCGCCCGGCGATTTGGTCTGACCGCGCCGGAATGAGCCGCGTTACGGCAGAATCCATCTCGATGGCTCGTATCCTTGTCGGTGTAAGCGGAGGCATCGCCGCCTATAAGGCGTGCGAGCTGGTGCGCCTGTTCGTGAAGGCGGGGCACGAGGTGATCCCCGTCCTGACGCCCGCCGGCGAGAGCTTCGTGAGCGCCCGGACGCTGAACGCGTTGGCGCGCCGCTCGGTCCCGGACAGTCCCTATCCACACCTCGAGCGCGCCGATCTCTTCGTTATCGCCCCCGCCACGGCCAACACACTGGCCAAGCTGGCCGGCGGCATCGCCGACAACCTCGTCACCGAGAGCGCTCTCGCACACCGCGGGCCGCTGGTATTGGCGCCGGCGATGAACTCGCGCATGTGGGCCAGCCCGGCGACGCAGGAGAACATGCGCGTCTTGCGCGAGCGCGGCGCCCAGATCGTCGGCCCCGAGCAAGGTGAGCTGGGCGAGGGCGGCAGCGGCGTGGGGAGGATGAGCGAGCCCGAGGCGATCTTCGAGTGTTGCCGGCGACTTCTGGCCACGTCCGACTCGCTGGCCGGGACGCGAGTTCTCATCAGCGCCGGCGGAACGCGCGAGCGGCTCGATTCGGTGCGCTTCCTGGGCAATCGTTCCTCCGGTCGCATGGGCGTAGCGCTGGCGGCCGAGGCGGCGCGACGTGGCGCCGAAGTGACACTCGTTGCCGCGAACATGGCCGTCCCGGCGCCCGCGGGCGTCGAGCTGATCGAGGTGGACAGCGCCGCCGCGCTGGCCGAGGCCGTTCTCGGCCGCGAGGCCGACGTGATCCTCATGAGCGCCGCCGTCGCCGACTACCGCCCGGCCGCGCCCGAAAATGGAAAGCGCCGCAAGAGCGAACAGAACTGGACGCTCGAGCTGGAGCCGACAACCGACGTGTTGCGCGAGCTCGGCCGGCGCAGGCGCAAGGGACAGCTGCTGGTTGGATTCGCAGCCGACGAAGGCTCTGCGGGCCTGGAGCGCGCGAGAGAGAAGCTAAAGGCGAAAAAGGTCGACCTGATCGTCTTCAACGACATCTCGCAGCCCGGCATCGGTTTCGACGCCGACGAGAACGCGGTCGTCCTGATTACCAAGTCGAGCGAGGTTGTGCTGACCAAGGCGCCGAAAAGCGAGATCGCCGCGGGCATCCTGGACGAGATCGAGCACCTGCGTAGCGCTTCCGGCTAGCGCCCGGCGACGTCTCCGACTCAGCTCAGCTCGAAGGAGTCGATGATCTTGTCGCAGGCGCGCTCAATCTCGGGCTCATATCTGCCCGTGGTGTCGTGCTGGCAGTTGAGGTAGTACTCGCTCTTGCCGTTCCAGACGAGGAGAATCCGGCTCTGGCTGCTCAGGTTGTCGCGCGTCGTCGCGCTGATACGGAAGGCGTAGCCGGGCAGACCGCCCATCGAGACCATCGTCGGACCGGCGAGCAACGAGCCGCCGGCTCGCATGGCAACGGTCGAGACCGAGGAGGCGACTTCCTCGCTGTAGATTGCGCGGTTCCGCTTGGTGATCGCAACCGGCGTCCGGTACTCGCTGATGAAGATCATGTTCGCTTTGGACGATGACGAGCGCGGCTTGAACGCCTCAGTCCAGAGGCCGCTCGCGTTCTGTACGTTGTGCCCCGTGAATGTCGCCGGCTCCCAGCTCTTCGGGTAGCGGAAGGAGACGCCATGGCCTTCGTAGCCGTTGTCGACCGGCGCGCCGCAGCCCGAAGCCGCGCCCGCCAGGATGCCGAGCGCGAGCGCCGCCGCCACGAGATGCGAACCGCTTCGTAGCATGCCGGACGTAAGTTACCCGTCCCCGCGGCCGTCGCGAAGGCCGTTGACGCTCGACGCCGGCATCCTCGCCGCTTCAGCTCGCCCGGAAGAGGAAGAAGCGCCGGGCGGGCCGCATGCCGGCTCAGCCCACCTTGAACGAGCCGACGATCATCTTGCAGCCACGCTCGATCTCGGCTGCCCGCGTCCCACCGACGAGGTGCTGGCAGTTGAGCGAGTACTCGGTAGCGCCCTTCCACACGATCACGAGCCGGCTGGCGCTACTACGGCCGCGAATGGTCTTGGCGCTGATCCGGAATTCATAGCCGGGCAAACCGCCCATCGTCACTTTGGTCGGACCGGCGAGCAGCGAGCCGCCTGCCTGCCGCGCAAATCGCGCGACTGACGCGCTGATGCTGCCTGAATTTGCAGCCAGGCTCTCTTTGCTGATCGCGAACGAAGTTCGGAACTCGGTGATAAAGGCGATGTCCGCAGTAGTGCCCGGATCCTTGGCTGCAGCGGTCGGAGAGAACATCTCCGTCCACAGCCCGATCGAGGTCTTGGCGTTGACGCCTCTGGATTCGGCCGGCGCCCAGTTGCGCGGGTAGCGGAACGAGATGCCGTGGCCTTTGTATTCACGGTCGCTACTACCGCAACCAGCGAGCGCCCCGACCAAGACGGCGAGAGCGAGCACCGAGACCAGGGGATGGAACCGCCGTCGCGACATGTACGAAGCAACCTACCCGCGCTCGTCACTTTCGGCTAGTTGGAAAGCTCCGATCTCACCCCGGCCGCTTTCTCTACGCTTGATCTCGACAGGAACAATCCGTTCTGCACAGCGTGAGATGTCGGAGACCTTCGAGCTCTTTCAAAAAGGGAAGCAGTGCCTCGCCGAGGGCATGCCGGCGCAGGCAACCGTGTCACTCGAGCGGGCCAAGCGCCGCGAGCCGCGCAAGGCCTCGATCCGCGAGGCGCTGGGCATCGCCTACTTCCGGCTCCGTCGCTTCGAGGAGGCCGAGGCCGAGTTCAGGGCCATGATCGAGATCACGCCGGCCGATCCTTATGGCTACTACGGACTTGGCCGTTCGCTTGTTCGCTTGGGACGAAGCACCGAAGCACGCGGGCAGCTCAAGCTCGCGCGAATGCTCTCACCGCTGGACACAGTGCCCGGCGGCGACAGCGGCGATTCGTAGCTCGGGCAGGTATGCCCTCAGCGGCCGTCGCCGACTACTCGCCGAATCTCTTCGATCGAGGTTTCGCCGACGAGAACGAGACGGTGACCATCCTGCCGCAGCGTGACCATGCCTTCCTTGACCGCGTGGGCATGGACTTTCGCGGTTGGATGGCCGACCAACTCTCGTATCTGATCGGTCATCGGCAGCACTTCGTAGATCCCCATGCGCCCCAGATAACCCGTGTCGTTGCAGTGTGTGCAGCCTTTCGCGCGATAGATCGTCGCGTCCTGGCCCTCGACGATTCCGAGCTCGGCGCACTCGTCCGCGTTCGGCGTCGACTCACGCCGGCAACTCAAGCAGAGCTTGCGCACCAGGCGCTGTGAAACCACGCAGTTGATGGCATTCGCGAGCATGAACGGCGCCACTCCCATGTCCTGGAGACGAGCGAAGGTGCTCGCCGCGGTCTGGGTGTGCAGAGTCGTCAAGACCAGATGCCCGGTGAGAGCCGCCTGCACGGCAATCTCGGCCGTCTCGGCGTCGCGGATCTCGCCGACCAGTAGCACGTCCGGATCCGAGCGCAGGATCGTGCGCAGGCCGCGCGCAAAGGTCAGTCCGCGCCTCACATTCGCCTGCACCTGCGAGATGCCCGCAATCTCGTACTCGACCGGATCTTCGATCGTCGTGATGATGCGCTCTTCGCTGTTCACGTGCTCGAGCGCCGCGTAGAGCGTCGTCGTCTTGCCGGCGCCGGTCGGCCCGCAGGCGACAACGCAGCCGAAGGGCTGCTCGATTGCACGCCGGAAAACCTCGGAGGACTGTTCGCTCATGCCCAGATCGCTCAGCGAGACGCGCGTCGAGGAGCGTTGAAGGATGCGAATCGTCACCTTCTCGCCGTGGCTGATCGGAATGATGGCGATTCGCAGATCGATCGATTCGCCGGCCAGGCGAACCGGGCAACGACCGTCCTGCGGCAGCTGGCGCTCGGCTATGTCCAGCTGGCCCATCACCTTGAGACGGCTGATGATCGCCTGCTGCATCGTCTTGGGGATGGAAGCGAGCTCGCGCGCGACCCCGTCTACGCGGGTGCGCACGATCATCTGCCGTTCCTGCGGCTCGAAGTGGATGTCCGAGGCGCGGTCTTGAATCGCTCGGATGAGAATCTGGTTCACGAGCGACACGGCCGGTGCGGCGTCGATTGCGATCGCGCTCAGATCGGGCGCGCGATCGATCTCTTCGTCCAACTCGATCGGCTGGTCGACGATGCGTAGAGCCGGGCGTTGTGTGTAGACCTGATCGATCGCGCTGTCGAGATCGCCCGAGTCGGCCACGCAGAACTTGAGATTGATCCCGAGCGCGAGCTTGACGTCATCCAGGGCGACTATGTCGGTTGGATCGGCGATCGCCACCAAAACCGAGTTCTCACGAAGGTATTTGACGGGCAGGGCGTGGAAGCGACGCACGAAGCGTTCCGACAACAGCTTCGTCACTTCGGGCTCGATCGGTGTCTCGAGGATCTCGACGAACTCCAGGTTGTGTTGCTCGGCGAGCGCGCGGGCCAGATCGCGCGTCGTCGCCCAGCCGTGGCCGACGACGATGTCACCGATTCGCCGACCGTCTTGCTCCTTCTCGCTGAGCGCCTGCTCCAGCTGCTCCTTGCTTATCTTGCCTTTGCGGATCAGCAGCACTCCGAGCGCATACTCTCGGCTTGGATTCGTCTTGTTTTTGTTCGCCACCTAGAGAACCATCGATCGAGTCTGAGTCCAGCGTTGAAGCTCAGAGTATCGCGCCGACCGCGAACGGTGAACGCAGAGCTCGATCTGGCTACAGGCTGTTCCCGGCCACGCGCCGGACTTCCTCGAGCGAGGTGACGCCGGCCAGAGCAATCCGATGACCGTCTTGCTCGAGCGTGATCATGCCGGCCTTAACCGCCTCGTCGTGGATCTCCTCGGTGGTGTGGCCGATCAGCTTGCGGATCTCGCCGCTGACCGGCAGAACCTCGTAGATCGCCGTGCGTCCGCGGTAACCGGTGTCGTCGCAGGCGCGGCAACCAACAGGATGGTAGAGCTGGGCGGGCGTGTTCGAATCGAGGTGAAGCTCGGCGCGCTCAGCCTCCGTCGCCTCGACCGCGCTACGGCAGGAGGAGCAGAGAACCCGCACCAACCGCTGCGAGACGACGCAGTTGAGGGAGTTGGCGAGCATGTAGGGAGCGATGCCCATGTCCTGCAGACGGGCGAAGGCCGCGGCAGCCGTCTGGGCGTGGACGGTCGTGAGCACGAGGTGGCCGGTCATCGCGGCCTGAACGGCGATCTCCGCCGTCTCGGTATCGCGAATCTCGCCCACGAGCAAGGCATCCGGATCGGCGCGCAGGATCGTGCGCAGGCCGCGAGCAAAGGTTAGTCCGCGCTTGGTGTTGACCTGAATCTGCGAGACGCCGGCGAGCTCGTACTCAACCGGATCCTCGATCGTGGTGATCACGCGCTCGGTCGAGTTCAGCCGATCGAGCGCCGCGTACAGCGTCGTCGTCTTGCCGGCGCCGGTAGGCCCGGCGACGACAACACAACCGAACGGTTGCTCGATGGCGTGGACAAAATCCGTCAACGCCTGCTCGCTCATGCCCAGCTCGCTCAGCGAGACGTGTTTCGAGGAGCGTTGAAGGATGCGCACGACGATCTTCTCGCCGTACGTCGTCGGTAACACAGCGACGCGCAGGTCAACCGGCTCCCCGTTCAGCTTCACCGACGAGCGGCCGTCCTGCGGCAGATAGCGCTCGGCGATGTCGAGTTGTGCCATCACTTTGAGCCGGCTGAGAGCCGCCTGCTGCATCGTCTTCGGCACGCTCGCCAGCTCGCGCATCACTCCGTCGATACGCACGCGCACGGTCATGTGGCGTTCCCCGGGCTCGAAATGGACGTCGGAAGCCCGGTCTTTTATCGCCTGCGCGAGCACCTGGTTGACGAGACTGATGGCGGGAGAGGCTTCGTCGGCGGCGGGCGCCAGGTCGAAGCGCTCCTCGCCCTCTTCTCCCGATTCGAGCGTCTCATCGACCACGTGTAGTGACGGACGCTGGCTGAAGACCTGGTCGATCGAGCGCTCCAAATCGGAGGGATCGGCCAGGCAGAACTTGAGGTTGACCTCTAGCGAGAGCTTGACGTTGTCGAGGCCGAGAATGTCGGTGGGGTCGCTGATCGCAACCAGAACCAGGTTCTTCGACAGGTAACGAATCGGGAGCGCCCTGTAACGGCGAACGATCGGCTCGGAGAGGAGCTTGATCGCCTCCGGTTGAATCTCGGTCGTGAGGATGTCGACGAACTCGAGGTTCCACTGCTCAGCAAGGGCGCGCGCGAGATCGGCGGTTGTCGCCCAGTCGCGCTCGACGAGAATGTCACCGACGCGCCGGCCGGTTCGATCTTTTTCGACCAGCGCCTCGTCAAGTTGCTCACTAGTGATTACGCTGTCTCTTATGAGTAGCGAGCCAACCTGCATCCAGGGGAGTCGCGAGGCTTCCATAGTCTGGTTTTCGTCAACCTCGGAGCCCTGGTGAGATCTGTCGTGCAACGGGTAGCGCAAGCGCGCGTTTTGGAGGATGGGCACCTGTTGGGGGATGTGACGGGAGGACTCTGCGTGCTGCTCGGTGTCGAGCGGAGCGACAACGAAAAGGTGGCCGGGGCTTTGGCGCGTAAGCTGGCGCGCCTGCGCATCTTCCCCGACGACGAGGGCCGCTTCTCGCACAGCGTCCGAGACGTCGGCGGCTCGGCGCTCGTAATCAGCCAGTTCACTCTGATCGCCGATACGAGCAGGGGCAATCGTCCAAGTTTCTCGGACGCGGCCCCGGCCGATCTAGCCGAGCCTCTATATGAGCACTTCTGCGACGCCCTGCGGGCGGAGGGAGTGCAGGTGGCAACCGGGCGCTTCGGCGCTCTGATGCAGGTCGAACTGGTAAACGACGGGCCCGTCACCATCATCCTGAGTGCCTAGAGCAGAATCCGTTCTGCGCTCGTGGTAGCCGGGCGGAGTGACTCCAAGGGCCGCCCGACGGCCGCTCGGCCAGGTACCGCGGTAACCCTCTCGTCTCCCCGTCCGGCGCTCGGCCTTCAGGCCGTAGGCTGCTATCCTGCTATTAACCACATTTCACCAGCTGGCGAAATGGGCGCTTCGGGCGCCTGTTTTCATGAGAGGGCAGATTGGCGAGCACCTACGACAAGGAGAAAGAGCTGACCGGCGAGGTATCGCTCCTGGTCGAGCGCGCTCTGCCGGAGGTCGACGTGCTTGCGGTCGAGCTGGTCTCGCCGGCTCGCTTTTGCGTCTTTGTCGACCATCCGGGCGGGGTCGACCATGCTCTCTGCCAGCGCGTCACCGACCTGCTGCGAGGCTATCTCGATCGCTATGCGGTCGAGGTCTCGTCGCCCGGCACGGAGCGACCGCTGCGCACGCCCGACCACTTTCAGGACGCGCTGGGGCGCAGCGTCGCCTTGCGCACGGCGGACGCCATCCACGGGCGTAAACGCTTCCGCGGCCGTGTCGTCGCCGCCCGCGACAGAACCTTTCGTCTGGCAACCGAGACGGATGAATTCGACATTCCCTACGAGAATCTCGTACGGGGCAACCTGATCGACGAGGAGTAGGAGCCAATGAGCCAGGACATCATCGACGCCGTCCGCGAAATCGAGCGAGAGAAGGGCATCGAGAGCGGTGCGCTCGTCTCCGCGCTCGAAGACGCGCTCCTCGCCGCATACAAGAAGACGCCCGGCTCTTCGCGCCATGCCGCGGTCGTGCTCGACGACCTGGGCGATTTCCGCGTTTTCGCGATCGAGATTCCTCCCAAACTGGAGGAGAAGCTGCTCGACGAGGCCAGAGAGAAGAAGCTGCAGGAGTTGGAGGAGCTCGAGGTCGAGACCGGCGAGCGCTCGCACCTGCTCATTTCCGACGACGATCTGGAGCTCGACTGGTCGCAGGTACCCGAGGGAAAGATCAAGCGCACCGACGTCACGCCCGAGAACTTCGGCCGCATCGCGGCCCAAACGGCCAAGCAGGTCTTCCTGCAGCGAGCCCGTGAGGCCGAGCGCGAGATCATGTACGAGGAGTACGTCGACCGGGTCAACGAGGTCGTGACCGGGATAATCCAGCAGGCCGGCGATCGCAACAACGTACTTGTCGATCTGGGCAAGGTCGAGGCACTCCTGCCGCGTTCCGAGCAGGTCGACGGCGAGCGCTACGAGCAAGGAAGCCGCATCAAGGCGGTCATCACCGAAGTCCGGTCGGGCACCAAGGGGCCGCAGGTCATCCTCTCGCGCCGCGACCCCGAGCTGATCAAGACGCTGTTCGAGCTGGAAGTCCCGGAGATCGCCGACGGCCTGGTCGAGATTCGTGCCGTTGCGCGGGAGCCTGGATATCGCTCCAAGATCGCCGTCGTCTCGCACACCCAGGGTGTCGACCCGGTCGGCGCCTGCGTCGGCCCGCGCGGCTCGCGGGTGCGCATGGTCGTCTCGGAGCTACGCGGCGAGAAGATCGACATCATTCCCTGGAATCCCGAGCCGGCGCGCTTCATCGCCAAGGCACTGGCGCCGGCGCGCGTGCGCGAGGTCCTGGTCGACGACGAGACGCGCGAGGCAACCGTGGTCGTGCCCGATGACCAGCTGGCGCTGGCGATCGGCAAGGAAGGTCTGAACGCCCGTCTCGCCGCGCGCTTGAGCGGCTGGAAGGTGGACATCGTCTCCGACAGCGAGTTCGCCCGGCAGGAGTCCGACGCGGCCTACGCCAGCGGCGAGGAAGAGTTCGTCGGTCGCTGCGCCGCGAACCTCGCCAACGGCAAGCGTTGCCCGAACGCCGCGTTGCCGGGCTCGCATTACTGCGGAGTGCCCGCGCACCAGAAGCTGGAAGGCCTGGCGCCCGAAGAGCGCGCCGCCGCAACGGCCGCAGGTAGCGAAGAGGCCGAGAGCGCCGAGGTCGAGCTGGAATCGACCGAAGCGCAGGAGGCACAGCCGCCCGTGAGCGAAGCAGAGCCGGAGCCGGAGCCCGGAGCCGTCGAGGGAGACGGTGCTGAGGCCAGTTGATGGCCGTTCCGATCCGCACCTGCGCTGGTTGCGGGCGGAAGGCGCCACGAATCGAGCTTCTGCGCTTCGCCGCTGTAAACGGCGAGTTGAGAGCCGTGCCCGAGTCGCGCGGCCGGGGCGCTTATACCTGCGCTCTGGCGCCGTGCTTCGAGCGCGCGCTGGCCGCCAAGTCCTTCAGTCGAGCCCTGCGAACGGCAGTCCGAGTCGATCCCACGCTGCGCGACCTCTACACTGACGCCGATGGCTAGTTCAGGCTCACAGCGACCCAATCGTCCAATTCGCCCGCGGCAGGGGGCGGTAGGACCGCGTCGTAAACGCCGCGTCGTCATCGACAACCAGGCTTCTCGTGCGGGAGGTGCCAGGCCCGGATCCCCAGGATCACGCGAGCCGCGCGCCGATGCGCGCCCGCCCGGCAAGGCGCCGCCGGCTCCAACCGGTCCGGTCACCGTTCCCTCGGGCGTCAGCGTCAGAGATCTCTCGCAGGCGCTCGGCATCCCGGTGGCGCAGATCATCAAGATCATGATGGGGATGGGCGAGATGGTCACGATCACGCAGTCACTAACCGACGAAGCGGTGGTGCTGATCGGCGCGGAGCTCGATCCGCCGCGTGAGATCAAGATCAAGCACGCCGCCGAGGAGGAAGGGGAGCTGGAGGCGCAAGAGACGCCCGACGCGCCCGAGGATCTCGAGCCGCGGCCGCCAGTGGTCACCATCATGGGTCACGTCGACCACGGCAAGACGACGCTGCTCGACGCCGTGCGAAAGACCGCGGTCGCCGCCAGCGAGGTGGGCGGTATCACCCAGCACGTCGGCGCCTACCAGGTCGAGCACGGCTCGCGCCGTATCACCTTCGTAGACACGCCCGGCCACGAGGCTTTCACGGCGATGCGCGCGCGCGGCGCCAATGTCACCGACATCGCTGTCCTGGTGGTCGCGGCCGACGACGGCGTGATGCCACAGACCAAGGAGTCGATAGCCCACGCCCGCGCGGCGGACGTCCCCATTGTCGTGGCCGTGAACAAGATCGATCTCCCCGACGCCAACATCGACCGCGTCAAGAGCGATCTCGCCTCCGAAGGCCTGCAGCCCGAGGAGTGGGGGGGAACGACTCAGTTTTCCGAGGTCTCGGCCAAGAAGAACATCGGGCTGGACGACCTGCTCGAGAAGGTGCTCCTGGTGGCCGACCTCGAGCTGGATCTGAAATCCAATCCCAACGTCGAGGCTTCAGGATCGATCATCGAGTCGCGCCTCGATATCGGTCGCGGCCCGGTGGCAACCATGCTCGTCCGGCGCGGCACGCTGCGAGTCGGCGATGCCTTGGTAGCCGGCGGCTCCTGGGGCAAGGTGCGGGCTCTCTACGACTACCGCGGCACTCGCGTCAAGGAAGCTCGTCCCGGCGATCCGGTGGAGATTCTCGGTCTCGACAAGCCGCCGGCTGCCGGTGAGAGCTGCCACGTCGTAGCCAACGAGCGCCAGGCTCGCTCGCTCGCGCAGCAACGCGGCCTGCGCCTGCGCTCCGAGCAGGTGGCACAGCGCTCGCGCCGCCGCGTCTCGCTCGAGACGCTGTTCAGCGAGCTGAAAGAGGGAGAGGTCAAGGACCTCAACCTCATCCTCAAGGGCGACGTCGTCGGCTCGGTCGAGGCCGCCGCCAGCGAGCTGCAAAAGATTCAACACTCCGAGGTGCGCGTCAACGTCATCCAGTCGGGTGTCGGCGGCATCACCGAAAACGACGTCATGCTCGCGTCGGCCTCCAACGCGCTCATAGTCGGCTTCAACGTGCGTCCGAACTCCGAGGCCCGAGTGGCCGCCGACCGCCAGGGCGTCGATATCCGCACCTATCGCGTCATCTATCAGCTCACCGATGACATCGAGAAGGCGCTCGTGGGCATGCTCTCAGCCGTCTCGAGCGAGCATATTCTGGGTGAGGTGGAGGTACGGCAGACCTTCCGTGCCTCTCGGGTAGGAACGATCGCCGGCTGCTACGTTCGCAGTGGCATCGTTCGCCGCGGCTCGCTCGTGCGCCTACTGCGCGACGGATCGATCGTGCACGAGACGACCATCGGCCAGCTCAAGCGCTTCAAGGACGATGCCCGCGAGGTGGCCGAGGGATTCGAGTGCGGCATTCTGCTCGAGGGTTACAACGACGTAAAGGAAGGCGACGTCTTCGAGGTTTTCGAGATTCGCGAGACCGAGCGAACCAGCCTCGACGAGACTGTCTCGCCGTCGGCCGCCCAGTCCAGCGAGAAGTAGTTTTACCCTGCGCCTCCTCAGGCGCTTGAATACAGGTTGTGGCCAGAGGCTACGTCGGCATCCTCGCAATCGAGCTGCGCTTTCCAGAGGCGGGCTCGCTCAAGGACAAGCGCCAGTACCTGCGCTCGACCAAAGCCCAGTTGCAGAACCGCTTCGGCGCCTCGGTGGCCGAGACCGGCTTCCACGACGTCTGGCAGCGGGCTCAGCTCGTGATCGCGCTCGCGGCCGCGGAAGCCGGTGCGCTCGAGCACCTGATGGACGGCGTCGAGCGCTTTCTCTTCAGTCAGGCCTACGAGTCGACGCTGGTCGAGCGAAGCATCGTCGCCCCCGGCGACGAGTAAGAGCTTGATTCAACTGACGACCCGCCGACTGGGTGCGATCGCGGCGCCGGATCAGCTGGAAGAGCTCGCCATCAGCTCGCGCACCTGCTCGAGCGTCGGCGGATTCACGCAGCCCGGCGTCGTGGTGCAAACCAGCGAGGCGAGCGCGCTGGCGAAGCGCACCGTCTCGTCGTCACTCCAGTCCTGAAGAGTGCCGTAGATCAGGCCGGCACGGAAGCTGTCGCCGGCACCCGCGCTGTCGACGATCTCAACCTGGATCGGGGAGAGCTGCCTGCGCTCGCCGGGCGGAACCCGACCAGGCGCCGGACCGTTCGCACCTCCGCGCGCGTACCAAAGCGGCCGCGCGCCGGCCGTGAAGACGACCAACCCGCAGCAGCGCTCCAGATACTTCTCGAAAAGCTCTTCCCTCGCTGCCTCCGCTTCGAGCGCCTCGGGGTAGTCGCGCGCCATCAGTTCGCCCGATATCGCGACCACGTCGGCCAGCGCGGCGAGCTCCGATTCGTAGGGCGCATCCGAGGTGACGAGAGGAATGGCGGCGGCCCTGGCGGCGCGGGCGGTCGCGAGCGTCGCCTCGCCGAACGAAGGGTCTACACAGACGACCCTAGCCTGCTTGACACGGACGGCATCCGGCTGCTCCCACTGCGGCGTCGTATTTAGCAGGTCGATGTAGCGGCCGAAGACCGTGCGCGACTCGCTGTCGGAGATCGTGATCTCGTTGACGCCCTGGTAGCCGGGCTTGACGACCAGGCCCGAGCAGTCGATTCCGCGCGACTCGAGAAACGCGAGCGTGCCGCGGCAGGCCGGCGTATCACCGATCCAGTTGCCTTCGAGCACAACCGAGGCACCCAGCCGGGCCAGAACGATGGCACTGCCGGTGGCCTCACCGCAGTGGTTCTCGAGCGTCTCGACGATCTCGCCGTAGCCGTCCGGCTGCGGGAACCTTCCCTGAATGCGGACGATGATTCCCGTCGATACGTGGCCAAAGAGATAGACGTCGGTCGCCGGGCGTGCTCCTGGTTCAGCGGGCATGCCAGAACCGTAGTCGAACTCCCGCCGGTGCCAGGCACTCGGACCTGGCTTGATGGGCTCATATTCCGCGATTTGCAGGTATTAACAATCGGTTCCGTCCGTCCGGGACATGTCCCGGTGCCAGGCACGGGGACGTGGCCGTTACGGACATAAAGCGCCGTCACAGCGCGCGGCGTCGCCCGAAAACGCTTGAATGGGGGTGATGTCCGGAAGAATGCGCCGAGTCAACGAGTCCCTGCTTCAGGCTTTGAGCGAAGCCATGCCTTCGCTCAAGGATCCGCGCATCGGCTTTGTGACCATCACCGCGGTGAGAACGACCTCCGACCTGAGCAGCGCGCGCGTCTACGTCAGCGTGCTCGGCTCCGATGCCAAGATCGCCAAGACGGTCGAGGCCCTGAACGCCGCCCGCGGGGTGCTCCAGGCGAGACTGAATCGTGAGCTTCGCCTCAAGCGAATCCCGCAGCTCACCTTCGAGTACGATCCGACGGCCGAATATGCGGTTCGCATGATGAAACTGATCGATGAGCTAGTTCCGCCCGATGACGATCACGAGGGCTGATCTCAAGGCGGTCGCGCAAGGGATTCGCGATCGCGACGATTTCGTCGTCTCGGTTCACGAGAACCCCGATGGCGACGCGCTGGGCTCGATGCTTGCGCTCAAGTTGGCGCTCGACCAGCTCGGTAAGCGCGCCACGATGTTCCTCACCGGCTCGGCTCCAATCCCCTTCGAGTATCGCTTCATGCCGCTCGACGACCTCGTCCGAGGCGATCCGGGAGAGCTTCTAGGCCGCCCCTTACTTTCGCTCGACGCGGCCAACGAAGCCCGGCTGGGTAGCGATCAGCGCTTGCTCACGGAGGCGCCCTTCATCGCCGTCATCGACCATCACCACGACAACAGCCGCTACGGTACCGTCAACCTCGTCGTCGCCGAGGCCTCATCCACGAGCGAGGTTCTGCGCGACATATTCGCCGAGCTGAAGGTGCGCCTGACGCCGGAGATCGCCGAGGCGCTGTATATCGCTCTCGTCACCGATACCGGCCGCTTCCAGTACGCGAACACCTCGCCCAAGGCGCTGCGCCTCGCCGCCGAGCTGATCGAATCGGGCGCCGACGCGCACCGCATCTTCCGGCACGTCTACGAGACGATCGAGCTCTCGAAGCTGAAACTACTGGCGCGTGCGCTCGAGCACGTCGAGGTGTACGAGGGCGGACAGCTGGTCATCTCCTTCCTCGGGCGCACCGACTACGAAGAGACAGGCGCCTCGAGCGGAGCGTCCGAGGGTGTGATCGACTCCTTACGAGCGGTCGCCGGTGTCGAGATGTCCGCTCTGATCTCGGAACCACCGGAACGCGACAAACGCCGCGTGAGTCTGCGCTCGTCGCGCGATCGGCTCGACGTCTCGGAGATAGCTCGTGCGGGCGGAGGCGGTGGCCACAGACAGGCGGCCGGTTTTGCGAGCGATCTCAACGTCAAGGAGCTGATCGCCTTCCTGCGTAAGGAGTTCGTCGCCAAGACGTCGGGCCAGGCGGGATAGGCCGTGGCGATTCCGCGGGCGCTCGAGCCATCCGGACTCGTGCTCGTGGACAAGCCCGGCGGGCCATCATCGTTCGCGGTCGTGCGCGATCTGCGCGCGAAGACCGGAGCCCGGGCCGGCCACGCCGGGACGCTCGACCCATTCGCAACCGGGCTTCTGCTCGTGCTTCTGGGCGCGGCGACCAGGCTCGCGCGCTACCTCGTGGGTCTCGACAAGCGCTACGAGACCGAGATCGACCTCTCCTCGCGCACCTCGACCGGCGACCTGGAGGGTGAGGTAATCGAGCGTGGAGAGGCGCCCCGGCTCGAGCAGCTCGAGCGGAACCTCCAGGAGCTGCGCGGAGAAGTCGAGCTCCGCGTTCCCGCAGTTTCCGCGATCAAGATCGGCGGCGAGCGAGCCTACCGCCTTGCTCGCCGCGGTGAGGCGCCGGAGATGCCGCTCAGGCGCTCGCGAATCGACGAGCTGCACCTACTCGACTACGCCGGCGGCGTCGCCAGGCTCGATCTCCGCGTCAGCTCGGGTACCTACGTGCGCGCGATCGCCGATCGGCTGGGCGGTCACTGCGAGAGCCTGCGTCGGCTCGAGGTCGGCCCGTTCTCGCTGGCGAGCGCCGACAGCGAGCGAATCCATCCGGCGGTCGAGGCGCTTCTCTTTCTTCCCGCTCTCGAGCTGAGCGAGGAGGAGGCCGCCTCCGTGCGCGCCGGAAGACAGCTGAAACGGAGCGAGGAGGGACTTCTGCGACTGTGCCGGGAGGGCGGATTGATCGCCGTGGCGCTGGGCAAGAACGGTACGGTGAGGTCCGAGACTGTGATGCCGGTATGAAAGTCGTTCGCGATCCGATAGACCTGCCCCGCACCGCGCGGGCGGTCGCTATCGGCTCCTTCGACGGTGTTCACCTGGGCCATCGCCGCGTTCTTGACACCGCTTTCGAGACCGGCCTTCCTGTGGCCGTGCTCACCTTCGATCCGCATCCACGCGTTTTGCTCGGGCAGCCGGTCGAGCTTTTGACCACGCTCGAGCGCAAGGTCGAGCTGCTGGTCGAGTACGGCGTGGAGGAGATCGTGGTGCTGCGCTTCGACCGCGAGCTGGCCGCAATGACGCCGAAGGAGTTCAACTTGCGCTACTTGAACCCACTCGGCGCCCAGGTCGTCGTCGCGGGGCCGGATTTCCGTTTCGGTCACGATCGCGCGGGTGACCTCGAGCTCTTGCACGAGGAAGGCCTGCTCACGCGCCTGGTCGAGCCCGTGCCCGGTGTCTCCTCGACCGCGATCCGAAACGCCCTGCACGCGGGCGACGTGGCCGGCGCGGCGGCGTTACTCGGCCACCCCTACGAGCTCGACGGACGCGTCGTACCGGGCCTGGCGCGCGGTACCCGGCTCGGTTTTCCGACCGCCAACCTGGCCTTTGCCTCGCACCAACTCGTCCCGCGCGACGGCATCTACGCGGGCCTGGCCGAGGGACATCGGGCAGCCGTCTCGATCGGGGTCAACGTCCATTTCGGCGGCGGCGGGAAGCGCCGCGTCGAGGTTCATCTGATCGATTTCTCGGCCGACCTTTACGGCAAGCGGCTGGTCGTAGAGCTCTGGCGGCGCCTGCGCGACGAGCAGGTGTTCGAGAGCGACGGAGCGCTCAGCGAGCAGATTGCCCGCGACGTTCAGACGGCACGAGATGCCGAGCGCCCGGCACAGCCGCTAGGAGCCGAGAACTAGTCCTTCGCCGCTTCGTCGGGGATCTCCGGCGGCGCCCTCTCGACCGATCGCACTGACTCCGCCGAAGTAATGGTGGGACGAGGGCCAGCGCCGTACCTGCCAGCCAGTCGCCTCGAGCTCGCTCAGCGCCTGTTCGTCCACGCCCGGCTCGGCGTTCAAGACCGGGCCGGCGGGATGAAAGCGCGGACGCCCGACGGCCTCACCGGGCGCGAGACTCTCGTCGAGGATTCCAGAGGCAACCTGCACCAGCGCCGAGCGAAGGCGCGTTCCACCGGCGGCGCCGATCGCCAGCGCCAGGCCTCGCTCGTCTACGGCGACGCTCGGTGCCGTCATGCTCATCACCCGCTCGCCGGGCACGAGCTCGCCGCTTACGAGGTCTCTCTCGCCCAGCATCGAGTTCAGATGCAGGTCGAACCCGGGCAGATAGTCGCCCGAGCCGAGGCCCAGACTGGTCGTGAGCACGCAGGCGTTTCCCGCTTCGTCGACGGCGACGAGGTTGGTGGTGTGCGATCCGGCGCCCTCGCCGGCCAACGCCGATAGCAATGCATGCACGCGCTCACGCTCGGAGAGGTCTGCCAGAGGAAGCAGCCGCGCCAGCGCCTCGGGCACGCCCGAGAGGCCGCCGCGGCTAAAGAAGCGAGTCCCCGCGTAGGCGGTCTCGACAGGCTCGCGCCAGAGCGGGGAGTAGGAGGCCAGATCCTCGCTCGTTACGAGGCCGCCGCGCTCGCCCATCAGCTCGAGCAGGCTCTGTGAAAGCGCGCCGCCGTAGAGCGAGCGCGGGTCTTCTGCCAGCAGCTCCAGCGCGGCCGCGATCCCCGGTTGAAGTAGAAGCTCGCCCGTATCGAGCAGGCGGCCGCCCGGTGCGAAGAGGTGCTCGCCGCGATCAAGCGTCAAGACGGGAGCGAGCATCCTCAGACAGGCGGCGTGCGCCGGTGGCATGGGAACGCCCTCGCGGCTGAGGCGAATCGCCGGCGCAAGCAGTCGCGGCCAATCGAGGCGACCGGCGCGTCGCCAGAGCTCGTACAGCCCGGCCGGAATGCCCGGAACGGCGCACGACTCGGGCCCGATCTCGTAGCGAATCAGCTCCTCGCCGAAGGGAACATCCAGCTCTACGAGCTGCGGGCGCCGATGCGAGCCGGCGCCGATACCCGGCACGCTGGTGAAGAAATCGAGTTGCCGCGCGCGGCCCTCGGCGCCTTCCCAGATTATCCCGTGCCCGCCGCCGAGGAGGCCTGTCATCACGACCTCGCAGACGCACGATGCGAAGCAGGCCGAGATCGCAGCGTCGGCGGCGCTGCCCCCGTCTTCGAGCACTTCGAGCCCGGCCCGAGCCGTCGCCGGATGCCCCGCGGCAACCCCCGGCGGCAAAGACGGCGTCAGGGGAGCACTCCCAGCTCGTCGAGCGAGTCGTCCAGCTCGGCCGGGTCGCGGTAGACGCGGTAGGCGCCGGCCCTGGCCAGCTCGTCCTCACCGTAGCCGCCGCTCAGCAGGCCAATGCCGAGCATGTTCGCCCGCCTTGCCGCGAGCAGGTCCCAGACCGCGTCGCCGATTACGTAGCACTCGGTCGGGCTTGCTCCGAGCCGCTCGGCGCAAGCCAGAAAGAGATCGGGCTCGGGCTTGGCGCGGGCCACGTCGCCGCGCTCGATCACGACCGTGTCCGGTCCTATCCCCAGCGCCTCCAGTGAGGTGTCGATCTGCGGTCTGGCGCCGGAGGTTGCGACCCCGTGCACTATCCCGGCCTCACGCAGGTGCGCCAGCAACTCGACCGCACCCGGTAGCGGACGGCGCTCCGGCAGCATCTGGTCGAACAGTTCGCCGTGGCGCCGCTGAAGCGCCGCCGTCTCGTCTTGCGAGAGCGGCCGGCCCAACTCGCGCGCGACCGCGCGGGCGAACAGTCCGCCGCTCATGCCGATGCGGCGGTGGATGCGCCAACCGTCGATCGGCATACCGGCCTCGGCAAGCGTCTGCTGCCAGGCAAAGACGTGGGCGTAGACGGTGTCCACGAGCGTCCCGTCGAGATCGAAGATGAGCGCGCGCACAACCGGCACGATACAAGCCGGCGGCGACCGCCAGTCTGGAGTTTCGTAGCAGCGCCACTTCGCTGCTGGATTCGCTCGTTTCGCGCCGCCCCTTCTACCGCAAACCACCCGCACTGGTAGTCTTTCTCAACACCACGATCTCGGTCGTTCGAGGCGCTTCCGACGGCGAGCTGGGATCAGTGGCAAAGAAGGCAACGGAAGGAACTACGTGCCCCTGACCAAGGAAGCAAAGAACGAGATCGTCAAGCGCTTCGGTGAGAACGAGTCGGACACCGGCTCGTCCAAGGTGCAGATCGCTCTGCTAACAGAGCGGATCAACCAGCTAAACGACCACCTGCGCACCCACTCCAAGGATCATCACTCCCGGCGTGGACTGCTCAAGCTCGTCGGGCAGCGCCGGCGCCTGCAGACCTATATGCAGAAGAACGATCTCGAGGCATACCGCGAATTGATCAAGGAGCTCGGCCTAAGGCGCTAGAGCTCGAGAAGAGAAGGGGAGTGGAAGTTTGAGCGAGCCCGAGACCAAGATCCGGCTCACTCAAACTCCCGCTCTTCCTGACAAACAGAGGAGTTGGAGATGACCAGTACTGGAACCGGACGGATTGAGTCCGTATCGGTGACCGTTGGCGATCACGAGATCACCTTCGAGACCGGGAAGCTAGCCAAGCAAGCTAACGGCGCGGTGGTTGTTCGCTCAGGCGAGACCATGGTGCTCGCGACGGCACAGGGAAGGGCGGAGCCCCGCGAGGGAGCCGATTTCTTCCCCTTGACAGTGGACGTCGAAGAGCGCATGTACGCCGCCGGCAAGATCCCCGGCGGTTTCTTCAAGCGTGAGGGGCGCCCGACCGAACGAGCGATCCTGACCGCCCGTATGACCGACCGCCCGATCCGGCCGCTCTGGCCGAAGGGCTTCCGCAACGAGGTGCAGTGCATCGCAACGGTGCTCTCCGCCGACCTCGTCACGGCACACGACACGCTCTGCATCAACGGCGTCTCGGCCGCGCTGATGATCTCCTCGCTGCCCTTCCTGGGCCCCGTCGGAGCCGTTCGTGTCGGCCTGATCGACGACAAGCTGGTCGTCAACAGCTCGATGCAGGAGATGGCCGACTCCAAGCTCGACCTGCTCGTGGTCGGCACCAAGGACGCGCTGACGATGGTCGAAGCGGGCGCCGAGGAGGTTCCTGAGGAGACGATCCTCGAGGCTTTCGCTCTCGCCCAGAAGGAGATCGTGAAGCTCTGCGAGGCTCAGGAAGAGCTGCGGGGTCGCGTCGGCAAGCCGAAGTGGCTCGACAACGAGCTGACAAGCGAGCTCGAGAAGTCTCAGGGCAAGCGCCTCCGCGCACGTATCGCGGAGCTCGGCCTGCGCGAGGCGGCAGCCCTCGTCGATGAGATCACAGGCGAGCTGGCACCCGCTCTCTCGATGGATTCCACCGAGGAAGACATCGTGCGGCGCTCACAGGTCCGCACCAGCCTGCACGCGATCCTCGAGCGCGAGCAGCTTGCGGCCGTCCAGGAGCCCGTGCAGAAGCAGTTCGGCAGCGAACTACGTTCTCTCATCGACGCCGAGCAGGACTCCAAGGAGCTGCGCGCCGCCAAGCGCCAGTTGCTCGTCGACCGCATTGTCGAAGGGGTCGAGTTGCCCTTCCCGGCCGGCCCCGCGCCCGCCGAGGGCGAGGCTCCGGTCAAGGACCAGGTGACTAAAAACTTCATCCGCAAGTCGACCGACGCCATCTACAAGGATCTGATCCGGCAGAAGATCGCCGTTGACAAGCGCCGTCCCGACGGCCGCGGCACCGAGGAGATCCGCCCGATCACTTGCGAGGTTTCGGTCTCGCCGCGCACCCACGGCTCGGCGCTCTTCACACGTGGCCAGACGCAGGTGATGACGCTACTCACACTCGGCACGGCCAAGGAGGGTCAGCGCATCGACGACCTCTCGCTCGAGGCCGAGCGTCACTACATGCACCACTACAACTTCCCGCCCTACTCGGTCGGGGAGACCGGTTTCATGCGCGGCCCCAAGCGGCGCGACATCGGTCACGGCGCACTCGCTCAGCGGGCGCTCGAGCCGATGATCCCACCGGCCGAGGAGTTCCCGTACACGATCCGGCTGGTCTCCGAGACGCTGGAGTCGAACGGCTCCTCGTCGATGGCCTCGGTTTGCGGCTCGACGCTGGCCCTGATGGACGCCGGCGTGCCGATCAAGAGCCCGGTCTCGGGCATCGCCATGGGCCTGGTCAAGGAGGGCGACGACTACGTCATCCTGACCGACATCCAGGGCGCCGAGGATCACCTGGGCGACATGGACTTCAAGGTCACCGGCACGCGGGAGGGCATCACCGCCCTGCAGATGGACATCAAGATCACCGGCGTCACGCACGAGATCATGACTTCCGCGCTGGCGCAGGCGAAGCGGGCGCGCGAGGCCATCCTCGACAAGATGATCGCCGCCATCCCCGAGCCGAGGGCGGAGCTGGCCGGCCACGCGCCGCGCATCTCGAGCGTCTCGATCGACCCGGAGATGATCGGCATGGTCATCGGCAAGGGTGGCGAGACGATCCGCGCGCTCGAGTCCGACTACGAGGTGCAGATCGACATCCAGGAGGACGGCACGGTGCTCGTCTACGCCACGTCGGGCACGAACGCCGATGCGGCGGTCGAAGCCATCCACGCCATGACCAAGAGCCCCGAGGTCGGCGACGAGTACACCGGGCGCGTCGTCAAGCTCACCCAGTTCGGCGCCTTCGTCGAGCTGAAGAAGGGGACTGACGGGCTGCTTCACGTCTCCAATGTCGGCCCCGGACGAGTCGACAGGATCGAGGACGTGCTCGACCGCGGCGACGTGATCGACGTGGTCGTGCAGGAGGTCGACAAGGAGCGCGGTCGCATCGGGCTCAAGCTTGTCGCCAAGCACGAAGGCGACAAGCTCGTGCTGCCCGAGGCGCTGATCGAGATCGCCAAAGAGAAGGCGACCAACCGGCCCGAGGGCGAGCGGCAAGAGCGGCCGGCCCGAGACGGCGATAGAGGAAGGCACCGCTCATCAGGACCGAGGCGCTGAGGCAAGGAGAATAAGACGCATGCGCTGGGGCAAGAAGAGCCGCGAGATAAAGCAGGACGGCCGGGCGCGCATCGACTTGCCCCGGCTCCAGCGCGAGCTAGGCGTACGCATCGGCGAGCGGGGCGCATCCACGCTCCTGCTCGCCTGCGACGAGATGGATCGCACCAATCACCACGAGCTCGGTGCGGAGCATCTGATCGTTGGAGTGCTCGAGGAGGGCGGCCCGGCCGCCCAACTCCTGCTCGAGCATGGCATCACGCTCGAGGACGCCAGGGCACAGATCGCCGAGGCGCTCTGGGAGGCCGACGAAGTGCTGAGCTCGGTCGAGCTCACTTCGGAGGCCGCGAACATCCTCGCGACCGCGGCCGAAGCCGCCGGCATGCGTGGGCACCGGGCACTGGAGCCCGAGCACATCACCTACGGCTTCGTCTGCTCGGGCTTCGAGATCACGAGCCGCGTCCTGCACATGATCGGCGTCGACCGCCAGGAGCTGCTGCAGGACTCCGAGCAACTGCTCTCAAACGGGCGCTGAAGGCCTCTACGAGCGCCCCGTCCGCACGCGGCAATACGAACCCCATGAGAAAACCCAGGATCGCCGAGGTGTTCGTCTGCGGACCAATCTGCTCCCTAGGGGCCCGTATGCCTCGAGGACACGCAGAGCGGCGGTCGGAAACGGATGTTCGATCCACTGTTCCTGGTAACCGCTCTCTCCATGCCTTTCCAACACCTCGCGGGCGCCGGTCGCCACCGCTTTGGCTAAGGCGCCGAGGCTGACCGTGCCAGCGAGTACCTCTCGGCCGGCTTCATCCGCGGGACGATCGAAGTAGTCGGCGCCGAACTCCAAGATCCGAACCCCGACCGAGTGGCCGTCGCGTCGGAGCAGCCAGCGGTACTCCCCTGGCTCCAGCGCCCACGAGACGCGTTCACTCGTGGCACCTTCGCAGAGCCTCTGCACGGCCTTGAGCAGGTCACCCAACGCGTCGGTGAGGTACGACGCCGATAGCTCGACGAACTGGTCGCCGAGTGCAACTCGGGCCTGGCTCCAACCGGAACCATCAAGCTCGTAGAGGAACTGCGCATTAGGGGACGCATCGATCACGCGAGAACTGTAAGGCCTGAATCCAGAGCTGCAAACCACGGTTGACCAGATCTCTTGCGGGGGAGGCAATTCCTCACGGCGCATTCCAAAAATTCCCCGCAAAGCACGCCCGGCTCGCTACGATCGCGACGTGCAGAAGGTTGTCCTTTCAGAGCTCGCCTCCGGCGAGCGTGTGATCTCGGAGCGGATGCCTTCGGTGCGCTCGGTGGCGATCGGCTTCTGGATCGGCGTCGGCTCCCGCGACGAGACGCCCGCCAAGGCCGGCCTCACGCATTTCATCGAGCACCTGCTCTTCAAGGACACGCGTTCCTACGACGCGCGCCGCATCGCCGAAATCTTCGACGAGCTCGGCGGTGAGCTGAACGCCGCCACCTCGCGTGAGCACACCGTCGTCTACGCACGCGTTCCCTACGACCAGCTCGAGCGGGCGATCGACGTCATGACCGAGATGGTCTTCGTGCCGACCTTCAGCGACATCGACGCCGAGCGCGAGGTGGTGCTGGAAGAGATCGCCATGCTCGAGGACGCTCCCCAGGATCACGTTCACGATCTCGCCAGCGAAGCCGTTTTCGGCGACCATCCGCTCGGGCGCCCGGTACTGGGACGCTCGGAGGTGATCTCCTCGGTCGCCAGGCGCACGATCGCCGGTTACCACGAGAGCAAGTACCAACCCGGCAACGTCGTCGTCGCGGTGGCCGGCAACGTGGCCCACGAGCGGCTCGTCTCGGTCGTAACAAAGGCTGCCAACGCGCGCGAGCACGCCGCCGCCAGGCCCTACGTTCGCAAGCCGCTGCTCAAGACACCGCCGCCGTCGGCTCGCTTCCAGAGCAAGGAGACCGAGCAGTACCACGTCTGCGTGGCGGCTCCGGGCATCGCCCGCTCCGACCGGCGCCGCTTCGCCGCGTCGCTACTCGACTCGATACTCGGCGGCTCGGCCTCCTCGCGGCTGTTCCAAGAGATCCGCGAGAAGCGCGGCATGGCCTATTCGGTCTACAGCTTCGTCGCCCAGTACTCCGATACCGGCATGATCGGCGTCAGCCTCAGCACGCGTGAAGACAACGTCTCCGCCTGCCTGGAGATCGCGAGCGAGCAGATCGCGGAGATCGCGGCCGGGCACTTCCTCAAAGGTGAGCTCGAGCGCGCCAAGGAGCACGCTCGTGGCCGCATCATGCTCTCGATGGAATCGACCGCGACCCGCATGACCCGGCTCGGGCGGTCGCTGATCAGCGACACGGAGCTCCTCTCGCCCGAACGGATCATCGCCGAGCTGGAAGCGGTCGAGCCCGATGCGGTCAGTGAGCTGGCGAGCATACTGCTCGCTCCCGAGTGCCTATCGGTGGCTGGAATTGGCCCCGACGAAGAACGCTTCTATACTGCCGTCGACGCGATCAACCCCGGTCTGGCGAGGAGGTCAGCGGCATGAGAGTTGCATTTTTCGGTTGCCGAGGAAAAGTCGGCATAGATATCTGTCCAGCCTTGAAGAAGGCCGGCTACGACGTTAAGGGCGTCGATGTCGGCATGTCTTTCGACTTGCACTGTGTCGACGCGGTGATCGATTTCACCGAGGCGGGCGCGGTTGCGAAGAACGTGGGCGACGCGCTCGCACACGGCGTTCCCTGCATCGTCGGAACAACGGGCATGTCGAGCGAGCAGCTGGCGAGGCTGGACGAGCTCGGGAAAGAAGCCGGCAAGCCGGTCTTTCTCGTTCCGAACTTCGCCATTGGCGCGGTGCTGATGATGCGCTTCGCGCGAGAGGCCGCTCACTACATGAGTCGAGCCGAGATCATCGAGCTGCATCACGAGACGAAGAAGGACGCCCCTTCGGGCACGGCCAAGGCGACGGCCGACCTGATGGGCACCAGCCCGACCATCCATTCGGTGCGACTGCCAGGGCTCGTGGCTCACCAGGAGGTGCTCTTCGGCGACCTGGGGCAGATGCTCACGATCCGCCACGACACCTACTCGCGGAAGGCCTACCTGCCCGGCATTGTGCTGGCCTTGCAGAAGATCAAGACTCTGCCGCCGGGATTGACGGTGGGGCTGGAGGCGCTGCTCCGCTAGTTCCGTTTACCAAGCCGGCTCGGGCGTAGAACTGAAAACCCACCCTGAGTCGGTCGCCATGCCCGCGCGGGCGTGAGCGCCCAGAAGAACCGGCCGCGATCGACTTGTCGCGGCCGGCGAGCTTACTCGGGGCCGAGATCTGAAGAATAGTTCTTCAGAGCGCGAGCTTTCCGCCGCGCCCTGGAACCCTGTGCTCGCTACGCTCCATTAAGTCCGCGGAGAAGGAGAGACAACCGAATGCGCAGCGACCAGATCAAGCAGGGAATCGAGCGAATGCCGAACCGCGCGCTCCTGTACGGGACCGGGATTACGGCCAATCAGATGTCCAAGCCGTTCATCGGGCTTTGCTCGAGCTTCACCGATCTGATTCCGGGTCACGTCGGCATGCGCGCACTGGAGCGGAAGATCGAGTGGGGGATAGCGGCCGGCGGCGGAGTGCCCTTCTTCTTCGGCGTGCCGGGCATCTGCGACGGCATCGCCATGGGCCACTCGGGCATGCACTACTCGTTGCCCTCGCGCGAGCTGATCGCCGACCTGGTCGAGTCGATCGTGCAGGCCCACCAGCTCGACGGGCTGGTTCTGCTCACGAACTGCGACAAGATCACCCCCGGCATGCTGATGGCGGTTTGCCGGCTCGACATCCCGGCGATCGTCGTCACCGCCGGGCCGATGCGCGCGGGACACCTGCACGGCCAGCGCCTGGCGCTCGTGCGCAACACCTTCGAGGCCGTCGGCCTGCGCCAGGCCGGGCGTATGAGCGAGGCGGAGGCGGAGCAGATGGAGATCGAGACCTGCCCGGGCGAGGGCTCCTGCCAGGGCCTCTACACCGCCAACACCATGGCCTGCCTGACCGAGACGATGGGCATGAGCCTGCCGGGTACCGGAACGGCGCTGGCCGGCTCGGCCAAGAAGATGCGCCTGGCCGAACTGGCCGGCGAGCGCGTCTGCGATCTCGTGCGCGAGGGAGTGACCGCCCGCAAGATCGTCACCAGGGAGTCGCTCGAGAACGCGATCCGCATGGACATGGCGCTCGGCGGCTCGACCAACACCACTCTTCACATTCCAGCCATCGCCCACGACGCCGAGGTGGATATCACGCTGGCCGACTTCGACCGGCTCAGCCGCGTCACACCGCAGCTCACGCTGATCGAGCCCGCGGCCGAGACGGTGATGGAGGACATCGAGTTCGCCGGCGGCATTCCGGCCGTGATGAAGAACTTGGAACCGCTCCTGAACAAGGATTGCCTGACTGTCTCCGGCCGCACCGTCGGGCAGATAGTCGCCAAGGTTCCTCGTCCTGACGAGACCGTGATCCATTCGCTCGACGACCCGGTCGCTGCCGAGGGCGGCATCGCGGTGCTCAAAGGCTCGCTCGCGCCCGAAGGAGCCGTCGTCAAACAGGGAGCAATCTCGGCCGGAATGATGAGCTTCACCGGCACCGCGCGGGTGTTCGAGAGCGAGGACGACGCGATGACCTACCTGCGCGAAGGCAAGGTCGTTCCCAAGGACGTCCTGATCATCCGCAACGAAGGCCCGAAGGGCGGCCCCGGCATGCGCGAGTCGCTAGCGTTGACGGCGGCGGTCGCCGGCTCGGGGCTGGGCGACAAGATCGCCGTCGTCACCGACGGGCGCTTCTCGGGAGGCACGCGCAATCTCTCGATCGGCCACGTATCGCCCGAGGCGGCCGACTGCGGCCCGATCGCGCTGGTGCAGGATGGAGACGAGATCGCGATCGACCTGCCCGAGCGCAGGCTCGACCTGCTGGTGGACGAGGACGTGCTCGCAAAGCGGAAGGCTTCCTGGGTAAAGCCGGCGCCCAAGTTCACGAGCGGCTGGCTCGCTCGCTACGCGCGCTCGGTCTCGAGCGCGGCCACCGGCGCGGTACTCGAATAGGTAATGCGACTCGTCGACGAAAACCGCGTCATGTCTATTCCCAGCAAGCAAAGCGACTTCGGCACGATCCTGACCGCGATCGTGACGCCATTCAAGGCCGACGAGTCAGTCGATTTCAAGCGTTTCAAGGCCCTGGCGCGCTACTTAGTCGAGCACGGTTCGGAGGGGTTGGTCGTCACCGGCTCGACCGGCGAAGGCTCGACGCTGTCGGATCGCGAGAAGCTGATGCTCTATTACGCGGCGGTCGAGGAGGTAGGCGAGCGCGCGACCGTGATCGCCGCCACCGGCACCTACGACACCCGGCACTCGGCCCACCTGACCGCACAAGCGGCGGAGTTCGTCGACGGCTTCCTGATCGTCACGCCCTACTACTCCAAGCCGCCGGCGAGAGGCATCGTCGAGCATTTCAAGATGATCGCGGACGTAACCGAAAAGCCGCTCATCGTCTACAACATCCCCAGCCGCGTGATCGTCAACATCGAGCCCGAGACGCTCGCCGAGTTGGGTGAGATTTCGAACGTCGTCGCCGTCAAGCAAGCCAATTCCGACCTCGAGCAGGCACGCCGTATCGTCGAGGAGACTGCGCTGGCCCTCTACGCGGGGGACAACGACCTCCTCCTGCCCTTCCTCGAGCTGGGCGGAGCGGGGGGTATCTGCTTTCACACCCACCTGGCCGGGCCCAAGGTTCAGGAGATGGTGCACCGCTTCCGTTCCGGCGACCTAGCCGGAGCGCAGGAAATCGACGACGAGTTGGGGCCGCTGATGGACGCACTCACGGTCTGCGTCAACCCGATCTCGACCAAGACGGCGCTCAACCTGGCCGGTTTCGAGGTCGGCGGCCTGCGCCTGCCGCTGGTAGACGCGACGCCCGAAGAGACCGAGAAGATCCGCGTGTTGCTCGAGCAAGCAGGCGTGCTCGAGTCGGCGGACGCCAACCCCGAGTAGCAGCGGCGACCTTCATCTACAATCGCAGCATGTCCGCCCCCGGTAAGCAAAACGACTTCGGCACGATCCTGACCGCGATCGTCACTCCGTTCAAGGCGGACGGATCGGTCGATTTCAAGTCCTTCAAGGCGCTGGCGCGCTATCTCGTCGAGCACGGCTCGGAGGGATTGATCGTTACCGGCTCGACCGGCGAGGGCACCACACTCTCCGACCGAGAGAAGCTGATGCTCTACTACGCGGCGGTCGAGGAGGTGGGCGAGCGCGCGACCGTGATCGCCGCCACCGGCACCTACGACACGCGCCACTCGGCCCATCTGACCGCGCAGGCGGCGGAGTTCGTCGACGGCTTCCTGGTCGTCACGCCCTACTACTCCAAGCCGCCGGCCCGGGGCATCGTCGAGCACTTCCAAACAATCGCCGGCGTGACCGAGAAGCCGATCGTCGTCTACAACATCCCCAGCCGCGTGATCGTCAACATCGAGCCCGAGACGCTCGCCGAGCTGGGCGAGATCTCCAACGTCGTCGCTGTCAAGCAGGCCAATCCGGATATGGAGCAGGCACGCCGTATCGTCGAGGAGACGCCGCTCGAGCTCTATGCCGGTAACGACGACCTCGTCTTGCCCTTCCTCGAGCTGGGCGGCGCCGGTGGAATCTGCGTCTACACCCACCTGGCCGGGCCGCGCGTGCAGGAGATGGTGCGCCGCTTCCGCTCCGGCAACCTGGTCGGGGCGCAGGCGATCAACGACGAGCTGAAGCCGCTGGTCGACGCACTGGCGGTCTGCATCAACCCGATCTCGACCAAGACGGCGCTCAACCTGGCCGGTTTCGAGGTCGGCGGGCTGCGCCTGCCGCTAGTCGACGCGACGCCCGAGGAGAGCGAGCAGATCCGCGAGCTGCTCGAGCGTGCCGACGTGCTCGAGCCGGCAGTCCGCGCCTGATCCCGCTTCCTCGGGCGGCGGCGTTGGGGCGCTTCGGCGTGGT
>Ga0209540_10000449_pt1 | contig 39243 bp, 43 predicted proteins | sample BarGraIncu01121A_FD_184501 | JGI IMG/M metagenome (GOLD analysis project Ga0209540, IMG submission 184501) | Arctic peat soil microbial communities from Barrow, Alaska - Barrow Graham LP Incubations 011-21A (SPAdes) (version 2) | ecosystem: Environmental > Terrestrial > Soil > Wetlands > Peat... | reverse complement strand
GCGGCATCGTTCAAAAGTTCGTTTCAGACATCGAGCAATTTTCGTAGCTATCATCGTTTAAGTATATACTTAGGATGATAGCTTTTGTCGGCTCAACATCTGAAAGCAAACCTATTCCCTTCACGACATTTATTGTGCCTCTATAACTAGCCCATACCCTCATTCACGCTCTTTTAATATGCAATAAGGCTCTATTTAACTGGATAAAAGACGTCTAATTGAGAAAATCCCCACTATTTATGCATGATTTTGAACTTTATCCTTTAGTATAATGGACATAAAAAAAGCAACTATTGTAGTCACTTTTTAACACATTTATTTACTTCATTGATAGGTAAAAGATATCGAAGGAATAAATGTACCTGGTATTCTAAAAACTTCACTTAATTTTTTTTCTTTCAGGTTATAACAATACAAGGCATTAGGATAAGTTGTTAACCCCATGACGATTGTTTCAGTAGTGCCAATGGGAATTGCAGCAAAGTAAATATTCTTTTCATTAGAGCTTAGACATGCTATATAGGGTTGAGATAATTCTATAATCTTATTTGTTTTTTTTAGTTCTTCTTGGGTTAATAAAATGCTTATCTTATTTTCATTCAAATCTAGCTTATAAAAGCCTCGTTCGTTTTTGAGTGCCCCTTGACCTCCTAAAATTATACTGTTTCCTAATTTAGAAAAAGAAATTGAATCTAATCTCACTGCACTTATTTGGGCCAACTCTTTTTTTTCACCACCATTTGTATCCATTTCTATAATAGAATATTTTATTTTCGAATAGCTATTTTGCTCCTTAAACCGCTTTGTAATATACTCTTTATAAGAAAATGTCAGTGCAATAATCTTATTTTTGCGTACATCAAAATCTTGTACACCAATATCAGAACCAAGGTTAAAAGTCTTACGCTCTTTTTTGACAACATTTATTTTAGATATTTGAGGCATAGGAGAGTTTCTATCTCCACTTTTAGCAAAAATTATATTCCCCTTTTCATCACCAAAGTGTAAGTTAACTTCACCTAAAGGATCATTAGTAATTTGATGTGTTTTTTTGTCATATATATTAAGTCTAAATATATCCCATGGGTTAGTTGAGATGGCATCATCATAAAGTAAAATATCTCCCTTAGTATTAACTTTACCAGTTACCACTACTTCTTTATTATTTAATAATTTCTGTTTTTTTTGTGTACTAGTGTCTATCAACCATAAATCGGTTTTGTTTTTAGAATTAGCAATTGTTACAGCTATCCATTCACCCTTACTTAAATTCAGTGTATGCTTTAATAATGTACTCGTTGTTTTATTAAAAACAAGCAATACGCTCAAAGAAACGAAAACAATTAAAATTAATATCATGTATAAAATGTGATTATTTTTAATTTTATTAAGTATCCAAATATAACACCCCAAAGTTTTAATATTTATATATAATTTATTGTATTAATATTTATCGTAAATTATATATAAATATTAAAAAACATACAACATAACGAAAATTATGTTGTATGCCTTAAAAATTTAGTTTACTCTAAGTATTTTTAGTTATAACTAGTTTTTTAATTCTACAATTCATTGGTTAATATTTTCATTATATAAATTACCACGATAACAAAATGCTGTTTATATATAATATACCGTTAATTTTTTTTAGAATTTATACTAACCGTTGTATCAAGATTAGTAGACAGATGTATTTTATAAAAATTACCACCCTCATTATCTATGTTAAGTATTCATTTTTTCCAATACCGATAGGTGAGCTACCGCTTTTACCACGAAAGTGGCAGTCAGAATAGCCTTTCCCCCGGTTCACACCGTACGTGATAGTTTCCCATCATACGGCGTTCCATCTATACAGCTGTTTTCACATGTGAATTTCCAAGTCGTTTCCTAAAACTCTCTATTTTCTTGCGCGTTTCTGTTTCTAAGTGGCTAATATTAGCAGTTGCATTTTTGACTAATTCAAAACAATATTTATCCATTGATGCAAGATTAGATACTTTATTTATTTTATTAATTGGCAGTTGTTGGTTTATTCTGTGTGTAAACAATGTACCCGTATATAACCATCTTCCACAACATCTGCATTTTACTTTGTCACGATTCAATGCATAAGCTCGATTCATAAAGTATTCAAAATTGTAGTTCTTATCGGTCATACCATTGCCTATTAACATAGATGTCTTTTCAGTTAATATCTCTTCTAATCTTGCATCTCGTCGTTTTTTCTTCGTTCGTTTAAAATATATCTGACGCCCTTCTTCTGTAAACGGATTTTCCTTTTGATTTTTTTGAAATATTCTTTTCCACTTACAAAATGTTAAATTTGTTACTCCTATATAGATATCACCATATTTTATAGCAGGAATTTTCTGACTATAGTCCGCATGAACATTATTGAGATTTTGGGTTTCATTAGCTGGTATCCACTTGCCTTTATATTTCCTTAGGCTCTTGCTAGCAACAATTGCTACTCTATGTGCAAACTTTTGCATAATTACATTTACCCATGAACAATTACTATAATAGTTTATTAATCCCCGTATTTTGCTATTAGTCAAATTAATATTATGTATAACCTGCTCCCTGCTAGAATGGATATGCATACTCTTAATATCTTCACAGATAGAGTCAACTTTAGATTTTAAACGAATTCTGTCAGGCATTGTTCTTGTTATGTAGCCTTTCTTTGCTCTGCCTTTAACCACTTTGTATTCGTATCCTAGAAAGTGTATATAGTTCTTTCGTATATCAGTTATTAGCGTTTTTTCATTTGATAGGCTTAGTCTCATATCATTATATAGAAATTCTTGTATCTTATCTTTCAGGAAATTAGCATGTTCTCTGCTATCTGTTATTACACAAAAGTCGTCTGCATATCTTACCAGATATGCGGGTATTAAGTTTGACCTTTTTCGTAATGCAGACATCTTACCCCATTGGATGGAGTAATTAAAGTTAGTGGATTTATTCTCCCATTGATTAGACAACCATTCATCTAGCATATCCATATAGGCATTTGCTAATAAAGGTGAAATTATTGAGCCCTGTTGAGTTCCATCCTTGTTAATCTCACACTCACCCACAATACCTGCCTTAAGCATAGCTTTAATGATTTGGAGTATTCTTCTATCTTTAATACCCATATGATATAAGCGTTTAACTAATATGCCATGATTAATTTTATCAAAACATTTACTTATATCCCCTTCTACTACCCAATAATATCCTGTTTTGTGAACTAAATCAGTCAATCGTTGCGTTGCCATTTGTGCATCTCTCATGGGTCTAAACCCATATGAGTGATTAAAAAATTGTGCTTCAAGAATCGGTTCAAACACTATCCTTATACACTCTTGTACAATTCTATCTCTTATAGAAGGGATACCCAATGGTCGTTTTTCTGCTTTTCCCGGTTTATCAATATACTCACGTCTAATTTTCTGTGGAATGAATCTTATAAACGCACTTTGAATATCTTCTATAACCCATTCATAGGTTTTTTCCAAATAATCCTTTTGCATTGTCTTCGAATCAATCCCAGGCGTTTTACTACCTTTGTTGGATTTAATATTGTGTATAGCAGTAACTATTGTTATTTCTGATCCCATGATTTCAACTAGCCCTCTAATCGAGGGTCTTTTACCTTCTAATTTCGCTAATTTTGAAGTACTATATAACTCATCTAGTATTTTTCGCAATCTTGTTTCAGATTTTAGGTAGTCAAATTTTTGTGCCACAATCACCGCCTCCTTTGGATTTGGTATTTATGGTTTTAGTCAGTTTTGCCTACGGCTTCCTTAACAGACTGGTCACATGTTTTACTGTACAAACTATGCCCCTTCGCTCTACCTCCATTACAGAAGCTTCATCACTACTACAGGCTGCTGCCCTACAATTTCGCCAACCATTTCCTATTGGTTAGGACTGAGATATCACCCATTACGTTATAATACGTATCCTATTGCAGTTCCCTTGTTCCCGTCACTTTAGCTTTGCATAACAGTTTTAGCTCTACCCTTTAACCCGACTGCCACTTTCAATCAGTGTGATTTGTATATTGAAAGCCTTGGACCTTTCCGGTTTTCAGTTGAACTCCACCGAAGTATATGTAATTCAACGACAGTACCCCACATGGAGCGAGTTTCTTCTTATTTTGAAACCCTATAATTTACGAGCCGTACTTTCGGGTATTCGTCAGCCTTTAAGACATTCTAAGCATGACTGTTTTTTAGCTTCCAGCGTACTTACTATCATCACAGATAACATTTTCCGCAACTTCACCGAGCTTCGCACATCAAACATGATATTGTTTGGGCACGTCGGAGTATTAGAAATTTTGTAACCCCTCACACGGGGTCAGGCAGGTACTTCCCCTGCCAATTCAAATGACGAGTTCTACTTGCTTTTATCTTTCACTAGCAGTCCGATTTTATTATATATTTCTATATAGATTGTTCGGAAACAAGGCGCACACTTCACATTATAGACACAACCTGCACAAATAATCTAATAGCTCTTATATTTGGTTTTGACGAACTATTTTTGAAATACGACATAAAAATACCGTAAAATTCAGTTATAAATACTACGGTATTTTAAGGTATTATTCGGTTTTAATAATTGTTACGCTTAATATGAATAATTTAACAGTAGATTTAATATATAATATATTAAATCTGAAGTAGTCGCTTTCCCAACTCAAATGCCTTTTTGCAATCTTGTGGAAATACTTCTTTCCTACGTTTTAATTTTTCACTAACATCAAAAGCTATTGCAACATATTTTGAATAATCATCAAATTGATAAGTATCAGTTACAAAAAGTGATTCTGCTTTCCCCAAAAATCTTTCCACTAAAAATTCATTATATTTAAGGCATTCTTTCCATTTTGTTTGTTCCAATTTTTGTTCATTAACTCCAAATGTATAAATTAATCCTTCAGAAATTCTTTTAGTAAAAAGCGAAGAATAATTTTCATCATAAACTAGATATGGAAAAATTAATCGTTCCATAAAAGATTTCATTTCACCTGTAATTGATCCTAAATAAATTGGCGAACCAAGAACTATAGCATCTGCGTTCTTAATTTTTTTTAGAATTGGACTTATTTCATCATTAATGCAACACTGCCCATAACTATTACCATTTATTAATTTACATGCAAAACAGCTGTTACATCCTTTATAGGTAAAATCATATAGATGGACCATTTCTGTTTCTGCTCCATTTGAAGATGCTCCCTCAAGAACTTTATTTAGCAAAGTTGATGTATTCTCTTTTTTTCTTGGACTTCCATTAATAGCAATTATCTTCATGTTTAAAACCCCATTTCCTATTTTATAAAATTTAATTATCAAATCAACTTTATTAATAGTGTAAGGGTTGTAGTATAGAACAATGTCAAGAATTAATTATTAATGATTTAAAAAAATCACATTCACCTAGCTGTTTATTTTCCTTTACTGTATTTAATAATTCTATCAATTGATATAACTCCTTAATTTTATTTTCAACTCCAATTATTTTATTATCTATATAATCTACCAACTTATCTTGATCAGCACATTTCTCATTACTAACCATTTTAATTAAGTCGGCTATTTCTCTTAAGCTAAATCCATAATTTTTCATTTGAACAATAAATTTAATTCTTAATAAATCTTCCTCCAAATAAACTCTATAACCACTTTTATTCCTAGTTGGATTAGGTAGTAACTTTATACTTTCATAATATCGTAAAGTTTCTTTTCCTATATTAAATAATTCTGATAAATCTTTTCTTGTATATTTATTCAAAATTATGTTCAACATATTCAACTATAGCTCCATCTAAATGTTTTACAGTCATATTCATTCCGGTTGGAACTACTTTTAAATCTCTTATAACTGTGGCCCCGTTATTTAACAAAAAATCCTTGAATTCAATAATAGAATCCACTAAAAATGTTGCTTTAGTATCTTTAAAAGGCTTTAATGCTTCATCAGATCCACTTATAATTAAAATATTTCCTACTTGTGCTAATTCTAAATTTGCTTCAGAATATTTAAATCTCATATTACATTTTTCATCTAATATTTTTTCATAAAATCGATTTAAAATTTGTTTTATTTTCATTGCAATCCTCCCAATAAACTTATTTATATAACCATGATCTTTTACAACTATTCATATATCGTGGAATTACGGTTGATGTAACATTAAAGAAAGTTACGAAGCACTATTAATATCACCAATCCAATTTATATACCATACACCTTTTAATTACAATAACATAAAAAATTTAAATCCTGTTATTAATTTACTAATATTAACGATATAATATTCTTTAACTTTGAATGTTAAATTTTACTTTATTTGATGATTTTTTATTCATGTCAAATATAATCCATAATGTAACTATTAAAAACATTATAATAAAACAAGCTGTATACTTGCTATATTTCTCGAAATAGTTAAAAGCATCCAAGCAACTAAGAAATATCACACCTTCAGTGCAATTCCATGATGCATGAAGTATTATTGATAATAATAGACTTCCATCTGTTTGGTTATACACCCATGTAAATAACATTGCTAGTCCTATGCATTGTATAATGAAAATGACAAATGGACATCCATACTGGGATGTCCCAGGAAAAAAGAACAGTGGCAGATGCCAACAAGCCCATATTACACCTAAAATTAAACTTGAAAAAATCGGATTTAGTTTATTCTGAAGTCTTGGTAAAACAAAACCTCTCCACCCTAACTCTTCTATAAGAGGGCCTCCGAAAAAAATTACTAATAAAAAATTCAATAAAATCGAAATAGGATTACTAATATTACTAGGCATTTTATAACCTGCTCCAGTGATATTGCAGATAAACAATGGCACATAATATAATGCTGGAGCAAAGAGCAATACCACTATATAGAAAAACGGTTTTACCTTCCATATAGTTAACTTCTTTAATAGTGTTTTTATTCCATTTATTCCATAAAAAAAACCGTTAATTATTATAGACATAACACTCGGCATAAATGCCCCTAACATAAAAAAAATTAAAAAATATCTGCCATATATAGTACTGCTTAAAATCCCCCTATAAGAAGCATATATAATTCCCCAAAATGTCCACGAAAATAAAAATGTCATAACTAAAAATACCATTATTTGATGTTTTTTTAAATATTCTTTTAAATTACTCATAATTTTAATCACTCCTACACATATATCGTGTAGCATACACTAAACGAATTGATTTATTTTATCATTATAATTAGCACATATTTTTTTACAATTTCGACCTAATCTATAAAAATTATAGCATAATATACATACTGATACATCACTATATTTCTATAATTGTAAATATTTTCAAATACCGTATTGTTCAATTCTCAAAGAGCATTGTCCGTACTTTAAATTTCAATAGTTATGTCGCAGTATCAAGCAAGTCCGACATATATATATCCATTATTCTTTAGTAAAAAGATATCTTTATAAAACATTATTTTCTAAATATAAGGTTTTACCAACTTCCCATTAATAGACATAACCTGTCCAGTTTATTTGATTTTTTAATAATTCTTATAATATGTTTATGACGAGCTTTAATCATATTGTGAGTTTTTGCCATTGTTGCATTCCAACACACATCAAACCATCTGAAAAACCAAAAGCAGTATCAAATTGTTGCTCTATTACAAAATCCCCTTGTGAATTAATGCAGCCACATTTCCCATTCAAATAAACTACTGCTAATCCCTCCTCAAAGGAAAATACTAAATCAAATTTTGGTTCTACTACTATTTCACCTGCTCTATTAATAAAACCTTCTTTACCATTTATAGTAACATTAGAAAATCCATTTCTAAAAGAAGTAGCCCTCTCATATTTTGGTTCTATCAAATAATCTCCTAAACCATTTATAAATCCATAAATGCCATTTATTTTTATACATGCTAATCCTTCTTCAAAATCATAGGCCTCTTCAAATTCAGTTTCAATTACGGTTTGGCCATTTTTATTAATATAATTCCATGTACCGCTTCTCAATACCGCCGATAAACCATTGGAAAAGTTACCTGCATCTTCAAACCCTTCAAATACAATTGCTCCACACTTATCTGTAAAACCCCACCATGAACCATCTACGTCAAGTGAAATCGGTGCTAGTCCCTCTGAAAACCCCAATCTAACGCTATCAAACCTCGGTCTAATGACCATATTTCCTTTAGTATCAACAAATCCTACTTTCTCATATATAGTTACAGACATCAAATCATCACGATAAGATCCCATAGAATCAAAATCATAACGTGGTTCCATTATAAATTTTCCATTTTCATTCAACAAACCCCATAACCCATTTATTTTTACCCAGGTAGCATTTTCTGTTGAACTTCCAACAGCATCGTACAAAGGCTCAATTATATATTCTCCTTTTTTGTTTATAACTCCATATTTATTATTTATACTTACCCATGCTCTGCCATTATAAAAACTTAATGCATTATCAAATTTATGCCCAATAACGAGATTACCAGTTTTATCTACATAACCATATAAAACTACTTTTTTAGGTGGTAGATGCTTAATTTCTCCACTTATAAACATCTCATATAATAAATTTAGTCTCCTATCAAATTCTCTATACCAATATCCAGATTGCCACTCTCCATCATAACCTTCACTTTCCATATGAAATAAAATAACATCATACCATTCAATATGGCCTTTTAAGTATTCAGGGATAACCGAAATGTGAAATTGTTCATCACACAAATCATTATGATCTTCTAGCCATGTAATAAATCTCAATGGATAATCCATACTGCAACCCCCTTCGATGCTTTATTATTCTTTACACAAATTCTTTAAGGCATTAGGAAATATCTGAATTATATTGCTTAACAATTTATAATTATTAGGCTTTATTCCCATTTTAATATAAATTCTATGGTAATGCGCTAACCATTTTTCTATACCAGTGGTCTTATAATCTCCCTCAGTAAAGTTAATTAGAACAAACCAAGTTGGTATATGCAAAACTTCATTCATTAAATATAAAAATGCTATTCTGTTTCCAAGTTGATAATAATGCTTAGTCCAATCCACAGGTTCAATTCCATAATGTTCTTGGGCAACTGCTATTGATTTTTTTATCTTATCAACGCTAATTTGAGACACAGCTTTTAAATCTGCTCTAGCTTCGCCAAGATGTGCCTTCGCCTCAACAAGCAATAATCCGATTTGTCCATCATTTCCATTAACAACTGCCAATCCATCCCATTGCGGACCATTTTTAGGCCAAAATGCTTCTAATTTCTTAACTGCATTATTATAAGTTACGGCATCTAATCCTAGAACCTCTAAAAAATCATCTCTATACTCATAGAATTCATTTTTTCCTGGTTTTTCTGGGTTTTGTATAGGTGATTTCCACTCTATTTTAGATTTACTATCAGTAAATGATAATAGTGATGGTGATGCTGCAATTATTAACTCTGATAATTTGTCTTTTGCATTGATTATGTACCGTTGTAAATATAACCTACTTCCCTGAATTGCTAGACCTGAATTCATATTAACCATCTAAATCACTCCTTATCTTTTCTTTAGAATGTTTTTGCTAATCCTTATTAGATTTACCTTTGATTTACAGTCCAAGAATCACTGACTCATGGTTGATAAGCCATTCCAAAATTATTAATATATGGTGGATAAGTGCTCCATTTACATAATTCAACAAACATTCATAATTATCCTTTAAAATTTGTAGAAAAAAGCAAAAAATTCCGATATATTATCAGAGTTACTTTAACTATTCTTTAATATTAAAAGATTTATTTAAGTACACTTCTTAATTATCAATTACCCGATTAAAATGCATTATACAAGTACCCTTCTTCACTATGAACTATCTTCCCTCGTATGCTTTTACTCTACGATAAAATCTAGATTTAGTCATCTTCATCATCTGTATAGCTTCAACACCTTTAATTTCTCCATCTTTCCATTGTTTATATATACCCCAATGTTAACACTATTAACTTCTAACTTAGGTCTACCAAACTTTATGCCTTTATTTTTAGCACTTGCAATGCCTTCCTTTTGGCGTTGTTTTATATTCTCTCTCTTGATGGGCCACAAATGATAATACTGTTCCATTAAGTATACTTTTTAAAACGTTATCGCTTTCCATTACATCTCCCATTCCACTTATTGTAACTTTTCAAAAATCAAGCTATCATAAACTGCAAAGTAACTGTTATATTGAGCACTCCTGTTAACTATTGCAAAAAAAAATAAGCTGCTCTGTTAAAACAACTCATTTTTATTATATTGATAATGCATTTGGGCCTTTAACTTAGTTGTAATGCACGCAAATAGCTCTACGTAAGATACACCTTTACGTAGAGCTAAAAATAACTTTCCTTCTATATAAATAGATTTACATTTGATTCTTCAGCTTCACCTAGGTAGTAACCAACTCCGCCAATTTTCACTCCATCAATAAGTTCCTCTTGTGTAATTCCCATTACGTCCATAGACATCGAGCAGGCAACCACTTCCACTCCACTATCTATTGCTGATTTTATTAAGTCTTCAAGAGAACTTATATTTTTATTTTTCATTACTGAACGGATCATTTTAGCACCAATTCCCATCATGTTCATTTGGGAAAGTTTAAGCTTTTTACTTCCTCTTGGCATCATAAATCCAAACATTGAATCGATTATTCCTTTTTTCACAGTTACTTTTTCAGCTTTACGTATGATATTAAGGCCCCAGAAGGTACATAATATAGTTACCTTACTTCCCATTGCAACTGCGCCATTTGCAATAATAAAGGCTGCGATGGCTTTATCTAAATCGCCACTAAAAAGTACCATTGTCTTATTGGTTTTTTCAACTGCATTAATAGAACATGTGGTATCTATCACTGCATCATTATTAATACCTTTTCTTATAACTGCATAACTCATACCTTTTTCTTTTTTCAAATCCATTAATTCATTCTTTGTTTTATTACACCAAGCTCTAATGTCCTCATAAAATCCAGGGTCGGAAGCTATTACTTTTAATATTTGACCCTCATTTAATTCGTCAATATTCTCTTTAACTTTAAGTAGTGGTCCAGGACAACACATTCCACAAGCATCTAGGACCTTATCAAAGTTAATAATGCCATTATCTGTTTTCTGTGCAACTTTAGTATTTTGATCTAACCCCTGTCCTTTTGCCTTATCACTAATTTCGGGTTTATTTGGCTTAAAATTTAAGATTGAAACTGATTTATATCCTCCAGTTAAGTTTTTAACTTTATATCCTTTTGGAGCAAGCATTCTAGAAGCTATATATCCTTTAAGACCTATTGCACAGTATTCAACGATTTCTTTGTCTTTGTCCAATTCGCCTATTCTTTCTCTTAAGCTATCTATAGGAATATTTATAGCATTCTCAACATGTCCATTGCTGAATTCCATTTCAGTACGTAAATCTAAAAGCGTAGTATTTTCTTTGTCGTATTCCATGAACTGATCTGGTGTTAAGATGTCCATTCTTCCTGCTAACACATTTTCCGCAACATATCCTGCCATATTTACAGGATCCTTAGCCGATGAGAAAGGTGGTGCATATGAAAGCTCAAGTTCTGTTAAATCATAAATCGTTCCTCCGAATCTAATTGCTGTAGCTATTACATCTATTCTCTTGTCCACTCCATCATAACCCACACCTTGAGCTCCAAGGATTTTACCATCGGGACTAAATATAAGTTTTAAGGTCATGGAAAGAGCTGCAGGATAATATGATGCATGAGCTACAGGATGAATGAATATAACTTTATAAGGAATATTTAACCTTGTTAAAGTTCGCTCATTATTGCCTGTACTTCCAGCTGTTAGGTCGAAAACCTTAATAATTGAAGTTCCTTGAGTCCCCTTATAGGTAGTTTTAAGACCTGCTATATTATCTGCTGCAATTCTACCTTGCTTATTTGCAGGACCTGCAAGTGGTATCGCTGTTTTTGTTTTATTAACAAAATCTACAACTTCAATAGCATCACCTACTGCGAATATTCCGGAAACACATGTTTCCAATTTTTCATTTACTAATATGTGCCCTTTAGGACCAAATTCTATTCCACTATTTTTTAAGAATCCAGTATCAGGGATAACTCCTATTGCAAGTATTACTATATCAGTGTTTAATTTTGCACCACTACTTAAAGTAATTTCAACGCTATTCTCAGTATCTTTAAAAGCTTTCACTCCGTCATTTAAAATCATGGAAACGCCATTATCTTGAAGTTCTTTTTCAATTGTTAAAACTATATTAGTGTCAAAAGGAGCCATTATGTGAGGAGCCGCTTCTACCAAAGTAACCTCAAGGCCTCTTTCTTTTAAGTTTTCAGCCATTTCTACGCCAACGAAACCTCCGCCAATAATTACAGCACTATTAACGCCCTTTTTGTCCACATATGCCTTTATATTATCAGTATCTGGTATATTTCTTAAAGTGAATATCTTTTTACTATTAATACCCTCTATATTAGGTCTAATTGCTTTTGCACCTGGAGATAACACTATATAATCATAACTTTCTTCATAAGTGCCACGAGCCTTACTATTAACTGTTACGGTCTTTTTATCCTTGTCAATGGAAACTACTTCGCTGTTATTTCGTACATCTATATTAAATCTAGTTTTGATACTCTCAGGTGTTTGTACTACAAGCTTTTCTCTTTCTTTTATAACTTCTCCAATATAATAAGGTAGTCCACAATTTGCAAAAGAAATGTATTCATCTCTTTCAAACATAATTATTTCTGCATTTTCATCAAGTCGTCTAATTCTAACTGCGGCTGTTGCTCCGCCAGCTACTCCACCTATAACTAATACTTTTTTCATAATAAATATTCCCCCTGTGTTTTTATAATTATTTATTAATACGATTTTAAAATTGAATTTACTAATTTTATTATTCTTTCATCTTTAATTTTATAGTTAACTTCAAGGCCATGTCGATGGCCCTCTATTACACCTGCATACCTTAACTTCTGAAGATGTTGTGAAACAGTAGATTGAGGAATCTTAAGGCAGGTCTGCATATGACTAACATTGCATTGACCTTTCTCTAATATACCTTTTACTATGCACAACCTAATAGGATGTGCCAATACCTTTAGAATATCTGTGATTTCACTATATTTTATATAATCTTCATCCATAGATTCCCTCTCTCCTGAATTATATCTAATTTTCTCTAGTTAAGATGTATATACAATAATATGTCCTAATACATTTAGATAATGAATTTTGTTTTATTTGCAATCAATGTTATATCTTAATATTACGATATAACAATATAATAACACATATAAAATAAAAAGCAATAGAAATATATATTTTTTTCAATATTTATTTTCAATAACATAGTAAAAAAGATGCACCGAAATTTAAACTGGTACATATAGAATAGAAATTCGAAAAAAATCTACTTTATAGGTACCAGTTTAAAAACTACCCTTACTTTATTTTAACTTTGTAATATAATTATCTCTTTTTTATAAATGCATAAACCGTACCTTTTTCTTTTCGTGCATCCACTAATTCATTATTTGTTTTATCACACCAAGATTTAACGTCCTCATAAAAGCCATTATCTGTTGCTGTAACTTTTAATATTTGTCCTTCATTTAATTCATCCACACTAGTTTTAACTTGAGCAAGTGGTCCAGGACAACACAATCCACATACATCCAGTGTTTTTTCATAATAAACAATGCCATTATCTAATTTTTCTTTTACAACCTGAGTATCAGGGTCTATATTTGGTATTTTTTCTTCATCTCTATTGAAATCTTTTTTTAGCTTATAATTTAAATACGAAACTGACTTATATCCTCCAGTTAAATTTTTAACTTTGAATCCCTTTTGAGTTAAAATTCTAGAAGCTACATATCCTCTTAGACCTACTTGGCAGTATTCAAGTATTTCTTTATCAGCATCCAGTTCACCTATTCTTTCTCTTAAACTGTCTACTGGTATATTTATAGCATCTTTAATATGCCCATTATTAAATTCTATCTCAGTTCGTACATCGAGAAAAACTGTATTTTCTTTCTCATAAGCCAAAAACTGATCTGAGGTCAGTACATCAACTCTTCCTGCCAGCAGATTTTCAGCAACATATCCTGCCATGTTTACTGGATCCTTAGCTGATGAGTAAGGTGGAGCGTAGCAAAGCTCAAGTTCTGTTAAATCGGTAACTGTTCCTCCCAGGCGAATAACTGTAGCAATTACATCTATTCTCTTGTCCACTCCGTCATAACCTACACCTTGAGCTCCAAGAATTTTGCCCTGATCATTAAAAATTAGTTTTAAAGTCATGGAAAGAGCCTTTGGATAATAGGAAGCATGTGATACTGGATGAACAAATATAACTTTATACGGAATGCTAAGTCTTGTTAAAGTTTTTTCATTATTGCCTGTACTTGCAGCCGTTAACCCAAATACCTTTATAATTGAAGTACCTTGGGTTCCCTTATAAGTAGTTCCAAGACCAGCTATATTATCCGCTGCAATTCTACCTTGCTTATTTGCAGGACCTGCAAGTGGAACTGCTGATTTCTGCTTATTTACAAAATCAACTATCTCGATAGCATCACCAACTGCAAATACGTTAGAAACGGATGTTTCCATTTTATCATTTACTAATATGTGCCCTTTAGGTCCAAATTCTATCCCGCTATTTTTTAAAAATTCAGTATCAGGGGTTACTCCCACTGCAAAAATAACCATATCAGCACTTAATAATGCTCCGCTTCTTAAAGTTATCTCAACACCGTTTTCTGTATCTTTAAATGCTTTTGCTCCATCTTTTAAAATTATTTCCACACCATTATCTGATATTTCCTTCTCAATTGATACAACAATATCTGTATCGAAAGGAGGCATTAAATGCGCAGGCGATTGAACTAAAGTAACCTTAAGGCCCCTCTCTCTTAAATTCTCAGCCATTTCCACACCAATATATCCCCCACCAATAACTACAGCACTTTTAATATCTTTTTTATCCACATATGCTTTTATATTATCAGTATCTGGTATATTTCTTAATGTAAATATTCTTTTACCGTTTATACCTTCTACATCAGTTTTTTTTGCTTTTGCTCCTGGTGACAGAACTAAATAATCATAGCTTTCGTCGTAAGTACCACGAGTTTTACTCTTAACTGTTACAACCTTTTTTACCGTGTCAATAGACATTACTTCACTGTTAATTCTTACATCAATATTAAATCTTGCTTTCATACTCTCAGGTGTTTGTACTAAAAGCTTATCTCTTTCTTTTATTACATCACCAATATAATAAGGTAACCCACAATTTGCAAAAGAAATGTATTCATCTCTTTCGAACATAATTATTTCTGCATTTTCATCTAGTCTTCTGAGCCTAGCTGCTGCCGTAGCTCCTCCAGCTACACCACCTACAATTAATACTTTTTTTATCATATATATTCCTCCTTGTATTCTTTTAATTGATTTACTAACTTTATTATTCTTTCATATTTAATTTTCTACTTAACATCATGTGGATTTTTATCAAAGCATTATCTAGTTAAATTGTATCTCCAAGAACCTATACCATGACTTAGATGGTAAATGTTTTTAAATGCATTGTTTGCCAAAATAGTAACTGCACTTGGGCTTCTTCCACCTGATGCACAATAAACAAGTATTGGCTTATCTTTATATTTATCAAGTTCAGCAACTTTCATAGGAAGAACCTGAACTGGAACAAGCTTTGCTCCTGGAATATGGCCATTATCATATTCTTCTTTAGTTCTTACATCTAAGATAATAAATTCACCATCATCGCTTATAAGTTTATAAGCCTCGTCTGCACTTACATTTTTGACCTTTGAATTAAACATATTTTTGCCTCCTTGAAAAATTTAATTTATATTTTGAATACAATTTTTATTATTATCTATATATCATAATATTGCGATATACAAATATAATAACACATATAAAATATAAAGCAATAGAAATATGAATTTTTATTTGTATTTATTTTTAACAAGTCAATCAAAAAAGATACACGAGTTTTATTCGTGTACCCCCTATTTACTATTTTAATTTTTCTTTGGCTGTGTCCACTTCAAAACCTTCTACAAAATTGCTTACCTCTTTTAATTTAGTATCTTCTGGAACTGTTTCAGGAATCCCTAATTTCTTGTATACTTCTTTTAATTCAATTTTAGTTCCAATTGAAACCTCTTTTATAGTCATATACCCTTTAATATCATCAACATTTATTTTGGATTCTGCTGTTATTTGTTTTGGAATTACTTCAAATACCCCTACTGTTTTACTTATTATTACTCCAGTAGCAAACAATCCTACTACAAGTATAATTACGGTTAAAGATTTTAGAGTCTTTTTCCCAGTTTTATATTCTAGGGCACCTGCCGATGGACAAGAAAAAACACAAGCTTGGCAGCTAATACATTCTGCGTCTGTTACCTTGCCCGCTTTTGCTACATCAATGTTCATTGGGCAGCTTTTACTACATAAATTACAATTAATGCATTTATCCTTATCTCGAGCGATCTTACTTGGACTAATTTTTGATACAATACCGTATACTGCCCCCATTGGGCAAAGGTACTTACAAAAGAATCTATCATAAAGCATTGAACCCACCAAAATAATAATTAATGTTATTGTTCCGATTAAATATTCAGTAATTAAGCTCTCATAACCAGCTGATATATGTCCATAAGCAGCCCATGGATCATATGGATCCATCCAAAGTCCAGCTGTTTTCCATGCAAAATATATAGTAACTACTAAAACAACATACTTTAAGTATCTTAAAGGCTTATCTATTACAAGCGGCATAATAAATCTCTTATGAAATATCTTTCTTCCAATTATACCGAAGAATTCTTGAAGTGTTCCGAATGGACATATTAAACCACAAAAACCTCTTCTAAATATTATAGCTATTACTAAAGTAATACCCAAAAGTATCATAGTACCTGAAAATATCTTTTGCAGAAAAGTCCCTGTAAATACCAAACTATAAAAGGTTTCCAGTGCTCCATATGGACATAATGCGTGTATTGAAGGTGATACCCCTCCGCCTAAAACCTGATGCAGATAAGCTTCTCTTGTAACTGCTATCAGAAAAAACCCTAATATTACCCATCTTAAATACTTTATATACTTATTGTTTTTCATAATACTCCCCCTAGCCATATTTATTATTTTTTTATTTCTTCTAGAATCTTAAAAAGCTCTTCTGTATTAATTTCACCTTTTACGTATCTGTCTACTAGTATTGTTACTAACGGGTCTGTTACGTCAAATCCTTCAATCACGAATCTTTTCTCTCTAAACTCATCAGCACTTATCTCTTCTCTTACATACCTTTCTTTTAATATTTCCATGCTTTTTTCAAAAGAATAATTTTTCCGCCTTTTGTATAAAAGAAATACTATTAGTGATACTATTATCAAAATAACTAAAATAGATAATATATAAGAACCGTAAAACCCATATCCCATGTAACGCCCATGCCTCATATAATCAATCCTTTCTTGTTTGCTTTCCATAATAATAGCATTTACAAAAGATTAAAATGTGGACTAATTGTGTCAAATGAAAAAAAATTAATCCACCTATTTTATAAGTGGATTTCCTTTTGAAACTTTAAAAATTTAATCTTAATTTTTGTGCCTACATTTATTTGACTTTCTATTTCCATTTTACAATTTAAAATCTTAATTAGGTGTTTAGCAATAGAAATACCTAGGCCTGTACCTGTACCTGAGTATTCTCTAGCCTTATCTGCTTTATAAAATCTTTCCCCTATAAAAGGAATATCCTCTTTACTAATCCCTATACCATGATCAATTATTGTAATTGAAACAGTTCCTAAAAAATTTATAATTAAATGTATTTTACTGTTAATAGGTGAAAATTTAATGGCATTGTCTATAAAAATTATTAATAGTTGCTTAAGTTTATCATAATCACTCCAAACTGGAGGCAAATTACCCTCATCAATTAATTCTAGTTCTATGTTTTTTGCTTTAGTTATTGGTTTTAATACCCTTGTTATATCTCGTAGTAATGCTTTAATGTCAATGTTTTTAAAATTTAATACTACTTTTCCAGATTCTAGTTTACTTAAACTAAGCAAATCCGCTACCATAGCCTCAAGTCTTTTGGTCTCTTTAATTAATGTAAAATAATTTCCACGTACTTCACCCGCGGGTATTACTTCGTCATATAGACCTTCAAGGTTTCCTCTTATTATAGTCAGAGGCGTTCTAAATTCATGGGACACATTTGCTACAAAGTCCTTCCTCATCTGTTCTAGTTTCTTTTGCTGCCCAATGTTATATTCAAGCCTCGATGATAATATATCAAAGGAAGTTGATAACTCTCCAATCTCATCATTTAGGTATATATTTGTCTTAACTTTAAAGTTTCCTTCTGTCATTTGCCTTGCTGCTTCATTAATTATTTTAATAGGTTTTGTTATATTTTTAGAAAAATAGAAACCTAATAAACCCGCAATTATAACTTCACCTATAACTGCAGCAATTAAATAAATAAAAAATTCATTCATAGAATTTGATAAATCTATCGTTGAAGAATGAACAATAATAACTCCGATTATGCTTTTATCACTCTTTATAATTGGAACCGCAACGCTCATCATATTCTCATCGTAATAATCGTTGTATCCTTGCATGGATTTTAAGTTACCTTTAAAAGCACTTCTAATAATTCCTGAGTAAACATCTTGAAGCCCTGGGCTTTTCGACAAAATATTATCTTCATTTTCATAAATTGTTCTGATCTCACCCTTTAAGTTGACTATCCATACTTTTGTGTTATCAAAAGAACTAACTCCCTTTAAAATATCTTTATACTCCTTTGACTTCATATCATTTTCAATGTAGGGTTCTAAAACTCTTTCTAGTTTTAACGCATGTTGAGTTATATTTTTTTCTTTCATCACAAATATATTGTTTTTAAATATATTTATTGCGATTATACCTATAAATAGGGTAGATATTATTATTATTAGTACAAACCCTCTTGTTAGTTTAGTAGTTATACTTCTTTTAATCATAATTAACCTCAAATTTATATCCAAGCGACCATACAGTTTTAATATTCCAGTTATATTGATCGCTCAGTTTTAACTTTGCCCTAAGCCTTTTAATATGAGTATCAACAGTCCTCGGATCTCCAAAATACTCAGTCCCCCATATATTATCGAGCAACTCATCCCTTGATAGAATCTTATTAGGTGAGTTTGCAAGCATCCATAACACTTCTATCTCTTTTTTGGTTAGATTAACAGTATTATCATCTATCTTCACAGAATAATTTCCTATATCAATTTTAAGGCAGTTATATTCAATTACAGTTAATTTTTCCACTTCACTTGTAACAATTCTTCTAAGGACAGCTTTGACTCTTGCAACAACTTCTCCCGGACTAAAAGGTTTTACTATATAATCGTCGGCTCCGGTATCTAAAGCCATTATCTTATCAGCATCATCACTTCTTGCAGTAATCATAATAATAGGTACATTTGATGTTTTTCTTATCTCAACGCAAACCTCTAAGCCATTTTTACGTGGCATCATAATATCTAAAAGAATAAGTGTTGGCATATATTCTATATTCTTAATTAAAGCCTCGTTTCCATCATTAGCTGTTATTACCTCAAACCCTTCCTTAATAAGATAAGGTTTTAGAATTTTTATAATCTCTTCATTATCATCTGCAACTAGTATCTTTTTCCCCATATAATTACCTCCAGTAAACGTTTCTTAAATTATACCATTTATTAATCAGTAGATTGTGTACTAAATGTGGCAACCGAATAAATTTTATTTAATAGAAATGACACAAAAATAACACTTATTTAAACCATAATTTCGTTATGATATAGTCATACCAAATAAAAACGGTTCGAGGAGGAATAAAAATGAAAAAAAATAAAATAGCAATTGCATTAACTTTGACATTAATATTAGGAGCTAGCGGTGCAGTATTCGCTGCGGAAACCTCTACGACTTCAAAATCAACCACAGTAGTTCACCAAGCTCTTGGAATGGCTAGGGCCACAGGAATCAGAGGCTATGACTACGTAACAACTGTACTTAAAAATAAGCTTGGGTTAACAGACAAACAGATAACAGATGAACTTAATTCAGGAAAAACAGTATATGAGCTCGCTAAAGAAAAAGGAATATCGCAAGAAACATTTCAGGCTGCACTACTCGCTGAAAAATCTAAAGCAGTAGATGCCTCTGTTACAAAAGGTACTATAACAAAAGAAGAAGGCACTACTTTAAAGAAAAATTTAAAAACTAACCAATCCTCTTGCACAGGTAATTTCGGTCAAGGGAATATGAATTCAAATAGAACTGGTAATACTCATGGAAATGGTGGCGGAATGATGGGTAGCGGGAGAGTATTCTCTAAATAAAATCACAAATGTTATGGTATAATCTAACTATTAAACATGCTAACTTTATTGATAGCATGTTTTTTTTATATAGAGGAGTGAATCAATCAGGCATATCTATAGAAACCAGTATTGTAGGCACCAAATATTCAGCTGGAACCTTAGTATATTTCTTCGCAATAAAACTTATTGCCAAAATAGTTTTAAGCGTATATACTATGATTTATAGTGAAATTTGGGAAGTATTAAGGTAAATAATTAAATTGAAAATGGGGTACAAGGTGGTATCCGTTCTTGAGTTATAGTAAGAACGGATTCCATGTCGATGTAAGTTTATTTAAAGGTATTTTGGTAAAACTAATATTAGGAGTGATGATATGAACCCAGTAGCGTTTTATGTGTTTGGATTTAGTATAAGGTGGTATGGAATATTTATAGGAATGGGAATGACCTTAGCTATAATATTATTACAATATACCTGTAAATATAGAGATATAAATTATGACTCTCTTTTAGATGTAGTTCTTATTTCTATACCTATAGGCATTATTGGTGCAAGGCTATATTATGTAGCTTTTGAGTTCAATAATTATAAAAATAATTTAATGGACATATTTAATATCAGAGGTGGCGGACTTGCAATTCATGGAGGAATTTTATTTGCCTTAATATCTGCATTTATAATTGCAAAACGTAAAAAGATGAGTTTCTTTAAAATGACAGATGTTACGGTGCCCACAATTATTCTGGTTCAAGCTATCGGAAGATGGGGGAATTTCTTTAATTCAGAAGCCCATGGTGGTCCTGTATCCTATAACTTTATTAAAAATTTCCCATACTTCATACAACAAGGTATGCATATAGATGGAATTTATTATCATCCTACTTTTTTATATGAATCTTTATGGAATTTCACTGTGTTTGTAATACTAATGGTTATTTTAAGGAAAACTAAAAAGGTTGGAATTGTATTTTTTACTTATATAGGCTTATATTCTGTAGGAAGATTTTTTGTAGAAGGACTAAGGACAGATAGTTTAATGATTGGGCCATTTAGAATCGCTCAATTAGTAAGTTTAGCTGGAGTTGTAATCTGGGTAGGATTTCTTATCTTTATGAAATATAGAACAAAAACGGAATCTAAATAATCATTGAATTAACAATAAAGGTAATAAGGGGACGATCAAGTGGCAGTAGTTGCTTTGCAAATTTTTCTTTTATCAATTATAGCAGGTATTTTCGGCTCTATTCTTGGGCTTGGGGGAGGAATAATAATAACCCCTGCATTAACACTATTATTCGGCATAGATATAAGGTACGCCATTGGAGCAAGTATTATTTCTGTAATTGCTACATCTAGTGGTGCTGCTATTTCATATGTAAGAGACAAAATAACAAATATGAGAATAGGGATGTTTCTTGAAATTGCAACAACTATTGGGGCAATAACAGGCGCATTTATCAGTGGCTTAATTGATCCCAACCATCTTTATGTTATCTTTGGTGTGCTTTTACTCTATTCAGCCTTTGCAATGCTTAAAAAGAAAAATGAAGAACTACCAGAAATAGTCACAGCACATTCTATTTCTAAAAAATTAAGGCTAAATGGTGAATATCATGATAAAGCATTAAGCAAAGATATTACATATAATGTTGCCGGCGTATATGGTGGTTTTGGAATGATGTATGTTGCCGGAGTAATATCAGGGCTTCTAGGAATAGGAAGTGGACTATTTAAAGTTATGGCTATGGATTTATTTATGAAACTTCCGTTAAAGGTTTCCAGTGCCACAAGTAATTTTATGATCGGGGTTACTGCAGCTGCAAGTGCTGGAGTATATTTATTAAGAGGGGATATTGATCCTAAAATAGCTGCTCCAGTTGCATTAGGTGTATTAATGGGTGCTATAATTGGCGCAAAAATAATGGAAAATTTAAAAAGCAAAACTATAAGAATAATTTTTATTCCTGTACTTGCTTTTGTATCCATTCAAATGATTATAAAAGGATTGGGGGTTAAGCTCTAATGACAAACTCTAATAGAGTAGAAGAAATGGAAATAACAATAAGTAACCTTCTTAGGGTTGGGGTCTTATTAAGCGCAGTTATTATATTTATTGGGCTTATTATGTTCTTGGTAACAGGAAAAAGTGGATATACTGGAAATTATTATCCTACAAATCCTTTAGAAATACTAAAAGGAATACTATCTCTTAAATCATATTCAATAATATTGACTGGAATACTAATCCTTATTCTTACACCAGTTTTTCGTGTAGGGGTATCAATAATAGTTTTCTTTCAGGAAAAGGATTTTTTATATGTAAAGATTACCTCATTAGTATTTATCATACTCTTAGTTAGTTTTGTATTAGGAAAAGTTGAATGAAAAATAAGACCAGCATAAAGTTGGTCTTATTTTATGTTTAATATTACTAATCCTTTTATCATAAATACTATAAATAAATATTTTTTCTAAACAAACTCAGAAAATCTCTGAATTTTTTCTTTTAATTCTATAAAATTAATATATCTGGATTGCCTTACTATCTCTTTCCCCTCCAAATATATAATAATGGTAGGAATAGTAAATACGCCAAAAACACTAGCTACGGATGGAATATTTTGAACTTCTACATGTCCACTAACAACTTTAGAATTTTTATTAAGTAGCCCTTCAATCCTAGGTAAAACATCGTCACACACATTGCACCCATCAGATGAGAAATATAACATTACAAACTTCTTTTCTTTTACAAAATATTTTATATCATCTATAGAATTTAAATTATCCATACCTTAACACCTTCCTTATAAATTCACTATATTCCATATAAATTAGGTATAACCCCAAAAACATCACAATAATCGCCAATATAGTTTTTAATATTATACCAATTATCCTCTCCACAACACATCGTTATATTCAAATAATATGATGTATTTTGCCTATAATAGGGTCCCATATTAGGACCTTATTATAAGTAAACTTTGGTAGCTTTATCTAATTAATGCAGCTTAATTATAAACATTTTTTAATCTCATCAGCCGATGGTACCCTTCCCATTATCTTCACTTTTTCATCTACTACTAGGGCTGGTGTTTTCATAACTCCATAAGCCATTATCTTTTTAAAATCAGTAACCTTTTCTATAGTTGCCTCAATACCTAAGTCCTCTACTGCCTTTTTTGTATTTTCCTCTAGTTTTTTGCAATTAGCACATCCTGAACCCAAAACTTTAATTATCATAATGTTTCCTCCTTTAAATTTTTTATTTATTATACAAACATAAATGAAAATGCATTAAATAGATATCCTATTATAATTATACCTGCTGCTTTGAATAAGATATTCGATCGGATCTTGTCATCTCAATTATTTCAACATCCACATTTTCTATTTCTTTTACATAACCTTCTACATACTTTTCAAGGCCTAATTTATCAATAATGGTTCTACCAATAATGCTATGCCCATATATCCATATAGGTATGTAAGCATAGTATTCCTAAATGAACTATTTGTCAACTATTTTTAAGTTAACATTTATATTATTACCTTTGGTAATTCAAACATTTTTTATGCTAAACATATTTTTTCATATTTAGTTCTTATATCCCTATTGCAATGTGTGATTTTATTTGATACTGTATACCCATAGTAGGTATATATATCACTATGATTTTGTGTTTATAAAATAAATTTGGAGGTAATTTAAACTTGAATAATATATCAATGTTGCTTGCTTTCTCTGCAGGTCTTCTATCCTTTTTATCGCCTTGCGTCCTACCCCTTGTTCCTGCATATGTAAGTTATTTAACTGGTTCTTCTATAGAAGAATTAAAGGATGACAAAACTAAGCTTTTTACTTTATATAAATCCCTTGGATTTGTATTAGGCTTTTCTATAATTTTCATTCTAATGGGGCTTTCTATCACTTCATTGGGTAAATTACTAATTACTCATAAAGATTTATTTAGAAAAGTTGGTGGTATTATTATCTTTATTTTTGGTCTTCATACCCTAGGACTATTTAGAGTAAAATTATTTTATCGTGAGAAAAGGTTTTTATACTTTGATAAAATTAAAGGTCCCTTTAGCTCAATATTAATGGGTATGGCCTTTGCTGCAGGTTGGACCCCTTGCATTGGTCCTATATTATCCTCAATACTAATATATGCTACAAGCATGAACTCTATAGGAAAAGGGGTTTTGCTTTTGATAATGTATTCCCTTGGACTTGCCGTTCCATTTATTTTAACTGCCATAGCAATAGAAAGCTTCACTAAACAATTTAAAAAGCTTTCAAAATACTTGTCTATGATATCTACAATAAGCGGTGTTTTAATGATAATAATGGGTGTTATGATTTTCACGAATAAGTTAGCAATCTTAAGCCAATATGGAAATTTTATTAATTTTTAATTAAAGGAGAGAACAATTATGACAAAACTATCAAAAATACTTATAGGTATAACAATTGTATTAGTAACACTTGTTGGTGTATCCATTTATACTGTAAATACCTATAATAACTCTAAACCTAAAACAGATGTTAAAAACAAAATTGATAATAAAAATAAAACTAATGATAAAACATCTACTACTAAAACCGATTCTAATAATACAATTAAAATAAAACCTAACGTTATTAAAACTAAAGCTATAGATTTCAAATTAAAGGATATTAATGGTAAAGAAATGTCCTTAAGTGACTTAAAAGGCAAAAAGGTATTTCTTAACTTTTGGGCTACTTGGTGTCCACCCTGTAAAGAAGAAATGCCTGATATTCAAAAATTATATGAGGAAACAAAAAATAGTGACTTAGTTATTATCGCTGTAGAAATAGGCGAACCTTTAAGTACTGTTAAATCCTTTATTGATAATAACAAATATAGTTTTAAAGTACTTTTAGATTCTGATCAAAGTGTTTCATCCAAGTATAATATAGCATCAATTCCTACCTCATATTTCATTGATGTAGACGGAAATATCATTTCTAAAAAAATCGGTGGTATGAATATTGATGAGATGAGATCATACATTAAATCGATAGATAAATAAGTGAAATCTCGTTTCACTTATTTATCTATCTACTATAGAATTATGAAAATTAACTTAAGCTAATAATATTAATAGGACGTGAATAATAATGAATACAACAATAACACTAGTAAGACATGGCGAAACAAAATGGAATACCTTAGGTAAATTCCAAGGGTGTACAGACATACATCTATCAAATGAAGGGATAATACAGGCCCAACATCTACGTAAAAGATTTCTTAATAGCTTTGATCATATTTACACAAGTCCTTTAAAAAGAGCTATTCAAACAGCAGAAATCATCTCTAAAGGTAGTAACACTACTCCTATAGTTGAATTACACTTAAGAGAAATAAATTTTGGGGAGTGGGAAGGCCTTACCATAAAAGAAATCGAAGAAAATTTCCCGGAAAAATTTACAAAGTGGAGAAATGATGAACTTGACGGACCTCTGTGTGGCGGGGATTTAAGCATTAAAAACGCGAGTATACGGGCTAAAAAGGCTATAATAGAAACCGCAAAAAAACATCAAGGCGAGAATATTATTATAGTAGCTCATGGCGGAATTATTAAAGCCGGACTAATAGGTATCTTCGACTTTAAAATGACCATGTATCATAAAATAATTTTAGCTAATACCTCTGTTTCAAAAATTATTTTTGATGATAACTTTAGTGCCAAAATAATTACTTTAAATGATACCAATCATCTTCCTTAGAAGAAAAGTCAATGTAAGGACTACTGTAACTTTCAAACTATTTTAATAATATTACCAGTATTATTAAAAATGAATTTATCTTTAAATTCATTTTTAATCTTTTCTATAGCATCTTTTCCGGTGCAATGTGACATCGCCAGAATATGTATATCCTTTTCTTTAAAATAGTTAATTGTATTTTTTAATCTTTGCTCATCTGCTTCGATTAAATGAGTTCCCCCAACAATAGCATAGATTTTCATACCTGTACGCTCTATAATCGTTTCTATGATATTAACTATCCCTACATGAGAACATCCTACTATAACTATTAAACCTTTTTCATGCTTAACTACTAACACTATTTCATCAGAAAAATCATCTACTACATAGTTTTCATCTTGTTTTATTTGAAATGTCTTGTTTATCTTTTCAAAATCATTGCTTCTTTTAATATTAGAAAATATAATTATATTTTCAGTAATATAAAATATATCTTCTTCAATATATGTTACGACCATATTATTTTGATGAATATATTTCTTGTCAAAGGAATTACCAATAAACTTATATTTATCTTTATCAACTAACTTATATTTATTGTTAAAAAAATCTTTCCCTACAATTACCTTATATGAGTTGCCAATTTTATCGACAAGATTTCTAAATCCTCCACTATGATCATAATGTCCATGACTTAACACAACATATTTTAAATTACTCAAATCCACATTCGATTTTTCGGCATTTTTAATAAAATCCCCACTTTTACCAGTATCAAATAAAATTTTCAACTCATCAATTTCTATAAAAAGAGACAACCCATGTTCACTAAATAAACAGTTATCATAATCAGGATTATTTTCAATAAGTGTTGTTATTTTCAAATTCATTTTAATCACCAATTCTCCTTTCTATTCTAGAAAATAAAATTTTATTTTACACATTCTTTTAAAGCATTGTAAGCGTACTCAATTATTTCATTACAAGAAACGCCTTGTTTCTTTAATTGTTTGCATTCAAATGTACCATATTTTTCTTTTATCTTATTCATCATTTCCTTTGTATATTTTATTGATTCATTCTTAGTCGTCGATTCTTCTCTTCCTTTTAATGCTCCTAATGCCATAAGTGATCCTGTAATTGCTCCGCAAGTACTTCCTACCATCATACCTGTGCCAAAAGAACTAGCAATGGAAATTGGAATATTAAAATTATTTTCCTCATTAAATGCCTTTATTACAGATTCCGCACAATTGTATCCTTGTTTACGATATTCTAAAACATCTGTCATTTGCATCTGCCTCCTATTTTTTAGTTAAAATTTAAATATTTATATTATTTTATCAATTTTACATATTTTTTTTATATTACTCCACATATCTTCAATAGCCTTTTCTGCTATACTCTCTTTATAACAAGTTATAGGTTTTAACTCATTTATAGATTTCATTACAATGTCATCATATGGAATTTTACCTACTAATTTCAGACCTTTACCATTAATAAAATTTTCTATTTCTCTAGCTACTTCTTCGTTTATATCATATTTATTTATGCAAACCATTGTAAAAACGCCAAAGTGTTCACATAAAGTTACCACTCTTATTAAATCTCCAAGCCCAGATTTTGTAGGTTCTGTAACAACTAATACAGCATCACTACCTGTTATTGAAGCTATAACAGAACAACCAATGCCAGGTGATCCATCTATTATAGTTAATTTATCATTATCATTAAATTTTTCACTGTTTTTTCTCAATTGCATTACTAATTTTCCAGAGCCATCACTTCCTATTTCCATTTCCGCCCTTGAAATTATTCCTTTATCTAGCTTAGTAATAAATGTATCTGCTGTTTTTTCACTCGTTAACTTTATTGCATTTTGTGGACATACTAAGCTACAAGCACCACATCCTTCACAATCAAATAAATTAATCTTAAATTTCACAAGCTCCGCAACCATGACATAATTTTTGAAAAAGTATAATATCCTTATTTACTTTTGCAAGAGCATTAAATTGACATGCATCTACACAAGCTCCACATGATGTACATTTATTATCATTTATTAAAGGATAATCCACCATAACCTGTTCTGTTTTATCTATTTTTGGCTTTAAAAATAAGAAACCATTTGGTTCTTCTACATCACAGTCTATATAATTTGACTTTAGTGCGAGGGCAAGATTTAACGACACTGTAGTTTTACCAGTCCCTCCTTTTCCACTAAGCACTGCTATATTCACTATATACTCATCTCCAATCTACTAGTTTGCTCCATGGTATGCAGGACCAGACATTTTTATTTCTTCAAGTTCTCCTTTGTTATATTTTTCAAGTACTAAGCCTATAGCTATATTCGCACACTTATATGCTTTAATTCCTGCTTTTTCAATAAGTTCAAAGGCATTGGGACCAAGATCTCCTGTAATAATAACGTCTACTTTTTCTACATTTAATTGATTAGCTGCAACAATACCTGCTCCACCACTTGAATCTTGACCTTTATTTTCTAAAATTTTAACTTCTCCATTTTCAGTATCATGAATTTGGAAATATTGACACCTTCCAAACCTCTTATCAAGTAAATCTCCATTTGTTTTTCCTGTTGATGAAATTACTATTTTCATTGATATCCCTCCAAATTTTTTTATAGAATTAGATATTGGCATTTGCTAATTTGATATTACACTAATTCTATGTTATTGTCAAATGCCAATAACAGTAGTATAATTAATAAATATTATATATTGTAATTAAATATATGTAGTCTATGTTAAAATTAATTAAAATCAATCGATGTATAAGCAAATACATTAGATATAATAAGGAGATTTATATATGAGTAAGTATTGGAGCAAGATAACAAACAATGTTGAACCTTATATCCCAGGAGAACAACCTAAAGATAGAAAATATATTAAATTAAACACGAATGAGAATCCATATCCGCCTTCTCCAAAAGTAATTGAAGCCATTAAAGCGTCCACTGATGAAGCTCTTCAGTTGTACCCTGACCCAAACTGTGATGAACTAAGGCGCACCATAGCAAATTATTATAAATTATCATCCAATCAAGTCTTTGTAGGAAATGGTTCAGATGAAGTACTTGCCTTCTCTTTTATGGCATTCTTTGATTCAGAAAAACCAATCTTATTTCCTGATATAACCTATAGTTTCTATGAAATTTATGTTAACCTATTTAAGCTGAAATGTAAGTTAATTCCTTTAGATGATAAGTTTGATTTTTCTGTAGATTCTTTTTGTGTTGAAAATGGTGGAATTGTAATAGCAAATCCAAATGCACCAACTACCAAATGTGCCTGCGTGGAATCATTAAAACAAATTCTAGAATATAATATAGACAGTATCGTTATAATTGACGAAGCCTATATAGATTTTGGTGGGGAATCTTTAATTGATTTTGTAGATGATTATCCAAACCTATTAATTGTACAGACACTTTCTAAGTCAAGATCACTTGCAGGTTTACGTGTTGGTTTTGCTTTTGGACATAAAGATTTAATAGAAGGTCTAAATAAGATTAAAAACTCAATAAACTCTTACACAATTGATCGCCTTGCTTTAGCTGGGGCAAAAGCATCTTTTGAAGATGAATCCTATTTTCAGAGCATTTGCTCAAAAGTTATTGATACAAGAGAAAAAATAATACCCTCTTTTAGAAAATTGGGGTTTAATGTACTAGAATCAAAAGCCAACTTTATATTTGCACGCCATAATACAATTCATGCTAAAATATTATTTAATCAATTAAAAAGTAGCGGAATTCTTGTTAGATATTTTGATAAACCTAAAATCCATAATTATCTAAGAATAAGCATAGGCACTAATGAAGAAATGGAAATACTTTTAATCAAATTAAGCAAGATTATTCTAAAAATAGAGCCATCAAGTTAAAATTATTAAGGAGGGTTAATGATGATATACATAAATGATGAAACAATAGAAAATATTATCAAAGAAGATATCCCATACGTTGATTTGACTTCCCTAATCTTAGGCATTAATAGTCAAAAAGGAGAAATAAAATTTATATCAAGAGGAACCGCGGTAATAAGTGGATCTGAGGAAGTAGTAAGAATATTTAATAAATTGGGTGTTAAAATTGAAACTATTCTCTCTTCTGGAACTCCTGTTAAGTCTGGAGATGTTATTGTTCATGCGAGAGGTAATGTTGATGCACTGCATATGGGTTGGAAAGTGTCCATGAACGTTTTAGAATACTGCTCAGGAATTGCAACGAGGACAAAATATTTGGTTGATAAGGCAAAAAATATTAATCCACAAATTGAAATTGTAACTACAAGAAAAATATTTCCAGGCACAAAGGAGTTTTCTATAAAAGCTATTATAGCTGGAGGAGCTTATCCTCATAGGCTTGGTTTATCCGAGACAGTACTAATCTTCAAGCAGCATTTAAACTTTATTGGAGGTATTCCTGGGCTTGTAGAAAATTTAGAAGTCATTAAATCAAGAGCCTGTGAGAAAAAAGTAATTGTTGAAGTTGAAGACTTCGAAACTGCAATAATACTAAGTAAGGCTGGAGTCGGGGGATTACAATTTGATAAAGTTAATCCAATAGAATTGAAAAGAATTGTAGACGCTGTTAGAAGTATAGATCCTTCAATTACACTAATAGGAACTGGTGGAATTAACGAGAATAATATTGAGAATTATGCGAGAACTGGACTAGATGCAATCTCAACAACCTCAGTATATTTTGGAACTCCCGTAGATATAGGTGTTACAATAACAAAACAATAAATATAGTTACCTTAAGTATTATTGAATGAGAGAAAAAAGAAGCTAAAAATAATTTGCTCTTCTTTCTCCTAATTCAAATATCATATAATTAAATCGATTTGGTTAAAATAATTATTGAAACTCTATTTTAAACTATTATATATCATATCTAAGTTTTCTCTCATACACTGAATGTAGTCTTTATTATCATCTTTGCTTTCAATTGTATGGATTGTTTCTACCTTAGCCCCAACTTCTTTAGCAAGAGCATTTGAAACTTTTGGACTTACCATATCCTCAACAAATACAGTCTTAATTTTATTTTTTTTACAAAAATCTGTTAATTCCTTTAACTTTTTTGCACTTGGCTCACCTGCCGCAAAAACATCTTCTACGCTATTCTGTTTTAATCCAAAATCTCTGCAAAGGTATGCAAACGCAGCATGTCCAGTGACAAAGCTTTTATTACTAACATTTTCAAACTTCTTATCATATTCGTTGTAAAGAGAATCAATTTGTGCTACAAAATTATTATAATTTTTTTCATAATAATTTTTATTTGGTGAATCCGCTTTTACCAAAGCATCTTTAATATTTTTCGCTTCAATTTTTGCACCTTTTAGGCTAAGCCATAAATGTGGGTCATATTGACCATGCTCTTCTATTTCATCAGAAGTCGTATTATTTATTGATTTTGAACCTTTTGAAGCATCTACAGAAATTATTTTTTTATTGTCAACGGATTGTAAAACCTTATCTACCCAAGATTCCATACCAAAGCCATTGTACATAAATATTTTGGCATTATTTAAGTTTTCAAGGTCCTTTGCTTTTGGCTCAAAATCATGTGGTTCAGTACCATCAGGTATAATAGTTAATATATCCACCTTGTCTTTGCCAACCGCCGTCGCAATTTCTCTCATTGCATTAAACGTAACTACAACCTTAATCTTACTTTGAGAACTTACATTATTACTTTCTACTTTCTTACTACCACATGCTGTAAAGCTTAGTATGGTACACGTAAATAACATAAATATTACTAATTTTTTCAACAAATTTATCACTCCTTAAAATAGCTTGTTGCAAATCATTTGCATTTACATATATAATATACTTATAAATATAAGTTTTGTCAATAATATTATTTACATATTTTTCCTGTCAAGTTAATATGTTAATGATAGCAATTCATCAAAATTATATATTGATCGGAGGATAATTATGATTCAAGTTGATAAGTTATTTTTTTCATATACTAATTCAGCCCCATATATACTTAATGATATTAGTCTAACTATAAATGAGGGTGAATACCTATCTATATTAGGAGATAATGGTTGTGGTAAAAGCACCCTTGTAAAATTATTACTAAACTTTTTGACTCCTACTAAGGGTACTATAGTAAATTCAAATAAAAATATTGGATACGTTCCACAAAAATCTGATTTTTTAAACTCACAATTTCCAATTACCGTATATGAAATGCTTAATTGTTACAGAAAGGTGCTCAAAATAAAAGATAAAACCTTAGTAACTAAAAATTTAGAACTTATTAATATGGTCAATTTTAAAGATTCACTTATAGGCACATTGTCAGGTGGTCAGCTTCAAAAAATATTTATATCAAGAGCATTACTTGGCAGTCCTACTCTATTAATTTTAGATGAACCCTCTACAGGCGTCGACTTACATAGCCAGAAAGATATTTATAAGCTAATTAAGGACTTAAATACAACCAATAAGGTAACTGTTATAGCAATTGAGCATAATATTAAAGCTGCTATGATCAATTCTTCGCTTATTTACCATTTATCAGGTGGAAATGGTCATTTGTGCACACCGGATAGATATATTAAAGAATATCTGAAATTTAATAAAGGGGATGGCTTATATGTTTCATTATAGTTTTATGCAAAATGCTTTTATGATTTCCATATTAATTTCTATACTTTGTCCATGTATCGGGTTTTTCTTGGTACTTAGGAGATACTCGATGATTGGTGATACATTGTCCCATGCCTCTCTTGCAGGTATTTCAATTGGGCTTTTATATAATGGGAACCCCATTATAAGTTCATTCATATTCACTTCAATTTGTGGGGTATTAATCGAATTCTTAAGGGATTATTTTAAGAAATATGCTGAACTGATACTTGCTATAGTTTTATCTTTAAGTGTTGGAATTGCAATTACTATAATGAGTTCTGGTAAAATACATGCAAATGTAAATTCGTTTATGTTTGGAAGTGTGTTAACTGTAACAAGAGAAGATTTATACGCAGTCTTAGTATTAAGCATCATATCAATTACCACCTTAATATTTTTATATAATAAACTTGTTATTATAGTCTTTGATGAAGAGGCAGCAAAAATTGGGGGAGTAAATGTTAAATTTATAAATTACATATTTTCTATATTAGTTGCTGCTACAATATCTGTCTCTATGCGAATTGTTGGGGTGCTTGTTTTAAGCTCAATGATTGCTTTACCAGTTGCTACAGCAATGCAGCTAGGCAGAGGGTTTAAGTCAACTTTTTTATACTCAATCTTGTTTAGTGTCATTGATATATTATTATCACTATTTATTTCTTATTATATGAATTGCGCCCCAGGAGGTATAACTGCGCTACTTTCAGTTGTATTACTTGTACTCGTGATGTGTATAAAAAAATGTAGATTTAGTTTTCATAAAAAACGCATAATATAGTAATTTTATAAATAACCTTACATATGGGAAATAAGTTACGCTTTTGAATAGAGATTATTATAATTCATAATAATTGCAAGTGATTTGCAATTATTTTGGAGTAAAAAATATTTTGGAGGAATATACATGAAAACAAAAATTGATATAATTTCAGGATTTTTAGGAGCTGGGAAAACTACTTTAATAAAAAAATTGCTCCATGAAAAATTGCATGTGGAAAATCTAGTCATAATAGAAAATGAATTTGGAGAGATTGGTATTGATGGAAGTTTACTCAAACAATCAAATGTTCAGGTAAAAGAAATTAACTCTGGATGCATATGTTGTACTCTTGTTGGTGAATTTGGGAACGCAATAGATGAAATTATAAAAAAGTACAAGCCTCATAGGATAGTTATTGAACCATCTGGAGTTGGTAAACTTTCAGATGTAATTAAAGCATGTGATACAACTAGGTTAAAAAATCTAATAGAGATTAATATGATTATAACTGTTGTAGACGTATTAAAATATGAAACATATTTAACTAATTTTGGCGAATTCTATAAAAATCAGATAAAAAGTGCAAAAACAATAATTTTAAGTAGAACAGAAAAATCTAATAGAAATGATATACAATCTGTTGTTAATTCAATACGTAAGTCAAATAATAAATGCAACATAATAACAACATCATTAGGTAATATAAATGCAAACACTATAATCGATGTTGCAGAGCAGAATGACTCAGTATCATTAGAAAAGCAGATAAAAAGTGCAAAAACCTTCTCAATAAAGGGACATTACTATGATAGAGTGAACAAAAGTGGGGAGCATAGTACTCATAACCATAATGCACATGAGGTTTTTGAAGTTTGGGGGGTTGAAACTCTCAATTTATATAAGGGTGAAGAATTAAAAAAAATTCTGAGTAGTATTGAAAATGATAAAGGTTACGGAATTGTTTTAAGAGGAAAAGGGATTGTACAGAGTGATAACCAAAAATGGTTACAATTCAATTATGTACCTGGCGAAACTGAAGTAAAGAGTACAATACCTGATTATACAGGAAGATTATGTATAATAGGCAAAGATTTAAATAAAAATAAATTTTATAAATTGTTTAATATAACAGTATAGATGAGGTTATAAATAATGAAAATAAAAGTAGACATAGTAACCGGGTTTTTAGGATCAGGTAAGACACAACTTATAAATTATAAACTTAAAACCGAAGTTTCTAAAAGAGATGTTATAGTTATAATACAATGTGAAAAAGGACAAACAGATATATATCATAATATCAAAGATAGAAATTTGTTTGTTGAGAGTGCCTATAGAGAAGATATTTTAGATAAAAAATACATAAATTATGTTATTAAAAAATATCATCCAACTAAAATAATTATAGAAGCTAACGGCATGAAAAAAATTAGTAATTTATTAGAAATCTTTGATTATCTTACTCTAAGTCGGAAATGTTTCATAAGCGAAATATTCCATACCGCTGATGCTTCAACTTTTGATATTTTCATAAGCAACATGGGCGGAATACTTATTGACCAAATTTCAAATTCTGATTTTATAATCCTAAACAATACAGTTGGTTTGCCTAAAGAAAAATTAAATAATATTAAAGGGACTTTAAAAAGGATAAACAAATCTGCAAAAATAAGTAATGGATTTCCCATTATAGCTAAAGAAAAGTTACTTAATAAGGAAATATTACTTCTCATGGCAATCTTTTTTTCCACAGTAATATATATAATGTATTCCACTTTTAAACCAATTGGATTTGATATTACAAAATTTTTTTTACCTTGGCTAGAGAGATTCAATACAGTATTTCTGAGTATTTTAATTCAGGCGTTTCCATTTGTATTATTTGGTGTATTTGTCTCTGCAATAATACAGATATTTATATCTAGTGAAAAAATAACAAATATTTTTCCCAAAAATACAACACTGCAGTTTATTGTTGCTATATTTTCGGGGCTATTATTCCCCGTATGTGATTGTGCTATTGTACCAATTGGTGCAAGGCTTATAAAAAAAGGCGTTCCTTTGCCTGCAGCTGTAACCTTTATGCTAGCTGCGCCAATAACAAATCCTATTGTAATTGCTTCTACATTGTATGCATTTCCAAATCAGCCCTCTATAGCAATATACAGGGTATGTTTGGGAATTACAGTAGCATTTTTAGTGGGAGTTGCATTTATTTTTGTTCCGGAAAGAGATGTAATGCTTTTGAACAATATAGATGAAATTAATTGTAATTGTGGGTTTTGTAATGAGGATTATAATAATAAAAAAGGTATTGTAGGAAATGTAGATGCAATTTTTAATCATGCAGGATCAGAGTTTTTTCAAATAGGAAAATTTGTAATTATTGGTTCACTTCTTTCTAGCATTATGCAGACTACAATTCCAAAAGAACTGTTTGCAAACTTAGGTGGTGGAAATGTAATTTCGCTTTTAATAATGATGTTATTTGCATTTATACTTTCAGTATGCTCAACTTCCGATGCATTTATAGCAAGAACTTTCGTTAATCAATTTCCTATGGGATCAGTGATGGGTTTTTTAGTACTTGGTCCAATGCTTGATATAAAAAACTTACTTATGCTACTAGGAAATTTCAAAAAAAGATTTGTTATTAAACTTGTAATTTTGATATTATTAATATCATTCGAGATATTGATAATATTTGAAACACTATTCTAAATATAAGCGAGATATTACTAATATAGAGAGGCAGGTATTAATTATGCTCTTAATAAGACTTAAAAAAATAAACAAAGAAGTATTTTTAAAACTAATAATACTTCTTGGATTCTCCTTTTTCTTTTATGACATAATAAAAACTGGTAAAGTGCTACTTTATGTTAATCCTAGAATTGTTCCATATGTAAAATTTGGCATGGTAGCAATGATATCATTGTCTTTATTCATCGCAAGCGATTTATTCAAGTCAAATAGAAAAGAGAATATTAAGCCTTATTTATTTTTTATTATCCCCTTATTTATGGCCTTCATGACACCGAAAACATCAGTTAGTTCGAAGTCAATGACACTTACTAATGCTAAAACCAGGTCGCAAATTTCTAATACAAAACAGGAGAATATTCCCAATAATAATATATCAAATGGAGCTAATACTATAACTCCCAAAATAAATTCTACTAAAGTAGATGTAAAATTGGAAATTCAAAATAATACTATAGTCTTAAGCGATAATAATTTTGAAAAATGGACGGAAGAGATTTCTAATAATATGCTCAAATATGAGGGTAAGAATATTGAACTAACTGGGTTCGTGTTTAAAACTGATGGCTTTAAATATAATGAGTTTGTTCCGGCAAGACTTATGATGACATGCTGCGCAGCAGATTTAGTACCAGTTGGGCTTTTGGCACATTATGATAAAGCGAAAATTCTAAAGCAAGATACATGGATAATGGTTAAGGGCAAAATAAAAATAATAGACTATAACGGCGAAAAATCTCCTATAATTGTAGTCGATAAAATAAGAAATACAGAAAAACCAAAAGATGAATATGTCTACCCTTATTAAATCATCTCCTTCGGAGCTGCAACAGCTTTGCAGAAGCTGCATTGACGATTTCTGAAATGTAGTTAAAAATGCAGCAAAGAATTACCTTTGCTGCATAAAAATAAATATTTTTTTATCCTCTTATTATAGTTATTTGCAGACATGTCAGTGACAATTATTAATCATAGATGTTTTTACTAAAGTATCTATCCCCTCTATCCGGTAATATAATAACAATGTTTCCACTAACAATTGTTTCTGCAAGTTTTAATGCTGCAGCTATTGCTGCTCCTGAAGAACTACCCACAATTAACCCCTCTTTTACAGCAATTAGTTTCGCCATGTTTTTAGCCTCGTCATCAGTAATCTTAGAAACGCTGTGAACTAAATCCATATCCATAGTTGTTGGCACAAAATTATTTCCTATCCCCTCGATATCATAACAATGTTCCTCCCCACCACCAATGGTTGATCCATAAGGATCCACTAAAACACCTTTTATATTTCCATCCTTTTCCTTTAAATATTTCATAACCCCACTAAAAGTACCACCACTTCCTGCTCCTGCAAGGAAGTAATCAATTTCACCCTCTAATGCATCATATATTTCTGGTCCTGTAGTTTCATAATGAGCCTTTGGGTTAGCATCATTTTCAAACTGTTGCAATGAAATAGAATTAGGGATTTCATTCAATAGTTCCTTTGCCTTATTAATTGCACCGAGCATTCCATCTTCCCTTGGAGTGTTAATAATAGTTGCACCTAATGCTCTCATCAAAGTTAACTTTTCTACAGAGAACTTTTCTGGAACCACAAATATTATATTGTATCCTTTGTTTATTGCTGCAAGGGCAACTCCTATACCAGTATTTCCTGCGGTAGCTTCAACTATTGTATATCCTACCTTAAGGATGCCCCTGTCTTCTGCATCCTTTATCATGTAAACCCCAACTCTATCTTTTACGCTACCACCTGGGTTCTCCCCCTCAAGTTTAGCGAAAATATTTATACCTTCCTTTACACCCAAATTATTTAGTTTTATAAGTGGTGTATTTCCTATATTCTCTAATATACTATTTATATATTTCACTGCTATCACCCCAACTTAAAATAATTTTCCATACTATTTGCACCTTTTACTACATGTTCTAATGAAAACCTTTAAGCTTCAACCATTGACTCTTATCTCCTTGAATGCCTTAATTAAGTCTTGTTCTATGTCGTATACATCTTCTATACCTACCGATAATCTTACTAAATTATCACTTATTCCTACCTTATCTCTGATTTCTTTAGGTATTGCAGCATGTGTCATAGAAGCCGGATGGCAAATAAGAGATTCAACGCCTCCTAAACTTTCCGCGAGTGTTATAATCTCTAATGACTCTAAAAACTTTTTATAATCATATTCTTTTTTTATAACAAAGGATACCATGCCACCAAAACCTGTTGATTGAGCTTTATGAATTTCATAGGATGGATGGTCCTTAAGTCCAGGATAATATACCTTTTCAACTTCTTCTCTCTTTTGTAAAAACTCAGATATTTTTATGGCATTGTCATTATGCCTATCCATTCTAACGCCTACTGTTTTAATTCCTCTAATTAAAAGGAATGAATCAAATGGTCCAAGTACTCCGCCAGTGGAGTTTTGTATAAAATGAACTCTTTCTCCTAGGGTTTCATCATTTACTACCACAAGTCCTGCGACCAAATCACTATGACCACCTAAATATTTAGTACCACTGTGAACTACAATATCAGCACCCAGTGTAATAGGTCTTTGGAAATAAGGTGTCATAAAAGTGTTATCAACAATAGTTAAAATACCTTTTTCCTTAGCAATATCTGATACTTTTCTAATATCGGTTATATCCGCTAGTGGATTTGTAGGAGTTTCAATAAAAATAGCTTTAACATCATCTTTAATACTCTCTTTCACCACATCTATTTTGGAAGTGTCTATAATAGAGTATTTTATATTAA
>Ga0209540_10000447_pt1 | contig 39288 bp, 23 predicted proteins | sample BarGraIncu01121A_FD_184501 | JGI IMG/M metagenome (GOLD analysis project Ga0209540, IMG submission 184501) | Arctic peat soil microbial communities from Barrow, Alaska - Barrow Graham LP Incubations 011-21A (SPAdes) (version 2) | ecosystem: Environmental > Terrestrial > Soil > Wetlands > Peat... | reverse complement strand
CTCCGTGATTTACCCCATGTAACTCCGTGTTATCCTGTGGTTAAAGGATTTCAAAATAAATGTGTATAAAGGGTAGTTACGAAGTAGAGAAGGAGGACGGGAGGGTGAGTACAGGTGATAGCTTATTTATCAAAGGCACCTTCTCTGTACGAATCTATCGGATCACAGGTACAAATAAGATTTCTGTCGCCATAGCTGTCATCAATCCTTCCTACCGATGGCCAGAACTTATTCTCAATTATCCACTTTGCCGGGAAGGCAGCCTTCTGACGGTTATACCTGTGGTTCCAGCTATCTGCAGTGACTACCATTACCGTATGGGGAGCATTATGAAGTACATTATCTTCCCTGTCGGCTTTTCCATCTATTATTTCCTTAATCTCAGCCCAGATTGATTTCATTGCATCAATAAACTTATCGAGCTCCTGCAGTGACTCCGATTCAGTCGGTTCCACCATCAGCGTACCATGGACCGGGAATGACAATGTGGGTGCATGGAATCCGTAATCCATAAGTCTCTTGGCTATATCAGACTCGGTGATCCCGGCTTCAGCCTTGAAATTACGGCAGTCGAGTATCATCTCATGAGCAACAAAACCATTGGTGCCGGTATAAAGCGTTTTAAACCAGTCTTTAAGGGAAGCTGAAATATAATTGGCATTAAGAATAGCATATTTGGTAGCTTCAGTAAGGCCTTCAGACCCCATCATCATAACATAAGCATGGGAAATAGTGAGTATATGGCCGCTCCCGAACGGTGCTGCTGCAACAGCTGTCGATCCATGGCTGCCACCGGTTTTTACCAGCGGATGGGAAGGCAGGAAAGGTGCAAGTTCTTCATTAGTGAGGATTGGTCCCATTCCGGGGCCTCCTCCTCCATGAGGAATTGCAAATGTCTTATGAAGGTTCAGATGACAGATATCTGCACCAATGTGGCCCGGGTTAGTAAGTCCTACCTGTGCATTCATATTGGCGCCATCCATATATACGAGGCCTCCGTTGGAATGAATGATCCCTGTCATTTCAGTGACTGCTGCTTCAAATACCCCGTGGGTTGAAGGGTAGGTGATCATGAAAGCAGCAAGGTTTTCCCTGTTCTCCTCTGCTTTTTTCCTGAGATCCTCAACATTTATGTTTCCCATCTCGTCACATTCAACAACAACTACGTGCATCCCGGCCATAACTGCGCTGGCGGGATTGGTACCATGAGCTGAAGATGGTATAAGAACAACATTCCTATGCGCATTTCCCTTATTAATGTGGTATTCCCTGATTACCATCAGCCCGGCATACTCACCGGCAGCACCTGAATTAGGCTGGAAAGAGATGGCTGAGAAACCTGTTATCTCCTTAAGAGCCTCACCCAACTCATCCATCAGATGGTAGTAGCCTGCTGCCTGTTCCTTTGGAACAAAAGGATGGACATTGGCAAATTCCGGCCAGCTCATGGCAAACATCGATGTAGCAGGGTTAAGCTTCATAGTGCAGGAGCCGAGAGATATCATACAGTGGGTAAGTGAGAAATCCTTGCGTTCAAGCATCTTGATATATCGCATCATCTCAGTTTCGCTGTGATAACGGGTAAATGCAGCCCTTTCGAGAAAAGCAGATTTTCTCAGGAATTTCTCATCAATGCATTTACAGTCACAATAAGTATCGACATGTCTGGCATGCTTGCCGGCAGCATTAGCAAAAATATCGAGAATGGAGTTTATCTCCTCGAATGATACGACCTCATCCACACTTATGCTTATTGTTTTTTCATCAGGGTAATAAAAATTCAGTTCACCTGCCTCTGCCAGCTTCCTGATTTCATTCTGTTCTCTGTGTGAGTGAAGTTCAATTCTTATGGTATCAAAAAATATCGGATTAAGCTGCCTGTAGCCAAGCTCCTTCAGTGAGCAGCTTAATGTGCAGGCTGACTTATGGATATGTGAAGCAATGTTTTTCAAACCTTCAGGTCCATGGTACTGGGCATACATACCGCTCATGATTGCAAGAAGTGCCTGGGCAGTACATATATTCGAAGTTGCCCTTTCGCGCTTGATATGCTGCTCCCTGGTCTGAAGAGCCATCCTCAGAGCTGTATTTCCCTGTGCGTCAATAGATACACCAATGATTCGTCCCGGCATACTGCGTTTAAGTTCATCCCTTGTGGCAAAGAAACCGGCATGCGGTCCTCCGAAGCTCATCGGGAGGCCAAATCTCTGGCTTGAACCGACGACGATATCAGCGCCCCATTCACCGGGAGGTATAAGAAGTGCAAGGCTCATTAAATCGGCAGCCACACCGAAAAGAGCACCTGCAGCATGAGCTTTACCGGCAAATGCGCTATAATCCTTTATCTGCCCGGAAGCAGCGGGATACTGGGCAAAAACTCCAAAAAACATTTCATCCAGCTGTGCCTCCTCAAACTTACCAAATACCAGCTCTATCCCCAGAGGCTTTGACCTGGTAATTATTACATCACGCGTCTGCAGGAAGATATTCTCATCGACAAAGAATTTATTTGCTCCCGTTTTTACGGCAGCCCTTGAACGGGCATTGAACATCATTATCATAGCTTCAGCAGCAGCTGTTGCCTCATCCAGAAGAGATGCATTGGCTATCTGCATGCCTGTCATATCAATGATCATGGTCTGAAAATTGAGAAGTGCTTCAAGTCTTCCCTGTGATATCTCAGCCTGGTAAGGAGTATATGATGTATACCATGAAGGGTTTTCGAGAACATTCCTGATTACAACCGACAACAAAGCCACCCCATAATATCCCTGTCCTATCAAGGAGCGGAACAGCTTGTTTTCATCGCCCAGCTTCTTCAGGTAAATAAGGTATTCATATTCGCTCATGGTTTTGGGTAAAACAAGTGGCTTATTAAGCCTTATGTTGCCAGGCACTGTTTTATCGATCAGCTGATCAAGCGAATCGACGCCAATGGCCATTAGCATTCTGGGCAGTTCACTTTCACGCGGTCCCCTGTGACGATTGATGAATTTATCTGATGACATATAATTAGTTTTTACTTATTAACAAATAAATGAAATCTGAGTTTCGAGGATTTAATCGGAATTTGCGCAAAATTAGCTATTTGTATTACTAAAATAAGGATTTGTTTTCAACTCCTTTTCAATGGTGGTTGCTTCGCCATGGCCCGGATATACAATTGTAGAGAACGGGAGAACAAATAGTTTGCTTTTTATGTTGTGAATAAGTGCTTCGTAGTTTCCTCCGGGCAGATCAGTTCTGCCAATGCTTCCCGAGAAGAGAGCATCGCCGGTGAACACAACTCCGTCTTTGCTGCTATAAAAGGCTATGCTCCCTGCGGTATGTCCCGGAACATCTAATACCAGAAGGTTTTCCGATCCGAAGGTCACAGTGTCTCCGTCATTCAGAAACCTCTGAGGCTCAGGTGGCATTTCCATTGATAATCCAAAAAGCTGAGCATGGTCCGGTGAATCAATTCTGTTCTCTTCCTCCAACTTATGTGAGAATGTCCTTAATCCATATTTCTCTAAAAACATTCCGTTTCCGAAGACATGATCGAGATGACAATGAGTGTTCAGCAGCAGCTCAGGGGTAAGATTCTTCTTTTGAAGAAATAGTGAAAGCCTGCCAAACTCTTTCATGCCGTAACATCCGCAATCAATAACAGCACATTTGCCTGAGGCATCAGCCAGGATATATGTATTTACTTCAATCGGGGAAAAAACAAGTCTGAATATTTCCATAAGAAATCATTTTCCATTGACAGTCCCTTTAAGCATTGGGACAAAAACAAAAAGTCCGTGAGACGAATATTCAAAAGCATCTTCACCTGTACGCTGAACAAGAGTCATAATCTGTGAATTGTTGTCGCCAAGCGGTACCACCAACCTGCCTCCGATCTTAAGCTGGCTAAGCAGGCCGGACGGAATTTCAATAGTTGCAGCGGTTATTAATATTCCATCAAAGGGCCCATATTGCGGCTTCCCCGCATGGCCATCTCCATAAAAGAAATCTGCTGAGTATCCAAGTGACGTAAGTGTTGCCTGAGCTTTAAGATATAATTCCCTGAAACGTTCTATCGTATAGACTTTTGCGCCCATCTCGGCAAGTATTGCAGCCTGGTAGCCCGAGCCGGTACCAATTTCAAGTATCTTATCCCTTTTCTTTACTTTCAGAAGAGAGGTCTGTACTGCTACTGTATAGGGCTGAGAGATTGTCTGTCCTGATGCGATCGGGAAAGCCTTGTCAACGTAAGCATGACTAAGGAAGGCGGGATCCATGAAGAGATGCCTTGGGACAATATCTATCGCTCTAAGGACTTCCTCATCAGTTATCCCTTTCTGCCGGAGTTCCCGGACAAGATTTTTTCTTTTTCCTTTGGCTTCAAAATTATCAGTCATCTGTAAAGGTGGCATCAGGTTTCTACGAAGTAAAAATATAAAAATTGTTTATCAGGATTCAGAACTTAAATCATTCATTGAATATATTTGTTGCTATCTTCATGAAAAGAAATCATTAATCTGGTATTTTAAAAAATATGAACGATCAGGGAGACACCGGTTCTGGTACGAAAAATGGCAAAATAAAGGAGATGCCGGCTCTCTATTCATTTAGTAAAATTCTGGCCGATTATCTTTTCTCCATTATTATTCTTTTGCTTCTGAGCCCTTTTTTATTGATACTGGCAGTCGTTATCAGGTTATCAGGTAAAGGTCCGGTTATATATACCCAGGACAGGATCGGGAAGGACGGAAAACCATTCTCAATCTATAAGTTCAGATCGATGGTTTATGATGCTGAAAAGGGAGAACCGTTTTTGTCGGCCTCCGGCGACGAGAGAGTTACCAGAACAGGAAGGTTTTTAAGAAAGTACCGGCTCGATGAAATCCCGAATTTTATTAATGTCCTGAAAGGTGAAATGTCAATCGTGGGGCCGCGGCCAGAACGCCTTTTTTTCATCAATCAGATAATTAAAAGTGCCCCGCAGTATATCGAGCTTCATAAGGTAAAACCGGGTATCACCTCATGGGGACAGGTAAAATACGGGTATGCATCGAGTGTCGATGGGATGATTAAAAGGCTTGATTACGACCTCTTTTATCTGAAAAACAGATCAACCTGGTTCGATCTGAAAATCATTATCCTTACGATCGGGACTGTTCTCAAAGGCAAGGGAATTTAGCTGGCAAGAGTGAACCTGCCGATTGGTTTATAAATCGGGCCTGAAGGTCTCAGAATACTCTCAAAAAGGATCACCTCCCTGACATTAACCTCCTGGATTTCGACTTCACCATATTTATCGAGAAATGACTTTAAGATTTCCGGTTTTTTCAGGAGCTTGATCCTGCCAATTGTAATATGGGGCTTGAAGGGCCGATCTTCAATTCTGAAACCCGTATCTCTTAAGCCGGTCGTAATCTTTTCATTGAGGCGGATAAGCGCTTCAGGTTCTGCAATTCCGATCCAGATGATCCTCGGATCGCGGAAATTCCTGAAAAGCCCTGCTCCTTTAAGCATGAAAGTAAATTCACCAAAACCGGAGCATTCTCTTTTCAGCAACAACCCTGCAATTTTTATTCTATCCTCCTCCGTGTCGCCAAGGAAGGCAAGAGTGATGTGAATATTGACCGGATCGACCCAGTTTATCTTTTCTTCTGCCGCCAGTGCTTTAAGTGATTGAAGTATCTCCGCCAACTTCGTGCCGGGCTCAATTTTCAGGGCAATAAAAATTCTTTTCACCAGTATTGCTGAATTTCTTGACGTGGTTAAAATGCACCGGCTTCCATATCCCGGATAATGAACTCTATAATGGCATCATCTCCGTAGGGATCATATCCCTCTTTGAGATTCGTTCCGAAAATCCTTGCAATTCCCTGCCAGAAAGCAGCAGTCAGACCACCTCTGTACTGGCGTATCAGGTCATAAGAAGTATTCTGTGTCTCCCTGTCTATGAGCTTTATAAGAAGGCGTCCCTGAGTAATTGTCATTTCGCTTATCTGGCCCTCATATTTATCGAATATCTCTTTTTCGAAGTTCTTGATGTACTTCCTCCTTTCCTTGTCGCTTTTCATTTGAGCCAGGTCATCATTTGCCTGTGATAATCTTGACCTGACAATCAGTGCGTACGGATAAACCAGTTTCAGGTTATATAAAAGCCTTTGGTATTTCCTGTAATCCGACTGGACCTTCCTCTCACCGCTTTTCGAATGCGCCAATACAGATACTTCTTTGATTTCAACTTCAGGGAGCGTCTCTCCATTCCTGTTCACCTTCTGAAGAAGATAAACACGGTCAGGGATTGAATCCTTAATCTGTTTTGCAGAATCTGCCTGCCCTGAAGCCAGAGATGTGATTAATAAAGAGAAAAATATGGCGGCTCCTCTTTTCAATTGTGAAGTTTTTACAAAAATATCAAATATTAATCCTACCGTTGCAATCTTTCCTGATTCTAAAATTGTGCCAAATAATTAATATATCTCCTTTTACATTGCTGTTTAATAAGTTAAACGGTAAATTTGAAAAAACATTTCTTATGTCGTTAAAAGTCGAAGATCTTGAAGATCAAGTAAATTACAGACAAATTCTTGCAATCCCATACAATGAACTGATAAATTTTGTTCTTGACTATTTAAAAAGAAAAACCGGACTTATGGTTTTTTTCTGGGCGTTAAATATCTTCTTTCTTCTCACTGCCCTTTCATTCAGGTTTCATATTTCAGGATATTTTGCCTTAAAAAGCATCTTTCTTCATTCTATGCTGGGCCTGGTTGTATTTCCGATTCTTTGCATTCCGGTTCATGAATTATTACATGTGATACCTTTTCTGTTGACGGGCGCACGAAAGATCAGGGTTGGAATGGATCTTAAGCAATACATCTTCTATGTTACTGCCCACAGGCACGTGGCATCACCGGGAGAGTTCAGGTTCATAGCCCTGGTTCCATTCATCGCAATAAGCATTGCCCTTATAATCATGATCATTTTACTCCCCGGCATATGGAAGTGGAGCCTTTCGCTTTTGCTGTTTGTCCATACTACAATGTGTGCCGGTGATTTTGCCATGTTAAATTTCTATCAAATAAACAAGGGCAAAAAGATCTATTCCTGGGACGATGCCGACGATAAGATAGCCTATTTTTACGAAGAGCTATAAGCTTGCCTTTGCCAGTTTCAAAACATCATCGTCTTTCACAATCGGCCTTATCCTGAAAGAATACTGGTACTTCCTTTCCTGCAGCCTGTATTCAGGATGGATCATAGCTCCCCATGAGTTATCGCCTCCGACTCCCATCTGACCAAGGTCAATATTGAGGTTCACAAGTTCACGCGGCTTGACACTGTTGATATGGGTGTTTGCGCTCTTTGCATCCTTTCGGTACTGCGACAGTTTTCCGGGAGATTCAAAATCATCGTGTATATTATTCAAAGCAGCAAAGCAGAATACAGGATTACCACTGACGAGAATACCCGTTCCGTTGTCATTGGTAAGGGTGAGCCATCGTGTATCTGTTTTATATCCATTTTCCTGCGGCCGCACATAGGGTACGTACTGATCTGCGGCAGTGCTCTCGTAAAGACCTACATCAGCTGAAGTCTTTCTGTCAGCATAATTCTCATGTGGTCCTCTTCCAAACCATTTAAGGTTCATGAATTCAGGAGGCAGCTGCATCTGCATTCCCATCCTTGGCATCTCGGGTACTTTTTCAGATAACTTCTCAAATGAGTTTGAAATTATCATGTCCGCTGAACCAAGGATCGTATAAACTGTAGAATATCCTGCAATCTTTTCCCCTTCAAGTCCCTTAATATCATAGCGAAAAACGACAACGACCTTTCCCGGTTCAGGCTGGCTTATATCGGCCTTGGTGATAACGCTTCCCTCACCAGCTTTTTTCCAGATGCCAAGCATTTTAACCATCCCATAGCCATAATCATTATCCGTAGGAGCTCTCCAGAAATCGGGTTCAGGGCCCTTCAGGAAAAGTTCTTTACCCTTGAAATTGAAAGAAGAAATCCGGCCGGTTTCAAGATTGAATATGATTTTCATATCAGCACCCGCCACCTCAAGGTTATTGCCCCTGGTCTTCTCCTGCAGAACACCATATTCATCAGGATTGATCTTTACCTGTGCACCTTCCTGTGGAAGCCTGAACTGTTCAGTCGCATAAACATGATCTTCGGGAACAAGGTTCCATTCCTGTGATCTTGATGCTCTCAGGTTAAGAAAGTACTCAGTTCCCGGTTCAGGGTTTATCTTTTCAAGCGGTATTTTTACAATCGTTTCTGTTTTCGGCTTAAAATCAGGGAATGATAGCTTACCTGACTGGATTATCGACCCGTCTGATACAACCTCCCAATCAAAATTAAACTCTGAAAGGTTTGTAAAATCATACTTGTTTTTGATTTTGATAAGTCCTGCATTCAGATCAACCGGCTCAAAGCCAATATACTGGTATACTTTCTTCACCTCTGTAAGTCCGGGTTTCGCGGTTCTGTCGGGCCAGGTGAGTCCGTTGATGCAGAAGTTGCCATCGCTCGGGACTCCTTCTTCACCAAAGTCGCCTCCGTAAGCCCAGTATTTCTCACCATTCTCATCTGTCCTGAGAATCCCCTGATCAACCCAATCCCAGATAAGTCCGCCCTGGAGCTTCGGATATTTTTCAATTACATTCCAGTAATCCTGAAAATTGCCTGTTGAGTTACCCATGGCATGCGCATATTCGCACATTATAAGTGGCCTGTCGCCTTTTTCATCCTTTGCGTAAGCCTCGAGCTCTTCTATCTTAGGGTACATTGGGCAGAAAATATCAGTATGCCTCTCGGTTGTGTTCGTGCTTTGTTCGGCCCGTTCGTATTGAACCGGGCGGGTTGTATCACGCTTTTTTGTCCATTTATAGTCAGCGAGGAAATTGTGCCCGTCACCGGCTTCATTGCCCAGGGACCAGATGATAACCGAGGGATGGTTCTTGTCTCTTTCCACCATTCTTTGCATCCTGTCAAGGTGGGCGGCAGCCCATTCCGGCTTGTCGCCAAGGGTGACATCCTTATCGTATCCAATTCCATGCGATTCAATATTGGCCTCATCAATAAGGTAAAGTCCGTATTTGTCACACATCTCATACCAGAATTCCTGCTGGGGATAATGCGATGTTCTGACTGCATTTATATTATTGCTTTTCATTATGCGAATGTCCTTCAGGACCATATCCTCGCTTACCACATGACCGTTTATCTCGTCATGTTCATGCATATTGGTGCCTTTTATCCTTATTGCTACACCGTTTACCAGCAGCTGCGAATTTTTAATTTCTACCTTCCGGAACCCGATCTTTGAACCCACGCTCTCAAGTATTTCGCCATTCGTATTCTTCATGGTGATTACCAGAGAGTACAGATCAGGTGTCTCTGCAGACCACTTTTTGATTTCCTGGAGACTAGTTTTGAATTTTATATCAGCCTTATTATCTGATAGTTTAACAGGCTCTGTATCTGAATAAATAACCTGGCCATTATCGAACAATTTCGCCTCCACCGAAACCTCATTTTCATTTCCCCGCCTTTGCGACAATGAGACATCAAGATTAAGCAGGCCATCCCTGTAATTGTTCTCCAGATCGCCGACAGCAAAAAAGTCATTTATATAAGTCCCTGGCCTTGCATGAAGGAAAACGGTCCTTTGTATCCCGCTCATCCGCCAGAAATCCTGGTCTTCAAGGTAACTCCCGTCGCACCAGCGGTAAACCTCAACAGCAAGAGTGTTTTTACCCTTCCTGAGATATTTGGTGATATCAAATTCGGCAGGCGTTTTGCTATCCTGACTGTAACCCACAAGCTGCTCATTAACCCATACATAAAATGCTGAAGCGACAGCTCCGAAATGAAGAAAGACCTCTTTGTTTTTCCATCCCGACGGAATTTTAAACTCCCTCTTATATGAGCCAACCGGATTATATTCATGCGGGATATAAGGAGGATTCTTCTTAAAGGGATAGGTTATATTGACATAAATAGGAACATCGTATCCTTTCATCTCCCAGTTTGAAGGAACATCAATATTGTCCCAGTCGCGGGTGTCATAATCATTCTTGAAGAACCAGTAAGGCCTTTGGTCGGGCGATTTTGTCAGGTGAAACTTCCATATCCCGTCAAGGGAAAGATAGTTCGGTGAAGCTGATTTATCATCTTCCAGCGCTGATTCTGCATCACTGTAGCTTATGAAGCTTGAATGAGGATCTTCCCTGTTCTGCTTTATCATTTCCGGGTTCTCCCAGTCGCGCGGCTCTTTCTCGGTAAAAGCCACACCCTCATACTTATTATACTTTTTACAACCAGTGGCTGCAATGATTATCAAAAAGACAATAACAAAGGCTTTTTTCATGATAGTCAGAAATTTTAACGCTATAAAGTTATTAAAAATGAAGGAGAGATATTTTATGTATCATTATGATTACTAAACGAATCCCTTACCGGTCAAATATGATTAAGATAATCAGAATAAACCTGATATTTTGCCATCTCCGTCAATATCGATCTTCTCGGCAGATGGAGAAACGGGAAGCCCCGGCATCCTCATTATATTACCGGCGATCGGAACTATAAATCCGGCTCCGGACGACAATTGCACTTCCCTGATCTTAATAGTGAATCCCTGAGGACGACCTCTTCTATTTGGGTCGTCGGAAAGAGATTTCTGCGTCTTGGCAATACAGACAGCAAGGTTACCGAGCCCTAGCTTCTCTATCTTTTCAAGCTGGGATTTGGCCTTTAACGCATATTCGACATGATCGGCACCGTACATTTTTTTACATATGGTCTCAATCTTCTCCTCAAAAGACCAGGAAGGATCATAGAGCGGCTTGAAGCAATCGGAGCAATCAGAAATAGTCTCGATTACCTTGTTTGCAAGTTCCACAGCGCCTTCTCCGCCCCTGGCCCAGCACTCATTTATGGCAACCTTTACATTCTGCGATTTGCAGTGTTTTTCAAGCAGCTCAAGTTCTGCAGCGGTATCTGAATCAAACCTGTTCACTGCAATAATCGGGTTAAACCCGAAATACTTCATATTCTCGATATGCTTGTCGAGGTTATCGAAGCCTTTCTGAAGAAGATCAATATCTTCATTATGAAGCGTTGACAGCTTCGCTCCGCCGTGATATTTCAAAGCCCTGACTGTTGCCACAATAACGACGGCATTTGTTTTCAGGTTTCCAACCTGAGATTTGATGTCAAAGAATTTCTCTGCACCCAGTTCACTGGCAAAACCGGCTTCAGTTACAACATAATCGCTCAGTGAAAGACCTGTTTTTGTTGCAATGATTGAATTTGTTCCCTGTGCAATATTTGCAAAAGGCCCGCCATGAATGATCGCGGGAGTTCCTTCAAGTGTCTGAACAAGGTTTGGCTTTATTGCGTCCTTAAGAAGAGCAGCCATTGCTCCCTGTGCCTTAAGGTCACGGGCAAATACAGGCTTGTCGGAATATGTAAAGCCGACAAAAATATTACCGAGCCTCTGCTTAAGGTCGGTCAGGTCTTTTGAAAGGCAAAGCGTTGCCATAACTTCTGAAGCTGCAGTGATATCAAATCCCGATTGACGAGGAACTCCTTCTCCTGTTCCTCCCAGACCGATCACGATATCACGCAGCGATCTTTCATTCATATCCATTACCCTTTTCCATTCGATTGTTCTCGGATCTATTCCAAGGTTCCCTTCTTTTAGCTGGATATTGTTATCGATGAGGGCTGCCAGAAGATTATGCGCCTTCTCAACTGCCGAGATATCGCCTGTAAAGTGAAGGTTAATGTCTTCCATCGGTATTACCTGTGAATATCCGCCTCCGGCGGCACCACCCTTTATACCAAAAACAGGACCAAGAGAAGGCTCACGCAATACAACAGTTGCATTTTTACCTATCCGGTTGAGAGCCTGTGCAAGCCCTATGGAAGTAGTCGTTTTCCCTTCTCCTGACGGTGTTGGTGTTATAGCCGTGACGAGTATAAGTTTAGCATTTTTAATCTTTTCTTCATCGATAAAATGCAACGGTATCTTAGCCTTGTATTTACCGTACAATTCAAGTTCATCATGCGGTATCCCAAGCTTGTCTGCTATTTTTACGATTGGCCTTATCTTAGCCTCCTGAGCGATTTCAATATCCTGCTTCATAAATATAAATAATTCATTTTATCACAAATCTATCAAATCATTCAATAAATTCAGGTCAGAATTATCCCACACTATTGCATCTTTATCAACTTTTGAGGATGGATCCATCCTGATCCTCCATTCCACAGGGTAGTAGTTATTAAGACGGTTCCCTATATTATTGACAAAGCCCAGAAGGACTCCCCAGTATGAGATCAGATTCCATCCTTTTTCAGAATTCCCGGGGCCGATGCTTTCCCTGTGCAGGTAAGAGAGTGAATCCGGAAGATCAAGATCGATTGAAGGGAAAACATTCTTTTTCAGGGATACTGACATGGCGAGCTCGTGAGAGGGAAGATGCTTATTTTGCTTGGTAGTAAGAATCCTGGTGCCCGGACTGACCATTTTCAATCTCTTTGACAGAAGGTTGTAATCTTCATTATTCCCCGGAAAATAAAATACTGTATCTCCTGGTTTGATAAGGTTCTCCTCCTTAAATAAGGTCCAGTCAAGGGCAACTGATCTCTCTTCTCTTGTTAATTTGTTATCTGAGCCTTTTTTATTGCGTTCTGAAATGATATTCTGTCTTCCTGTTTTTCTCAGCACTGAAATAAATAAGCCTTCGCCCTTTATCTTCCCGGGGTAAAAGCCATATCCTAAAATTCCATCGTGGTCAATTTCGGTAATGCCATTATAGTCAGAAATATCGATGCTTACTGACTCAGCTTCCTGTTTTGAAATAAGCCATTTGATATTTTCTTCATTTTCACCAGGATTGAAAGTGCAAGTGATGTAAACAAGTATCCCATTCTCCCTGAGGGACGGCCAGACATCCATCAGTATCCTTCGCTGCCTCTCTGAACAGAGGGCACCGTTCTCCACTGACCATTCATTCACGGCAACCTCGTCGCGGAACATTCCTTCTCCTGAACATGGCGCATCGACAAGGATCAGGTCAAAAAAACCATGAAGAAAGCCAAAATCAGAAGGATCGTTCTGGGTAACGATAGCATTCGAAAGTCCCCATTTGGTAATGTTTTCATTAAGTACATAAGCACGTTGCCGGATCACCTCATTTGCTACCAGCATGCCCTGTGCACCTATCAGAGAGGAGAGATGAGTTGCCTTACCACCCGGTGCTCCGCAAAGATCAAGAACTCTGATGCCATCATGAACCTGAACCACCTGTTTAAACACCTGTCCGAGAAACATTCCGGAAGCTTCCTGAGGATAATAGCATCCGGCATGAAGCAGGGGATCGAGAGTAAATTTAGGACGTTTCCCAAGGTAGAATCCATCGCTGCACCATGGCACCGGCGTACTTCGTAGCGGGCTACCGGTCCATTTTGAACGGTTAACCCTGACGGAAACAGGAGATTCAGCTTCAAGAGCCTTTAAAAGACTCTCTGCATCAATATATCTCTGCTGCTGTATCCTGTTAATGAATCTTTCCGGGAACATATCTGTTCGTTTACGATAAAAGCTATGCAATTTAGAATTTTTATCGATCACATTTTTTGAAAGAAATCTTCAGATTATACCCCCTCCTGTTCCCGGCTCATTTCTTTTCCGGCAAAACGCTTCCTCCAGAAATAGTATACAGGTATGCCAAGCAGTACGATCACAAGCCCCGGAAAAGTATAATCCGGTTTATAGATCAGGAGAATAATCATGATTGCTGTCGTTGTCAGAATATATATAGCTGGTATTACCGGATATCCGAATGCTTTATAAGGACGCGGAACATCCGGCTGTTTTTTACGAAGAATAAAAATCGCCAGTATTGTAAGAGTAAAGAAAATAAGTACAGCGAAGATCACATAATCGAGCAGGTTGCTGTATGTGCCCGATAAGCAAAGCAATACTGACCATATACCCTGAATAACAATTGCAAAACCGGGAACTCCGAACTTATTGATACTACCTACATTCTTGAAGAAGAGACCGTCCTTTGCCATTGCATAATATACCCTTGGACCTGCCATTATGAGCCCATGATTACACCCGAATGTGCTTATCATGATGAAGATCGCCATGATTATGGCTGCATAATCGCCAAAAACAACGCTCATAGCCGACGTGGCAACCCTGTCGTCGGTTGCATACTGAATTCCCCTGCTCAGGACGTTGGCTCCGTCAGGAGAACCTGAAAGGGGCAGAATTTTGATATAAACAAAATTTATTATCATGTATAATATTGACACTATGATAGTCCCGAAAATAAGACTGAGAGGAACATTTTTTTTCGGATTGATAACCTCACCTGAAATATAGGTAACATTATACCAGGCGTCTGCTGAAAAGAGTGACCCGACAAGGGCCATTCCGACCGCTGTTACAAGAGCAAACCCTGCCAGTGGAATTATCTGATTATCCGGGCCAATGCGGCTCGCATTCCAGAAAACTTCCTTGTTTATTTGAAGGGAGCCTAAACCTTTTGTGGCAAAGATACCGATCGCGATAAAACCAAGTAATGCTATCACCTTGGTCGAGGAAAAAATGTTCACGACCGTTTTGCCTGTCACTATCCCTCTTGTATTGAGCCATGTGAGGAAGGAGATCATTGCAATTGCCACAACCATGGTGCTGCTGATCTTCAGATGTCCTATATGCAGGAGGATGTTCTTATCGGCTATCCACGGAAACAGGACTCCGCTGAATTTTGCAAAGGCTACAGCTACTGCCGCTATCGAGCCGCACTGAATGACAAGGAAGGTTGTCCATCCGAACAGGAATCCAATCAGTGGATGATAAGCTTCTTTCAGGTATACATATTGTCCTCCGACATGCGGCATCATCGAAGCCAGTTCACCATAGCAAAGTGCTCCGATAACTGTTATTATTCCGGTTATGAGCCATACCACCATTAACCACCCGGGTGATCCTACATTCCTTGCAATATCGGCGCTCACAATGAATATCCCCGAACCGATCATCGCTCCGGCAACAATAGATACTCCGTCGAACAGGTTTACGCGTTTCTGAAGAAGATGGTTTTCCGGTTGCATTCTCAGGGTTTAAATACAACAAAAATAATTAATCATATGAAACTGCCTAACTTATTGCTTCGATTCAGCTCAAAAAGCGGATATAACGATCTGACCTGTCCCCCCACCTCAATGTACTCGGCATATAATGTAATTACAGCACCGAAAGAATTATATATCTTCCAGGAAACAGGGCACTGGACGTTTCCCGAACAGGCTGAAGCTCTTAATAGCTGGCTTCTGAAAAAGCTGAAAGGGCAGTAAAACAAGACAACTCCAACTTTTTAGTGTGCCGGAGACACTTTATTTTGATGTAATTTCAGTTTACTTAAGCATATTCATCCATTGAGGTGACAGGAAATTGATATATTTTGACTCATATCCCTTTGCTCCGTAAATAGGTGTAATTTCAACACCACCAATGCCAGCTTTAACAAAAAGAGTTAATTCCCTTTCAATATTTTCTTTATCTACTGCATTGTTCATCCACCACCATCTGGCCCGGGTATGCATTTCCTTCTTTACTTCCGGCCAAATGGCTGGCTTTGAATCGTACTTAATATCTGAGCTTTGATTTTGAGTACAACTGCTCAAAGCCAGCATGAAAAGCGCTGTCAGAGTAAATTTTATTCTCATAAATGCCATTGTAGTTACTTTTTTAATTCTTCTATGTCTTGCGCACAACAAAGTACGGTTGGTTCGTCAAATCCGCATTGAATCCCGGATACATCCAGGCTGATTTTGGTCCTTCTCTGAATTCAAAGTAATATTGTAGTGGATACATTGAATCAGTATAGACTGCCGGAATGGTTGCCAAATAACGTTTTCCAACCAGCTGCATCTCCACTGATTCGAATCTTTCAGCATGATTTACGTGACGATAATATAATCGTGCTGATTTCGTAATTTTCTCAAATGACAATTCAATATCCAAAGGTTTTCCAGCCAGAAATTGCTTTGGCTGGATATGCTGACAAACTGCAGTTGCACGCACGGGTCGTCCTATCGCTTCCAGTATCGCCAATCGCACGTTCTCCGGTTGTGTTTCACCACTAATTTTTGTTTGTTCAAGCATATTGGCCATAAAGGTAATATCCTCGTCTATGGCAGGCAACCTATCAAGCCAGTGGCCCCGTATTACCGGATTTTCACCTATGGTAATATCAGGTTTGTAGATATCACGGGCCCGGTTGGCAAGTTCAGCCCAGAAGCTTCTCGCCTTTTTATAATAGTTCAGTGATTCCTCCAGCGCATTCCTGTCACCACTTTGTTCAAAAATTCCATGCAGAACACCGGAGCGAAATTTAGCTCCAAAGAATCGACCTAAACCCACTACCATTGCAACATCACTAGACATCCGCCGGTATTCAGGGTTATTTTTCCCTTCTGCCTTTACTTCTGCCTGTGCAAGGTGTTTGGCTGCAACCCCGGCATAGTCCTCTATCCATTGAGCAACTTCAACAGGCGTATATTTGCCGCTGCGCTCACCTTTTAACAATTCTGCTGCAAAATCATTTATCCGCAGGAATAATTGCGGATCCATTGGACTGACATTGCCGAAGACTCTGGGTGATGGGCTGTCGGTATATGGATTTCTTTTCTTCGGATCCGGAATAGACTGGTTTAAATACATTTCAGGCCAGTAGGTATTGTTTCCGGCTGAAGCGCCATGAGCAGTCAACACAATCGGAAGTATACGAGTGGCATTTGCTATCGCTGATTCAACGGCCTCAGCTCCAGCTCCAAATTGTTTAAGCAAATATCGGCGCCAAATATCAGTGTCAGTATCAGGATTGTATGTCAGTCTTCCAAAAACCCTGAGACCATATTCATACTTTTCCCAGTCCCACCGTGGCTTTAAGGTTGTATCTAAATACCCGCAACGATCTCCGGCAATGCCAGATCCCCGGCGGCCTTTGAATGATAGCGGCTCCATAAGTTCAACACCCATGCTACCGCAGAAACTGAATACCCTCGAGTGTGCGGCGCTTACTACCGGATCGCCCCATAGCAAAAGACGTTGTGTGCCTGGCCATATGCGGTGAAGTACTCCATAGGGCCGGTCCTCCTTTAAAAGGTCACCATAGCCATAACGCATAAAACTACGCGACCCGGCACTCAAATTCATTAAACCAGTTGCTTGCCTATCTGGTTTTGGAATTTCTAGTGCTCGGATGTCGGCCTGATGATATGGCATACCCAGATGCTCTGCCCAGTACTTGGGAGAGATATTGACTGGCATTCCTGTGGCTAATGCAGTATCAATCATCTTCTGATCCATACCCTTTGCGTGCATATCGATCTCAACCTTACGTCCACAAGTAGCCACACCATCAAATACTGTCTTCCAAAAATCGTAACTACCCTCATTCACTCCGCTCTCGCCATGGACACGGAAAGTCACCCCACTAATAGCAGGGCAGGCTTTTAAAAGCGTTCTTAAGGCATCGCGGCAATATGAACCATGATTTTCTTTTGTAAGTCCTTCAATTGTATAATTAGGATTAGGACTGTTCAGCCATTCGTAACCATGCATCCAGATTCCCAGCTGAAATTGAATACCGCGTGCTACAGTCTGTTCGCTGATAAATTTAAGCATTTCAAGATTATTATCACGTTCGGAATCAGGCAACTGTGGTACCCGAACATTATAACCCGGCACAGATAAAAGAAATGGATAAGCAAAAAGGAAATATCCGTCGGTTACATTCTGAAGAAAGTCGTAGCCGATCCCTAAACTAAGATTGAAGCGATTAAATCGTTGAGTAGTAAGCATAGTGAGATATTTGGGCCACATCTCACGGTCGTTGAACCAGGGCTTATCTTCGATATCACTGACAAAAAGTCTGTTGAGGCTGCGGATGACATTCGCAGGCCGCTCAATTACAGGTTTTTGAATAATAAGTGATTCTAATGGTTGAGTTGAGTTGTGAACACGATCTGCAAGTTCAAGTAATGCGTAAATGAGCCCTCTCTGGTCATAACCGCAGGCTAATATAACCTGTTTCCCACTTAACTTTGCCGGCACTAATCCAAGGGCCTCAGGCACAGCCGGAATAGTTGCCTTTGACGCTTTAAGTAGTTTGCGGGCTAAAGAAGAATCTAAGCCTGCTATAACAAGGTATAAATCACCGGCTTTGGTCTGACTAAGTTTTTCACATCTGAAGACGTTAATCCCCCGGGAAGTCAGAGATTCCTCCAACTCCTTTAGGGCCCACTTCGATGGTAGTGTCCCTGCTATGGGATCAGCAGGGTCTACTATAATAGAAATTCCTCGTGCACTCAAATCAGAAAGACTAAAGGAGGCAGCTCCTAAAGCAGTAATCCCAATTACTTTCACAAAGTGCCGACGGCTAACACCTTTCATATTATTTTTAGAATATTGATCCATTACATGTTCCTTCATATTAATTCTTACCTGCAGTTGTAATTGCAGTGTTTTTTAAAAATACTCGCCGTGAGTCATAATTTGAAAAGGTTTTAAATAAAAAAAGATCGTCTTGTTATTATCAATAAAATTACTGAATTATTCCATCCGGAAACTACAGAAATATAATAAAAAAAACCGGTTGTGAAATATCCACAGCCGGTGATTAAAAATTCATTGTTAATTATTTAACTGAAAACCTGTAAATAGTCGGCGATTTAAATGTATCGCCCGGATTCAGAATTGTAGTTGGAAATTCCAGATGGTTCGGGCTGTCAGGATAGTGGCCTGATTTAAGACTCAAACCTGACCTGTAAATATAGGGTTTTTCGCCATGACCAATCATTGTTCCGTCAGGGAAATTTCCGCAATAGAACTTTACTCCCGGTTGATTACATCATCTCAGGTTTTCCGGATTGTATATCAGCTTCGTTGCGGTTGCAGATAACCTAAAAGACCATAGTTATCAGACCATTTGCCGGAGAGGTGAATTTAATGACTTGTTTTTCTATCCATACCTGTCCCTTCTGCTCAACATCTTTCAGATTCAGTATTACGACAGCAATTTTACCATCTGGATTAATACAGGCAGTAGCAATGAAATCGTCACTGTTTGAGGTGCAGGGAATACGTTTTGCACCCTGTTTTATGAACCTTGAAAAATGTCCGAATATATAATGAGGCGGATTATAGGTTATTTTACCAGTGGTGAGATCAGCATTGACAATATTTGAACCGTATAATCCACCTGCATGTCTTGGTCCGTTGGTCTGGTCAAGTATCAGGTTCCAGAAGACCCATCCATTAGCCCAGTTATTCAGATCAAGAATAATATTTTTGGCCAGATTCATTGCCGATTGCCAGCTTCCGCGCATTCCTGCTTCGGTATAAATTAAATTCTTGGCAGGGAAAGCATCATGCACCATTCGAACATTGTCGAAGTGGTTCCCAACATACCAGTGAAAAGCTGTTCCCCAGATATATTTAGAAGCCAGGGGATCCTCATAAGCTGCCTCAGCTCTTTGATACATAATTCCCCTGTTATGGTCCCATATCATGAGCTTCACGTTGGCCAGTCCGTTTTTGTGAAGTGTAGGTCCAAGGTAATCCCTTACAAAATCTTTTTCCTCGTCGGCAGTAAATATGCAAGATTCCCATACCTGCGTAGCCATGGCTTCGTTTTGAACAGTAAGTCCCCACATAGGGATACCTGCTTTTTCATATTCCCTGATATACTTTACAAAGTAATTTGCCCATGTCTGATTGTATTCAGGTTTAAGCTTGCCTCCATGCAACATTTCATTATTTGTCTTCATCCATCCCGGAGGGCTCCAGGGAGAAGCAAAAAAACGGAGTGTTCCTTTGGATGCTTCCATAGCCCCTTTGATCATAGGGATACGGTACTGCTGATCATGTTCTATGGAAAAATGTTTCAGATCCTTATCACCTTCAACATCGTCATAGGTATACATAGTATCTGAATAATCGCAGCTGTGAATAGTTGTGCGGCACAGGTTGTACCCATTGCCTTCAACAGGATCGAAACACTCTTTCAGAAATTGCTTCTGTTGTTCAGGGGGAAGCTTGCCGAAGGTAATAGCAGCGGCATCAGTGAAAGCACCTCCGAATCCTTCAATAGTCTGAAAGGTAATATCATCATCGACCATGATTGTCGGAAAATTTTCGTCAGGCTGCTCAAGCGGCTCGAAAGCCCTGAATCCTGTTCTTGCAAGCAGCTGCCCCGTCGATTCGGCAGTAATATACACTTCTGCTTCTTTATAAACTTTTTGCTGGCTATAGGTATTAACCGCAAATGCACAAAAAAGCAGTACTAAAAGCTGGCGTAAATGCCGCTTTAACCATGAATAAAAAGCTGATAAGTTCATGTTATGACTTTTTAATTGTCCGATATATGTTCTATTCGTATGTTATAATTAAACTCAATTACAAACCTATATAATCTATTTAACCCTGACACTATATAATGAAGTTTCAGTTGTAATAAAGAGAGTATTACCATCTTTGCCTCCGAATGCCATTGAAAGCGGACGCTCTTCAACATTTATCCTTCTTATTTCTTTTCCGCTTTTATCATATACAAAAATCTGGCCTTCAGCAATATATAGATTCCCTTCATTGTCAATTGCATAAGTGGTCTCACCTCTTGGATGAATTTCCCTTAGATTCGATAGTTTGCCTTTAGTATCAACATCCATTTGAACTGTTCTTTTCTGGATTTCATCAAATGCATAAACTGACTTGCCAGGGACAGCAGCTGAAAGAGCAGCGCAACGGCCGATATCATAAGTTTCGGGAATAATGGTTACACCATCAGGAGCCATAAAGGCTGAATCGGGATAGTATTCTGCCGCGCTGTCGAATGTATAATGCCACCTGCTCGACGGATACCAGGCTTTCGTAATACTGGTAATTCCTTTCGTGGCGACTCTTGGCATCGGGTTGAAAGTCTCATCCGGATCGTTCGGATTAAATGAGACGGCATATGCTGCCCAACCGCTGTTGCCAAAGGAACTATAGGCCGCATTATCATCAGGAAGCCGTTTTACTGATTCCTGTTTGCCTCCTACCATGTAACCTGGCTGAGGATCATATCTAAAAACAGCCAGAACGTTATCCTTTGTATCTGTAGCAAGGACGAATGGCTGCAGCGGGTAATCAGCTATCATTTTGGCACTGTTGGTTTCAGCTGACCATTTGTATATCCGTTTCTTCCGTGTATCGCAGAAATAGACATTTCCTTTATTGTCGGCTGTTATACCAGTCAGGAAATTAAATCCAGTTACCAGCTTATCAACCTTCCAAACCTGGTTACTTATTGTCTGGTTTCCGGGTTCCTTACCTGTCACAGTCAGTCTTGCATATTCCCATGGCCATACAGGCAGTTTTTTGTTAACATCGTAAATAGTAAATTCAGTCACCACCAGTTTCTGGGTGTAGTTTTTGACATTCCGGAAATTAATATTTTCGCAATCCCACATCCTGATACCTATTGTTTTCGGGGTAGTGACCCTGATAACCCTGTATATCCATAGGTTTCCGAAAAGAACATTTTTACAGTTGGACATGTCAACCATCTGACATTCCTTTCCTTCGCGGCTTTCTTCCTCCATCTGGAATGCATATATCTTCCAGTTTGAAACATTATCGAACCTTGCCTCATTTCTTACATGATGCTCAAGTGACATGCAGTAAATTCTCGCGGGAGTGGATGTATTGCTGGCATAAAATCCGTTGGTTGCATAAGTATTGGCTGACCAGATATCTTTAATTGTACCGCCTCCGTTTTTTGTTACCCAAAAACTCCAGTATTGGTTGTCCCAAGCCAGGTCAAGACCCTGCTCTGCAACTGGATTTGACGGTGAACTGGCCTGTCTCATTCCCATTCCGAAGCCGAATCCGCCGCCCTGTCTGCCAGCCCCCTGTGCTCCCGGCTGTTGCTGAGCGGGCCGTTGTTGTCCAGGCTGCTGCAGTGCACCCTCGGATTGTGATGTAGGTTTGCGCATTGATCCATGACCGCCGACAAATTTAATATCATTAATATATGATTTTTCTCCGGCCATCCATTTACAGCCAACAGCGCGATAATTCATACCGCCTATGCATAATCCGATACCATTAAGAATATCATCGCCTCCTTCAGAAGATTCAACAAGAGGTACTGGTCCACCGAATCCGCTGAAAGCAGGCTCGTCCTCTTTCAGTATGAACTGTGTGGCAAACGGATGAAACCCGATAAGTCTGGTTCCAGGTTTCATTTTCAGAGTGCCGGTAAAACGATACCAGCCCTGTGGAACATATATAGTCTGATATTTGTTTACAGCATCCTGGAATATTTTTGAATCATCCGTTTCACCATCGCCCTTTGCACCAAGATCCCTGATGTTGACCCATGTTTCCATCGGGGGAAGAACAGGAATATCCTTTACAAGTTTCTCCGGAAATAGCTGCAAAGGTTCAATTTTACTGATGGTCTTAAATTCTGAATTAGTGGCCATATTGTCCATAATCAGACCATATGTGAATTCTTTCACCTTATAGGTCTTAAGTGCTGATTCAATCTTCTTTCCGCTCTGACGGAATCTGATAATTACAGGCACATTTCTGCAGTCTATATTGATCAGGTTAACTTGTGAAAGGGCATTTTCCTCCCTGCTTATTATCACGCCTGCTTCCCTGACATTATCAAAAAGACAATTCTCCATGTAAAGGCGGTCGATATCATTTTCACGTATCTCAACAGCCACAGGAACATTCTTTACATGCATATTGACAATTGCATACCCCGTGCTATGGCACTGGATAGCTGCTTTACGCTGACCTTCAAAATAGGTATCCACCATCATCATGGGCCAGCTGGGCGATGTTTGGCCACTTATAATACCAAAATCACCGCCATAGAATTTAACATCCTCCAATTCGTTCCCTACCTCTGATATCCCGGCTTTACCATTACCAATATTAATCACCATATGGCTAACAAATCCATGCTGGGCATAATGTGTCCTCATTCCTACCGCACGGGGATTGCCATCTCCGATCGTGAGGTCAATATTCGATATGGCACTGTAAAAGGTTCCTGCACCGGCATCTCCGGGCTGCCTGCCTTCCATTACCAACCCACCGGTAAAGAAGAGCAAATATGATTCTCCGTACCTTACAGTTGAATCTGCAAGCTGGAAGCCGGGAGAGTTTTTAGCTAAAATGATCTCCGGGCGTGTCTTTCCATAACCAATAAGACGTATTGACCCGGGAATATATATAGTCTTACTTATCAGGTATTTACCCTCAGGAAGAAACAATATTCCAAAGTTTTTCTCAGTCTTTACCTGATTGATAGCTGCCTGCAGGGCAGCGGAAACATCCATTTTACCATCGGCTTTGATATTATATTTTTCCGGAGTAAAATAAAATGCTTCCTGGTCATTCGGCTTTAGCTGATAAACAGATAAGCTCTTTTCGGAAATAGCATACGTTGAAAGAATACCTGCTGAAAAAAGCAGCATCCAGGTTAAGAAGACCTTTTGAAGTTTTATCATTAAGTTTTATTAAATGTTATTTATACACTTTATTTTGATGTAATTTCAGTTTACAGGAGTAATAGTAACAGGCCCTAATAACCCTGAAGCCATTGGCTCCCAATTAGAAGCATCGAAAGGTTTATAGTATAGATCAACAAAATTGATCTCGTTAAATTTTCGCCATTCTACTTTCCTTTTATCCAGATCAATTATACGGTTAGCCATCAGATTGACAATCTCAATTCTCAAAGTATTATTGCCTTTTTTCAGGTATTGTCCTATACTAACCTTAAAAGGAACATGCCATAAAATCCCTGCCTCCTTACCATTCACCCATACTCTTGCACTTTCCCGGACATCGCCCAGATCCAGTACATAGTCATCTGCACTTTTTGCAGTCAGCTGAAAAGTAATACTGTATTCACCACTCCCTGAAAAACTACGTGCATTTTCGTCAGAAAGTGTTGTCCAGGAGATAAGGCTTGTAAGTGTTTGCGACTTGGGTAAACCCGGTCCCCCATTCGTAAATTTTAATTTCCATTTACCTGAAATCACTATTGGCACTCCTTCAGATTCTATGTACTTCCAGTTTCTGCTATTCAAAATCTTCCCTTTTGATGTCTGCAGAAACAGTGTATTTCCGGGATCTATTTGTACTCGCACCTTAATTTTGTCATTGTTAGCTTCAGTTTGAGCCAAACCATAATTACCAGTCTGAGGATCAAGGATCATTACCGAAGCCGCCTGAACGTTAAGAGGTATATAACCATCTACCTTTTGTGCCGTATGATTAACCAGGAAATAGTATTTGTTACCATTAGTATCACGACGGATGAACTTAAGGCCGGATGCTGTAAGGTTCTCACCGTTAATGTTTTTATATTGAAGTGCCCTTTGCACATCTGAAGAAATAATAATCTGTCCAGTGCCGGTCTTTGAGAGTCGCATTCCATTACCCGCATCAGTAAAAGTTAAAGAGGAGGTCATTTGTTTTAATTGTTGGCGACGCGCCACCAGATTCATCATTCCCGGGACATCTTCCGGCATTTTCTCCAATATGACTATGGCGCCCTGTTGTGCAAGTTTTAAGATATTGGTAAAAGTCTCAACCGGCATAAAAGAAGTTTGCGGAACTACTAATACCTGATAAGCAGCTCCTTCAGTTGAAACTTTTAATAACCCGTTTTTAACTTCACTCCTGCTGATAAGCATATCCGAAACAAAGTCAACAGAATAACCTCCATCCAAGAGTTTCATAGCATTCTTATAAAATGGTGTTGGCTGTAACCAGTCAGGAATTGCATGAATCGTAAGCATCAAATCGAGTTTTCCTTCCGGTGGTGCATAATACCTGACATCTGAATAGGGCCAGTAAAGCAATACTTCGCTATCGGCTATACCAGACTGAAGAATTGACTGACAACGGGTAATATATTCTGTCAGGCCATTTATATGCGGCCAGAAACTGTTAGAGGGAGCAAAGTTTGTAGAAGCGTAGAATAACCAGCCAGGCCATCCGGCTTGTTTTGGAGAATACGTGATGCCATGAAAAAAGACATGATTAACTCCTGCCAAAAAAACCTTTTCCACTTCCGGCTTAGTGTGGGCCAGCGGTATTTTAAAGTGTTCTCCGAGCCATGTAAAGGTTTCGCAGGAAGTAAATGGTTTGCCTGATACATTTGAGGCTGAGGAAGCAAACTTCATCATTACCCTGTCAGGAGGTACATTCTTAGTGTCAATTGTATAATATTTCATTCCCGGAACAGGCACCTGGTTTATTCCAAATGATTCAGGTTCAGGGATATCAACGTTAGCATAAATATCCAGGATGTTACCAGGAAAGCCATGGGCCTGATTCCTGGAAAGACCGCCCTTGCCATTGGCCCATTCACGCCATGGGACACTAAAGTTTTCATAAACCATTTCAGCTATTGTAAGTCGATAGTCGGAACGGATTCTTGCTATCTGATCGCTACTGTCTTTGCTTACCAGTTCCTTCAGATGCAGCCTTACATCATATCCACGGCGTTTTTGAAATTCATCAAACAGTTTTGGAGAAAAATCAGCTCCATAAACCTCATAACTATCGTTAAAAAAAGAGCGGATACCTGCCTGATCGCTGCCAAATGCATCGTCAAATCTTTTCAGATATGTTATCAGTGCATCTTTCGAGAGGTGGTCCAGAACCAAACCCTCACCTCCGGGAGCTGCCCGTTTTACTACCTGTCCTGTATGTCCGGCAAATGCAGCGTATATTTCCCAATTCCCGGTTTTTGGGCTCCAGTTCAGATTACCGTTTTCATCGACTTTATCAAGAATATTTATGATTTCACCGTTACTGCCGTATGCAGTCAGCGCTTTAAGCGGAGCGCCAAGTTTCAGTTGCATTGAGTCCTGAACCATAATTCTTTTATCCAGTGTTTGCCTGGCCTGTAACTTATAGATCTGAATAACCAGTTTGCCAGCCGCATTTTCAGGACTGATTTGTGGTCCACCAAACGGCCAGCCCGTTCCAACATTCATATCTACTCCCATTCCCAGTCTGTTTGCTTTCTGCACTGTCACCTTAAGCATATTCATCCACTGAGGTGACAGGAAATTGATATATTTTGACTCATATCCTTTTGCTCCATAAATAGGTGTAATTTCAACACCACCTATACCAGCTTTAGCAAAAAGAGTTAATTCCCTTTCAATATTTTCTTTATCTACTGCACTGCCCATCCACCACCATCTGACCCAGGGATGCATTTCTTTTTTTACTTCCGGCCAAATGGCAGACTTTAAACCGGATTTAATATCTGAGTTTTGATTTTGAGTACAACTGCTCAAAGCCAAAATAAACAACGCAGTCAGAGCAAATAATCTTTTCATGGTTATAATTGTTGTCAATTTTTGTAAGTATTCAAATTAAACCCTACGGAAGTTTCCGGATGTTCTCTGCTCTTACATGCCATGTCCCATCCTGTGGAAAGCCAGGGGCATTAATATTCGGCGCATCATCCCACCCACCAGCCATCAATGCTACCGCAGCAAGAAATGAACTGTTAAATGAGCCAGTTTTTTCATAATGTCGTCCCAGTGCATCTCCCGTTTCATGCCCAGTAGTAAGGTGTATCAACAAAATTAACTAATCATATGAGAAAACAACCTTCCCGTGTTTCTTATAGTCTCCAATTTCTGACAAAAAGGTTGCAGAATACTCCCGATTAAGGATTTTTAAGATTTGAGGGCTTATCTATTGCCGAAAATTCTTTGTTAATTGCCTGGATGATGATAATTTTGTTCTGATCTGTTTCACAATAATTAAATTCTAAACCATGAAAAAATATTTCCTGTTACTTGCTGCTCTCTTGTTGTTCTTAAACTGCCCTGCCCAGAAGTTTGACCAGCTGGCCAAAACTCCTCCTATGGGATGGAATAGCTGGAATAAATTCAATTGTGATGTCAGTGAGATTCTTATAATGCAGATGGCCGATGCCATGGTAAGCAGCGGAATGAAAGATGCCGGGTACGAGTATATCGTTATTGATGATTGCTGGCAGATAGCACGCGATGAGAATGGCGAGATAGTAGCCGATAAGGATCGCTTCCCCCACGGGATGAAATATGTTGCCGATTATATCCATTCCAAAGGACTTAAATTCGGCATCTATTCATGTGCAGGCAAGGCAACATGCCAGGGGCGTCCCGGAGGGCTTGGTCATGAGTACCAGGATGCACGCACTTATGCCAGTTATGGTGTCGATTATTTAAAATATGACTGGTGTAATACAACCACCCAGGACGCAAAATCTTCATATACAAACATGCGCGATGCCCTTTACACAGCAGGAAGACCAATAGTTTTCAGCCTGTGTGAATGGGGTAACAGTAAACCATGGGAATGGGCCGGGGCTGTTGGTAATCTCTGGCGCACAACAGGTGATATAAACGACTCATGGAACAGCATGATAAACATCTTTAACCAGCAGAAAGATCTTTCCAGGTATGCAGGCCCGGGCAAGTGGAACGATCCTGATATGCTCGAGGTAGGCAACGGAGGGATGACTACTGAAGAATACAAGACCCACTTCACCCTGTGGTGCATGCTTGCAAGCCCATTGATGGCTGGAAATGATCTTCAGAATATGTCTCCGGAAACAAAATCGATCCTCATGAATAAAGAGGTTATCGCACTTAACCAGGATTCATTGGGTCGCCAGGCAATCTGTTACCGCGACAATGGCGATTACCAGATATGGCTGAAACCGCTGGCAAACGACGAAAAGGCAATATGCCTCCTCAACAAGAGTGATGAAAAGAAAACCGTCCTTGTTGATTTTTCGCTGCTTGCAAAAGCAAGCGCAGGCAGGAGGTCAGGTTCAGCATCATTGCCCATTGAAAATTACCGTGTAAGAGATCTCTGGGAACATAAAGACCTTGTACTCAAGGAGGCATCAGTCAATACTGACCTCGCTCCCCACACAGTAAAGGTATATCGCCTGATAAAGAAATAAGGTAAAGATCAGCTAACCGTTAAGGTAGTTTTCAGCAGGTCTTCGTCCCTTGAGGAATTTCCTACCATTACCTCGAAATCGCCGGGCTCCACAACGTATTTCATGTTGATGTCATGAAATGCCAGGTGCTCCGGTGTTATTTCAAAAGTGATGGCTTTCGTTTCTGTGGGCTTCAGTGAGATTCGCCTGAATCCCCTGAGCTCTTTCACTGGACGCGTCACGGAACTGACCTTATCGCGTATGTACAGCTGAACTATTTCATCGCCTTCAGTTTTACCGGTATTGGTTACTTCGACCTTCACCTTCAAAGAACCATTAAGCCTGATCTTCCCTTTGTCAAGGCGAAGGTTGGCAAACCGGAACTTGGTATAGCTCAATCCGTAACCGAAATAATACAGCGGTTTGTTATCCATTGATAAATATTCATTTATCTGGGCACTGGGTTTGAAATTATAGTACATGGGCAGTTGTCCGGCCGATTTGGGAACAGTGATTGTCAGCTTACCGGAGGGATTGACGTCACCAAAAATTATATCGGCGGCTGCTTTACCGGTATCCTGACCCATATACCAGCCCTCGATTATTGCAGGAACATTTTGCTCAATATAATTTATTGAAAGAGGTCTGCCGTTCATAAGATAAACCACAACCGGCTTCCTAAGGTCAACGATTGCCCTGACAAGTTCATCCTGCTGACCGAAAAGATCAAGAGTCATATTGTCGCCAATATGCGTTTTTGCCCATGCCTCGCGGCAAAGATGTTCATTTTCACCTATGGCGAGGATAACCAGATCAGCTTTTTTTGCGACACCCACGGCCTGTTTTATCAGCTCCCTGTTTTCTTCAGGTGATGGAAATTTTATTTCGTCTAGCTTCCAGTTAAAGAAGGGGATAGTTGCATTGGTTGTCAGCTTACAGCCCTGGGCAAATATGACTTCAGTCTTGGATCCGACCTTGCTTTCTATTCCGTCATACAGGCTCACCTTATGATAGGGTTCTCCGGCATAACCGCCGAGAAAGACATCTTTTGCACATGGCCCGATCACGGCAATTTTCCTGTATTTATTCTTTTTCAACGGTAACAATCCGTCATTTTTCAGAAGTACTATTGATTCGCGAGCAGCTTTAAGGGCAAGCTCTTCCGAAGCAGGATCCTTGCTTATCTTTACTGCCCTTTCAAGATCTACATATGGATTTTCAAAGAGGCCGAGCCTGAATTTAAGTTCAAGTACCTGCGATACTGCATTATTTATTTCGGCCAGATCAATTTTACCTTCCTTTATAAGCTCCGGAAGAAATTTGTAACAGTTTGCCTGAGGGAATTCATACTGCACCCCGCTGTTGAAGCCAATTTCCGCAGCTTTCTTCATATCCTCTGCGACATAATGCTTATTAAAGAGCTGATCAACACCATAATAATCCGACACAATCATCCCCTTGTATTTCCATTCTTTCCGCAATACATCCTTAAGAAGCCATTTATTGGCATGTGATGGCACTCCATCAACTTCATTATATGAAGGCATCACACTGGCCGGCTTAACATTGTCTATGCACATTTTAAAGGGCGGCATATGGTAATCGCGGAGAACTCTCAGTGAATAGTTGGCAGGACCCTGGTTCTGACCGCCTTCTGACTGGCCATGACCGGTAAAATGCTTGAGTGTAGCAGCCACATGATCGGGAGCAATTTTCCCGTCAGATGATCCCTGGAGTCCTTTGACGGCTGCACAGCTAAGCATGCCATTAAGATAGGGGTCCTCTCCGTATGTCTCTTCCACCCTGCCCCATCTTGGTTCACGGCATACATCTATCACGGGTGTCAGGGCATGGTGCGTACCTCTTGAGCGCATCTCCCTGGCGACAGTCGCATACACTTTTTCAAAAAGCTCCGGATCCCAGGAGCACGCAAGCCCAATTGCCTGCGGAAATGCCGTTACCTCGCGCCGCATCATGCCATGCTGACCTTCATCAACAAACATAACAGGTATGCCAAGGCGCGTTTTTTCAGTACAATACTTCTGGATCTTGTTACGCTGCTCAACAGTTTCCTTCAGAGGCCAGAAAGCCGGGTGAACTGAGTTCGCACTTTTGCCGAAAGTGATTTTCATCTTCCCGGGATCATTAAGAAACTCATCGTTGAAATCCTCAACTCCTCCATTCCATAGCCCCATTAGCTGGGCAACTTTTTCGTCAATTGTCATTCTTGACAGTAGATCCTTAACTCTTGCGGAAACCGGAAGTTTTGGATTTTTGTAAGGGGCATTTTTAAGTGCCTGCCCGGTACTTTTTCTATTTTGTTTTTTCTCAGCCATTGCCTGATAGAATATATTATTATTAATTGCTGTATGCTTTCCTGCGTTCTGCAAGCTCATCCTGCATCTGGAACTCAGTTTTCTTATTTATGCTATAAAACATCAGAACTATTATTCCGATGCCCAGGAAAACTGCAGGATAAATGCTGGTTATAAGACGTATGCCAGAAATTGTATGTGGTGTCTGAACGGCATTTGCAACATACCCGTACAAGCTCAGAAGAACACCTGATATTGCACCTCCGATAGCGAGACCGACCTTCAGCCCGATCATAATACCCGCGAATACAATGGCTGTCGCCCTGCGGTTGTTTTTCCATTCCGAGAAATCGGCAACATCAGCCATCATTGCCCACGGCAGAGGCATTGAGACGCCCCAGATGAAATTAAAGATGATCTGTAAAACAAGAGTCAGAACGATTGCCTTCGGACCAATGAAGAAAAACAATGCCGTTACAACAGTGGCCATGATCAATGCGCCCTTAAATACATCTCTTTTGCCAAAACGAGCAGCCAGATTCTTTGATAATATGATTCCCAGAATTGCAGCCAGCTGGCTGAATATATTTATGATACTGAAGGTGTTGCCGGCAATGTCGGCATTGGCACCAATCATACTGATCTTGCCGAGCAGGCCAAAGAGTCCTTTATCCAGTCCTCCAAGGAAAGATATCATGCTCTCCTTGTCGAGGTAGTATTTGAAGAAATAGAGAAGGATCCCGTTTCTGATGGCAAGGAAGATAAACATAAAAATAAACACCAGGAACATTATTACCCATGGTTTGTTTTTCAGAAGGTCCGAAATATCCTGCTTGAGCGATGTTTTTTGCTTTGGATCGGGTTTTATTCTCTCCTTAGTTGAAAGGAATGTTATTATGAAGAATAGAACAGCCAGTACGCAGAAAATACCCATGGTAACCTGGTATCCTTTGGCGCTGTTCCCCTGACCGAAATGGTTAACCATTGGAAGGGCAAAACCCTGTATAGCAATAGTTGCCAGGGTAACGACAATGAATCTCACCGATGAAAGACTTGTCCGCTGCACCATATCCCCGGTAATCACACCGCTGAGCGCAGAATAGGGAATATTATTTGCAGAATAAACTGTAAGCAGCAGGATATATGTTATATAGGCATACATTATCTTGCCTGATGCACCAAAGTGTGGTGTGGTAAATGCCAGAAAGCCTATAATTCCGAAAGGGATAGCTGTCCAGAGGATCCATGGACGGAACTTCCCCCAGCGGGTATCTGTACGGTCAGCGATGACACCCATCAGAGGGTCAGCAACCGCTCCCCATAGCCTCGCCACAAGAAAGAGAAGGGCTGCTGCACCAGCCGAAATACCGAACGAATCGGTATAGAAGCTGAGCTGGAGCAGCATCATTGTCTGAAAGATAAAATTTGCGGCGCCGTCACCGAGACTGAAGCCGACTTTTTCCCTCATAGAAATTTTTTCTGCCATTTTGATTGTAATTAATATTGAATTACATGACTTTCGGGGAATGTTTGTTAATTATTTAACAGAGAACCTATAAATAGTCTGTGACTTAAAAGTCTCACCCGGATTCAAAACCGTCGACGGAAAATCAGGATGGTTTGGGCTGTCAGGAAAGTGCCCTGTTTCGAGACAGAGGCCTGACCTGTAGATGTAAGGCTTCCCGCCATGTCCTATCTTGCTTCCATCGAGAAAATTGCCGCAGTAGAACTGAACACCCGGCTGATCTGAGATGACTTCCATCAAGCGGCCGCTTACCGGTTCATACACTGAAGCGTCGACTTCCTCTTTATTATCAAGTACAAATGTATGATCATATCCTTTGCCATAAATAAGCTGATCATAGTTTTCAGCAATTCTTTCACCAACAGTATGAGGAGTGGTAAAATCGAACGGGGTTCCTGCCACCGGTCTGATTTCTCCTGTCGGTATTAAAGTCGAATCGACGGGAACAAAACCTGATGCCTTAATAACCAGCTGATGGTCAAGAATGTTGCCATTACCAGCTCCATGCAGGTTAAAATAAGCGTGGTTTGTTATGTTGAGCACTGTTTTCTTATCAGTGGTACAGGCATAATCAATCACTATCTCATTTTTGTCGTTCCAGGTGTAGGTAACCTCGATATTCATATTCCCGGGGTACCCTTCCTCCATATCGGGGCTCTTGTAGCTGAACTTAACTGTCGGGAATTCTGCATTTTTAATTATTTCCGATTCCCAAACCACGCTGTGCCATCCTCCGGGTCCACCGTGCAATGAATTGGGACCGTTGTTCAGAGCAAGAGAATATCCAACACCGTCGAGGGAGAATTTTCCCCTGGCTATCCTGTTGGCATACCTTCCGACCACTGCTCCAAAATAGGGATCACCCTTGATCATACCGTCAAAAGTATCAAAGCCGAAAGCGACGTTTTCCCTGGCGCCATTTTTGTCAGGAACTTCAATCCATGTAATCCTTGCTCCGAAGTTAGTAAGTCTGATCACATTGCCTGACTTGTTTTTAAGGGTCATCTGATATACTTCCTTACCCTTATAAGTGCCAATTAATTCCTTTTGAATCATTGATTTGTTTTTTGCTCCCTGATTGCAGCCACTGAAAATAAAAGCTGCTCCAAGAAGGGTTAATGATAAGAACCGGATTTGTTTCATTTTGATTAAATTTAATAAGTATCAGTAATCATGAATATTGCATCAATTTTATCTTAGATCACCCTCATCCCTCCCGAGTACTCGGGATTCCCTCACGGGGTAAGGAGCACTAAGTCAAACGTTTCCCCCGTGGGGGAAACCTGGAAGGGGGTTATCAAATTAAATGCCTTGTCATTTACCTGCCGAGAATTCTGATGCCGGTAAACCATCGCTGTTGAAAAGTGTGCCGACAGCTCCGTTTCTCCAGCAGTATCTGACAAGAGCCGGTTCCTGTACTTTAGGTGAAGATACCCAAACTTCATTATTGACAATCTTTGCAACTGCGCTTACAAATGCTCCATCTTTTCCTGCAATTTCGAACTCAGGGATCAAGTCATTTTTTGATGCCAGGGCTGATCCTGTGTTGTCAAAATGCACCTTAATTACTTTGCCGTCAGTTACCATCGATTTATAAACCGGTCCGGCACATGGTGTCTTAATCCCATAATCATTGTTGAGAGCCAGAGCAGCAAGCCGATCACCCACCTCCATCTTATAAGGAGGATGAATATTCATAACAGTTGCAATGTCAAGTGTAACAACCATTCCGGTACTCGGGGTGGCAAGCGATTTTGCCTGAGCTTCGCGCAGCAGGACGGACTCAGTGGAATCGACACCCGAATAAACATAAGGTGCAATCTGTACAAAGTAGAAAGGGAAATCCTTCTCTTTCCAGGAATCTCTCCAGTTCTCAATCATCATTGGAAAGATCTTTGCATACTGGTCAGCACGACCAACATTTGCTTCACCCTGGTACCATATTGCTCCCTTGATCCTGTAATTCACTATCGGGTTTATCATACCGTTGAAGAGCGTCGATGGTGAATAGGGTCCCAGTGCCATTGGCTTCTTTATTCCGGCATACTCATTTTTTGTCATGTCGAAAATGTAGAACTTGTTGCCTGTGAGTTCAGCCGAAACCTGGTATTTCCATTCACCGCTAATATCAATGGGAGCTTCCTTTCCTGCTTTTGCAGTTATCTTCATTGATCCCGGAGCACCCCAGATTCCTCCGCCACCACCATTATCAAGAACTCTCACGGCGATTGTGCCGGCACCCTCTTTTACGGCAGCACCGGGTACAATATAATTCCTGTCTGTCTGCCAAAAACCGCCCGTTTCGGTTGCACCGACGAGCAGTCCATTGAACCAGGTACAATCCATATCATCGATAGGGCCAAGCGATAATATCAGATCTTTCCCTGCCAGTGACGCAGGGATATTTACGACTTTCCGGAACCATACTACACCGTCAAGATCACCTATCACTTTTTCAAACAGTTGCGGGAGCGCCATAGAAGGCCATGCTGAATCATTAAAATCTGCCGATGCTGCTGCCTCATCGCCAAGACCGAGCGCCTTCCACTGGTTATCACCAGCAGGTTTTACCGCTACTGTCCGGTGCGATTGCAGGAATTCCTGATACTTTGCTACCAGCGGTTCTGCTTCCTTCATCGCATTCATTTCCTTTATAAATTCCCCACCGGCAGTAAGTGCGTCTGACGATGTCCATGCCTCTGATGGGGTTCCTCCCCATGCTGTTTCTATCAAACCTACCGGAACGTTCAGCTTCTCATAAAGCTTTTTACCAAAAAATAAAGCAGTGGCGCTGAACGGTCTTACATTATCCGGGTTACATACTTCCCATTTACCTGTGCAATCGTCAAGCGGAGAGGAAGATACTTTTCTGGTTACGGTGAAAAGCCTTAAGTTGGGTAATGCAGCATTCGCAATTGTCTTTACTGAATGCATTATAGTATCTCGCGGAGGCCATCCTTGAATCGGCATCTCCATATTCGACTGTCCTGAGCATACCCAAACCTCACCTACAAGAATATTGCCAATCGTAATTGTCGTATCAGCTGTATTAATAACAATGGTATACGGTCCTCCGGCCTCGGGTGTAGGAATATTAACCGACCACTTCCCATCCTTGCCTGTCTTAACTGCTGCCTCTGTGCCCCATGACGGGGTAATGGTAATCTTCTGTCCGGGGTTAGCTTTTCCCCATATCAGAGCATCAGTTTTTTGCTGCAAAAGCATATTATCACTCAAAATTGATGGAAGCCTTAGCTTGGATGGGCCGTTATGACATGCAGAAAACAGCATGACAAACAATAGAAGAATAGTTGCTTTTTTCATTGGTATAACATTTTAAAGTTTGATTTCATTATTAGTGAACCGGTATATTAATTTTAACATTATTGATGACAATTCATCAGGACTGACTCAATAAAATTGTGAGATTCTTCGCTTCGCTCTGAATGACAAGCGTTTAATGCGTTGGAGAGAAGGATGGAGGTTGTTGGAGGCAATGCCTCCAACAACCTCCATCCCTCCGGAACACAATTATCTGTCATTCTGAGCTGATCCGCCGGCTGGCGGAGAAGCGAAGAATCTCCTATTAGTTTCATATATTACTCGTATAATAGTGACATCTTACTTTTTTTGAACTATCACCGGGCTGCCGTCATATTTTACATTTTCAGCCGGAGCTGCTTCAGGATTAAATGGAACCGGATGTTCTTCACTTACCCATATAATCCTGAATGTTCTCGATTTCAGCATTCCACTGAATTCGCCTTTTCGTTCACCAATTATAAGATTGCCAGCAACATTGTCATAACTGAACCTGATGGTGCTACAGGCACCCTTCTCATAATTGTAATTTATTCCTTCATCCTCATAAAGGGTAAATGCGCAATCTCTTCCGGTGTAAACGTACAATATAATCGGATCAGCAGGCTTTTCATCGGTGTACTGGATTGCTGGACCAATGGGTATTATTGAACCCTCTTTTACAAATAACGGCATATGTTCAAAGGGTGCAGCCACATCTATCCTCTGCCCTCCCTTTATATATTTTCCGGTATAAAAATCATACCATCCGCAAACTGAAGGAAATGTAACTTCGCGTGTTCGTGCCTTGTATGTATAAACAGGAGCCACCAGCAGCGACGGACCAAACATATACTGGTCTCCGGTATTTTCAACACTCTGGTCATTGCCGAAATCCATCACCATGGCGCGCATGATTGTATAATCGTTGAAATAAGTAAGTCCTGCCAGCGAATAAGTATATGGCATGAAGTAATACCTCAGCTTGTCATAGTACACCATGCTATTATATGCCGGGTTACCTTCAGGAGAGATATTGAATACCTCGCGATACGGGTACTGTCCATGACTCCTGAAAAGAGGACAGAAAGATCCGAACTGGTACCAGCGCGTATTAAGCTCCCTCCATTCATTCATATCTTCCGATCCTTCCTTCGCCCTTGTGTATCTGCCCTCAACTTCAAAACCACCTATGTCGAAGGTCCAGTAGGGTATTCCTGACATGGCATAATTCAGGCCAGCCATGATCTGGGACTTCATATCCTCCCACCGGGTTGCGATATCACCGCTCCAGGTTGCAGTAGAATACCTCTGCAGGCCAGCAAACCCTGAACGGGTAAGAAGGAAGACACGTTTGTCCGGATCAACAGCACGCTGCCCGTTATAAATTGCCATTGCATTCATAAGGGCATAAGTATTGAAGTATTTTGTCGATGGCCCAAGGAATGTCGGTGTCGTCAGTAGTTTCCTGTAGCTTATGCTGGAATTGGAAAGTATATCCGGTTCGGAAGCATCCATCCACCAGGCATCAAATCCCTTTGTATAGAGGTGTTCCCTGATCTGGTTCCAGAAAAGGTCACGCGCCTGGGGGTTGTAAGCATCATAGAATGACCCTATAAATCCTTTTCCTATCCAGTCCCTTACACTGTCTTTAATAGCCTGCCGGTACATCCATCCCTTGCTGTCGAATTCCTTGAAATGGCCTGTGGTCATATAAAATTTAGGCCATACGGAAATCATAATTTTAGCGTGAAGGTCATGTACCTGGTTAACCATCCCGGCCGGATCAGGGAAGAACTTGGGATCAAATTCATGGGAGCCCCATGAGTCAACCGGCCAGTAGGACCAGTCGAGTACAATATTGTCGAGCGGAATATTCCTTTTGCGATATTCTTTGACAACACCGAGGAGCTCATCCTGCGAGTGGTAGCGTTCGCGGCTCTGCCAGAAGCCCAAAGCCCATTTCGGCATTATAGGAGCTTTCCCTGTAAGCGTCCGGTAACCTCTTATTACTTCATCAGGATCCTTTCCGGCAATAAAATAGTAATCTATCTGGTCACCCATTTCCGACCAAAGCGACAGTTTATTCTGCTCGGCCGGAGGTACCGGACTTAATGCTTTCAATCCTAGATAAGAGACACCGCCATCAGGATGCCATTCAATCCTGATCGAATATTTTCGGCCCTGTTCGAGCTCCTTTTCAAATTTGTACGGAGTAGGATTCCAGGCTGTTCTCCAGCGTTCTGGAACAATAAGTTCATTGTCGATGTACAATTTCGTATAGCCTGCATAATATAACCTGAAATGGTAAAGCCCGCTTTCCTTCGGCTCTATTTTACCGGACCAGACGATCTCCGAGTTGTACATCCGGAATCCCTGTGGAAAATTCTTTACTGTAGTAATATCCTCATAATCAATGGCTGATTCTTTTCTCTCAGTGAAGATCTTGTTCATATCCGAATCGCTGTAATATGAAGCAGTCAGGGCTCCCTCTTCACCATGCTTGTCGTATAGCTTAAAAAGATCCATCTGGGAATATTCGCGGGGATCGCCGAACTTTGTCAGTGAATAATTATCCCAGAGTATCCCGTAATTCAGGCTTGAGATGAGGAAAGGCACCGATACTTTGGTATTATACTGGTAGAGGCTTTCATTCCTTCCCTTCCAGTTAAACTCGCCGGACTGGTGTTGTCCGAGTCCGTAAAATGCCTCATAATCAGGGGAGTCAAAGACCTGACGCATCGTGTACCCTGATGTTCCCTCAACTGAAATCGGTGAGAATGATTTCCCTCCTCCGGCAGGTTCAGCGAGCAAAACCTTTCCGTCTGGATTAATAAAGGTAACCTGTCCCGTGGAGAGCGATACCTGCGCTTTCAGGGCGGAAGTCGAAAGTACAAGAGTATCTCCTGAATCTGAAATATTATACTTATCCCCTGTCAAAGGAGATGCAACGACGCAGAGGCTTTTATCTGAAGAAGGCTTTGTTCCCGGAGAAGCTATGACGTGAATGATCCTGTCGTTTACCGGCTCAAGCATCAGGAATCTTGTCCCATGACCGGTTTTATTTTTCAAACGGACAATAACTCCGCTTTCTGTCCGAACCCATGTCTTATGATTGCACGAGGAGAGCATAAGAATGGAAATGATTATCAGCAGAATATTTTTCATAAGAGCAAATATTTAAAATCTCAAAACGCCCGAAATTATCCAAAGGAAGTCAGGTTATTGTCCTGGCTCTGCTTCTGCCTCTATCTCCATCAACAAATCATCACGGCATATATCAGCCTCGATGTAAGTAGCCGGCAGGGAAGGAAAGTGTTCACTGCAGATCTTTCTTACGATACCGAAATCTTCCTGCCGTTTGATATATACCCGAAAAAGAGAATATTTTCCATGATAAGGGAAAGCGCCGGGAATTATCTGGTTCAGCCTTTCCGTATCTATCAGCTTTTTAATATTTTCCAGAGTAACTATTGTCTGTTCTCCGACATCCCCCTTTCCCATTGTCTTCTGGCCAATGATGGAAGCAGTTCCTGAGATATGAAGAACGACATCGTTTCCGTCAGCCATAAGGAGTGCCCTCTCGAATTGCGGCGGGTGTTTAACCGGGTCACCTGCCTTTGTCTTGCCAATAAGAACCTGCTGGCCATAGTTGTAAGCATTTACCTGGTTGGGATTATCAACAGCTTTTATCTGCATCGATTTGCCAGGCTGAACTGCACAGAAATCGAGTATGACGTCGCCATGCTTCATCCCAACACCTGTTGCAGCAGGATAACCAGCTATTTTGCGGTATTTAGTATAGTAATCGTTCCTTATTTCATTGAAAGCCTGATAGTTCTGCATGCCGTTCTTCACGTCAAGTATATTCCCGATATAATTCCACTGACGCACCAGGTTATCAAGCGACATGTTTTCAGATGCCAGAAGGCCGGTCATTATTTCAAAGGCACTCTCAGCAGCCCTTCTGGTATCATCCGGGAACATATAGCTGCTGGCCCCTGCAGCCCATATTTCTTTTCTGTCACCTGATTCCAGAACAACATATTGAACAGACTGGTAATTCTTTGCAGTAAAAGTAGCAGCATTTCCG
>Ga0209540_10000445_pt1 | contig 39327 bp, 31 predicted proteins | sample BarGraIncu01121A_FD_184501 | JGI IMG/M metagenome (GOLD analysis project Ga0209540, IMG submission 184501) | Arctic peat soil microbial communities from Barrow, Alaska - Barrow Graham LP Incubations 011-21A (SPAdes) (version 2) | ecosystem: Environmental > Terrestrial > Soil > Wetlands > Peat... | reverse complement strand
GGTCAGCCTCGCCTCGCTTGCCGATGCCCTCAAGGAAGCGCTTCCCGAGAGAAACCACCGGTTCATCCCGGCGAACCTCAGAGCCATCGAAACAGGCGCCCAGGTGGCGCGTTCAATCCTCCCTGTTGCAGGAAAAAGTAACAACCGTCAGGAAAAAGCTTGACTTTCCCTGCCGGGATCTGGTATTAGACTTATCTCGCATGTAGGGGTGTCGCCAAGCGGTAAGGCAACGGATTCTGATTCCGTCATTCCGAGGTTCGAATCCTCGCACCCCTGCCACCTTATTTGCAAACGGATGCAGATCTTGAACTAGTTGCACCGCTGCCTCCGTATCAATACGGTCCCATCGTCTAGTGGTTAGGACACCGGCCTTTCACGTCGGGTACAGGGGTTCAAGTCCCCTTGGGACCACCATCAAAAAAAACAGCGCCCCACCGGGTGCTGTTTTTTTTTGCCTGCCGTGCGGCATTTTCAAGTTGCTAATGGATCTGAACTTGCCTATCTTGTCTTGTCGATTCCCCGGGTGGCAGGCAGGCCGCACCATCGGGCCGAATCCGGGACTGTGCTGCCCGCGGTCCGTTGGCGCCCGTCTGCCCTGTCAACCATAGGGGAGACCGGCGGGTCGCCCTGCTTTTGATTCTTTGCTAATGATTTGGGGGACAAAAATGGATCTGACTAGTACGCACCGTCCCTGCCGGCTGGATCGTTTAACTCCTCCTTTGCAAAGGGGGGAAGCACCTGGCGGGACGTTGGCACTCACCGCACGATTCCGGGTGACGGTCCTCTTTTGCCTGGCGCTCCTGCTGGTGCTCTCAGGCGGCTTCCCGGCGACGGCGCGGGCGGCGGACAATCTCTTCAACAGCGGCGCGGTCATTCGCGACGAACTTTCGCGGGTGGGCAGCGAGGGGAAGCTTTTTCTCACTGCGCCGGCCGACCCCTATCTCGCTCAAAGCGCCGCAGTCGTCGGCGCCTTTGCCCTGAGCTACGTTTTTGACCGGGATATCAGGTCGGATCTCGCCGGCACCCACAGTATGGCTCTCAAACGGGCTACGGACGCGGGGTCCTTTGTCGGCAATCCCTACCTTCACATCGGTGTGGCCGCGGCCCTGTACGGCACCGGGGCGGCAGCGGATGCGCCGCGGCTCATGCAGATCGGCGAGGAACTGGGGGAGGCGCTGCTTATTTCCGACGCGGCGACCGTGGTGCTGAAGCAGGCGGTCGGCCGGGGGCGTCCGGCGACGGGCGAGGGAAACTCCCGCTACAAGCCGTTCGAGTTTGCCACCGACTACGATTCCCTTCCCTCGATGCATACCGCAAGCTCCTTCGCCATAGCCCACGTGCTCGCCTCCAAGACCGAGAGCCTCCCGGTGAAGATCTTCTGCTACGCGGCAGCGAGCTTCGTCGGCTTCTCGCGTCTGTACCAGGAAAAGCACTGGGCGAGCGACGTGGTGGTTGCGGCCGCCATCGGGGAACTCGCGGGGAACTCTGTCACCAGGTACCGCGCCTCGCAGCCCGGCGCGTTGACCGTCGCCCCGTTGGTAAGCGACGGAGTGGCCGGGCTTGCCCTGCTGGGAAAATTCTAGCGTAGGAATTGTAGAGACGGTTTGCACGTGTCTCCGCCTTTGCAAGCCTCGGCTGCATCGATGAAACCCGAGACGCATGCAATGCGTCTCTACGGGGGAATAAAAGTTTTTCGCACCCGACAAAGTCAAAACCAGCACACGGATTTAACGGATGATACGGATAACGGCAGATCAACCTATATTCTTGTAACTATTCAGCACCAGTCGGCCCATCATAAGACCCCAAAGCATAAAGCCTCACCACAGAGATACACAGAGGCGCACAGAGGAAAATCAAAATCTGATTTATGTACAAATCAAAAAGACCTTAGCCTTTGGTTTAAGATTTCCTCTGTGCCCTCTGTGGTGAGGCTTTTGACTGTTTGTAATTGCCTTTCCTTTGATTTTTCTGAATAGTCACTTGATTTGTAATTTATCCCCTTTAGGAGCCTTGCATGCTTGACGCAGTGATATTCGATTTTGACGGCATCATCGTGGACACCGAGCCGCTTCACTACAAGGCGTTCCAGGAGCTCCTGGTGCCGCTTGGCCTTGGTTACTCCTGGGAGCAATACCTGGAGCTCTACCTGGGCTTCGACGACCGGGATGCCTTCCGTGAGGCGTACCGCGCGGGGGGGCGGGAGCTACCTGCGGAGGAGCTGAAAGCCCTCATTGACGGCAAGGCCCAGGCCTTTCTGCGCATCGTCTCCGTCGGGGTGGCACCCTATCCCGGTGTGGTCGAGCTGATCCGCTCCATCTCCGGGGTCCTGCCGCTTGCCCTTTGCAGCGGCGCACTGCGGAGAGACATCGATCCGATCCTCGCCCAGCTCGGCCTGGTCGGCGCCTTCGACACCCTGGTGACGGCGGACGAGGTGGCGGCGAGCAAGCCGGATCCCGAAAGCTACCGTCTCGCCGTGCAGAGGCTCCAGGCGCTTTTCCCCGGCCGGATCGATCCCGCCCGCTCTCTCGCCATCGAGGACACCCCCGCGGGGATCCTGTCGGCTGCCGGTGCGGGGCTCAAGGTGCTGGCGGTGACCAACAGCTACCCCAAAGAGCGGCTAACCGGCGCCTGCCGGGTGGTCGTCTCCCTCGCCGGGGTCGACCTGGAGGGGCTTCGCCTGCTCCTTTGAAACCCGCCATGCCACAAACACCCATCGAAGAAATCCTCCCGCAGCTTCTCGCGGCACTGGAGGACCGCAACGTGGCCGTCCTGCAGGCGCCCCCCGGTGCCGGCAAGACCACTCGGGTCCCGATTGCGCTGCTGGGCGCCCCGTTTCTTGCCGGCGGCCGCATCGTCATGCTGGAGCCGCGCCGGCTCGCGGCGGTCAATGCTGCGCGCTTCATGGCGGAGAGCCTCGGCGAAGAGGTGGGGCAGACCGTCGGCTACAGCATCCGCTTCGAACGCAAGGTCTCATCCGCCACCAGGATCGAGGTGGTGACCGAGGGAATCCTGGCCCGCAGGCTGCAGAGCGACCCGCTCCTCGAGGGGGTCGGTGCGGTGATCTTCGACGAGTTTCACGAGAGAAGCCTGACCTCCGACCTCTCCCTCGCCCTTTGCCGCGACGTGCAGCTCGGCCTGCGCGAGGAGCTGCGCCTCGTGGTCATGTCCGCGACGCTCGATGCGGCGCCCGTCGCCGAGCTCCTGGGCGGCGCGCCGCTGATCTCCAGCGCCGGGAGGCGCTTTCCGGTGGAACTCCGCTATGCGAAGTCGGAGCCCCAGGGGAGGCTTCCGGAGCTTGCCTGCGCTGCGGTCCTGAGGGCCCTTGCCGAGAGCTCCGGCGACATCCTGGTCTTCCTGCCGGGGGCCGGTGAGATACGGCGCTGCGAGAGGCTCCTCAGGGAGAGCGCCGGCGCCGATCTGCTGGTGGCACCACTGTACGGTGATCTCCCCTTCGCGGCGCAGCAGCAGGCGATACTCCCCGGGATCCGCAGGAAGGTCGTGCTCGCCACCAACATCGCCGAGACGAGCCTCACCATCGAGGGGGTGCGGGTGGTGGTGGACACCGGATTCTCCCGGCAGCTCCGCTTCGATCCCTCGACCGGCCTGAACCGCCTGGTGAGCCTGAGGATTTCGGCTGCCTCCGCGGAGCAGCGCGCCGGCCGGGCCGGCAGGGTGGCACCCGGGATCTGCTACCGGCTCTGGACCGAGCACACCCAGCGCACGCTCCTTCCCTTCACCCCGCCCGAGATACGGGTCTCCGACCTCACACCGCTGGCGCTCGACCTGGCGCTCTGGGGGGTGAGGGATCCCGCCTCCCTGAGTTTTCTCGATGCGCCGCCTCCCGCCCATCTCGCCGAGGGGAGGGCGCTCCTTGCCAGGCTGGGCGCGCTGGACCCGGGCGGCGCCATCACGGCGCTCGGGCGGCTCATGGCGGCGCTCCCGATGCACCCGCGCCTGGCGGCCATGCTGGTCGCCGGCCAGTCGCTCGGGGAGGGCCCGCTGGCCTGCACCCTGGCGGCGCTCCTTTCCGAGCGCGACATCCTGCCGCGCGGCACCGGGAGCCTCTCCGAGAGCGATCTCCTGGACCGGGTGGACCTTCTAGAACAGCGCGTCGATCCCCAGGCCTGCCGGAACGTCGAGAGGGTGGCCGGCTATTTCAGGAAAACTCTCAGGGTCTCGGGCGGGGTGGCGCACCGTGACGCCGCCCTGGTCGGGGAACTCCTCATGAAAGCCTATCCGGACCGGGTGGCTCGGGAGAGGGTTCCCGGCTCCGGGCGCTACCTGATGGCCAATGGTTCCGGAGCACGTCTGGCGGGGCGCAGCAATCTCAGGGCGCAGCCGTTCATCGTGGCGGTGGAGGTCGAGGGGGGAGGCGTCGAGGGGGAGATCCAGATGGCGAGCGCCGTGACGCTGGCAGCGGTGCGGGCGGCTTGCGCCGGCGCCATAACCCGGGGCAAAAGGGTGTTCTGGGACGACCGGGAGGGGAGGGTGGTGGCCCGCGACGAGGAGCGGCTCGGGGCGATTCTCCTCTCGGAGCGGCAGGCCTCGCCCACCGGCGAGGAGATCTCCGCTGCGCTGGTGCAGGGGATCCTCTCGGGAGCCGGCATCGGCGGGCTCAACTGGAGCGAGGAAGCGCTGGAGTACCGCAACCGTGTCACCTTCCTGGCGCGGGAGCTCCCAGAGGAGGGGCTTCCTGACCTCTCCGACGCGGCTCTCGCGGCAGAAATCGGGCGCTGGCTGGTGCCGCACCTCTCCGGCATCAGGACGCTGGCCGCGCTGTCACGGGTTGACCTGCTGACGCCGCTCAAGGGGATGCTCAGCTGGCGCGAGCAGAAGCTCGTCGACGACGGTGCGCCGACCCACCTGAAGGTGCCGAGCGGCTCCCGGGTGCGGTTGAGCTACCCGACCGATGGGGCGCCGTTTCTGGCGGTGAAGCTTCAGGAGATGTTCGGCCTCGCCGAGACGCCGCGGGTCGCCTTCGGCAGGGTCCCCGTGCTGATCCATCTGCTCTCGCCGGCGCGCCGTCCCATACAGGTGACGGCGGACCTGCGCAGCTTCTGGAACGGCGCCTATCGGGAGGTGTGTAAGGAGCTCAGGGGGCGCTATCCCCGGCATCCCTGGCCCGACGATCCCTGGGAGGCGCAGGCGACACGGCAGGTTAAGAAAAAACAGTTTTGAAACCGGGAGAAATCCGGATCAAAATCTCGCACACGGATTTGACGGAGGGAACGGATCAAGGCAGATAAGGCAAGACTTTTGGGGATTAACTAAAAGATTTGTGCGCAAAAGTGAGCAAACCAAATTGTTTAGAAAGCAAAAAGCCTAACCACAGAGGTGCACAGAGGATCACAGAGGAAACCAAAAACTGGAATTGGTTAAAAACCAGAAGTTGCTTTTGGTTTGATTTCCTCTGTGATCCTCTGTGCCCTCTGTGGTTAGGCCTTTGATTTCTGGCACTGGCCATCTGAAAAGTTACTGATTTGCTTTATCTATCCGTAACAATCCGTTACATCCGTGTGCGGGGTTTTGATTCCAATTAGTTCAGATTGGTGAACACGAGGGAGCCGTCCTTGTGCAGATAGCTCCTGATCCCTCCCGCCACCTCGGGAATTCCGGCGCCGTTGTTCAGATAGGCCGCGGTCACGTTGGTCCCGTTCTTCCAAAGCTCGAAGTGCAGATGCGGCCCGGTCGACCTGCCGGTGGAGCCGGAGAGGGCGATGGTCTGCCCCGCCTCCACCTGGTCTCCTACCCTGACCTCCAACTGAGAGTTGTGCCCGTAGAGCGAAAGCGTCCCGTCGCCGTGCTCTAGCGAGACCAGGTTGCCGTACCCGCCGTGCGAGCCGCTCTCGACGACCCTTCCGGCTGCGATCGCTCTGACCCTCGTGCCGGTCGGAACCGCGATGTCCACGCCGTTATGGTGCCTGATGCCGCCGTCGATCGGGTCGTGCCGCCAGCCGTAGTTCGAGGTGACGATCCCCTTTACCGGCAGCAGCGATCCCTGCACCGGGAGCTGCTGCTCCACCTTCGGCGCTACCTCGGCCTCCGGTTTCCATGGCGCATTCAAAGCAACCTTTGCTGCCGCCTTTGTCGATATCTTTGCCGGTGCCCTCGCTGCCACCTTCGGCCTCGCCTCCCGCAGCACCCTGACGGCGCCGGTGCTGGACGGCGTGTTGGTGAAGGTCTCCACCCCGTCCTCCCCGGTGTAGCGGAAGAAGTCGGCCTGCGCCAGCGAGACGGACAGCGCGCAAAGCACCACTGCCGGCAGCAGTGTACGCGCCAGCCGTGATGTTCCGTTCATCCGTAGTGCGGTTGCCTGTTTATTCACCGGTAATCCTTTGCCCAAACTCCGGCGCCGCTCGACCTCGCGCTCGCTGCCGCCCGTACTATAGCCTGACGGCCGACTCTTGGCAAGTGGCGACTAGTTCCCAGTCCAGCTTAAAACTTCTTCTTTTGCCGACGGTAGGTTGGGGTAAACAGCTCCATCGTGAACCCCAACATAGCAACGTTGGGGTTCACGATGAGACCGCTCACCGCCAACCTACAAAAAACAACAGACGGTGTTGAACTGTTCCCCGTTATTTCAAGTTGGACTGGGTACTAGGGTTGGCCCGTTCGGTGCTCTTACCTGGTAGACGACCCCCCGGAACCTGCCGGTCGTGGCGAGCCTGCGAACAATCCGCCTGGCCACCAAGGACTGGCACCTCTCTTGCAACGAATTCCGAAGCTTACCAAAATGGTCCGGTAAACCCCGAAAAGAACAATTATCCGATAAGCATGCTGCTTATTTTTTACGCAACGCTGTCTAAAAAGGAGGCTGTTCAGTGGAAATGTTTGGGCAAAACGTATTTAACCAGTCAGTTATGAGAGAACGGTTGCCGAAAGGTGTTTTCAAAAACCTGCAGAAGACCATAGACGAAGGTCTGCCGCTGGACCCTTCCATCGCAGATGTTGTCGCAACGGCAATGAAAGAGTGGGCCGTTGAAAGAGGCGCAACACATTTTACCCACTGGTTCCAGCCGATGACCGGTATCACCGCAGAAAAACACGACTCATTCATTACACCGTCAGAAAATGGCGTCCTGATGGAGTTCTCCGGCAAAGAGTTGGTCAAGGGTGAGCCGGATGCCTCCTCTTTCCCGAGCGGCGGCTTGAGGGCAACCTTTGAAGCCAGGGGCTATACCGCCTGGGACTGTACTTCACCCGCCTTCCTGAGAGAAGAGGCTGACGTCATAACTCTCTGTATCCCCACCGCTTTCTGCTCGTACACCGGTGAGGCCCTGGACAAAAAGACCCCTCTGCTCCGCTCCATGCAAGCGCTTTCCACACAGGCGCTACGCGTTCTCAAATTGTTCGGAAATCCGAGTGCCACCAGGGTAACCTCGACCGTCGGAGCCGAACAGGAATACTTCCTTGTGGACAAGTCTTTCTTCCTGAAAAGATCCGACCTGATGATGGCCGGCAGGACGCTGTTCGGCGCCATGTCCTCCAAAGGCCAGGAACTGGAAGACCACTATTTCGGCACCATCAAGGAAAGAGTGCTGTCCTACATGAAGGAAGTAAACGAAGAGCTTTGGAAACTGGGTGTTACCGCCAAAACCCAGCACAACGAAGTGGCACCCGGACAGTTTGAACTCGCCCCGATTTTTGAGAATACCAACATCGCCACCGACCACAACCAGATGGTTATGGATGTTCTCAAGCGGGTCGCTCTCAGACATGATCTGGTCTGCCTGCTGCACGAAAAACCGTTTGCCGGCGTCAACGGTTCCGGCAAACACAACAACTGGTCCATGAGCACAAATGACGGACAGAACCTGCTTGAGCCGGGTCATACCCCGCATGAAAACGCCCAATTTTTGACCTTCCTCATGGCAACCATCAAAGCTGTGGACACCTATGCCGGACTGCTGCGCAGCTCCTGCGCCAACGCCGGCAATGACCACCGTCTGGGCGCCAACGAAGCGCCTCCGGCAATCATTTCGATTTTCCTTGGCGACCAACTTGCCGATATCATCGACCAGATCGTGGCCGGCGAAGAAAAATCATCCTCTAAGAACGCTGATATGAAGATCGGCGTAACTACCCTTCCCGCACTGCCCAAGGATGCCACCGACAGAAACAGAACCTCACCGTTCGCCTTTACCGGTAACAAGTTCGAATTCAGGATGCTCGGTTCATCCTTCTCCATCTCTGGCCCCAACATTATCATCAACACCATCATTGCCGAGGCGCTGAAGGGTTTTGCCGACAAGCTTGAAAACTCGAAAAACTTTGATGCCGACCTTGAGAAACTGCTTCAGGAAACCGCCAAGAAACACAAGCGCGTTGTGTTTAACGGCAACAACTATTCCGACGAGTGGGTCGAGGAAGCCGCAAAACGCGGCCTGCTGAATATCCCCAACACTCCCGAGGCACTTAAGGAGCTGGTGACAAAAGAAGCCGTAGAGCTGTTTGTCGCTCACAAAGTCTTTACCGAAAAAGAACTTCATGCACGTTATGAAATCATGGTCGAACAATATGTAAAGACTTTGAATATTGAAGCCCTGACCATGATCGACATGGCCAACCACAGCATAATCCCTACAGCCATGGAATATGCGACAACGGTAGCGACATCGATAAACGCCGTTACGGCCGTATCTGGCAAGCTGAACGTCACGGCCCAGAAGGAGTTGTTGGAAGATCTCTGCGACAAGCTGGCCTCCATGAGCAGCAATGCCAAGGCGCTGGAGAAAGCTCTTGAAGACGCGCTGAATATTGCCGATCTCGATAAGCAGGCCGCTGCATTCAGGGAAATTGTGTTTGCCAAAATGCTTGAACTGCGTGCCGATGGTGACGCGCTGGAAAAAATCATAGCTGCCAAATACTGGCCGCTGCCGACCTATGGGGAGATGCTTTTCATTCTGTAGTCCCTGGCTCTTTACTTAGTTTGCCTAAAAAAGGAGCCTTCTGGCGGGGGCTCCTTCTTTTACCGTCACAGTCAATGCATGGTTTTGCCGGGGGCGGTTCCCCAGAAAAGCAGGGCTGGACATAGGCGTGTCTTGCCTGAAATTTGGGCTGTAATCTAGCGGCCTCCAATTTCGGGAGTAGTTTTTTTTGCTTGCTGCCGGAATGTCGTGCCGGTAATCGACCACTGCCGATTGGCAGAAAACTTGCCTTTAAATGGAGTCACCAACCTTCAGTCCGTGGTTTATTAATCTTGCATTTTCATGGCGAGCTCTTTATAATTTGTGCGCACAGAAAATCGGAAGCGGAGGTACCTAGCCTTGAAAAAAGTCGAAGCAATCATAAAGCCTTTCAAGCTTGATGAAGTGAAAGAGGCGCTCAACGAAATAGGCATCCAGGGGATCACGATCGGCGAGGTAAAAGGGTTTGGCCGCCAGAAGGGGCACACGGAACTGTACCGTGGCGCCGAGTACGTGGTCGACTTCATACCCAAAATAAAGATGGAGATCATCGTGTCCGACGAGATGGTCGGCAAGGTGGTCGACGCCATCGAGCAGGCAGCAAAGACCGGTCGGATCGGCGACGGCAAGATCTTCGTTACCCCCGTTGAAGAAGTAGTTCGCATCAGGACCGGTGAACGGGGCGAAGACGCCCTTTAATCGATCAATTTTTACCCATTTTGAAAGGAGATTGTAGATGACACCCAAAGAAGTAGTTGAGTTTGCCAAAGAAAACGGCGTGCTGATGGTAGATTTCAAGTTCATGGACTTTGTCGGTATCTGGCAGCACTTCACCGTGCCGATGAGCGAGTTCGGCGAGGACACCTTCGAGGAAGGGCAGGGCTTTGACGGCTCCTCCATCCGCGGCTGGCAGCCGATTCACGCCTCCGACATGATCATCATCCCGGACCCGAAGACTGCCAGGATGGATCCCTTCACCGCGCTCCCGACCCTTTCGCTCATCTGCGACATCTTCGATCCGATCACCAAGGAAGACTACAGCCGCGACCCGCGTAACATCGCCCGCAAGGCCGAGGCCTACCTGAGCTCGACCTCCATCGCCGATACCGCGTACTTCGGACCGGAAGCCGAATTCTTCATCTTCGACGACGTCCGTTACGACTCCACCCCGAACGCGTCCTTCTACGCGGTTGACTCCTCCGAAGGGGCCTGGAACACCGGCCGCGAAGAGTTCCCCAACTTGGGCTACAAGCCGAGCTACAAGGGTGGTTACTTCCCGGTATCACCGACCGACTCCCAGAACGATCTCCGTAACGAGATGGTCATGGAAATGCAGAAAGTCGGGATCCGCGTCGAGTGCCAGCACCACGAAGTCGCCACCGGCGGCCAGGCCGAGATCGACATGCGTTTCTCGCCGCTGGTCGACATGGCCGATCAGCTGCAGTGGTTCAAGTACATCGTCAGGAACGTCGCCAACCGCAACGGCAAGGCTGCGACCTTCATGCCGAAGCCGCTCTACGGGGACAACGGCTCCGGGATGCATTGCCACATGTCGCTTTGGAAGGACGGCGTCAACCTGTTCGCCGGCGACAAGTACGGCGGGCTTTCCCAGATGGCGCTTTACTACATCGGCGGCATCATCAAGCATGCCCGCTCCCTGTGCGCCTTCACCAACCCGACGACCAACTCCTACAAGCGCCTGGTGCCGGGCTACGAGGCTCCGGTGAACATGGCGTACTCCAGCCGTAACCGTTCCGCTTCGCTGCGTATCCCGATGTTCTCCTCCAACCCGAAGGCGAAGAGGGTCGAGTACCGCACGCCGGACCCTTCCTGCAACGGCTACCTCGCCTTTGCCGCGCTCCTGATGGCAGGCCTCGACGGGATCGAGAACAAGATCGATCCGGGCCAGCCGCTCGACAAGGACATCTACGGTCTTTCCCCCGAGGAACTGGCCACCATTCCTTCCGCACCCGGGAGCCTCGAAGAGGCGCTGCAGGCGCTCAAGGAAGACCACGAATACCTCTACAAAGGGGATGTTTTCACCCCCGACGTGGTCGACAAGTGGATTGAGTACAAAACCGAATTCGAAGTCAACCCGGTCCGTATGCGTCCGATCCCCCTCGAATTCGCACTGTACTTCGACATTTAATAGTTACAGGCATAAAGGCAGCAAGAAGAGGCGGGGGCAACCCCGCCTTTTTTCGTGGTATCCGGGGATAAGGCAAAGTAACAGGGCAATGGAGCGCGGCTACAAAACTGATTGAGCGGATCAGGAGATTGGTTCTCTCTCTCCCACTCAATCATGAAATCCTTGAATGCCTGGCGAAAAACTGCTAACCTTTTCCGGAATACTAGCATGCGTCGCAGCTCGGGAGTTCGGTGAGAGCGCTTGGCATTATGCAGGGAGGTAGCGCTTGCAGCAACAGGAGAAGGTGACAAAACTTATCGGCTGGTTCGCGAAGGCCGCGGTCAGGCACGCCGAGGCGGTTGAGGAAATGCAGGAAGAACTCGCCACCGTGCAGGTGGAGTGCCTGGACAGGTTTTATGCGGCCTTGCATCGTGAGGGCGGCTTGGAGCGCTTCCTCGCCCTGCTCGATGACGAGGACCCCGCCGTAGCCGGAATGGCAGCCGTCTACGCACTGCGCGAGGCGCCGGAGCGTTGCAGGCCCGTTCTCGCCAGAATTGCGGAGCTGCCCGGACTCATCGGTTTCAGGGCGCAGACCGCGCTGGCGCGATGGGATTCCGGGGAGTGGCCGCGCTAGCCCGAATATTTTTTTGTTTTTTTTGTGGCAAGTAACTTCCGCTTTAGATGAATATTTATAAAATCCAAGGAGGTATGCAGTGTCTGAATTCAACAATGTAACGGTGGTCAAAGAGGCCAATGTCTATTTCGATGGCGCAGTGACCAGCCGCACCGTCATCTTTGCCGACGGTACCCGGAAAACGCTCGGCATCATGGCGCCGGGCGAGTACAGCTTCAACACCGGTTCCGCCGAGCTGATGGAGATACTTGCCGGCGAGTTGACCGTGCTTCTTCCCGGATCCTCCGAATGGGTAGCCGTCAAGGGCGGGGAAGCGTTCGAGGTGCCGGAGAACGCGAGCTTCAAGCTGAAAGTGACGGTAATCACCGACTACTGCTGCTCATACCTCTAACCGACAACGCCCCACGCGAGGACGCCAAGCAGTAGAGAAACTCCCTCCCCTTCAAGGGGCGGGGCGGGGTGGGGATGGGTTAGCTCGGCGCCAAAAGATCCCAATCCCTCTCCCGACCTCCCCCTTGAAGTGGGAGGAACGTGACTAGTGGAAGGTTGAAACTAATCAGGTTTACCGATTAGATTGATTTTCTTTGCGTCTTTGCGTCTTTGCGTGAGGCGATTTTGAAGGTGGTTTCTTGAATCATTCAGTCGCGAACGATCAGATGGTCATCGGCCGTTTTGCCCCTTCTCCCACCGGTCCGCTCCATCTGGGTTCCCTGGTTGCCGCGCTCGGCAGCTATCTCATGGCGAAGAGATCCGGGGGGATCTGGCATCTGCGGATGGAGGACCTGGACCAGCCGCGCGTCGTGCCGGGAATCGCCGACGACATGCTGGCGACCCTGGAGAGCCTCGGATTCCAGTGGGACGGCGAGGTGGTCTACCAGAGCCGGCGCACCGATCATTACCGGGAAGCGGCGCAGGAGCTGGTGCGACGCGGGCTTGCCTACCCCTGCGGCTGTACCAGGGCCGAGATCGCCCAGATAGCCTCGGCCCCCCACGAGGACGGCCTGGTCTACCCCGGCATCTGCCGAGACGGGCTGCCGGCCAGTAAGGTAGAGAGGGCGCTCAGGGTAAAGGTCTACGACGAGGTGATCTCCTTCGACGATGTCATCATGGGGCGCTACAGCCAGCACCTCAGCGCGTCATGTGGAGATTTCGTAATCCACCGGGCCGATGGGCCGTACGCCTATCACCTTGCCGTGGTGGTGGACGATGCCGCTTTGGGGGTGAACCAGGTGGTGCGCGGCGCGGACCTGCTGAGTTCCACGCCTCGCCAGATCTATCTGCAGCGCTTGTTCGGGTATGTGACACCCAGCTACTGTCACCTGCCGCTGGTTACCGGGCCGGACGGCGCCAAACTCAGCAAGAGAGATCACGCGGTCTCCATTGCCGCCGGCCGCGATCTTGCCGGCGAGGGAGGGGCGCTGCTCCTTTCGGCGCTCCGCTTTCTGGGGCAATCCCCGCCGCCGGCACTAGAGGGCGCTGCTCCCGGAGAAGTCCTTCAATGGGGCGTCGCCAGCTTTGACCAGTCCGCAGTCCCCCGCACGTCCGCCCCGTTTGTCAGATGACCACTCCGGCACACGGATGCACCGGACCTGAACGGACAAAGCAAACTACAAAAGCTCGCACACTGATCTAACGGATTGAACGGATAAAATCCAGCAGTGTCTGGTTTGCTTTTTGCCCACAACAATCGCCGCGCCTTAAAGTCTGAATTGCAACAAACAAGCTCAAACTAATTCCAAAAAAGAAACCAGAATCTTTTTAGCCGCAAAAATGCACAAAAGGCACAAAATAAACCTTTAATGCCCTTAACTTTTTGCGCGTTTTGTGCCTTTTTGTGGCTAATGGTTCTTTGTGGTTTGTTTGCAGGAATTAAACCGGACAACGCTGGATAAAGTCAGATTAAACTCTAAGCCTTAGTTTAACCCAAAGCTTATGCCTGATCCGCTTTGATCCGTTTAACTCAATCCGTCAAATCCGTGTGCGAGCTTTGGATTGATTCTACCTAACCCTGATCCAGAAAAGCCGGCGCCGGTATTTTCGGCACTTCCGCCGGTGCAGACATCCTTCGTTCCAGCCCTTCCCTTATCTGTGAATTCACCCGCTCGCCCAGTTCCCGATCCTGAAACCAGAACCGCACCAGCGAGTCGTTCAGCGCCCCGCAGCCCGAAAGGAGCAGGAACGCGAGCAACAGCGGACCCGTGCGTCTCACGCCTCCCTCCGCCTTACGGTTCCGCATTCGATTCCTCCTCGCCCAGACTTGCGGCGATTATTCTTTTCAGCTGTTTCATGCTGGCCCGCTCCATCGGTTTCCCGGTGATGCTGCTCACCGTCCGGTTGTGCTTCTCCTCGACGGGATACACCGAGCATTCGATGACGACCCCCGCGTCGTCCAGGTAGATGTGGGTATAATCGGTGATGTTGCCGCCCTTTCGGATCGGCACCGTCTCGGTTTCGAAGGGGATGCCGCGCCGGCCCAGGAAATCCTCCACCTCCTCGATGGAGTCGGGGAACAGGTGGATGTCGATGTCGCTGCGGTCGGTCACCGTTCCCGAGAGGACCGAACCGACCAGGTACGGGGAGAAATCGGCGAAGAGCTCAAGGTAGGCAAGGGCGAGAAGCCGCAACTTCAGCAGGCGTTCCGGGAGCAGATCCTCCTCCCGGGTCGAGATCAGGTTGGCAAGAGCCTGGTGGATTTCCGCGTTGCTCGGGAGATGGGAGCCGAGCGAGAGCGCTTTCTCCGGGCCGAAGCGTTTGGCGGCCTTTCTCTTGGCGTCCCGGTATTCCCCCACCCCGTCCTCATACATGAGCCGGGCCGCCTCGCAGGCGATGAGGTCGCGTATCTTGTCAGTCTTTCTCATGGCTACAGTATAGCTGATGATGCCCGTTGTGATACTGATAATTGTTGAGGACGCAGATCAATAAAATAGACTGTCTGGTAAAAAAGGTGTTGACTGTGCCGGCACCATTTGTTATAAAAGGAAGCTCGTTGAGCGGGAATAACTCAGTGGTAGAGTGCGACCTTGCCAAGGTCGAAGTCGCGGGTTCGAATCCCGTTTCCCGCTCCATACAACTAAATAGAATCATTTACGATTCTTGACATATTACCCCTGCTTTCACCAAAGCTTTCACTAAGAGAGCTGTAATGAGGGTAGGGGTTTTCTGTTTGATCCCCTGTAGGATGTTCTAAGCGGAGAAAGGAACCAGGGAGCACCGTATTTGCTGTGCTGGGATGTCCCAGGAAGTGAGGCGGTCTTTGCCCCTTGGTTTCGATGAAGTCCCTTCCGAAGTACTCTAGAATCTTCCAGGCGTCCTGTTCCAGCCCCTCGATGTAATCCCCGTAAACCTCATAGACCATTTTCTTCGATCCATGACCCATGAGCCGCACCAGCTTGTTCATGTCGATACAGAGGGTAAGCGACCATGCCGCGAAGGAATGCCGGAGAGAATAGGGCACCTTGTCGGTGATACCGCTTGCTTTCTGTGCTTTCTCCCAGACATCTTTCCGGAAGTTGGCGGGGCGGAATGCTGTTCCGGTTTTGGTGGTGACAAGCATCAAATCGGTGCTTCTTGCCTGGAGGATGTCCAACCGCTTGCGGATCGCCTGAGTGATGGGGATTTTTCTGATTCTGTAGCGGGTCTTTGGTGTGGCCTGCTCCCGCCCCCTGACGATGGTATGTTGCACCTGGATGTAATCAGGGTGGATGTCCCCCCTTTGCAGCCCTGCAATCTCCGAATTGATCATCCCGGTTAACAGCATCAGCTCGACCACCGGCTGATACCAGGGATCGATATGTTTTAAAAATTCCTGCCATTCATCGAAGCGGAACCCTTCCCGCCGTTTCGGTTGCGTCTTGGGAAGATGCTTCTTTAAGTTGGGAAAGGGGTTGTGCAGCGTCCAGCGATACTGGTCTATTGCATCGTTCCAGATGGTTCGAAGCGGTATCAGGATGTTCTTTACCCTTGCCTTGGAAAGCGGCTCCCCCTTGTGCTTTCCTTTCTGCCATTTCAACGTAGTGAAGAAGCGCTGTATCTCTACCCCGCTGATCTGGAAAAAGGTTTTGTCCTGGAAGTAGGGAACGAGCCAATAGTTGATGATTTGCTTGTAATCGTCCTTCTTTGTCCCTTCTGGAAAGTGGCTCCATACGTCCTTGTTCCATTCTTGCACGTATGAGCCGAACAGGATGTCCCGAGGTTCCGGTGCATACTGCCACCCCTCCAGCTTGGCGAAGTAGGCTTTCTCTTCTTCGGAGGCACCGGTGAAGGCCTCGGCAAAGATCAGCTTGCCGGCATCCCTCTTTTCAATGACCCGATCCAGCCAGGCCCGCACCTTAAGGCGATTCTTCGGGGTGTCGGTCTCTCCGGTAGTTTTCTCCACCCGCTTGTTGAAGTAGTAGAAGAGAATGTAAAGCCTGCGGGAGCCTGGCTTTCTGATGATGGTTCCCTGTTTCTTCTCCTGGTTGTCAAAGAGCTGCACATCGTTTTGGTGGGTCGTTCGCTTCATGGTATCCTCCGAAGCTATCCATTCCCCACCGGCCAAAGTCCGAGGGGGAACATAGCACATTTTATAAAAATCAGTATTCCCAATTTATGGGAGAGGGTTTTTCCTGGATTACGGCTTTCACGGGTTGAGGACGATCCGCACCGGAGCCTTGCAGCAGCCCCGCCAACAATTGACCGCTCCAGACAAAGCGCAGCACACGGCCCAGCTTGAAGAAATGCTCCCCCTCAATGAGCGCCCCACGCTTTATCCAGGCAAACACGGTGGCCCTGGAGACATGGAGCTTTTTGGCGAACTCTTCGACGGTCAGCACCTCAGAAGGGAACGAATTCATCATTTCCCCCTTCATCTTCCAGGATTGCAAGACCTGCATCTATTCCGGCAGCAGCCTCATTCACGCGATCAAAGAGCTTAGAGGCGATTTGTGACGAGGTTCCTTTTTTAGTGCGGATAGTGCCTTGTCGATCCCTCCAGACGCTTTCCCGCTTAGGTGGTGGTATCTGGAAGCCCCATTCCAAAGCATGACCGCCGTTTTGCTCGATCTCCCAGGTTAAATCACGAAGGACTTGCAGGAAGGCGCTTCTTTTACCCCTGCCGTCAAACCTGTATGTTACTGGCTTCGCACCCTTGATAAGGTCTTGCGTCATGCCGTACCGCTTCCCCGCTATAGGGCAGTTACCTTTCTTCATGTACTTGAGCATGTAATTCGCGGCATGCTCCTGGTTGTTGAGCTTCTTTACATTGACGCTATTGGAGGATTGGCCCCATATGTTGGCGAGCCACTGAGCGTTGATAAAAGGCTGATTGGCCAGGATATGGAAGTGGATGTTATTTGTGTTTTTCTCCTGGATTTCGGCAACCCAGATATAACTAAGCTTTCTGTATTCCTTGCCGGTCTTATCAGCTAACCTGTCGTATTTCTTCTTGATGGTATTGAGAAAGCGAGTGAATTCCTTTTTGGCCCAATCGTGATCCACTTGGCCGGATTCGTTAAGCGTGGCGCTTTTCGGGTCAAATGTTAAGGTGATGAAAAGCTTAAAGGAGGTGGTCTTGCTTTCCACAGCACGCCTGATGGTTTTGCGTGCCTGTTTGGTGAACTCTTCGGAAATGACTTTGCCCCTTGTACCAGGAGCGTTTCTTCTGCCGAGGGAATAGCACCCGCCAGTTACTTCCCCACTTGGGAAGACATTAAGGCAGGCACCAACGCCCATGCCGTTTTCCTGTTCCCAATCCAAAAGGGTGTCTCTCTGGCTGGGAGAAAGGAACCGAAGGTCGCGATGAAGGGAGGGTTTTTCAAGGATACGATCAATGGTTTCTGTCAGAGTTTCTGAACTACTATCAAGTTCAAGAGGCGCCTCCGGCGGAAAGAACCTTTCCATCCCTGGAAGTGGCCGCGGTGGTTGTTGCTGCTTTGCTAAAACCTGTTCCGCCGTCCCACCAATGACCCCGGCAGAGCCGGGGCCACAGGCGGGTCGTGCGGGCTGTTTTTGGTGCTGATGGTCGGCAGTGTTAGAGGCGGGAAGCTGCTTGAAAGTTTGGGTTTGTTGCTGATCCATAGAATCTCCTGAGGAATGAAATTTTCCTCAGGGTTCCATGAAGGCGGGTGGTGGGTCGCGGAAACGGAATTATTTTTGCTTTTCCGGTTTTTGGTTCTTTTCTTGCCGTGCAGCAGCTTTTGTTTTTACAGTTTTATCAAATCCTTCAGGGCTGGTGATGTCTGTGTCTTGCATCGCGCCGTCAAAATCCTTAGCGAGCGCATCATACAAGCTACGGATCTGGGGCATTTGTAACGGGTTTCTAGCCGCCTTAGCAAGTGCATAAATCGATGCGCCATGGTCAGTCTTGATGGTTTTTCGCTCTTTCCTCATGTCTTTGTAACTAACCGTTGGATTTTTCGAAATTGCAGTCAAAAGCCGATCATAATCGTTAGCTTTCCCTTTTAAGCGGATCGACTGTATCTGGTATCCAATAGCGGGGTCGTGAAGAATAAGAGGATCTATTTTAAGCAATTTTTCAATTGCGTTTACGTCACGGCTCAGAGCTTTATGATACAGCTTGGATGGGGAAACGCCATATAGGAGCAAACAAGGAGCGTAAACTAGAAAATAAAAACTAAGAGTTAGTTCATCCTTTAAAAGCGCTGTTTTGAAGGCGATTTCCATTTCTGGATGCATTCTTGTTTTGAGAATTTCGTCTTGTATTTCTGTAAAAGTCTTTGAGCACATATCTCGCCACATTGCGAGAGAGGTTTCTACCTCCTGAACAGAAAATTTAATGACCATGGCTGGATCATTCTTCAGCTCTTTCTCAAACTTCCGAATTTCAGTCATAAGGTCTATCTGCTCAGCAATGAATTCAGAAGAGTGAGAAATAAGGCGCTTATAGGCAAAAAGTGGCTTTCTTGAAGGGTACAGTGCAAACCAGGAGGGGAAATCAGGCAGTGGGAAATGATAATCAAAAATTCTTCGCTCTTTTATGTGTCGCAAGGCCTCGCACTGCATCCTTGCCACTAGAGCCAGATTTATAGCAAAAAAAGCAATGACGGGATTCTTCCCTTGAGCCCACTTTTCAACGGCCAGCATGGCAACCTCCGGTTTTGTATTGACGGATCAGCATAGTGGGTTTATAAGGGCGTGTAAAATTAAACTTTACTGATTTGAGATTGTGGTGGGTTACTCCTCGGCGCTTCTCTATCGCTTCACTTAACGCCTCGCAGGCGCTCGTCTTCGGGCCTTGAATCCCCCCGGTCACTTGCTACGTCCTCACCAGGCCTCCACATGCCACCGGGGCGGCCACGGGCAGTAGCGTATCTGTTGATGATAGGTTTCAATTAGTAAGGAATCTAGCTGAAATAATTAGGTAAAATTCGTAGCGGGTACTCACAACCCGTAATGTCCTACGGCTTATACGCAGTCTACTCATATGTTGACATAAAGAATTGAATGACAAATGTGGGTGGGTCTTAATTCTAAGGAGTCTTTATGCTTGTAAATTATGGACATTATCTTTTGCCTTTAGCCATAGCAAAAAGGACTGGACCAAATGAAGGCGATCTTGTCAGATTTGCGGGATCCTCTTTTTATATCGATTCTAAAGGGACTATTGCAACTTGCTCTCATATTATAGAATCGCTAAAAGAGGATGAATTTTTGGTCGCAAAAGAATTACGCACAAATACTTTTCTCGAAGTTAAAGAAGTGATTTGTCATAAGAAATTTGATTTTGCTGTCGGACATGTTGACGTGACGAATAATGAGTTTTTCAAGCCATTGGACAATCCCTTAATGTTGGGAGATGATGTTGATGCTTTAGGGTTTACCGCTAATGGGAAAGTTGGAAAGGATCTTCATATTGACTCTCGTATGCTCCGCGGTTATGTCACACGACTGAGCCAGTCCCCACAGCTAAATTTGAGGTGCAAATCCACATTTGAGGTTTCTTTCCCGTCGTTGTCTGGTTTTAGTGGTGCACCAGTCACCACACATAAGGGGGCATTTCTACTTGGAATGCTTTATGGCAATATGGAAAGCAGTATTGAGGTATTTTCTTTTACTGAAATAAAGCAAGATGACAGTACGATATCAGAAAAGATATGCAGAGTCTTAGAGTTTGGTGTAGCACATCCGATTAATGATATAAGATTTTTTCTTCAAGAATTGAATATTAAAGCATTTGTGTAGGATTGCGGAAAGTTGAGACTTAAGTGCCACCGGAGCCTTGGAGAGTTGGGAAATGGGCCAACCAAGCGCAGCAGCGGACGGCAGTAAAACGCCGCCGCTGTGCTCTCAACGTTACGCTTTCACCTAGCTTTCACCCTACAGGATAGATTTCGATTGATTTTGGCGGACTCTTATGGACTTTAACCGTTGGGTTGTAAGATATAGGTATTTGATTTGTTTGAAGTTTTTTATGAATTGTGCAAGTTGCCAGCTAGTTTTCGAATCTCGTTGCTGCCGAAACCGGATGCCTGGTAGATCTCATCAAATTGAAACTGAAGAGGAGGTCGAAAGTATCCTGTACGGTATACTTAGGCCAGCTACTAATCTCAATGCTAGGTCTTCATAAACAGAGTATCGTGGAGAGCGTGATGGAAATCTACCGTGAGCTTATGGGCGGTGTTGGGACTGCAGTTGATGCCGTTGGGGTTCTTGTTATAGTTGTCGGAGCGATCATTGCCATTGGCCGATTCATCGATAATCGGCATGGGGGTGCAGGTCAATCCTACAGACTTTTTCGACAAGACTTAGGACGGGCTATCCTATTGGGTCTTGAGTTCCTAATCGCAGGCGACATTATTAGGACAGTCGTTGTAGCGCCCACATTGGAAAACGTCCTGATACTTGGCCTGATCGTCTTGATCCGTACCTTCCTCAGTATGGCTATGCAACTGGAAATAGAAGGACGCTGGCCTTGGCAGCGTTCTGAGGAATCTTGCCTCCCTGAAGCTCCTGAGCAACCACAACAGTGAGGCTTTCACCTAGCTTTCACTATACAGGGTAGTTTTAGATTGATACTGATGGACTCATGTGGACTTTGGCCTGTGGGGTATATGAAGTAGCTATATAAAATTATTGATATTTTAACATTTGTACTGCTTTCATAGACAGTTTTCGAATCCCGTTTCCCGCTCCAAAATAACTCAGATGATTCCAGAAGTTACAATGGAATTTAAAAGACTGTCCCCGGTACTGTCCCTAAACGGAACCGGGGATTTGCTTTTTCTAGGAAGCACAAAGTCTTTCCCGAAGTAATCAAGCATTTCCTCCGCATCATCTCCAGGCCTTCAACGTAATTCCCGTATACCTCATAGACCATCTGTTTGCTTGCATGTCCCATAAGGCTTACCCCTTTTAGGGGATTAACGCCGATAATGAGGCTCCTGGCCGCGAAGGAGTGTCGGGCAGAGTAAGAGGTCACTTCAGGGATTCCTGCCAGTAATACGGCCTTCCTCCAGATTTTACTGAACCAGCTGCTGTTGAATCTCTTCCCATCTTCCATAAGGAAAACGTGAGGGGAATCTGATCGGTTCAGGATGGAGATCAAGCCAGCCAACATGTCTTTGATACTCCTGCTGGTCAGTTTGAGTTAGATCGGTTCCAAGGGTGCGTTAAGCAGGTTCTCATAAGCGGACAGCTTCCCATGGATACGAACTTTCTGAATCTCAGGTCCAATTGCCGGATCAGGAAGCAGGAAGGGATCAAGTCGCCGCATGCCACCGGGACGGCCACGGGCGTATTGATTCTGAATACTCCTTCTGCCAGGAAGTAGCAGAAAATACTGCTTTATTTTAGTTGCTTAATGTGATATTGACTGAATGTATTTACACCCCCGTGTTACTGAACCGGTGCAAAGAACTCCGAAGTATTTTTATAACTATACTGTATAAAGGGGAAAGCCATTAAGCCTGCATCTAAGTACTTGTCAAATGCCCTTTTTAAATTTTGGAATCATTATCAGGCAGTTCTTCCCTACAATTTAAATTGGCAGATTAAACTCGGTCCCGATGAGGAACGCTTTTTAAGCCAGAATCCTTTAATTGTGTGTGATGTCGGAGCTCGGGGATCTGCTCCAGAAGAACTAGCCCCATTCTATGCGCATATGGTTTATCATGCCTTTGATGCTGACAAGGACGAATGTGACCGTCTGAATTCCTTAGCCTCTCCGTACCATGAATTTTGTGCTTTCCCATATTACATTGGTAAAGATGCACAACAAATGGTTTTTAATATATTTAAACAAGCAGGTGAAATTCTTCCTACAAGCCTGGAAAAAGATTTAAGGATTTATTCGGAGGAGATAGCTTCACCATTGAACGAGAACTAGAAATCACATCATCGTCTTCACTCAATCAAATATTTTCAACAAAGTCTATAGCACTACCAGATTTTCTTAAACTCGACACGCAAGGCTCTGAGTTGGAAATATTACACGGTGCCGGGGAAATAATAAACAATTCATGTATGGTAGAGGTTGAAGTCGAATTTCTCGAAAGGTATGAAGGACAACCTCTATTTCATGATGTGCTGAAATTCATGAATGAAAAAGGCTTTGACCTTCTATATCTGAATAGGGTATTTGGCCAAAGGGGACAGATCTATAAGGGGGCATCAAGAGGCCAATTGATTTTTGGTGATGCTCTTTTTGGGCGTCGAGAGGATCGTTTGAATGGTTTGTCCAATGTTAGTCTTGTCAAATATGTATTGCTATTGATTAACTATGGGCACTTAGATTTTGCGTATCACCTGATAATATTGCATCCAGACATAGATATGGAATTTCCGATGTTAAGACGATTGATCTCTGCACGAAACAATGAATCGAGATTCAAGCGATTGATTTTATCCCAATTGGACAAGTTTATTTTATTGCTACTCCACATAAGGACCTATAATCAGCTCCCATATGATTCAGATAGAAGCTGGCCGGTAAGGTGATGCTATTGTAGGTATTTACCAGTACTGATTTGTAGATCGGTTGTGTTTGTCACTTTGAGGTTCTGCCACTTGCTATTTATTGAAAATTGGGCGACCGTCTCGGCCGCCCAATCATAACTTGCTGAATACAAAATTCAGCCTTCTCCTAATACTCCCCATGTCTCGCTGGCAAACCTTCCCTTATCGAATCAATTTATGATCGTTTTATCCTGGAGCCGGCTGCCCCGATTTCTTCCGTTTAATCATCCGGTTTAGCCACTTCCCACAATGAATCCCTCAAAATATTGCGGTTCCCGCAGAATCTTGAGGCCCAACGCGTCATTTTGAACACCTCCGCTGTGCTCACCTGCCGAGCTAATGCGCTGTTATTTGTGGTTAAATCCCGCCTTATGGCTTTCAATCGATGATTGGCAGGCTAATTGCTATTTGTGGGTAGCTTTACCTGCTAACCCGAAAGCGAGTGCTGTTTTTTTGTGAAGAGGGTACTATCGATAGAAGGGCTAGGAAGATTTTTAAGGAGGCTTAAAAAGGAGAGGGATAGGTCGCAGAAGGTTAGTAATAAACAGCTGTGGTTACAATATTTCAAAAGGAGATTTATGAAACTATTTACGACTCAAAAAGCTCATCTTGCATGTATGGCAGTTCTGGGTGTTCTCGCCTTCGCCACAGGTGCAACCGCAGCAGGTCCCAAGCCGGTAAACCTCGGAACAGCCGGAAGCTTTGTGATTCTGACAGAAACAGGAGTCACAACCACCGGAACCACTACGGTTGTTGGAGATATGGGGGTAAGCCCAATTGCCGCATCGGCCATGACGGGATTCGGACTGATCGCGGATGGCACTAATACATTCTCGAAATCGTCTTTAGTGACCGAAAAAATATACGCAGCCGACTATGCTCCGCCTACTCCTACTAAAATGACCACAGCTATTGGCGACATGGAAACCGCGTTCACTGACGCCGCCGGGAGGAAATCGCCTAATTTCATCGAGTTTGCCGGCGGAGATATTAGCGGGCAGACACTTCTTCCCGGCCTCTACAAATGGGGCACGGGGGTTCTGATCACGAATGCCGGCGTCACTCTCGCGGGTGGCCCGAATGACGTCTGGATCTTCCAGATAGCTGGAGATATGGTTGTGAACAACAGCGCCATGGTAACCCTGGTCGGCGGCGCACAGGCCAAGAACGTATTCTGGCAGGTCTCCGGCAAGGCGACCTTTGGAACGGCGGCTGACGTCAAGGGGATTATCTTGAGTCAAACGCTGATTTCGATGAATACCGGCGCAAAGCTGAGCGGCAGGGCGCTGGCCCAGACCGCCGTTACATTAATCGCCAATACCGTTTCCGCCCCGTAAGGCAAGCGCTCTACTCACCCGGTAGTTATTTTCTGCCGGAAATTCGATAACGCACGTATCCTGAAAGCAGATAACAAAAGGGGAGGCAGGCTGCTTTGTAATTCAGCCTGTCTCCTTATCTCGCCTCCCTAAAGGTCCCCCGGGTTACCAAATGCCGATTTCCCAGGACCCCCGCGATTCTGTCACCCCCGATTATCCGTTTCCCCGCTAAAATACCATTAGTAAAATGTCAGGAAATGCTGTAATATCCAAACGTTATGCAAAAGTAGCAATCGCCTCCAGCAAGAGAGACTTCTTAATGGAAATAGACAAGCACAAGGGCCTTTTAAAGGCAGCTGCGGCCCTATATCAGGGACGTCACGTTAGGAGCAGGGTAAAACCTTCATGAAAAACACTGTCAAAATAGTTGCTTCGCTGACCGGCATGGCGCTACTGGTTGCGCTGGTGGTGACGCTAACCTTCTGGTCTTTCGGGCAGATCGAAGCTGCTGCTGAAATGCGCAAGCGCACCTTCATTGTTTTGAACCGTGCCGACGATGTGCTGTCCGACCTGAAAGACGCCGAGACCGGCCAGCGCGGCTATCTGCTGACCGGCGACGAGGCCTTTCTGAAACCGTACCTGGAAGTGAGCGATGGCATCAGCCGCCATCTGGAAGATTTGCGCCTGCTTACCTCAACTGGCGCTGCCCGGAAGCACCTGGAAGCAATTGTTCCCCTGCTGGATGCCAAATTGGCGGAAATGAAGCAGGTCATCACGTTGCGCCGAAACGGCGACATGGCTGCCGTACTGGCGACTGTCCGGAACGGCCAGGGCAGGCTGTTGATGGATTCGATCCGCGCCGAGATGCGGGGCTTCATGCAGTTGGAAGAAGGCGCGCTGGCGCAGGCCAATGCGGAGTTCCAGTCGAAGATGCGCCGTCTGTATGCAGTCATCGTTACCGCCAGCCTGCTCACGCTCCTGTTCGCTCTTTCGTTCGCCTATCTGCTCTATCTGAAGGCGCAGCAGCGCTTCAAGAACTTGCTCCATCTCGAAACAGAGCATCTGCTCGTGATCCAGGAAGAGACCAACAAACAGTTGCAGCAGGCAAACGTCACCCTGCAGGATAGCGAGGAAAAGCGCAGAGTTACCCTTGACTCCATAGGCGACGGTGTGATAGCCACCGATGCCGCAGGGCGCATGACGCTCCTCAACCCCGTTGCCGAACAGCTCACCGGCTGGACCCACGAGGAAGCCTTCGGCCGCCCGGTGGACGATGTTTTCCAGATCATCAACCAGCAAACCCGTCAACCCGCCGCCATTCCGGTGTTGGAAACCCTGGCGCACGGCACGACCCAGGGGCTGGCCAACCACACCGTACTGATCGCACGCGATGGCAGCGAGCGCGCCATCGCCGACAGTTGCGCACCGATTCGCGACCGCGACGGCCTGGTGGTCGGTGCCGTGCTGGTGTTTCGCGATGTCACCAAGGAATACGCAGCACAGCAGACCCTGCGCGACAATGCCGCGCTGATCCAGACGATTCTCAATACCGTGGCGGACGGCATCATCACCCTGCATGCCCCAAGCGGTATCGTCGAGACGGTTAACCCGGCTGCGGAGCAGATGTTCGGCTACAGCGCGGCAGAACTCACCGGACAAAACTTCAGCATGCTGATCCCCGGGCCTGATCGCGACCGGTACAAAGGTTCCCTCGAGTATTTCAGCGCGAGCGGCGAGGCGCGCGCCACCGGCCAGGGACGCGAAGTCATGGGGCGGCGCAAGGACGGCGGTCTTTTCCCTCTGGAGATGGCGGTAAACGAAATGTGTCTGGACGGCCAGCGCTACTTCACCGGCATTCTACGTGACATAACCGCCCGCAAGCAGATCGAGGCAGAGCAGGAGCAGCTAAGCCAGCGGCTGCGCGATCATCAGTTCTACACGCGCTCCCTTTTCGAATCCAACATCGACGCCCTCATGACCACCGATCCGTCCGGCATCATCACCGACGTCAACAAGGAGATGGAACTTCTCACTGACAGCACGCGCGATGAACTGATCGGCGCCCCGTTCAAGGAGTACTTCACCAATCCGGATCGGGCCGAGACCGGTATCAAACTGGTGCTGAGGGAAAAGAAGGTCACCAACTACGAACTCACCGCGCGCGCCAGGGACGGCAAGGAAACGGACGTATCCTTCAACGCGACCACCTTCTATGATCGGGACAGGAGGCTGCAGGGGGTGTTCGCCGCGGCGCGCGATGTTACCGAGCGCAAACGCCTGGACCAGGCGCTGCGGGAAAAGAACGCCGAGCTGGAGAGCGCCAGGGCGGAAGCGGAAAAGACCAGCCTCACGAAATCCGAATTCCTGGCCCACATGAGCCACGAACTGCGCACCCCGCTCAACTCGGTAATCGGCTTTTCCGAGGTGCTGCAGGACCAGATGTTCGGCCCGATCAATGAAAAGCAGCAGGAATATGTCGTCAACATCCTTGCCAGCGGCAGGCACCTCCTTGCCCTGATCAACGACATCCTCGATCTATCAAAGGTTGAGTCGGGCAAGATGGATCTTGAGCTCGGCTCTTTCCCGCTGCGGGAGGCACTGGATGCTTCCATGACCATGCTGAGCGAAAAGGCCATCAAAGGCGGGATAGAGCTCCACCTGGACCTTGCCCCGCAGGCCGATGTACGCATCGTGGCAGACCAGAGGAAACTGAAACAGATCCTGTTCAATCTGATCTCAAATGCGGTGAAGTTCACCCCTGCGGCTGGAACCGTGGACGTGAGCGTGGTGAGAGACGGAGATTTCATCGAGATCGCCGTAGCCGACACCGGCATCGGGATACGGGGGGAAGACATCCCGAAACTCTTCCAGGCCTTCACCCAGCTGGGATCGGTGTATACCAAGGAATTCGAAGGGACCGGCCTCGGCCTGACCCTGACCAGGCAGCTGGTGGAACTGCACGGCGGCAGGATCTGGGTGAAAAGCGAGTTCGGCACCGGGAGCAGGTTCAGCTTTACCATTCCGCTCACCCCGGCGGCGGCGGAGTTCCCGGTTCACCTGCCGGAAACCGTCCCCGGCACCGGCAACACGGTCCTCGTGATCGAGGACGATCCGCGGACTTCGGCCGCCCTGGAAAATGCCCTGCGCTGCAAGGGGTATCGGGCGCTGCGGGCGAGTAACGGCAAGGAGGGGGTCGAGATGGCGCAGCGCAATGCGCCGGACCTGATCGTCCTTGACCTCGTGATGCCGGGCATGAACGGCTTCGATGTCGCCGAACAGCTGGGCCAGGAGCATGCCGGCGCCAATGTGCCCATCCTGGTACTGACCTCGATGGACCTCTCAGCTGCCGACCGGGCGCGTCTGGCCGGAAAGGTCTGGCGCATCGAGGGGAAGGGGAGCCTGTCGACGCATGAGTTCCTGAGTCTGGTGGAAAGCGTCGTCGGCCCAAGGCTCGACCGGTAAGCGGTCCAGCTGACACCTCGCCGCTTGGTAACTATTGAGCAAACTTCAAGGAAAAGGCAACTGCAAACAATCAAAAGCCTCACCACAGAGGGCACAGGGGAACACAGAGTGAATCTTGATTTTTCCTCTGGGACCTCTGTGTACCTCTCTGGTGAGGCTTTATGCTTTGGGCCGTTTGTGATCGGTAGAATGGTGCTGAATAGTTACGCCACCTTTAATGCACCGGTTTATTCCTCATCCAGCACCAGCCGGACCTTTTCGGTGGCGCGCGCTTGGCGCCCGCTCCGGATCGCCGAACCCCTCGCGCCGGTACAGGTAATCCAGAGCCTCCTGGCCGTCCGACACGTGCACCGGCTGGTTGGCAATCCTGGACAGTTCGAAATTCCTGCGCACGATCTCGGCATGGGCCGGGTCGTCTTCCACCAGCAAAATCACAATCGGTTCACCTTTCATTTGTCTTCTCCTTGGGAGCCATCACTTTCTCGACGCTCCCGGCAGGGTGAAGAAAAAGGTGGTACCTTGTCCCTCTCCCGCCGACTCGACCCATATTTTCCCTTCATACATCTGGACAATCCGCTTGACCAGCGCAAGGCCAAGCCCGGTTCCCTCGCTTTTGGCATCCAGTTTGTCGAAAAGACGCCTTAGAAACGGATCCCCTGAATAGTACCAATCTGCCGCTGATCAAGTTCCTCCCCTTTCAAGGGGAGGTCGCCAATCCAACCATCCGCCACCAACGAACCTGCCGCGATTAAATACCGTAGGAGCGTCCTCAAGGGCGCGATGGATCAGCGGCAATCTTCCGGGTTTAGGAGTCCTGGTGACAAGAGCCCCAAATACTCTCAAACGCGGGATATTTGGCAATCTCTCGTAATTCCGGCTTCGTTCGGATGCGACCCTGCAATGGCAATCCTGTAACTGGATAATTATTTGACGCACTTAATTGACAACCTCTGTCCGTATGGTATTAAAAGGTGATCAAATTGCGGCCTGCTATCATACTCAGGGGGAACCTCCTTATGCCAGTAATTACGTTTTAAGTGACTGGTAATCCTCTTCTTTTGAGCGTATTTGCCTTAATCTCCCGATACAGTGCCCTTTTATCGCAGCCCTTCGGCTAAATGTGGCAAAAGTCCGGTTCCTTGTGTGTATCCCTCCGGGAAATAAATCGAAAATTACAGTCATGCTAAACTTTATGATTGAGTAGTAAATAATGCGGTTGCAGCCTGTATCATTGCACGCTGAAGACTTGAGCTGTTTACAGATGGAAAAGGATGTCACTAATGCCCAAGATGGTGAAATTGTTTACCTTGATATATCTGACAGCGGCCCTCACCTATGTCGGATGCGCAGCCAAACAGATGGGATCGGAGGCTCTTGCCCCAAAAGACCAGACCCTTGATTCGAGGTCGCCGGCCCGATGGCCGGAAGAACATGGGTCAAAGGAGGCCGCGCCCGCTGACGCTTTCCGGGCGGTCGCGACAGCTAAAGCCCGAGTGGACGCCTCCGTGCCGCCGGCACAGACAATTCCGCACCACGAGCGGATCAACGCGCAAAACCCGATCTATTTCGATTTCGATTCCTGTCAGCTGAATGAGGAAGCCAAAATTGCCCTGGAACAGGTGTATCAGCTGATGAGCGCGACCAAAGGCGTCTACACCCTCGAGGGGTTCTGCGACGAGCATGGCGACGGCGATTACAATCAGGCACTGGGTGAACGTCGAGCCGCAGGAATCCGGTCGTACCTGGGTTCGCGCGGGCTCGCCGCGGACCGGCTTGCCGTTGTCAGTTACGGGCGCGAATTTCCTGCCCGCCCCGCCCATACCGAGGATGCCTGGCAACTGAACCGGCGCGTGGAGATCGTGCAGGCCGGTGCCCCCACGCCGGACTCGGACAAGCGCTATGGAGTGAAAAGGTGACGAGGTATGAAGAAAGCGCCGCACATCACTGTGCAACTGATCCATATACACGGTGGGCTGAAGGGACAGATCCAGGAATTCGCCGATCCGTCGATAACCATCGGACGGATTTCCTCCTGCACCCTGCCTTTCCCCGCCGATGAACCTGGCGTGTCGCGCGAGCACGCCAGGATAGAGCGGGAGGGAAACCATTTCAGACTGGTGGCGCTCAAGGACAAGTTCGGCACCTTCGTGAACGGCAAGCAGGTCAGGGAGGCGGTCCTCAGAAACGGCGACGTGATCGAATTCGGCTCCGGAGGCCCCAAGGTGAGCTTCAACACCGAGATCGGGGAGGCCGCGGCGGAGCCGGTGCCGCAGCCTGCTGCCGGGTCCCTCAGGCAACCGCCGCGTCCCGGTCCTCTGCGTGAGGCGTTGCGGCCGGACCCGCCGGCAAGCGGGGGAGGGGAGTTGCCCGGTGCAGTCCCGCTCCCTTTGGATCTGCCGGTGCGGAGGACGACGGCTCCCCTGATCATCCAGTTCGGGCCGACCATCCGGAGCTACCGGGAATTGCCGGTGCTGATCGGGGCGCATGCGCAGTGCGATTTCGTGCTGCAGCAACGCGGGATTCAGGACCAGCATGCCCAGATTTTTTTCCAACAGGGGAGCTATTTCGTCAAGGACCTCGCCGGCCTGCTCAAGGTGAACGGCAGGCCGATCCAGGCGCCGGCCCGGCTGAACCAGGGCGACGAGATCGAGTGCGGCCCCCACGGGCCGGTGTTCCGCTTTCTGGGCGAGGGGCGCCTTGCCGAGGTGGAAGCAGCCCAACCCGATGCGGGTTTTGCCGTGAGGACCAAGGAGAGCAGTGCCGAATCAGGGGCCGGTCCCACGGGCAACACGCCGCCCGCAGGCTTCCTGTCCAAATTTATCAGGGGATTCAAGTAGCTGTTTTCCGATCAAAAAACAATCGAAAGCCTCACCACAGAGGGCACAGAGGAACACAGAGGAAATCTTAAACCAAAGGCTAAGGTCTTTTTGTTTTAAACATAAATCATGTTTTGATTTTCCTCTGTGTACCTCTGTGTACCTCTGTGGTGAGGCTTTATGCTTCGGGTTGTTTGTGACTGGTCGACTGGTGTTGAATAGTTACGATTCTGTAGCAGAGCTTTCCCTTGGACGAAGCGCCGCCGGAGCGGCGTGGGATGCTAATCAGGTTTTCTAATCTCTGGCACAACGCGGCGCACAGGTTCAGGACATGCCTATGGCATCGGCTCTCGACATTCAGCGCTCCGCCTCACTTCTGCCCTACCTGCAGGGGGCTCGGTCAGATGCGCGCCTGAAGCTTTCCCTGTTCCAATCCGACCCGTCCTTGCGCGACAAGGCCTACCCCTTCGAGGTGCTCGACGACACCCCAGCCGTTTCCCGTCTCATCAAGGCGGCATTTCTGACCGACGCGGGGAGCGTGCTGAAAAAGGTGGTGCTGCAGGTCCAAAAGGACCGCTACGCGCTTGCGGCAGACGAACTGCGCCCCCTGACCAACCTCGACATCGACGCCTTCTGGCAGCAGGCCTTTCCGGGAGGACCGGCGCGCGCCGCCGGAACGGTCCCTATCCTGATCTCCTCCCAGCGTGACGCCCGGGGGACGTTGACACCCCTGGCCCCGCTGTTTCTTTGCCGCGAGAGGGGACTCTTCTTCCATCCCGTTTGCCCCGGTTGCGGTCTGCCGCTCACCCTGTGCCGGGATGACGGGCTGCTGCAACGCTTTGAGCTCACCCCCTACACGACCTCCCTCAAGAGATACCTGCACTGCGACGGCTGCTGCAGGGAGGGCCTGGCCGAATTTTACCTGTACGATCTGGACCACGACGACCTGGTGACGGTCAAGGACCGCTGGGCGCTGATCGACCGGTTCAGCCAGGTCGAGGCGAGCCTTGACCCGGACGGCGAGTTCCCCTGTGTCGGGTGCCCGGAGCGCGCCGGCTGTTTCGGCCCCATCCCCCGGGCGCGCACCAGGATCGTCCCCTTCTCCTTCTATCCCTTCTACCTTCTTCTGAACGATGCCCCCTCGCTTCATGCCATCGGGCCGGAACTGTGCCGGGGCTCCTTGCCGGAGCCGTGCCGGGGCGCCCTGCGCACCATCCTGGCCGGGCTGGTCGAGGAGGCCCGCTCCGAGGTGCGGCGTGCCGCGGCGCCGAAGCCGCCCTCCGATGATGACGACGAGACCATGGAAACGGTGGTCCTGCGTCCGCGCCCCCCGAACGCCCCGGCCCCCCCGGAAGCCGCACTGGACGAGACCTACCTCCAACCGCGGACCGCCCGGGCGCCGTGGTATCCGCAGGGGCTGCCGGAAGCGGCCGAAGACATGCTGGAAACCATGCTGGCCGCACCACTCCGGCCGGGGCAGCATCGCCCGGCGTCCCCCGAAAGCGAAGCCCCCGGGCCGGTCGCTTCCGGGCCCGCCCCGGGCGGAATCGCGGCCGGGGCGGACCATCTGGCCGAGACGGTTTTCATCCAGCCGAGCGGCAGGCGGCCGAGGGATTGAAGCAGCGTCAAGTCCCGTACGTGTAATTGCCTCAGCGCAATTGAGGTTGAGCTAAAGAGGTGTAGAGGTGTAGAGACGCATTGCATGCGTCTCGGGATGTATTGATGCCGCCAGGGTTTGAAAAGACTGAGACGCATGCAATGCGTCTCTACCCGGTATGCAATGTGTTTGGCGAAAGGTTATTTCCACTGTTTTTTTGGTAACTATTCAGCAAACTTCAAGGAAAAGGCAATTACAAACAATCAAAAACCTCACCACAGAGGGCACAGAGGAACACAGAGGAAATCTTAAAACAACCTGATCAGCGCTGATCTCCCGCTGGAGAAACTCCCTTGTTTCTCGTTCCCAAGCTCCAGCTTGGGAATGCAATGAAGCGGAGCTTCCCGTACTATTTATTTACGTCTCCAAGCTGGAGCTTGGGAACGAGATGATCAGTTTTTGATTTTCCTCTGTGTGCCTCTGTGGTGAGGCATTATGATTTGGGGCCGTTATGAACCATGCGTCAGCGCTGGAAAAAATGGCACTCAACCTGGGACGATTGGCTCGCGACCGCACCCCCGACCTACAGGGCGCCGTCGCCGCGTATCTCGCCGGGGAACTCTCCGGCTGCGAGCCGCGGGAGCGCCTGCGCCTACTGGAAACGCTCTGCCAGCGGTTCGAGTGCGAGGCTTCGCCTCCCGGCGCCGGGAGTGCCGCGGAGCAGGAGATGAGGCGGCTCGTCCTGCACTTTCTGGGGGGCGCCGGCGCTGCCGGCACGCTCTCCTCCGGGGAGCTGCTGGAGAAATTCGCCGGCTCCCTGGAGGTGCTTTTCAACTCGCTGAACGAGATCGTTTCCGTCATCAATGTGCGGCTCCTGGGGCAAAGCCCGGAACTGGAAACTATTCGCAAGGTGATCGGGACCAATATCGAACTGGGGGAGGACAACCTGCCGGTCAAGGAGTACCTGGACCAGATCCGGCACGCCTTCCTGGCGGCCCACAGCTCCTTCCAGCTCGCAGCGGCGACCCTGATCGCCGAGCTCCTCGCCGAACTCGATCCGGCCGCCCTGCTGCAGGAAAAATCGTCCGGCCTCAAGTTCGGGCCGCTACGCAAGGCGGAGCTTTTCGAGCGGTACCAGGAGAAGCACGCGCGCTGCAGCAGGTGGTTTGCCTCGGGCCAGTACAAGGAGTCGCTGCTGCGGGAATTCGAGAAGAACTGCCGGCATAGCTTCAAGCGGAACTCGGGGTGACAGATGCGGACCATTCTGAAGATAGCGGTGCTGGCGGCCTTACCTGCCATCGGCTGTTCCTGTTCCTGGTTTGCCAAAAAGCCGTCCCGCCCGGCGGCGGAAGCCTTCAAGAAGGAGGCGATCAGCATCCTGATCAAGGCCGATCCGCAGCTGAACCGGTTCCAGAGGAATGCCCACACCCTGTTCCTGTGCATCTACCAGCTGAAGGACCCCAACGGGTTCAACCAGCTGGCGCAGGAAAAGGACGGCGTCCCGAAGCTTCTGGAATGCGGCCGCTTCGACGCCAGCGTCGCCAACGCCAAGCAGTTCACGCTTCAGCCGGGACAGGAGCTGAACGACGTCCGGGACCGGGCGGAGGGCGCCCGCTATATCGGCCTCGCCACCGGTTACTACGGTACCGGCAAGGAGAAGGTGACCGAGCTCTCCACGCTGGCGCCGGGGAGGAACGGTCCGTCAGGGACCAGCATCCGCATCGAGCTGGGCCCCCAGGAAATTACCAGCGTAAAGGTGAACTAATGGAAATTCAGCGACCTCTTTTCTGGCACCAGGGGCTTTTCCTGCAGCCGCAGCATTTCCAGATGGCCGAGCAGAGCGTCCACTCCCTGTTCATCCCCTACCGGAAGTACCAGACCCCTTATTTCTGGGGCGTGTACGAGTTGGCGATACAGGGCGCTTCCCTGGGGACGCGCTCCTTCGCGCTTACCAGGGGGACCTTCCTGTTCCCCGACGGCAGCCATGTGGTCCTCCCAGGCAACGCGGTGATCGAGTCGCGCTCCTTCGAGGAGGGGTGGGTCGCGGGCGGCAAGCCGTTCACGGTGTACCTCGGTATCAAGAAATGGAACGACGCCGGCCCCAACGTCAGCGCCGTCGAGACCCTCGATGCACTGTCCAGGGTGACCACCCGGTACGCAGCTCCGGCCGAGAGCGAGCCGTGCCACGACCTGCATGCGGGGGGGCCGCAGGGGGAGGTGAGGCGGCTCAACTTCGTGCTGAAGATCTTCTGGGAGACCGAGGCCGACCTGGCGGGGGACTACCTGCTGATCCCGGTGGCGCAGCTGGAAAGGACGCGGGAGGGGATCGAGCTCTCGGCTCAGTTCATCCCCCCCTGCCTGACGCTGGCAAGCTCCGCCGCGCTCCTGGCGACGCTCAAGGAGGTCCGGGACCAGCTCGCCTCGCGCAGCCGCCAGCTCGAAGGGTACAAGCGCCAAAGGGGGATCCAGAGCGCGGAGTTCGGCTCCCGGGACGTGGTCTATCTCCTGGCGCTGCGCACCCTGAACCGTTACCTGCCTCAGCTGTTCCACCTGATCGAGGCCCGCGAGGTCCATCCCTGGCAGGCCTTCGGGGTGCTGCGGCAGCTGGTCGGCGAGCTCTCCTCCTTCTCGGAGACGGTCACCGCGCTGGGGGAGTCGGTCGCCGACGGGACGCCGCTCCTTCCGGAGTACGATCACAGAAACCTCGGGGACTGTTTCAGCCGCGCCCACCAGCTGATCCTGAAGCTGCTCGACGAGATCACCGCCGGGCCGGAATACCTGCTCCCCATGCGCTATGACGGCACCTATTTCACCACCGAGCTGAAGCCGGCCCATTTCGAGAGCCGCAACCGCTTCTTCATCGTGCTGCAGACCGAGGAGGACCCCAAGGAGATGCTCCAGTCGATGGCGAGCCTGGCCAAGCTGAGCTCCCGGGAGAGGCTGCCGCTGCTGATCGCCCGCGCGCTTCCCGGCATCGGCCTGGAGCATCTGCCCAACCCGCCACCGGAGCTGCCGCGCCGGGCCTTTTGCATCTATTTCGCCGTCGACAGCCGCTCCGAGCAGTGGGAACTGGTGCGGAAGGGTAACAACATCGCCCTGTACTGGGACAATGCCCCCCAGGAGCTCGAAGTCGAGCTGGTGATCGTGACGAGGGCCAAGCAACCCAAGGCATAAAGCCTCAACTTAATCTTAATCTTAATCTTGATCTGCTAGAGGGAAGTCTTTCTTGATCTTAATCTTAATCTGGATCTGGATCTGGTTGGGATCTGGTAGAGGGAGCCCGTGATGCATCTCATCGACTGTTTCATGCCCATTGCCGCCTACATCGTCATGTTCCAAAACGCCGTGGCGACCCGGCAGCCCGACTGCGAGCTGGTAAAGGCGGACCTCCAGCGTCTCCTTTTGCAGGCGGAAAAACTGTCCAGGGAGGGGGAACTTGCGGCCGACGCCTTCGACCAGGCCCGCTTTGCGGTCTGCGCCTTAGTCGACGAGGCGCTCCTCGACTCGGGGTGGAACCAGAAGCAGCTCTGGCAGCGCGAGCAGTTGCAGCGCCTGTACTACAACACGACCGACGCCGGGGTCGAGCTGTTCGAGCGGCTGAACCACCTCGGTTTCCACGAGAACGAGGTCCGGGAGGTCTACTACCTCTGCCTGGCACTCGGCTTCAAGGGGCGTTTCATCCAGCAGGAGGACGAGTTCCTCCTGGAGCAGCTGAAGAGCTCGAACCTGAAGATCCTGGCCGGCGGCTCCGGGGGGATCCCCTCGCTGGAAAGGGTGGAGCTCTTTCCAGAGGCCTATCCGGCCCGGTTGGCCGAAACCGCGGTCCGGCCCGCCCCCTTGCGCTGCAACCTGGTGACGCTGCTGGCGCTGGCCGGACCGGTCGCGCTGTTCGGCGTACTGTACCTGATCTACCGCTTTGCCCTGAGCGGTGTTGCCGGCGGATTATCCTAGAAGGGGGACTACCTTGAAAGAGACCATGATCACCTGCTTCAGGTGTTTCCTGCTCGCTGCGGCCGCCATCCTGGCACTGCTGCTCGTTTTCGGCTTTGTACTGATGCTGAACCGGCCCTGGTGGGTCGGCATCTTCCTGGTGCTGGTGCTGCTTGGCCTGCTGGCCGGGGCGCTCTTCCTGCGGAAACTGGTGCTGCGGCGCAGGGAGCAGCAGTTCGTGCGGCAGGTGATCGAGCAGGACGACGCCCAGCTGAAGAAGCTCCCCTGCGAGGAGCAGAACCGGCTGAAGGAGCTGCAGGGTAGCTGGAAGGAGGCGGTCGAGACGCTGCGGCGCTCCCATCTGAAAAAACAGGGAAACCCGCTCTATGTGCTCCCCTGGTACCTGGTCATGGGGGAGAGCGGCTCCGGCAAGACCACGGCCATCGCGAGCGCCCGCCTCTGCTCCCCGTTTGCCGAGGCGCGCCACACCCCCGGGGTCTCCGGGACCCGCAACTGCGACTGGTGGTTTTTCGACCAGGCGATACTGCTCGACACGGCCGGCAGGTACGCCATGCCGGTCGACTCCGGGCGCGACAACGAGGAGTGGCAGAACTTCCTCTCGCTATTGGTGAAGTACCGCAAGCGTGAGCCGATCCACGGGCTGATCGTCACGGTCGCCGCGGACAGGCTGCTCCAGGGCTCGCCCGAGGGGTTGGAAAACGACGGCCGGGCCCTCAGGCGCAGGATGGACGAGCTGATGCGGGTGCTGGGGATCAAGTTCCCGGTCTACGCCCTGGTCACCAAGTGCGACCTGGTGCAGGGGATGACCCAGTTCTGCGACCGGCTCCCGGAGAAGAGCCTGGACCAGCCGATGGGGGTCAGCAACGACGGGCTGTCTCCGGATCTCGCCGGCTTTCTGGAGCGCGCGGCGGCGAGCATGGCCGGGCGCCTCAAGCAGCTGCGCATCCTCCTGCTGCACCAGCCCGGCCAGGGCGCCGTCAACCCGGGCCTATTGCTGTTCCCGGATGAGATGCAGGGGTTAAGGCCCGGTCTCGACAGCTTCATGCGGGCCGCCTTCCAGGAAAACCGCTACCAGGACACCCCGCTTTTGCGCGGGGTCTACCTCTCGAGCGGCCGCCAGGAGGGGACCCCCTATTCCAGTTTCCTGGGCGACCTCGGCCTGATCGGCGCCAAGGAGGTGCTCCCCGGCACCAGCCGCGGCCTGTTCCTGCACGACTTCTTCGAGAAGGTCCTGCCCGGGGACCGGGGGCTTTTGGCCCCAACGACCCGGACCATGCAGTGGCAAAGCCTCACCAGGAACCTGGGGCTCACCTCCTGGGTGCTCCTGGGGTTCGCCCTGTCGGGGCTTCTGAGCTACTCCTTCGTGAAGAACCTCTCGACGGTCAGGGAGGCCTCGGCGGAGCTCTCCCGGGTACCCGGGCTGACCGGGGATTTCCCGGCCGACCTCGCCGCGGTGGAGCGGCTGGGCCGGATGATCGTGAACGTCGAGCAGAAGAACGCGAACTGGTGGATTCCCCGTTTCGGCCTGAACGAGAGCAGGAACCTGGAGCAGGCGCTCAAGGCGAAATACTGCCGGCAGTTCCAGGAGCGCTTCCTGGTATCCTTCGACAGGAACCTGGCCGGGATGCTCTCCGGTTTTTCCCGGGCCACCCCCGACGAGCTCTCCGGGCGCTACATCGTGCACCTGTGCCGGCGCATCAACCTGTTGAAGGCCCGCCTGGACGGCGCCGGGCTGGAGGCGCTCGCTGCCAGGCCGCTCCCCTCCCACCTGGTCTCGGCGCTCCCGCAGGGGGACGACCCGGAAACGACCAGGAAATTCGGCAACCAGTATGTCAACTACCTGGCCTGGCGCTCCGGCACCGGCGAGCTCAGCAAGGAGCTGCAGCTGCTGCAATCCTGGCTGAAACAGGTTCACCTCGCGAAGGGGGGAAGCCTCGCCTGGACCCTCGGGTTTGCCAACCGGCAGGAGCCAGGCTCGGGCCTCACCCTGCAGTCGTTCTGGGGCGGCTCGCGCTCCCTGGCCGGCGAGCCGGTCATCGCCCCGGCCTTCACCCGCAAGGGGAAGGAGCGGGTCGGCGCGCTTTTGGGCGAGCTGAGCGCCGCCTACCCGGAACCGGGGGTGCTGGAAAGGGAGCGGGAGGGGTTCGAGACGTGGTACCGCAGCGCCTGCTTCGCGGTCTGGGGGAGGTTCGCGGTCTTTTTCCCCCGGGGGGAGGAGCGGCTAAGCGGCGTGAAGGAGTGGCAAAATGCCGCCCGGGTCATGGCGACCGACCAGGGGCCCTACTTCGCCTTCCTGAGCAGGACGGTCGCGGAACTGGAGCCGTTCGGGGTCGGCGAGAGGGTGCCACCCTGGCTCTCCCAGGCCTACCGCTACCAGATCCTGAAGACGGCGGGACCCGCGGCGGGCGCCGTGGCAGGAGCTGCGGCGGGCGCCGCGGAGGAGGCGAGGAGGATCGCCGACCGGCTCGGCGAACTGGTCGGCAGGCAGGGGAGCGGCTTCGACACGCCCGAGTCCCGGGCGGCCTCCGCCAGGACGGTGCAGGAGTACCTGGGGGCCATGGGGCAGATCGCGCCGGTGGCCAAGTCGAGAAACCTGGCGCACCAGATGGCGCTCCAGGTCTTCACCGAGGATCCCGGCGTCAGCAAGTCCCCCTTCTACCAGGCGGCCGATGCGGCCCAGAGGCTGAACGCGCTTGTCTCCGGCGGCAGGAGCGACGAGACCTTTTCCCGGCTCATTTCCAGCCCGGTCGCCTTCTACGGGAGCTTCGTCAGGATGGAGACGGCCTGCTCGCTGCAGCGGCAATGGGAGGAGAAGGTGCTGAAGGAGGTGCAGGGGGCGAGCGACCCGGCAACGCTTGGCTACCTGCTCGGCAGGGAGGGACCGGTCTGGAAGTTCGTCAGCTCCTGCGCCGACCCGTTCATCGGCTGGGCGCCCGGGCGCGGCTACTACTCGAAGACCGCCCTGGGCGGCTCGGTGCCGTTCGAGCCGGGCTTCTACGCCTTCCTCACCAAGGGGGCGGCGGCCAAGGTCGCCGCCGTGGCCGCGGCGCCTGCCAGGCAGAACTACAGCGTGACCATCAAGGGGCTTCCAACGGACGCCAACAGCGAGTCGCGCACCAAGCCGCAGAGTACCCGGCTGGAGCTGCAGTGCGCGTCGGGAGTCCAGGTGATCGACAACCTGAACTATCCGGTTTCCAAGACCTTCGTCTGGTCGCCCGAGACCTGCAGCGATGTCGTGTTCCAGATAGATGTCGGCGATGCCATCCTCACCAAGCGCTACGCCGGGCCAGGCGGCTTCCCGGAGTTCCTGCACGATTTCCCCGGGGGGAGGCACACCTTCCATCCCAAGGAATTCCCCCGGGAAAGGCAGGCCCTGGAGCGGATGGGGCTCCGCTTCATCCGGGTGAACTACCAGCTCTCCGGCGGCCACGACATTCCGGCGGCGGGGCAGGCAAGCTCGCGACCCGGGCAGGTCCCGGCAAGGATCACCCAGTGCTGGGATTGAACAAAAAGCATGGAGAGCGCGCCTGGCGCTTCGCCGCAGCCGGGAAACACCAGATCGGA